>Ga0075163_10002833_pt1 | contig 23296 bp, 19 predicted proteins | sample JI1023141ADNA_FD_71478 | JGI IMG/M metagenome (GOLD analysis project Ga0075163, IMG submission 71478) | Wastewater effluent complex algal communities from Wisconsin, to seasonally profile nutrient transformation and Carbon sequestration -... | ecosystem: Engineered > WWTP > Effluent > Algae... | reverse complement strand
GCGACGCCATCGACCATTCGGCCATGCTGTGCGGGTTCTTACGGGCGTACTCCTTCACTGCCCTCGGTGCACGCCGGTCGGAGTTTCCCTCGCGCAGAACGGGATTGACCGCGCTGCCCAGGCACTTGGCGTAACGCGACCGGATGTCCCTCTCTTCGTCGGTCTTGGGATCCTCCGGGAAGTCGGGCAGCGTGTAGCCCTTGCTCTTGAGCTCCTTGATGGCAGTCAGCAATTGAGGCACCGACGCGCTGATGTTCGGCAGTTTGATGATGTTGGTCGAGGGCAGCTGCGTCAGCGCCCCGAGCTCGCCGAGGTTGTTGGGGACACGCTGGTCGTCGGTCAAGTAGTCGGGGAACTCCGCGAGGATGCGGGCGGCGACGGAGATGTCAGTCGTCTTGACGTCAATGCCGGCCGCTCCGGCGAAGGTCCGGATTATCGGCAGGAAGCTGTACGTCGCAAGCAGCGGCGCTTCGTCGGTCAATGTGTAGATGATGGTCGGCTGCTCGGCGGTCATACAGGTGCTCTCCCGGCGTCGCTCGCGGATCGGTACGGCCGTGTGATCACGGCGCTACCCAGTATCCCGACAGATCGGCTCCCGCGTGCGACATGGTCGTTAATGCTGCGATCTAACGTGGGATGCCACTCCGGTGGCATCGGGTTTCGCAGGGGATCCGGCTCGTCGGTTGTTGCTCCGAATGTGATCAATCGTGGCGAAGTGGTGACGCTCGGGCGCCGGTGATCGGCAGAATCGGGCTATGACGGGACCTCTGGATCATCTGGGCCGGGCGTTGTCGAGAACTCCGGACGGGCTCGAAGGCCGTGACCCCGAGTTCATCAGACGAATGCTTCCCCGCTTCTGGCTGCTGGCCCAGCTGTACTTTCGGGCAGAAGTCAACGGCTTCGAGAATGTTCCCGACGAGCCGGTGCTGTTCGTCGGGAATCACAGTGGCGGGTCGAATACCCCTGACACGTTCGTGTTCACGCTGGCGTACCACACCTACTTCACAGTGGAGGGCCGCCCGCTGGTGGCGCTGGCCCACGAGATCGTGGTGAACATGCCGATCATCGGAGACTTCGCCCGGAAATTCGGCATGGTGCGGGCCGGTCAGGCGGCGGCCGCCGACCTGCTGAAGGAAGGCGCGAATGTCCTGGTGTACCCAGGCGGCGACGTCGAAGCCCTGCGCCCCTGGAAGGAGCGCAACAGGATCGTCTTCGATGGGCGCAAGGGATTCCTCAAGCTCGCCCACGCCCAGCGGGTCAAGATCGTGCCAGTGGTTGCGATCGGCGGGCAGGAGACCTTCTTCGTCTTCAACGACGGGCGAAGCACCGCCAAGTTCCTGCGCTTCGACAAACTGCTGAGGGTTAAGACGGTGCCGTTGAGCCTCAGCTTTCCGTGGGGGCTGCTGCCCGGGGATCTGCCGCACATCCCGTTTCCAGCCAAGATCCGGATACAGGTGCTGCCGGCGATCGATCTGCACGAGATGTTCGGTGATAACCCGGACTGGGACGAGGCCTACGGATACGTCACTTCCGGCATGCAGGTCGCGTTGTCGGGCCTGGCGACCAAAACCGTGATTCCGGTGGTCGGCTGATGGGGTCTACAACGCGATCAATCCGGATCCGAGGTGATTTCGATGAGATCGCTAAGGCCGCCACCGACCCCGCCGTCGTCTTCCCGATCATGGGCGGATTCGGACGGTTCGAGTTGATCGAACGCTATTCGGACGGGACACAGGAATGGGACCTGTACCTCGATGTGGGATCCATCCATGTCGGAGGCCGGGTAGCGGTAGACGCCCCGGGGGCCGGCACCCTCACCTGGCGATCGATCCGTGGGACGCACCATAGTGCGCGACTTGAGGTTTCACCGGACGGCGACGGAGCAATCGTCGCGATGACGATTACGGTGGAACTGGCGGGTCGACTCCTGGTCGGGTGGGTGGCGCAGTTCCTGGCGGACGGAATTCTGGGCAGACACATCGAGGCGGGACTTCAGCAGCTACGGCACCAGATCGAATACGGGTCCTGACCGGTTAGAGGCCGGTGACTTTTGTCACTACATTGACACCTCGCCGTGATCCACGCTGTGAGTGTGTCGTTCACACTGGACCTGGTTATCGTGGTTCCCTTTCTCCGGTTGTCGCCCCTGTGCAGGAGTCGCGGAGGCGGTGTGTGAATCGGCAACCGGCAAGTGGCCCGGAAGTACTGAGAGGAGATGCCATGCCCGTGACGGTCCTGCCCGTCGTATTGTTGATGTCAGCGGTATGCCTCCTCTTTCTCGTCGCGTTGGCGGTCTGGGCCATGGGCCGTGATGGCCGGAAGTCGCGCGAACTGTGTTCGCTCTATCGGCAGGTGATCGCTTCGCGTAGCGAGCATGGCCGGCAATGGTCCACTGCGGAGGGCAGTGTTGACGGTTACGGCTTGGAAGCAGCTGAGCTCAAGCACCTCATTGTTTCGAGACAATCTCGATAGACCGCCGGTTCGAGACAATCTCGATAGACCGCCGGTTCGAGACAATCTCGATAGACCGCAGAGGTGCGGTTAGAGTCCCGTTAATACGATTGGCATACCGCTTTCTGGGAATACGCTGAACGCATCCTGAGATGAACTTCTCGGAGTCGCTGAGGTGGGGGAAGCGATGACCGTTGCACGTCGTGTTGGTGTGGCTGCTATCGGGGTTGGCCTTGGGGTCGGCGCCGGAATCAGCCTTGGTGCGGGAATTGGCCTGGCTCAGGCCGACAATGGCGAGACCGGGAGTGCCGCGCGGGCCTCCTCGCGCCATTCAGATGTGCAATCGACAGGCCAGAGTCCGCGTGCCGGTGCTGCGCGGGCGGCGGCGCGTTCCCGCGGTGGTCCCGCCGGCACCGTCGCCCGGGTGTCGACATCGGAATCTCCTGTAGCCAAACAGGTTACGCAGTCGAACGCTGTCGCCTCAGCGGCGGCCGCTCCGCCCCCGCTGGACCAGATAGTCCGGTACACGCTTTTCAACAAGGCTCCGATCGCCAATCCCGTTCAGCTCTCGGTCAATTCGCAGACGCGAGTGGTCTCGGGCGACCTCCACGCGACCGACCCCGATGGCGGCGTCGTGACGTATTCCGTCACCACGTTGCCAGTCAACGGCACGGTGGAAGTGAGCCAAAGCGGCGTATACACCTTCACGCCGAACAGCGAACTGGCGGAAAGCGGTGGCACTGACCAATTCAGGGTCACCATCGCCGACGCCAACGTATACCGGCTGACCGGAGTCCTCGGGGCGATCCAGGCGATGTTGCATTCGCTGGCCCAGGGGCTGGGGCTCAGTGGCCAGGACTCGACCACCGTCACGGTCAACGTGTCGATCGGATCGACAAGTGGGCCGCCAGATGACGGTGTGCTGTCGACCTTTTGCGGATGCGTGCTGATGCCGAAGGACACCATCTTCCACGCCGATGTGAGCGCTCTGCCGGTGCTGAGCCAGTCAGACACCTGGCTCGACGTGCTCGGAGCCAATCGGGGTGCCACGTTGCGGGCCGCGTGGGGTGGCGAGCCGTGGATGGGGAGTACCGGCGGAATGCCGGTGAATGTGGTGAGTGCGTCGCATCCGCTCGAAACCGTGATCTTCAACCGCGGATACTCCACAACCGGACCTGGCATTGACGACTCCCCGTATGCAATCCCGGACCGTCCCCTTGTCGAGGGCATGCCGGATGTGCCGGCGTGGGATCGGCACCTGCTGGTATTCCAGGAAGGCACATGCATCTCCCAGGAGTTGTACAACGTTGCCAATGGTGTTGAACTGCCGGCGAATTCCATCTTGGACGGCCTCGGCAACGCGGCCTATGCCGCGCTCTACGGGTCGGCGTGGATAGCCGAGGCCGGCGTGCACGTCGATATGAGTTCGCCCTTGTATCCCGTTATCGGACATGCGAATGCCTCACGATTGCCCTATCTGCCGATGATTTTGCGTCCCGATGAACTTGCCAGCGGCCATATCGATCACATGCTGGGCATCGTCATCGCGAAGGACCACGGGATCGGATACACCTGGCCGGCCCGGGCCGGCGACGGTGACGGAAGCAACCCGAACGGGGTGCCCATGGGAACGGTATTCCGCCTGAGTGCAGACTTCGACATGAGTGGCTACGCGCCCTCGACGCAGGTGGTCCTTCGCGCGCTGCAAGAGCACGGCGCGGTGGTGTACGACTCGATGGGACCAGGAGTTGACGGTGCTGGATTGCTGGCTATGAGCAACGGCTGGACCGGAACCGACTACGTCACCGCCCGGCGCGAACTCGATAACGTGCCCATGAGCGCGTTCGAGGCCGTCGATGTGTCCGGAATTGCGGTCGACCCGATGGTCGGGTGGCAGATCTTCGACATCACGGTCTGACCGGAGCATTCCGCGGACCGGGCCAGTTCAGGTGCTTCCGGAACGGCGCACCCCCTGGACCCATGATCCGTTGTGCAGCACCTGCTCAACGGTCAGTTGGGCATCGAGAACCACCATGTTGGCCGTTGCGCCGCTTCGTAGTTCGGGTGAGGGCAGGCCCACCGCCCGGGCGGGGTTGACCGACGTCAGTTGTGCGGCGAGGAGCAGCGCGCTATCTCCCGAAAGTCCGCTCTGCATCACGCAATTGCGAAAGATGCGATCCATTGTCGCGGTGCTGCCGGCGATGGTTTCTGTACCGGAAACGCGAGCGATCTGATCGACTACGTCAACCGACAGATCACCGATGCGATAGCCGCTGTCGGGCATCCCGGCGGCGGCCATCGCGTCGGTGATCAGTGAAATGCGATCTCCTCCCGCGCACCGTAGAACGTGGCGATACAGGGCGGCATCAAGATGCACCCCGTCGCAGATGAGTTCGAGGGCCACCCGGGGTTCGTCGAGTAGCGCAACTATCGGACCCGGTTCGCGGTGATGAAGCGGGCGCATGGCGTTGAAAAGGTGGGTCGCCACCGATGCCCCGGCATCGATGGCGGCACGGGTCTGTTCGTAGGTGGCGTCGGTGTGGCCGACCGCGGCGACAGCACCCGATGCTGCGATGCGCGCGATCGCGTCGAGGGCGCCGCGTCGTTCGGGAGCCAGCGTGATCATGCGGATGGTGGCTTCCCCGAGCGAAAGGATGTGATTCAGTTCGGAAGGGTCGGGATCGCGCAGCAGTGCGGGATCGTGCGCCCCGCAACGCTGCACCGAAAGCCAGGGGCCCTCGAGGTGAATTCCGGAAATGAGTCCGTCGCGCACGAGCCCCGACAACATGCCTACCCGTCGGGTGAGTTCGGCGGGGCTCAGGGACACCAGCGAGGCCACCAGAGTGGTTGTGCCCCGGCTTCTATGGAAGCTGACGGCGGCGGTCACACCGGCTGCATCCGCCGTACTGAAATCAAAGCCCGCGCCGCCATGGACATGCGTATCGACGAATCCGGGTACCACTGTCACAGAACCGAGTGCCGCATCGGTTGGGCCGGGTGGGCCGCCGCGTCCCACGGCGACGATGACCCCGCCTGACACCTCAATCCAGCCCGGTCGCAACACGTTCCGGCCGGTGACGATGCCGTCTGCCGTCAGCAGCACCTACAGCCCTTGCCATTCGGGTTTGGATTCGTACGTTTCGCGATAATAGTCGGCCAATTGAAGTCGTTGTGCTGCAGCATCATCCACGAGCACCGTGACATGCGGATGGTGTTGCAGAATGCTGGCCGGCCACATTGCGCTGACCGAACCCTCGACGAGGTGATGGACGGCTTCGGCTTTGGAACGTCCGTTGGCGAGCAGCACTACGTGGCGGGCGGACATGATGGTCGCCAGTCCCTGGGTGAGACAGTGTGTGGGGACCTGGGTGACATCCCCGTCGAAAAATCGGGCGTTGTCGATTCGGGTCTGACGCGTGAGGGTCTTGATCCGTGTTCGTGATGCCAGTGACGAACCCGGTTCGTTGAACGCTATGTGGCCGTCGGTACCGATTCCAAGAATCTGCAGGTCCACACCGCCTACCCGGCGGATCGCCTCCTCGTAGGCGAGGCACGACGAAGGGATATCCGAACTCAAACCGTCGGGTCCGATGACGGCCCCCGGCGCAAAGTCCACTCGCGAAACGAATTCCGCGTCAATAACATTGCGGTAGCACTGGGGGTGATCGTCGGGCAGCCCCACGTACTCGTCGAGTGTGAAACCCTTTGCCCGGCTGAAAGACAGGCGGCCGCTCTCGTAACGGCGCACCAGCGCGCCGTACGTCGCCAGCGGTGATGAACCGGTAGCCAGGCCCAAGATGGCGTCCGGCTTTCGTCGCAGCAACGACTCGACCGCGTCGGCGGCGAGTTCGCCCAACTCGTCGGCGTCGGATCTAATGACGACTTCCATTAGGCGGCCATCGGGGGATGTCTACTTGGTGGCTTCGAAAAGTGTTGCACCCAAATCGATATCCTCATTGTTGAGCACGGAGTCGGCAGCTCTCACATTGCTCGCCTCCCTTTCATCCATCACCACAACCGGAACAATCGGACTCAAGCCGGCCGCCACTACCGCAGGTACGTCGTAGGTGATGATGAGCTGGCCCGCGACGACGTCATCACCCTGGGTGGCATGGGCGGTGAATCCGGCACCCTTGAGCGCAACGGTGTCCAGACCCAGGTGCACCAGGATCCCGATGTTGTCGCCGGTCGTGATGATGTACGCATGCGGCATCAGCTTCAGCAGCTTCCCACTGACCGGTGCCACCGCCTGCACCACGGACTGTGGGGGCTCGATGGCCGCTCCGTGCCCCACCATTCCCTGTGAGAAAACAGGATCGGGGACATCGGATAGGGCTATGGCGCGTCCGGAAACCGGTGCGAGAACACGGGTGATGGTCACGGTGTCCAGGGTAATGACTGGACCGTCCCCGCGGCGGGCGAACACGGTTCCACGTGCGTGGATCTGGTCTAAGCTTCCGCTGAACTGCGACAACTGAGAGGTTAGCCGTAAATGAATAGCCAACCCGAAGTCTCCAAAGACACACGCGCAGAAGGAAAATCGGGTCCGGCGAGAAGAGGTGGGGTCCGGGTACCCGGTTTTGCTCAATTGCAGCGATTGGGTAAGAGCCTGATGCTGCCCATCGCCGTCCTTCCGGCCGCAGGCATCCTGCTTCGATTAGGTCAGGACGACCTGCTGGGCCGAATCGATGCCCCTGTCATCGGACCGTTCTTCCAGGCGATGAGCGCGGCCGGTGGAGCGGTTTTCAGTAACCTCCCACTGCTGTTCGCGGTCGGTGTCGCAATCGGATTCGCCCGCAAAGCCGACGGATCGACCGCGCTCGCCGCTGTCGTCGGATACGTGGTGATGGAGTCGGTGTTCAAGACGATGTCACCGTTCGTCCTGGAGAACGTGCTCGACAAGTCAGGCGGCCAGGCGCAGATCAACTACAGCGTGTTCGGCGGAATCGTGGTGGGTCTGCTCACCGCCGCGCTGTTCGACCGTTATCACACGATCAAGCTCCCGCCCTATCTCGGCTTTTTCGGAGGCCGGCGCTTCGTCCCGATCATCGTGTCCCTGGTGTGCCTGGTGGTCGCCTTCGCGATGAGCTACTTCTATCCGATTTTCGACGCCGGCTTGACGGGTCTGGGCCGCTTCATCGGGGGCGCGGGCGCGTTGGGCGCCTTTGTGTACGGTTTTGCGAATCGCATGCTGATACCCGTTGGGCTGCATCACATCTTGAATTCCTTCGTATGGTTCATCTACGGCAGCTATCCGACATCCGACGGTGGTGTTGTGACGGGTGAACTGAGCCGATTCGCCGCGGGCGACCCGAGCGCCGGACGCCTCACGTCGGGGTTCTATCCGATCATGATGTTCGGCCTGCCGGCCGCCGCGCTGGCGATGATTCATGTGGCGACGAAGCGACAGCGCAAGGTGGCGGTCGGCATCCTGTCGGCGGCGGCGCTCACCGCGTTTCTGACCGGTGTTACCGAGCCGCTCGAATTCGCCTTCATGTTCGCGGCGTTCCCGTTGTACTTCGTCCACGCGGTGCTGACCGGACTGTCCCTGGCCGTCGCCTATCTGCTCGACATTCACCTCGGGTTCTCGTTCTCCGCGGGACTCGTCGATCTGTTGCTCTACGGGACCGCGCCGGCGGCGAAGAACATTCCGCTGCTCATCGGTATGGGCGTCGTCTTCTTCGTCGTCTACTACTTGCTGTTCCGGCTCGTCATCACGAAATGGAACATGCGCACGCCCGGGCGCGAACCGGAAGGGGAGTTCGAGGCGGAAGAACGGGCCAACATCGGTGACGGCGGCGAATCCGCTACAGCCGTAGTGGCAGGTCCGGAGGCGGCCACTCCCGCGGCGGATATGCCGGCTAGCCGGGCCGAACAGCTCATCGCCGCTTTCGGCGGTCGGGACAACCTGGTGAACGTCGACGCGTGCATCACCCGGCTGCGAATTGACGTCGCGGACGCGGCCAAGGTGAATAAGGACGCGCTGAAGGCACTTGGAGCCGCCGGAGTGATCGACATCGGCAACAGCGTGCAGGCGGTCTTCGGCACCCAGGCAGAGGTGATGAAGAACGAGATCAACGACGTGCGCTGAGGTCAGTCGAGTCGGCCGAGATCTCATTCGGTCGCCGTAACCGCATGTCCATCACCGGGTCAGAGGTAAGCGATGTGTGACCATGAGTGTTGTGCGAACCGGAGAAATCAAGGCCCTGACCGGTCTTCGCATCGTGGCTGCGATGTGGGTGGTGTTGTTCCACTTCCGGCCGCTGCTGTGGGAGGCGTCGCCGCGATTGAAAGATGACCTCGAGCCGCTGCTCGATGCGGGCGCACAGGGCGTCGACCTGTTCTTCATCCTCAGTGGATTCGTTCTGACCTGGAACTATCTGGACCGGATGGGTCCCGGCTGGTCGGCGAAGGCGACCCTGCACTTTCTCTGGTTGCGGCTGTCCCGGGTATGGCCGGTGTATCTGGTGACCATGCACATCGCGGCGCTGTGGATGCTCGTCACGCTGTACGTCGGCACGCATCCATCGGCTGAACTCGAGAAGTTCACCGCGATCAGCTACCTACGCCAGATCGTCATGGTGCAGCTGTGGTTCGAACCGTTCTTCGATGGCACCAGCTGGGACGGGCCGGCCTGGTCGATCAGCGCGGAGTGGCTGGCCTACCTGGTCTTCGGAGCAGTCGTGATGATGATCTACCGGATTGCCCGGGCCACCAAGGCTCGCAGCTTGTTGTTGCTGGCCTTTGCGGTCGCATTGCCTCCCACCTTCCTGCTACTGGCCAGCGGCCACTTCTACACCCCGTGGAGTTGGCTGCCTCGGATCCTGGCCCAGTTCACGGCCGGCGCGCTGGCATGTGCGGCTGTGCGCCAGATGCGGATCGGCGACCGTGGACAGCGGATGACCGGCTATCTGTCGGTGGTGCTGGCAGGCGTCATGGTGGGGCTCCTCTACTGGTTCAGCGTCCATCCGGTGACCGGCATGATCGATTCGGCCGGACTGGTGGACGTGCTGTTTCTCCCGTTGGTGGTCACACTTGCCATCGGCACGGGATCGCTGCCGGCGCTGTTGTCCACCCGGGTGCTGGTCTACGGCGGCCAGATCTCATTCAGCCTGTACATGATCCACGAAATCGTTCATCAGGCCTGGAACTGGGTGTTGCTGGAGTACACCCCGGTGATTCCGATGCTGGCGCAGAAGTTCGTGGTGGTGGGGTTGCTCCTGGCTGCGGTGGGCGCGGCGGTGGTGCTGTTCCATTTCGTGGAGGAGCCCGCACGCGGCTGGATGCGCAGGATGGTCGATTTCAGGGATGTGAAGCCACGGGGTCCGCGGGCGGTTGCCACCGGGTTTGCGCAAGGCGGTCGGCTGGCCGATGCTGGCTGAATGAGGGGGAGACGTTCGCGCGTTTTCCCGAGCGCGTCATTGGTCCTGGTGTTGGTCCTGGTGTTGGTGCCGGGGTTGCTGCTGTGCGTCGGCGACTATCCCGGTTCGATCTGGCGCAGCCATGTCATTTCGGGCCCGTACGCGCGTCTGCTGGGTTCCGCCACCGATCTGGGGCCCTCGCATCAACAGGCAGTCCAGCTGACGGCCGAACTGCGAGGTCCGGCCAGGCCGGGAGAGTTGATCGATTGGGCGCATGGGCGCGGGTTGTCCGTAGAGTGGCGCGACGGCGACGTCTGGGCGACGGTCGCCGGTCCACCGGACGCGATGGCCAGGGCGTTGAACGTCCCCGTGCATGACTATCGAAACCCGCGCGGAGAGGTGTTCTACGCATCCCCCCATCAGCCTGCGGTACCGGCCGCTGTGTCGGCGGATGTCGTGGAGTGGGGGCGGATCCTCGGCTACACCCCGTACCACGAAAGCGTCCCGCCCTATCTGCCGCGCGACGTTCCGAACCAAGGTCTGCTACCGACAGAGTTGCTGACCACCTATGGCGTGAATTCTCTTGCAGCCGGTGGCTTTACCGGTAGGGGGATGACGGTGGTCGTATTCGCCTTCGACGGATTCGACCAGGGCGACATGGACAGCTTCGCGGATTGGTTCAGTCTGCCGAAGTTCAATCCGGAGCTCATGGGTGACATGCCACCGCAGAATCACGGTGAGGCGACGATGGATCTGCAGCTGATCCATGCAATAGCCCCAGACGCGAAAACCGTTCTGGTCAATGCCCGTTCAACCGTCGAAGGCGATGGGCCGTACGTCAAACTGGGCCGCCTGATGGAGCGGGTGGACCGCAAATATCCCGGGGCGGTCTGGAGTCTGTCGATCGGCTGGGGTTGCGACAAGTTGCTGACGGCTGCCGATTTGGCCCCGGTCCGGCAGGCGGTGGCCAAGGCACACCGTAACGGTACGGCGGTCTTCGACGCGTCTGGAGATCTCGCAGGCCTGGAGTGCAAGAACGGCCGCGACTGGGCCGACCGGCCCAGCCCCGACGACATCGGCGTCGATGCGGTGGCGTCGATTCCGGAGATCACCGGCGTCGGTGGCACCACCTTGTCCACGGACGAAGAGGGGACCTGGCTGTCAGAACAGGCGTGGTACGACATTCCACTCACCCAGGGCAGTGGCGGGGGCGCCTCGACGTTGTTCGCCCGGCCGGCGTGGCAGTCGCGCTACATGGGAGGTGGACCGCGAGCCCGGCGGTTGTGCCCCGACGTCGCCGCGGTGGCCGACCCCTTCACCGGAGTGAAGTTCGTACACAGGCGCCAGGTGCTCGTGGGTGGTGGAACATCGCAGGCGGCACCGATCTGGGCAGGAATCGCCGCGGTGATGAATCAGTTTCTGGTCTCACGCGGGGTCGGATTGCTGGGCGATCTGAACCCGCTGCTGTATGAAATAGCAGAGGGCGCAGGCGTTCCCGGATTCCGAACCATTGAGCTCGGGGCCAACGCGGTAGACCAGGCCCATCCGGGCTTCGACATGGTGACCGGTCTTGGCACCCCGAACGTCGAAAATCTCGTCAAGGACTTGTTGGTGCTCAAGGCCGCGGGCCGATGAAGCTTTCAGACAGGTGGCCGGCAAAGTGGCGACCGAAGCCGCCCAACTGGATTATGAAACGGCGCCGGCCTGCCGTCGCGTTCGGCCGGTGGGAGGGCTACGCAGTGCCGGCCGGTTCGTATTCGGCGCGCCGCGGGCGCAGTACCCGATCGGTGGCGATCCTCGGGCTGTGGGTGGTCGGGATCGTGATCAGCATGATGGCGCTGAGCGTCATCACGATTCAGCTCGCCGGATCCCCTGTCCGATACGTTTGCCCGCCCGATTGTGGGCGTCCGCCCACTGGGTTTCCAGTGGCGACCAATCCGCGGTTCACGGCGTCCAACGGGGATTTCTCGGTGTCATATCCGGACCCGGGCGCGGCGTACACGGTGACGAAGGAACCTAACGGGGTCACCGCCACATGGAATGGCGGCGACGGTGGCACGTTGCGGTTGTTCAGCGAGCCGGCTAACGGCCGCGAGGCACAGGAGATCGTCGAGCAGTTACTGCAGAAGAGTTTCCCGGACGCGAAGAAGGACTACGAACTGCCCAACGCGATGGTCGGGTTCCAGCCCGGATACGGCGAGGTAGCCGACTACTGGCCGCAGGGGTCGGCAAGCAAGGCGACGCAGCTGCGGGTGATCATCGTGGTCGCAGTGAAGCACGATCTGGCTCTGGTGGCTGCGCTCGTCGGGCCTAATCATCCCTTCGGAGAGGACTTCGGCCCCGGCCCGCCTTCGGCGGCCAGTGTTCAGCTGGCGATGGACATGGGTAAGTACGTCAACAGTTTCAGCTGGCGTGGGGATCCGGCCAGGTAGTCGTCGGATGTGTCAATCCTGAACGGCTTTGGCGATTGCGACACATTTGGTGAGCCAGGCCCGGCGTGCCTGGTCGGTGTCACCATCGGCGAGCGACCACATCGCATTGTGAACCATTCGAACCACCACCCAACTGCGGGCGCGGTCCTCGTCGAAGCCAGCCGCGTCGAGCAAGGTGTGGAACCGCCGGCGCACGCCGTCGCGTACGTCCCCCGAGGTGGCCGCCGACACCAGCTCCTCCCAACGGTTCCAGAGCATTGGTGCAAGCTCGTAGTGCGGATCTCCGTTGATCGGCTTCGGGTCGATCGCCAGCCACGGTTGCCGAACACCCGCGAGCACGTTCCCGTAGTGCAGATCGGAATGGATGACGCGTGCCTCACCCGGAGCGGCAAGAAGACCGCGGCCCAGACTCATCGCCTGTTCGACGAGGCGTCGCGGTATCGGCGCATTGCGCGGAAGTGACGTGAGCTCTGCGTTCCAGCGCTCGAGGTAGAACGGCAGGGTCCGCAGTTGCGGCAGTGGTGCGACATGGAGATGGCGGTAGAGCTGGGCGACGATCTCGCAAGCCTGCAGTGCGGGAACGGTGCGCAGGTCGGCGGTGTCGAGTCGTTCCAGCAGAAGGGCCCTACGGTGCGGATCGGCGCTGAGCAGGCGCACTGCGCCCGCGCCGGCCCACCGTCGCAGTGCGAGGTGTTCGTGCTCGGACTCCTCGTCGGGGAAGCACAGCTTCACCATGGCAGGCGTTCCGTCTGCCGTTCGAACGGGCTGGACCAGGGAGCAATACCCGTGCAGGGGTGGACCGTCGACCGCTAGACGCCACTCGTCGAGGAGGTCTCGCGTGTGGGCCGCCAGCGATTGCACCCAGCGGGCCCAATCCGGTCCGCGGGCAGCCATTGATTGCACCGCGGCGGGAAGATCAGTGATCAATCGTCAGAGTCGCCGGGACGGTCGGCGTGATGCGGATCGACCGGCGGCGCTTTGTTGAGCCAGTCGCGCAGCCGGAACAGTTGGCTGCTCACCAATCCGAGGGCTGCCAGCAGCAGTCCGACAACAATGACCACAGTCATGCGGGGTTCGCCCCCTTTCCTACCGAAAGCCTACGCTGGCCGGGTGTCCGAGCCGCCCCGCAATTCAGCCCGCGAGATCCGCGGGCTGCGTACACGGCTGGACGGCCTGACCTTCCGTGATGCACATCGGTTGGGTCGGCGGCTGCGCGGCTTGCGCGACGCCAAACCCGCCCAACTTGAGCAGATCACGAGGCAGATCGCGGCGGCTGAGGGGCTGATCGCGTCGCGGATGGCTGCGGTCCCGGCTATCACCTACCCTGACCTGCCCGTCAGCGCGCATCGACAAGAGCTGATGAAGGCGATCGCCGACAACCAAGTGGTGGTCGTGGCGGGGGAGACCGGTTCGGGCAAGACCACCCAGCTGCCCAAGATCTGTCTGGAGATGGGCCGGGGCATCCGCGGCACCATCGGGCACACTCAGCCCCGTCGTCTCGCGGCCCGCACGGTGGCGGAACGAATCGCCGAGGAAGTGGGCACTGGGCTGGGAGAGACCGTCGGATACACGGTGCGCTTCACGGATCAGGCCAGCGACCGCACGCTGATCAAACTGATGACCGACGGCATCTTGCTGGCGGAGATCCAGAACGACCGCCAGCTCCTGCGATACGACACGATCGTCCTCGACGAAGCCCACGAACGCAGCCTCAACATCGACTTCCTCCTCGGCTACCTGAGGGGACTGCTGGTTCGGCGGCCGGAACTCAAAGTGATCGTCACCTCCGCGACCATCGAACCCCAGCGGTTCGCCGCGCATTTCCACAACGCGCCCATCGTGGAGGTCTCCGGCCGGACCTACCCGGTCGAAATCCGGTATCGCCCGCTGGAACGGGCCGCGGAGGTCAGCGATGACGGCGAGATCGTGTCGGAGTCGCGAGATCAGACCGACGCCATCGTTGACGCCATTGTCGAACTCGAGGACGAGCCTCCCGGAGATGTGCTGGTCTTCCTGTCCGGCGAGCGTGAAATCCGCGACACGGCGGATGCACTGCGTCACCTGACCAACGATCCACGGCGGCCGACCGAGGTACTGCCGCTCTACGCACGGCTCGCGACGGCCGAACAGCATCGGGTGTTTCAGCCGCACACAGGCCGACGAATTGTCCTGGCCACCAACGTGGCCGAGACATCGCTGACCGTGCCGGGCATCCGTTACGTGGTTGATCCGGGGACGGCGCGAATATCGCGGTACAGCAGGCGAACCAAAGTCCAACGGTTGCCGATCGAACCAATATCGCAGGCATCGGCAGCGCAGCGGGCAGGCCGCTCGGGCCGGACGGTGCCCGGGGTATGCATCCGGCTGTACTCCGAGGACGATTTCGAAGCTCGGCCCCGGTACACAGATCCGGAGATTCTGCGAACGAATCTTGCGTCCGTCATTCTGCGGATGGCCGCCCTGCGACTGGGAGATATCGAAGACTTCCCGTTTCTCGACCCACCTGAGGGCCGCAGCATCCGGGACGGAATCCAATTGCTTCAAGAACTCGGCGCCTTCGACGCCGAGGCCGCCATCACCGACCTCGGCCGCCGGTTGGCGCAACTGCCGCTCGATCCGCGCCTCGGCCGGATGATCCTGCAGGCCGACACAGAAGGTTGCGTGCCTGAAATCCTGGTTCTCGCGGCAGCATTGACCATTCCGGACCCGCGTGAGCGTCCGATCGGCCGCGAGGAGACCGCGCGGCAGAAACATGCCCGGTTCGCCGACGAGAACTCCGATTTCGTGTCGTTCCTCAACCTGTGGCGATATCTGAACGAGCAACGGAAAACATTGTCCAGCAGTGCATTCCGCCGCATGTGTCGAGAAGATTACCTTCACTATCTGCGGATCCGGGAATGGCAGGATCTGACCGGCCAGCTACGAGGCATCGCCAGAGACATCGGGATCCGCGAGTCCGGGGAATCTCTGGATGCCGAGCCGGCGCGAATCCATTCGGCATTGGCGGCCGGGCTACTGTCGCATGCGGGTCTGCGCGAAGGAGAATCCCGCGACTACACCGGTGCCCGCAACATCAAGTTCGTCCTCGGCCCGGGCTCCGCGCTCACCAAACGTCCACCCCGCTGGATCATGGTGGCAGATCTGGTCGAGACATCTCAGCTGTACGGAAGGACGGCTGCGCGGATCGAACCCGAAGTGCTGGAAAGGGTTGGCGCGCATCTTCTTACGCGCACTTACAGTGAACCGCACTGGGATGCCAAGCGCGGCACCACGATGGCCTACGAGCGGGTGACGTTGTTCGGCCTACCCCTGGTGGTGCGCAGGAAAATCGGGTACGCGGAGATCGACCCCGAATTGAGCAGAGAACTTTTCATCAGGCATGCGCTGGTCGAAGGAGAATGGCAGACGCCGCACCAGTTCTACCGTGACAACGCCCGCCTGCGGGAGCAGCTCGGTGAGTTGGAGGAGCGTGCGCGCCGCCGCGACATGCTGGTTGGTGAGGAAGAGATCTTCGCGCTCTACGACGCGCGTATTCCGGCCGACATCGTTTCGGTGAGGCACTTTGACGGGTGGTGGCGAAAACAGCGCAGGCACACACCGGATCTGCTCACATTCACCCGCGACGATCTGTTACGCCGCGACGAGGCTTCCGGTAATCCGGATAACTGGCGTGCCGGTGACGTCGCGCTGCCACTGACCTACCGCTATGAGCCAGGGGCTGAGGACGACGGAGTGACCGTCCACATTCCAGTCGAGGTTCTGGCCAGACTGGGCGGTGACGAATTCAGCTGGCAGGTGCCGGCGCTGCGCGAAGAGCTGGTGACCGCGCTCATAAAATCGCTGCCAAAAGATCTGCGCCGCAACTTTGTACCGGCACCCGACACCGCCCGCATCGTCCTCGCGGCCATCAACCCGGGGACGGAACCACTACTCGCCGCGTTGCAGCGGGAACTTCGCCGGCGCACCGGTGTGCTGGTTCCCATCGAGGCATTCGATCTGGACAAGTTGCCCCCGCATCTGCGTGTCAGCTTCGCCGTCGAATCCGCTGACGGCGTCGTTGTGGGTCGCGGCAAGGATTTATCACTGTTGCAGAAGCGATTTGCCAAGTCGACCGGTCAGGCGGTCGTTGATGCGGTAGGCGCGGACCTGGAGCGAACCGCGCTTCGCCACTGGCCGGACGACCTGCCCGAGTTGCCCCGGGTCGTCGCGCGCCACGTGTCCAGCTCTGCGGGCGGGCACACCGTTCGCGGATACCCGGCATTGGTCGACACGGGGTCGGCCGTCGATGTTCGTGTCTTTGCGGCTGAATCGGAACAGATCGCCGCCATGCGGGCCGGCATCCGTCGACTACTGCGGTTGTCCGTGCCGTCACCGGTCCGTTCCATCGAGAAGTCATTGAATCCGCGGACCCGATTGTTGTTGGGCACCAATCCCGATGGCTCCCTGACTGCTTTGGTGGACGACTGTGCCGATGCGGCCGTCGACGCGCTGTTGCCGTCGCCGGTGTGGACATCGGCAGAGTTCGGCGCAGTCCGAGATCGGGCGGTGCGGACCCTCGAGTCCACTACCCGCGACATCCTCGGACGTGTCGAGAAGGTGCTCGCCACAGTGCAGCAGGTTCAGGTTGCGTTGCCCGCGAAGCCTTCCGCCGCTCACGCCGAAGCAATCGAGGACATCAAGGCCCAGCTGGAATGGCTGCTGCCCAAGGGATTTGTGGCACTCACCGGTGCGGCGCATCTGGGCGATCTGGTCCGCTACCTCACCGCGATATTGCGACGACTGGAGAAATTGCCGCAGGGTTTGGCGGCTGACCGGGACCGGATGGACCGGGTTCATGCGGTTCAGGATGCCTATGACGAACTGTTGGGAGCCCTGTCACAGAGTCGAGCGGCGGCAACAGATGTCGTCGACATCGGCCGGATGATCGAGGAGCTGCGGGTGAGCCTGTGGGCGCAGCAACTGGGAACCGCCAGGCCGGTGAGTGAGCAGCGGATCCTCCGCGCGATCGCCTCCGTCCGGGGCTGACTGTTCGAGCTGTCCGTTAGAAAGGCGATCCGTCGGCGACAGGCACCTGTTGCCGCCCCACCGGAGCGGTGTCGAGCACAAACTCCGCTACCCGTGCGCGGTGTTGCTCTGCGCTGCCGAGCAACACCGCGTCGGTGGCTGCCCGCTTGAAGTACAAGTGCGCCTGATGTTCCCAGGTGAACCCGATACCGCCGTGCACCTGAATGGTGTCGGCCGCTATGCGGCTCAACGCCGCCGAACACGTCGCCTGCGCGATGCTGACCGCCAGTGCGGACCCTGCGGAGTCATCGGCCAGCGCCCACACCGCGTGATAGGCGGTGGAGCGGGAATGTTCCACGTCGACCAACATGTCGGCGAGCCGATGTTTGACGGCCTGGAACGATCCGATTTGCCGGCCGAACTGCATCCTCGTCTTGGCGTACTCGACGGCGAGGCCGAGCAGGTGCCGGGCGGCGCCGACCTGCTCGACGGCCAGTAGTGCCGATCCGACGCGCAGAGCCCCGGCGATGACGTCGGGCGCCGCGTCGGGCCCGGCGATCAGATGGGCGTCAGCGTCCCGGAAGTGAACGGTTGCCTGAGGACGGGTGAGGTCCATGGTGACCAGTGGAGTGCGTTCGACTCCGCCCGCGGAGGTCTCGACCGCGTACAGGCAGACGCCGTCGGGGCCACGGGCTGCGACCAACAGAGTGTCGGCGGCGTCCGCGTCGACAATCCGTTGCATCGTTCCGGTGATTGTGCAGTTCGATCCCGACCGCGCGGTGACTCCCACGCCCTCGACGTCGAACGCGCCTGCACGTTCCGGAACAGCGAATGCGGAGGTCCGTTCACCTTCCAGGAGCGAGGCCAGCAGCGAATCGCGGACGCTCCCTGCGGGGCAGGCCGCCAGTGCCGGTATCGAGAGATACACCGTTCCGAACAGTGGCCCGCACGCCAGGTGCGCGCCGAACTCTTCGACTGCGACGGCCTGATCGACAAGGCTGCCGCCCGCACCGCCGTCGTCCGAGGACACTGCCAAACCGAGGACGCCGAGTTCGGATCCCAACCGTGACCACACTGTGGGGTCGAAACGCACATCGGACTCCATGAGTCGGCGGACGGTCGGTTCGTCGAAGTTCTCTGTGCAGAACTTGCGGACCGCGCTGCGCAGATGACGCTGTTCGTCGGTGAAGTGAAACTCGGCAGTGAGCGCAGACTCAGCCACGGGGGACCTCTTTCCAGGGCATTCCGGAATCAGCGCGCATATCGCCGGGAAGGCCCAGGATCCGCTCGCCAAGGATGTTCCGCATCACCTCGGACGTTCCGCCCTCGATGGTGTTGGCTCTGCTGCGCAGGAATCGCTGCTGGATCGGCCCACGCCAGTCGGCGCCCCGTCCTGAACCGTCCACGGCGTAGCTGTGATACAGAATCCCTTCCGGCCCAAGGAAATCCATACAGAACTGGTAGATCTGCTGATTCAATTCGGCACCCACCAGTTTTCCGATGGAGCCCTCCGGCCCGGGACCTCCCGACGTCGCGTTGGCTCGCGATCGTTCCGACGTGAGCCGTTGTGCTTCGGAACGCAGCCACAGTTGTGTCAATCGATCGCGGAGGACCGGTGTTTGCAGCTCCGGTCGAGATGCCCAGAGTGAAACCGCTTCGCTGATGGTCCCGGAACCGCGTCGATTGGCGCTGCCTCCCAGCGCGCTGCGTTCGTTCATCAGGGTCGTCATCGCCACTCGCCAGCCGTCGCCTACCGCACCGAGGCGATGAGTATCGGGGATGCGCGCGTCGGTCAGGTAGACCTCATTGAACTCGGCGTGACCCGTCATCTGGCGTAGCGGACGGGTCACGACGCCCGGCGCGTGCATATCCAGGACGAAGTACGTGAGACCTTTGTGCTTGGGCATGTCGGGGTCGGTGCGGGCGAGTAGCAGCCCCCAGTGGGCCCGGTGTGCCAGGCTGGTCCACACCTTTTGGCCGTTGATCACCCAGTCGTCACCGTCCCGGACGGCGGAGGTGGCGAGTCCGGCGAGGTCGGACCCGGCGCCCGGTTCGGAGAACAGTTGGCACCAGATGTGTTCAGTGGTGGCCAGTGGGCGCAGCAAGAATCTCTTGAGGTCGTCGGTCTGGGCGTGTTCGAGGAGGGTCGGCGCGGCCATCCCGTAACCCATGGGGTTGAGCCCCAGCGGCACAGGCCCGCCCGCGCCTTGCAGAATCCGGTCCGCGACGACCTGAAGTCCGCTCGAAAGACCAAGTCCGCCAAACGTTTCAGGGAAGTGAACCCAGGACAGGCCGGCGTCGTAACAGGCGCCGAGATACTCGGGGATCGGCACCGCTTTCGGGTCGTGGTCGGCCACGACTTGTCGTGCAAGCTCGGCGACCCGGTCGGCATCAGCACCGTTGCTCATCAGAGCCACGATATCGGGTCGCGCTCCTCCCGTGAGCAGACGCAACCACACCTGGCACGCCGCGGTATAAGGGACCTCAGAGTCTGCTCACGCAAGAGCGGCGTGCAGGAGCGCGCGAAGGAGAGTGCATGGCCCGCAAGCGGGTGGTGATCGCCGGGCTCGGTGATACCGGCGTTCTCACCGCTATTCGGTTGGCCCGCCGTTTCGATGTCGTCGGCGTATCGAGCCAACCGGGTCTGTTCAGTGGTCAGGAGCTGGGTGTGCGCATCACCCGTCCAGCGGAGTGGGCGCACGACTATTGGACGACGTTCGACCGGTTCCGCGGCCTTGACCGGGTACGCACCATTGCGGCCCGCATCACCGGGCTGGATGTCACCGACCGCACCCTCGTCGGCGAACACCCGGACGGCAGCGCTCTCACCGCACCCTACGACGCCCTGGTCATCGCAACCGGTGTGACAAATGGGTTTTGGCGTCAGCCGGACCTGCGAACCGTGGATGCGATCGAGGCGAATCTCCGTGACGTCAACGCCCGATTCGCCACCGGGCAGTCGGTGATCGTCATTGGCGGCGGCGCGGCGGCGGTGAGCGCCGCCGCCAATGTCGCGGCCACCTGGCCGGACAAGAAGGTCGACATCTACTTCCCCCACCAGCGGGCCCTGCTGACACATCATCCGAAAGTCTGGAACAAGCTGCACGACAGATTGATTGCGCTCAACGTCGGGGTCCACCCCGGACACCGGGCGGACCCCGCCGGTGAAACCGACAGCCTCGGCGCCGGCAGGGTGCAGTGGAGCACGGGCCAACCACCGGCGTCGGCCGATGTGGTGCTCTGGGCGATCGGCCGCGTGCGGCCCAACACAGGGTGGCTTCCCACAGAGGTGCTCGACGAAGGCGGTTTCGTTCGCGTCGAACCCGATCTGTCGGTGTCGGGCCACGATGGTGTGTTCGCGATTGGTGATGTGGCGGCGACGGACCCGTTGCGTTCCTCGGCGCGCAACCGCGCCGACGGATTGTTGGCACGCAATATCAGGGCGTACTTCGACGGTCGCCAACTGCGGCCCTATCGCCCCGCCGAGCATCGCTGGGGATCGGTCATAGGTGTGCAACCGAACGGACTAGAGGTATTCACTCCGGGCGGGCGGTCCGTGCGGTTTCCGGTCTGGTCGATCGACCGGGTGTTGCAACCGTGGATCGTGAAGCGCGGGATCTATCGGGGGGTTCGGCGCTAGTCGGCGCGTGCGTCCGCCGGCGGAGCGTCCGGGTCTGTGGAGATGTCCGGAGTGAACATGTCGGGGCTTACGGCGGACCGCCCAGCGGAGCTGATTTCGATGATGTCGTCGATTTCGATGTCGGAATCGAACCGCTCCTTCAGCTGCTCGGCCCGCCAGTCGCGCAGGAGCAGGACGATACCCATCGCCGCCAGTGCGATCACGCCGATCGCCACTGGCGTGCTGTCGGTGATGACGGCGACCACGAGAGCTCCGAGGCCGGCCAGGGTCAGCACGACCACCAGCGTCATCGAGCACCTCCCGCACGAGTTCAGGCAAACTGCCGTTCAGTGTGTACCCACATCTCGCACAAGCCGCGCCGAATCACCGATGGTCAGGTAGATCCTGACCGGCCGTGAGCCTCACGCTGCGGTGCGCGGGTGCGTGCCGGCCCGTGGGGAACCGAACGCAAGATGCACGACGGTGGCCATCGCCGCCGGCGCCGCCGCGCCGCGGGTCAGTAGTTCGATGCTCTCGGGGAGTTCGCGCGCGTTGACGTCGCCGCGGGCGATGCTCTCCAGCACCCGATGTGCGTGCGCCAGTTGTTCGCGTTTGCGGTACTGGCCACCGGGCAGTTTCACCCCGGCCCACACGCCGTATTCCTCACGGGCTTCGACCGCTTGAGCCGCGCACATCCGCTGGGCGGCCAGCGGGCAGTGCCGCAGGCAGATCGTCCGGGCCTTGGTGGCCGACTGCTCGTACACCCGCGCTTTGGCGGCTCCGTCGCTGGAATCGTCGTCGGCGTAGCCGAACCACAGGTCTGGGTCAGCGGCGCAGGGGCGTCGGGTCATCGGTATCTCCTTACGATCGAATACGAAAACGATGACGAAAGCGTAGACATGATTTTGCTCGAATGCAACAGAAACGTAAACAAAAACGTATACGCACAGCTCCTGTGTACTATCCGGATATGGCTGGGACCCTGCGGTGAGCCGCGAGGCGGCGGGGGCGGCCATTCGGATGCTCCGGGAATCGCGGGACTGGTCGCTGGCTGATCTGGCGTCTGCGACGGGCGTCAGCATCATGGGCCTGAGCTACTTGGAGCGCGGCGTCCGCAAACCTCATAAAGGCACAGTTCAGAAGGTAGAAAATGGGCTCGGACTGCCGCCGGGAACCTACTTTCGGCTGGTGCTTTCCGACGATCCGGACGCCGAAATCGCGCAGTTACCGGCCACCGCAGAGCCCCTCGGGGAGCCTGGTCGGAGATCGCAGACGCCCATCGTGGTCCAGCGCCATCAGGACACCGACGTCCTGGAAGCGCACGCCGAGGCGCATCTGGAATCGCTGAACTCGTTGATAACTCGACTTCCGGCGGAAACATCAAACGAATACGAATCGTATATTGCGTCGGTGATCGCTCAATGCGTCAAGGCCGAACTGTTGGCCGCCAACTCCTGGCGGGTGGCGGTCAATGGCAGTGCAGAGTCCGCGCGGCGTTTGATGGCGCACCTGAAGTCCCTCGAAGACGTGCGGGCGGGATTGTTGGCCCGGCTGCCAGGCAGCGTCAGCGCCCGCTTCGACGAGGCCTTTCGGCAATCGGGCCTGCCGGAAACGGTCGTCGCGGCGATGCTCGGGATGAGCGTCGACGAGGTCTGGGCGATGCGAAACAGCGGTGTTGTGCCGGCCGGGGCGCTCGAACGAGTTCGGGCATTCATCGACGGTGAGCTGTGCTGAACGAACTCGACATCCTGCGTCGCGCTCACGCGCTGTTCGCCGGTGCCATCGAACCTGGTCAGGTCCTGGTCGAGGGTGGTTCAGGCGGCGCGCACGCCACCGGGCTGCCCGAGGCGTATCTGGTCCGTGCCCGCAGGGCTGCATCCGATCTGGACGGCGCCCGCCGCACCGACTCGGAGTTGTCGAGCCTGCTGCGCCGGGCGCATGCCGATCATGTCGACGGCGCCAGGCAGACTGCGGCGGTGCTTGCCGCCGCCCGCGCGGACACTTCTTCCTGGCCGGACAGTCCGATGGCCCAGCGCGAACTGCTGCGGCGCAAAATCGGACGGGTGCGTTCACAACGCCGCCATGTGTTGGCGGCGCGGCGTCGCGCGCGGCGACGTCTCAATGAACTCCTGGGGATCCGCTATGGCCGGCTGTCTCGGCGGAGGACCGGCCGCAGGGCCGCAGCGGCTGTGCGGGCGGCCCTGTCCCGGCTGGGCCGTCCCTACGTGTGGGGTGCCACCGGGCCGGATCGGTTCGACTGTTCGGGGCTGGTGCAGTGGGCGTACGCGCAGGCGGGAATACGCTTGGATCGCACCACTTACGACCAGATCAACGACGGAATCGCGGTTCCGCGGTCTGGGGTACAGCCGGGCGACCTGATCTTCCCGCACGCCGGGCATGTGCAGATGGCAATCGGCGACAATCTGGTT
>Ga0075163_10002832_pt1 | contig 23302 bp, 15 predicted proteins | sample JI1023141ADNA_FD_71478 | JGI IMG/M metagenome (GOLD analysis project Ga0075163, IMG submission 71478) | Wastewater effluent complex algal communities from Wisconsin, to seasonally profile nutrient transformation and Carbon sequestration -... | ecosystem: Engineered > WWTP > Effluent > Algae... | reverse complement strand
GCGATGCACCACCTCGGCGTCCCCACCACGCGGGCCCTCTCGCTCGTGTCCACGGGCGAGCCGGTGATGCGCGACATGTTCTACGATGGCAACCCGCGCATGGAGCCGGGGGCGGTCGTTTGCCGTGTGGCGCCTTCGTTCATCCGCTTCGGCAATTTCGAGATTCTTGCCGCGCGTCACGAGCTCACCCTGCTCGCGACGCTCGTCGACTTCACGATCGATCGCGACTTCCCGCACCTGGTGCAGGATGTTGCCGACGTCACCGCGCGGCGCGCGCGCTGGTTTGCCGAAGTCTGCGAGCGCACGGCGACGCTGATGGTCGAGTGGATGCGCGTGGGCTTCGTCCATGGCGTGATGAACACCGACAACATGTCGGTGCTGGGGCTGACGATCGACTACGGCCCGTACGGATGGCTGGATAACTTCGACCCGCACTGGACTCCCAACACGACGGATGCGTCGGGGCGACGCTATCGGTACGCGCAACAGCCGGCGATTGCCCAGTGGAACCTCGAGCGCCTGGCCGCTGCGTTGCGCCCCCTCTTCGAGCACGATGCGCCGTTGCAGGAAGGAATGGACCGTTACGTCGATACCTTCACGGGGCGCTATGCGGCGATGATCGCTGCCAAGTTCGGGTTGACCGGATGGGGAGACGGCGACGAGGCCGTCGCCGACAGTGGGCTCCGCCTGCTGCAATTGGCGGAAGTGGACTACACGAACTTCTTCCGCGCGCTTGGCGAGTTGGGCGATGCGCTCCCCGAAGACGACGGCGCGCTGGTCGATGCGCTGGGCGACGTGTTCTACGATGACACCAAGCGAGCCTCGCACGGCGCAGCGTTGGCGGCGTGGCTTCGCGCTTGGCACCGGCGCGTAAGTCGCGAGGGCGAGCCCGCCGCGCAGCGACGGAGCCGAATGCATGCCGCGAACCCGCGCTACGTGCTGCGCAACTACCTGGCGCAGCAGGCGATCGACCGCGCCGAGTCGGGGGATGCTGCGGGGGTACACGAGTTGCTCGAGGTCATGCGGCGCCCGTACGACGAACAACCCGGGCGCGAGGCATTCGCCGCGCGGCGCCCCGACTGGGCGCGGCACAAGGCGGGGTGCTCCATGCTCTCCTGCAGTTCGTAGGGCGATCACCTGCGTCGCGCGCGGCATCTCGTGTCCGCGGAGGCGCGGTGGTAAGCTCCGGTACCCTCCGACCGGACCACTCCGCGTGACCGACCCCATCGCTGCCTGGCACGACATCCTCGATCGGCGCAACGCCTCGGCGTTAGGCAACTTGCTCGCCGACGACGTCACCTTTCACTCGCCGGTGGTGCACACGCCGCAGCGCGGCAAGGCGGTGACGACGATGTACCTCACCGCCGCCTTCTCGGTCTTCGCCAACGAGACGTTTCGCTATGTGCGCGAGGTGATCGGGGCGCGCGATGCCGTCCTGGAGTTCGTGACCGAGATCGACGGCATCACGGTCAACGGCGTCGACATGATCCACTGGAACGACGACGGCCGGATCACCGACTTCAAGGTGATGGTCCGGCCGCTCAAGGGAATCACGGTGGTGCACCAGCGCATGGCGGCGATGCTCGAGGCGATGCAGCGCGCGTGAGTTGTGCCGGGAGCCTGGACGATGCGCTCCCGGTCATGTTCGTGAGGGCCTACTTGCCAGCCGTGGCCTTCTGCAGGGCGTTCTTCGCGCGAACACTCGCCGGATAGAGCTCGGCATTGAGCCGCAGCATCTCGATCGCCTTGGCCTTCTCGCGCCCCATCTGGATCATCGCCAGAAGGTCGACCGTCCCTTCGGGCGGCAGCACGCTGTAGCCCATGATCTTCGAGACCTTCTCGTAGTGCGCCTTCACGTAGCTCGGGTCCTCGAGGGCGCGCATCAGGTCGGGCGAGTAGCCGTCGAAGATGAAGCGCAGCGCGTCGTACTCGGCGATGAGCGGGACCGAGCCGTGGCTGTCGTTGGGATAGTAGCGGAAGTTGTAGCGCACCCCGGCCTTGTTGTCGCCCTCGATCAGCGCGTTCATGCGGATGATCGAGTTGTAGTGCGGGTTGTCGGCGGTGTCGCTGGCGACGAGGGTGTTGGCCTGCCCGACGAAGAGCGTGCGACCGGGAACCGTCGGCTTGGAGAAGAAGGCCGGCCCGTCCTTGAGCAGGCGGCGGTTGTCCCACCAGAGCGACGGGTCGATGGCGACGTAGGCATTGAACACCTCGGGCATGGTGTACAACGCCGAGAAGGCCATCAGACCGCCTAACGAATGCCCGACGAAGACGCGATACGGGGCGGTGCGGTACGTCGCGTCGATGCGCGGGATCAGTTCGTTCTTCATGAACGAGAGGAAGTTCGGTCCCCCTCCCGTGATCCTGAGCGTCGTGTCGGGCTTGCCGTCAAAGCCGGCGGTGACCTGCGTCGGCGACAGGTCGCGCATCCGGTTGGTGTTGGGGATGGCGACGACGATCATCTCGGGGACGACGAAGGTCCCGTTGACCCCCGTACCCAGGATCTGCAGGAGACCGGTCACCGAGTGGAAGTGCGCGTCGCCGTCCAGCAGGTAGAGCACCGGGTAGCGCTGCGGCGTGTACGTCGTGTCCTTGTAGGACGGCGGGAGGTAGACCAGGTAAGGGCGCTGCTCCTTGATGACCTTGGAGTAGACCGAGTCGACCGTGCCGATGGTGAGCGCGTTGGCGAAGGAGCGCTGGGCTCCCGCCGTGGCGAGCGGCGCGGTCGCCAGCATGGCCGACGTGATGAGGACGAGGTGCGGGCGCGACGGAGCGAGCGGAAGGCGCATGGGGCGTCGGGGTAAGGGGAGCGGGAGCCACATTACCGCTTGCCCGGCGCCCTCGCGAGGGGGATTCTTGTGGGGATCCACCTCCCCACTCCTCGCGCATGACCATGGACTCCGCCCGTCGCGACTTCCTGAAGGCCTCCGCCACCACCACGGCGGCGCTCACGCTGGGATCGCTCGTTCCCGACAGCGCAACCGCGGCCACGACCGAACCCGCGGCGACGGCGACCGGTGCCACGATCGGTTCCGCGGCGCCCCCGCGCGACACGGCCGCCCTCGCGCACGAGCGCGCGATCACCAAGGCGCACCCGGTCCCGCTCGGCCGCGTGCGCCTGACGGGGGGGCCGCTCAAGCATGCGCAGGACCTCACGCGCGAGTACCTGCTGGCGCTCGACCCCGACCGCATGCTCGCCTACTACCGCGAGCGCGCCGGGCTCGCGCCAAAGGCAAAGGGCTACACCGGGTGGGATGGCAACGGGCGCAACCTCACGGGGCACATCGCGGGGCATCACCTCTCCGGCGTTTCGCTGATGTACCAGGCCACGGGTGACGCGCGCTTCAAGGAACGCGCAGACTACATCGTGCGCGAACTCGCCGAGGTGCAGAAGAAGAGCGGCGACGGCTACGTGGGGGCGCTCGACGGACTGCGCGAGGCCTTCGCGCGGCTGTCCAAGGGAGAGATCAAGTCCGGCTCGTTCGACCTCAACGGGCTCTGGTCGCCGTGGTACACCCTGCACAAGACGTACGCCGGGCTGCGTGATGCCTTTCGCCACACGGGCAATGCGCAGGCGCTGCAGGTGGAGATCGCCTTTGCGGCGTGGGCCGAAGGCGTGCTCAAGCCGCTGAGCGACGAGCAGGTGCAAAAGATGCTGCTCACCGAATTCGGCGGGATGAACGAGGTGATGGCCGACCTCTACGCCGATACCGGCGACGCGCGCTGGCTCACGCTCTCGCATCGCTTCGAGCACCACGCGGTGACGCAGCCGCTCAAGCGTCACCAGGACAACCTCTCGGGGAAGCACGGCAACTGTCAGATCCCCAAGCTCCTCGGCTCGGCGGCGCGCTACGGCTACACCGGGGAGATGGACGACATCGTCGCGGCGACCTTCTTCTGGGACCGCGTCGTGAGGCACCATAGCTACGCCAGCGGCGGTCACGGGCTCAATGAGTACTGGGGCCCCCCAGACGTGCTGAGCACGCGCGTCGACGGGCGCGCCGCCGAGACGTGCAACGTGTACAACATGCTCAAGCTGTCGAGGCGCCTCTTCTCGCTGCGTCCGGATGCGGCGTACGCCGACTTTCACGAGCGCGCACTGTTCAATCACATCCTGGCCTCGATCGATCCTAACGACGCGCGCACCTCGTACATGGTGCCGGTGGGGCGTGGCGAGCAGCAGGAGTACCAGAACATGCAGCGCGACTTCACCTGCTGCGTGGGGTCGGGGATGGAGAGCCACGCCCTGCACGGGCTCGGCGTCTGGTACGAGTCGCGCGACACCATCTGGCTCAACCTGTTTGTCCCGTCGACGGCGGAGTTCACGCTGGGCAAGGCGAAGCTGGCGCTCGAGACGTCGTTCCCCGACGGCGACTCGGCGACGGTCACGGTGACGTTGCCGGCGCCCAAGGCCTTCACCCTTGCCGTACGCCGTCCGTTCTGGGCGGGCGACGGCTTCACCATTGCGGTGAACGGGACGCCGATCCCGCAGCCGAAGTTCGAGACGTTGAGCGATCCGGTGGCCGGCGGGCGCGCCGGCGGGATCGGCAACGAGTCGACCGCACCGTCGAGTAGCTACGTCAACGTCACGCGCACGTGGAAGTCAGGGGACACCGTCTCACTCGTGATGCCGAAGGCGTTGCACCTGGAGCCGACGCCCGACGATCCGCGCGTGACGGCGATCGTGTGGGGGCCGCTGGCGCTCGCGGGCGACATGGGGCCGCGCCTCGCCGACATCGACGAGAACGCGCAAACCACCCCGCGCACCCCGGTCCCGATGCTGGTCTCGACTTCCCGCACCGTGACCGACTTCGTCGAGCCGGCTGGGAGTGCCGGCGACTTCCGCATCCGGCGCGTGGCGCGCCTGCCGGAGTCCAACGCCGTGGCCCCCGACATCGCGCTCGCCCCGTTCCATCGCACGCACCGCAAGCGTTACTCGCTCTACTTCGACCTGCTGACGCCGGCGCAGTACGACGAGAAGCTGGCGCTGCTCGCCGCGGCACGCGACGCCGAGTCGCGCATCGAACGGGCGACGTTAGGCAAGGTGGTGGCTGGCAACACGGACTCGGAGAAGGCGGCCAACTACCGCAGCGATCCCGCCGACCGCCCCGTCGGGCGCAACGAAGGACGCACTCAGCGCAATGGCCTGGGGTGGTTCTCCTACGACCTCCCGGTCGAGGGCGACACGCAGATGGCGCTCGTCATCACGCACTTCGTGGAGCCTGGGCTCCCGCCGCAGTTGGGACCCTTCGACATCCTGGTCGATGGCACGAGCGTGGGGCCGCACGCGCCCAACTACTCGGCGTCTGGCTTCTACAAGGCGACGTACCCGATCCCGCAGCAGCTCACGCAGGGGAAGGGGGTGGTGACGGTGCGCTTTCAGGTGGTCGGAAGCGGGCGCATCGCCCCGGTGTTCGAGGTGCGGACGGTGAGGCGTTAGGTACACGAGGAAGATCCACGGTACACGCCCCCTGCGTTAGAGCAGCAATGTAGAGGCCTGCCCTCTACGGAGTGGTGCTTTCCTCCGCCAACGTTCGACGGCTCGGTATCGGCTGGCACTTAGCGCTCGGCGCGGTGCACCGACATGGATCGCGTGGAGTGGCGGATCCGCATGGGCAGCGCGACGGCGACCCTCTCCGTCACATCCCTCTGTCGATCGCCCTCTTCGCTCGTCGGCCCCGGGCATTGCTCGCTGCCTCGTCGACCCTCCCACACCCAGCGAAAAGGCCGTCCCTTCTGCGGTCTCTAATGAGCTTCATGGCGCGTTCACGAGTCTCCCGCGGCGATCGGCTTGGTCTGCTTAGGGCTCCATGCTCTCACGTAGGGGCACCTCCGACCTTGGCGAGGCTATTCACTATCGAGTTGTAGGGTCCTGTCCGATTTCTCACGCTCCCCCGAGCTCCATATTCGAAGTGCGTATCAGTCACGTCTGAATGACTGGGGAGGTGGGGCGTGTGTTCAGAGTTCAAGTCACTGGCGGCGCTGGGAGCGCTTCTGCTCACGGCAGCGTGCATAGACGATCCAACGAGTCCAAGTTCGCGCGTGAACAATGAGGTGGCCCTCGACCTGCGGGAAGAGGTCACACTCCAAGCGCCAAGGCAGTTGCGAAATCGCGGCTTCGAGGACGACATCCTGGTACTTGAGTCAAGAGTACCGGGAGTTGGTGGGCTCTACTTCGAAGAATCGTCCGGGACCTTCGTGCTGTTGCTGACGGGGTCCGCGGACTCGAAAGAGGCGCTGAGTCAGCTGAAGTCGGTGGCCGAGCTCCCCACCGCTTCGGAAGCGCTCCGGGCGTACTTATCGGCCGGTACCCCGGTTCGAATCGAGCACGCGAACTACCCCTTCTCACAAATTGTCGCGTTTCATGAGCGGCTGCGAAATGGGCTGTTCCAAAGGACGAGTGTCTCGTCGATTGACTCCGACGAACGCACGAACCGTCTGCGAATCGGTGTCCCAGACGCTGTCGCTGCAGCCGACGTATCGTCGTTCCTTATTGCCCAGGGGATACCGAGCGACGCATTTCTGATCGAGGTGCAGGCGCAAACCTCTTCTCTTGGAAGTACCAGAGGAACCTTTCGTCCGTACGGAGGGGGAATCCAGATCGCGAATTCATCGGCTAGCAGGTGCACGCTGGGGTTCGATGTCAGGTCGTCGCTGAACGAAGTAGGCATCCTGACTGCCTCGCACTGCAGCAACGGAAGCATCGGGAGTGGAACGACAGGTGGGACCATCTACCAGCCCACCATTCCTGCTGGATCGATCGGGACCGTCGCGATCAATCCCCCATGGAACCTGTCGGGCAGTGGTTGCGGTGCGTACCCGCTGTGCACCGACGCCGATGTAGCGTTTGTAAGTGCTTCCACTACGACGGACGCTCTACGGCGAGTCGCGATGACTCAAACCGTCGGGCAGAACTACGGCGGAGGATCGATCACCTTCATCGGCTGGTGGACCAATCTGCCGGGCACAGCCACTCCGTTTGTGGGCTTGTCGCTTGACAAACAGGGCAGGACGACGGGCTGGACGAGAGGCTCAGTGTCATCTACATGCGAAGACATCCTCGTTGACAGTGTCTACGTCGTACTGTGCTCCGACAAGGTCACAAACTCGCGGGTCGGCCAAGGCGACAGCGGAGCTCCGGTCTTCTACCTTCCAAGTGGAGGAGGCGGGTCGGCGCTCTATCCTGCAGGTATCCTCTTTGCGGGAGGGCCTATGAACGCATTCGACGGTACGGACGGAACATGGTATTGTACGACTGGGTGCCACTACTACTTCAGCCGGTGGAGCAGTATCGAGGCGCATCTGGGTCGTACGCTCAGCGCATCCCCCTGAGTTGCAGGCAACCGGGCGGCTACAAAGCATTAGGCTGATTTGTGGAGTGCCCTTTGCCGCAGGCGAGGTAAGTCTTCCGGAGCGAGGTGGATCATGAGGAAGGGAGTGCGATGCGGAGCGAGCATGTTTCTGCTCGGGTTGATCGCATGTAGTTCATCGGTGTCGCCAAGCGATGGCGTCTCCATTGCGAGCACGAATGAATCAGTGATCGCGTCGGTGTCGAACGGTGTTGTGACACTCGATGTCACGCTCGAGATCACTAACGGCTCCAAGTCAGCGGTTCTCTATCAGCCGTGCGGGGCGGTTCTGGAGCGAAATGTCGATGGAGCGTGGCGCCAAGTGTGGGCGCAGACCTGTTTCCTCTCCAGCCAGTTCGATGCGGCAACCATAGCGGCCGGAAGCAGCGCGCGTTTCGTTGTCAGCATACGGGCGGTACAGCAAGCTGGTGACTTGAACTTCCCACCGGGTAATGTCGCGGGGCAGTACCGGATTAGGTTGCTTCTGACATCCGAAGCGCACGAGTCACTTCCGTTGGGGGGCAGGACCTCAAGCCCGTTCTCCGTCGAGTAGTCCGTTGAGGCGTGTCAGAGCGCATGTGAGTATCGTCGACGTACTCCGGCAACTTGGCGGACGTACTGACCGAGCCTTTCCTTTCACGCCAGCCCGGCCATCAATCGCAGCAGCCCATCCTGCGTGGCCTGTTCGCGCGTCACCTCACCCCGCAGTGTGCCGTCGCGTAGCACCAGGATGCGCGAGGAGAGCGTCAGCAACTCCGGGAGCTCGCTGGAGATGAGGAGGATCGCCGCCCCCTCCGCGGCGCGCTGGTCGATCCATGCGTGCAACTCCGCCTTGGCCCCCACGTCCACGCCACGCGTGGGCTCGTCGAGGATGAGGAGCTCGCTGTTGGCGGTGAGCCATTTCGAGAGCACCACCTTCTGCTGGTTGCCGCCAGAGAGCGACGACACCAGCAGCTCACGCCCCGTCGCGCGCAACGACACGCGCGCGAAGCTCGCGTCGACGGCGGCGCGCTCGGCCTGGCCATCGACCCAGCCGGCGCGCGCGAAACGCGACAGCGTGGGGAGCGTCGCGTTCTCGCGCGCGCGCATCCCCAGCACCAACCCCTGCTTCTTGCGATCCTCGGGGACGAAGCCGAGTCCGTGCCGCATGGCATCGCGTGGATTGGCGATCGTGACACGCTTGCCGCGCACGAAGATCTCGCCGCGTGACGCGGGGTCGAGACCGAAGATCGCCTGCGCAATCTCCGAGCGCCCTGCCCCTACCAGCCCCGCCAACCCCACCACTTCGCCGGCGTGCACGCTGAACGAGATGTCGGCAAACCGTCCTGGCGAGGTGAGCCGCTCGACGCGCAGCCGCTCCTCGCCCCGCGGTGTGGTGGCGTGCTGCGGATAGTAGTCCGCCAGTTCGCGCCCGATCATCTGCCGCACCAGCGCCGCTTCGGTCAACGCTGACGTCGGCTGCGTGGCCACGTGCTGCCCGTCGCGCAGCACCGTGATGGTGTCGCACAGCGCGAAGATCTCCGGCATGCGATGCGACACGTAGAGCAGCGTCACACCCCGGGCGCGCAGCGTGCGGATGAGCGCGTACAGTCGCTCGGACTCGGCGTCACCTAACGAGCTGGTGGGTTCGTCGAAGACGATGACCTTGGCCCCTTCCCCCACCGCCGCTGCAATCTGTACGAGCTGCTGCTCGGCGACGCTCAGCGACGACATCTGGCGCGACGGGTCGATCTGCGCACCGGCGGCGGAAAGCAGCTCCTGCGCCCGCCGCCGAAGCGCCGCCGAATCGACGATCCCGTAGCGATGCGGGAGCGAACGCAGGCAGAGGTTGTCGCCCACAGTGAGGTTGTCGCAGAAGGCCAGCTCCTGGTGCACCATCGCCACGCCGGCGCCCAGCGCGTCGCGCGGCGTGCCGAAGCGCACCGGCTGGCCGTCCAGCTCCACCGTCCCGCCATCGGGGTGGTGGAGCCCCGAGAGGATCTTGCCTAACGTGCTCTTTCCCGCGCCGTTCTCGCCGCAGATGGCGTGGCACGTCCCAGGCGCCACGTCGAACGAGACGTCGCGCAGCGCCACCATCCCGGGAAAGCGCTTGGTGACGCCACGAAAGCGGACGCGCGGGACGCTCACCTACTTCTCGAGCGCGAGGTACTTGGGATCGACGTCCGAGAACCCCCACTCCTTCAACTGTCGCGCCCACGTCCCGAGGTTGTCCTTCGACACGCGCACCAGCTCCATCTGCACCATCGCGGGCGCCGGCTTCTTGAGATACACGTGGTCGAAGATCGTCTTCACCGACACGTAGCCCCAGCTGTACGTGGGCTGCGCAAAGAGCACCGGTGCCAGCCCCGATTCGACGTACGCCAGCTGCGCCGGGAGACCGTCGACCGAGACGATCTTGATCTTCTTGGGATCGAGGTCGGTGAGGAGCGTGCGCGTGAACAGCGCCCACCCGCCGATCATCACGATCCCGTTCACTTCGGGGTACGCGTTCTTCATGCGCAGCACCTCGGCCGCGGCGTCCTGCGGCGTCTCGGCGTGGTAGAAGGCGTCCACGATGGTGATGCCGGGATACTTGGCCGCCGTCTCGCGCACTCCCTTCACGCGGTTCTGCAGGTTCGGCGCGTTCTGGTTGCCGGCGATGATGGCGATCTTCCCCTTGCCGCCCATCTGGGTCGCCAGCTCCTCCATCACCTGCGTTCCCATCTTCACGTCGTCGCCGCCGTAGAAGGAGAAGCGCTTGGAGTTGGGGACGTCCGAGTCGAAGGTCATGACCGGGACGCCGCGATCGACCGCCTCGTTCACCGCACCGGTCACCTTGGCGGCGTCGCTGGCCGAGAGGAGGATGGCGTTGGCGCCGGAGTTCACCGCCTCCGAGATGCGCTGCGACTGCACCGCACCGTCTTCGTTAGGCGGAGTCAGCCAGTCGATCTTGACCGTCACGCCGTGCTCCTTGGTCAGCTCGGCCGCGGCCGCCTCGGCCCCCTGTCGCCCGGAGAGGAAGACCGGGTTGGTGGAGCTCTTGGCGATCATGGCGATGGTGAAGGTCTTCCCCGCCGGGGCGTCGCCCTTGGCCGCCCCCGCCTCGCCGCCCCCACCGCCCCCGCAGGCCACGAGTGCAATCGATGCAGCGGCGAGCGCCGGGCGCGACGCCCGCGTGATCCAGGAAGTCAGGGAAGACATGAGACTCAGGGTGAAGGGAAGGGCGTGCGGTGGCGTCAGGCAGGGGCCGAGAGCTTCTCGGCAAGCTTCTTCCATCCGCGCTGGTCGAGCACCACCGCCACGATCAGCGCCGTGCCGATGATGATCCATTCGTAGTTCTGGTCCAGGTGCAACGTGCGGATGGCCTGGCGCATCGTCACGATGAGCAGCGCGCCGAGCATCGCGCTGATTGCGCTCCCCTTGCCGCCGGAGAGCGAGGCGCCGCCCACCACCGCCGAGGCCACGACATACAACTCGTACCCGTTGGCATCGGAGGAGGTCGCCGAGCCGTAGAAGGCCGCACCCAGGAAAGCCGCGAAGCCCGCGGCCAGCCCCGACAGGACGAAGACGCCGAGCGTGATGCGTGAGACGTTGAGCCCGGAAAAGCGCGAGGCCTCGGGGTTGCCACCGACGGCGAAGATGTGCCGTCCGGCCACCGTGCGCGACAGGTACACGCCGCCCGCGATGGTCACCAGAAGCATGCTGAGCAACGGCACCGGGTAGAGCGCGGTCCCCAGCCCCAGCGGCGCCTTGGCCACCGCGGTGAGCGGTGTGGGGATGAGGATGCTTTCGGCGCGACTGATCACGAAGGCGATGCCGCGCACGATCCACATGGTGCCGAGCGTGATGATGAACGGGTGCACGCCGAGGCCGATGACCATCACGCCATTCGCCAGCCCGCACACGAGGCTCACGGCGAGGCATGTCCCGAGCCCCAGCAGGACGGTCATCGCCGGGTCCATCGGCCCGACCGCCCGCAGCACCATCGCCATCGTCACTCCGGCGAGTGCGTAGATCGCGCCGACGGAGAGGTCGATGCCACCGGCGATGATCACCAGCGTGGCACCGACGCCCATGATGGCGAAGGCGCTGGCGTCGGTGGCCATCTGGATGAGCGTGTAGCGGTTGAGGAAGTTGTTGACGCTCTGGTTGGTCTGCGGATCGATGTGCGACCCCGCGCTCAGCGTGAGCGCGGTCCCCAGGAGCAAGAGCACCATGACGAGCCCGAACTGCTGCGAGCGCAGGACCGATCCGCTGAGCCGATTGAAGAGCGAGGGCGGGGTGTCGGCGTTCGTCACGTCGAAGGGTGCAGGGTGTGAGGTGAGGGGGGCGCGACCAAACTTACCGGTGGTCCCTAGGGCGTCAACGCGGTCGGCGGGAGGGGCGCGTTCGCCTATAGCGTACCCCGGGCGTCGCCTGTAGCGTCTACGGCGTTCTCAACCCGTCATCACTGCTCCCGTCATGGCCATCACCAAGCTCGAATCGAACGTCGGCGGCAAGGCTCGCGTCGCCCGTGAACGACAGTCTGCCGCGCGGCAACAGCTCGCCGCCCCTCCGCAGCGCCGTGTGACGCTCGGCGTCATCGTCGGCAATCGCGGCTTCTTCCCCGGTCACCTCGCCGCCACGGGGCGCGTGGAGATGTTGCGCGCCCTCGAGGAGGAAGGGATCGACGCCGTCATCATCGACGCAGAGGCGACGAATCACGGCGCCATCGAGAGCCGCCAGGAAGCCAAGGCCTGTGCCGCCCTGTTCAAGAAGCACCGGGAGCAGATCGACGGCGTCGTCGTCACCCTCCCCAACTTCGGCGACGAGCGCGCGATTGCCGATACGTTGCGCCTGGCGGGACTCGACGTCCCCGTCCTCATCCATGCCACGTCGGACGATCCGGCCAAGATGAAGATCGATCACCGGCGCGACGCCTTCTGCGGCAAGATGTCGGCCTGCAACGTCCTCTCGCAGTACGGCATCCGCTACTCGCTCACCTCGGAACACACGCAGCGCCCGGAGTCTGCGGGCTTTCGCCGTGACTTGCGCCAGTTTGCCGCGACCTGTCGCGTGGTGAAGGGGCTGCGCGGGGCGCGCATTGGCGCCATCGGCGCGCGCCCGGCGGCGTTCAAGACGGTGCGCTACAGCGAGAAGATCCTCGAGCGTGCCGGCATCTCGGTGGAGCCGATCGACCTGTCGGAAATCCTCGGACGCATCGGCCGCCTCAAGGACAAGGACTCGGCGGTGCAGAAGAAGCTCGCCGAGATGACGGCGTACGTCGACACCAGCGGCGTCCCCGACGCCGCGTTGATGAAAATGGCCAAGCTCGGGCTGGTGATGGATCGCTGGATGCAGGAAGTCGACGTCACGGTGAGCGCCGTGCAGTGCTGGACCTCGCTCGAGGAGTTCTTTGGCGTGGTGCCGTGCACGCTCATGAGCATGATGAGCAATGCCAACCTGCCGAGTGCCTGCGAGGTGGACGTGATGGGGACGATCAGCATGCTGGCGCTGACGCTCGCCTCGCAGACGCCGGCCGCGTTGCTCGACTGGAACAACAACTACGGCGACGATCCCAACAAGGCGGTCTGTTTTCACTGCAGCAACCTCCCGCGCGACTTCTTCGAGGCGCCGGTGATGGACTACCAGGAGATCATCGCCGGGACGGTGGGGCGCGAGAACACTTATGGGACCATCGTCGGCAAGGTGAAGGCAGGGGCGATGTCGTTCGCCCGCTTCTCCACCGATGACCGCACGGGAGCCATTCGCGGCTACGTGGGCGAAGGGCGCTTCACCAAGGACAAGCTGTCGACCTTTGGAGGGGCCGGCGTGGTGGAGATCGCCAACCTGCAGCCGCTCCTGCACCACATCTGCCGCCAGGGGTTCGAGCATCACGTGGCCGGGACCTTTTCCAACGTGGCCGACGCGGTGCACGAGGCCACCACGCAGTACCTCGGCTGGGACGTCCTGAGGCACGCCTGACCATGACGATCGTGGCCGGAGTGGACTTCGGAACGCAGAGCGTGCGCGTGTCCATCGTGGACAGCGTGAAGCGGGTGATCGGGCACGGCGTGTCGGAGTACCCGGTCAAGCGCGACCGCAACGACCCCGACTTTGCCACGCAGTCGCACGACGCGCACATGCGCGCGCTGGTGGAGGCGATGCAGAAGGCGTTGCAGTCGGCGGGGGTGAGCGGGAGCGAGGTGCAGGCGATCGCTCTCGACACCACCGGTTCTACGGTGATCCCAGTCGGCGAGGGGCTCGTCCCGCTCGACGATTACTACCTGTGGTGCGACCACCGGGCCAAGGACGAAGCGGCGCGCATCACCGCCATCGCGCACGAACTCAACGTCCCCGCCATCGACTGGTGCGGCGGCGTGTACTCGTCGGAGTGGGGCTTTGCCAAGCTGCTGCACTGGCTGCGCCACAACCCCGACAAGCGCGATCGCCTCGTCACGGCGCTCGAGCACTGCGACATGGTGGCGGCCGTGCTGTGCGGGATCACCGACCACCGTCAGGTGCCACGCAGTGTGTGCGCGATGGGGCACAAGTGGCTGTGGAACGATCTCTTCGGCGGATTCCCGCCGGAGGAGTTCTTTGTCGCCGTCGATCCGCTGCTGGCGGGCGTTCGCGACAAGCTCGATGGCCCGTACCACACCTCCGACCAGATCGCCGGCGAGCTGTGCGAGGAGTGGGCGACCGCACTCGGCCTGACGCCGGGCATTCCCATCCCGGTGGGGGCCTTCGATGCGCACTGGGATGCGATCGGCGCGGGGATCGCCGAGGGAGACATCGTCAACGTCATCGGGACGGCGACCTGCATCATGGGGGTCGCCGAGGACGTGGGGCTCGTTCCAGGCGTGTGCGGCGTGGTCGACGGCTCTATTCACCCCGGACTCATGGGGATCGAGGCCGGGCTCTCGGCCTGCGGCTACCTGTTCGAGGCGCTCGCCTCGCGCACGGGGCGCAGCGTGGGCGAATTGTCGAAGGAGATCGCCGACTATCGCGGCGGGCAGACGGGGTTGTTGCGCCTGACGTGGGACAACGGCGACCGCACGGTGCTGGTGAATCCCAACCTTGGGGGCGTGACGTTAGGCTGGAACCTCAACTCCACCGCCGAGGACGACCTGTTCTCGGCCATCGAGGGGACGGCGTTCCATACGCGCATCATCATCGATCGCATGCGCGAACATGGGGTGCCGGTGCGGCGCGTGATCCACGGCGGCGGCATTCCGCAGAAGAACGAGGTGCTCAACCGCGTCTATGCGAGCGTGCTGAACCTTCCGGTGCTCGTCCCCGAGTCGTCGATCACGTCGTTAGGGTCGGCGATCTTCGCCTTTGTGGCGTGCGGGGCGTTCGACACGGTGGAGGAGGCGCAGGCGGCGCTGTGTCCGGGGTATCGCGAGGTGCTGCCGGATGCGCGCGACGTGGCGGTGTACGACCGGTTGTATGCGCTCTATCGCGAGCTGTACTTCGCGATGGGAGTGCCGGACTCGGCGCCGGCGGCGATAGGGCATGTATTGCCGGCGATTCGAGCGATTGCGGCTGAGGTGCGGGCCGCTCGTTAGGGATCGTGGAGGCACGCGAACGAAGTGGCGCGCCGCTTGGAAGGGGCGCGCTATTTCTTGGGGGAGTCCAGCGCCAGCAACCCATTGAGCACCGCCCTCGGCGCCAGAAACGCCGACCCATGCCGAATCCCCCGCGGCGTCCGCAACGAATCGCGATACGCGTCGAACGTGACAAAGTCCTGCGTGCGCACCGCGCCGTAGTGCCCGCGCGTGTACTCGTCGTAATACACGTACCACCAGCCACCGGTGCGCAGGATCGACGGCCCCTCGGTGTGCAGGTCGGTGAAGGCGGGCGATGCCGGGCCGTACGGCCCGGTCGCCTTGTCGGCAAAGGCCACCCGCAGGTTGCGACGCTCGGGAAAGAAGGTCTCGTCCTTCATCACCAAGACATAGCGAGACCCGACCCTGGCAATCGTCCCGTCGATCGTCGGATAGCCGCCGTCGTACAGCAGCTTGCCGGGCGCGAAGGTGACGAAATCCTTCGTGGTCGTGTAGTACAGCCGATGGTCGGCACGCCCGCGCGACGTCTTTTCGGCGAGTGAGTCGGTGGCCGGAAAGCGCCCCGGAATCGAGGTGGACCAGACGATCACGAACTCGTTGGTGGCGTCGTCGAAGAAGAGGTCGGGGGCCCAGGCGTTGAGCGCGTTGGGCTCGTGGTCCATCACGCCGATGCGGCGCTGCTCCGACCAGTGGATGAGGTCCTTGGAGTGCGCCACGCCTATGCCGCGATCGGTCCAGGCGATGGTCCATGCCATGTAGAACGTCCCGTCAGGCGCACGCAGGATCGACGGGTCGCGCATCAGCGCTGCCTTGGTCTCCCACTCCTGCCACCCCACACCGTTCCCGGTCACGGCGGGTGTGAGGAGGGAGCGACCGCCGTTGATCGGTTGCCACGTCGTCCCGTCCTCGCTGTACGCCAGGTGCAATCCGTCGTCGCCGTTGCGCGTGAAGAAGGAGAAGAGCATCGCGTCGTCGGCGCGCGCCACGCGCGGGTTGGGCGCGGTGCGGCAGCCGGCGACGAGCGTGGCCGCCAGCGCGCACCTCCAGAGTCCGCGCCTCACGTCTCCTGCCCGTAGTACGCCTTGGCGCCGTGTTTCCGCAGAAAGTGCTTGTCGAGCAACGAGGCGTTCACCGGACGCGCGTCGGGCGAGAGGGTAAGCGTGTGATACGCCATGGTCGCCACCTCCTCGAGATAGGAGGCGTTGTCGATCGCGTCGGCGATGGTCACCCCCCACGTGAACGAGGCGTGATTGGCCACCAGCACCGCCGGCATCGCCATCGGGTCGAGCGACTTGAAGCGCTTCACGATCGCTAGCCCGGTGTTGAGTTCGTAGTCGGTCGCGATGTCGGCGGCCTTCAGCGGCTTGGTGACGGGAATGGCGCCGTGGAAGTAGTCGGCGTGCGTGGTGCCAAGGCAGGGGATGGGACGCTGCGCCTGGGCAAAGACAGTCGCGAACATCGAGTGCGTGTGCGCCACGCCGCCGATGGCGGGAAAGGCGCGATACAGGGCGGCGTGCGTCGCGAGATCCGACGACGGTCGCAGCGTTCCTTCCATCACCACGCCTAACAAGTCTGTCACCACCATCTTGGCCGGGGTCAGCGCGCCATACGGCACCCCGCTCGGCTTGATGACGATGAGCCCCAGCTCGCGATCCACGGCGCTGGCGTTGCCGAAGGTGAAGCGCGCCAGTCCGCGGCGGAACAGCTCGATGTTGGCTTCGCACACCGCCTCGCGCATGGCGCGCGACGCCTTGGCCGGCGTGCGAGTGCCGCTGCGGTAGGGGCCCACCCCCTTCCGGGGACTGCGCTCTCTGCTCATGCGATCCCCGCGCGCGTCTTCGCGGCCGCGATGATCGCCGACATCGTGTCGCGGTGCTTGGTGAAGGTATCGTCGACCACCTGCAGCGTGGGGATCGCGCTGGGGTTGAGCCCCAACGTCTCCTGGTTGAAGCGCCCGAAGCCCCACTCGTGTACGCCGCTGCTGCCACGTCCCGGCGCTGGCGCGCTCAGGTGCGAGAAGAAGCGCGAGTACTTCCGCCAGAGCGGCCCGTTGCCCGCGTGATAGACGGGGATGAAGGCGTGCTGCGCGTCGTAGGGCATCTCGCCCACGCCCAACACCTTGGGGTACTTGGCGCGCAGGTTCTGCACCAGCAACCGCGTCCCTTCGTGCATGTCGCCGTTGGTGCTGTTCACGTGCCCACCCACGATGTCCAGGAAGTACGCGTCGACGCCAAAGCGTTCGATGGTCTCGGCGATGCGCCCTTCCATGTACTGACGCCAGGTGTCGTCGCCCAGATTCATGTAGGTGAGCCAGCCGTCCTGGTGCCGGTCGTTGTTCCAGTCCACCCAGTTCAGGTTGTAGATGTCGCCGTCGATCTTGTGCGTCGCCCCGCTCTTGACCTTGTCCCAGGCGGGCTGCTTGCGGTTCGCCGAGTTGGTGCCGTACATCGGCATCATCCTGAAGCCCAGTTTCTGCGCTTCGGAGATGAGGGTGCGAAAGCCCGCTTCGCCTCCCATGCGGGCTGGCACGGTGTAGTTGGGGTAGTCCCAGTAGTAGCGCCCATCCCACGACGCCAAAAAGACGAGCACCCGCTCGGCAGGGATCTTGGTCGCAACCCACCGCAGGACGGCGAGCTGCTGGGCGTAGTCGTTGAAGATGAAGCCGGTGAAGTGCTGCCCGTGCATCGTCATCACCAGCGCGGTGTTGCGCATCCACGCGGGGACGTCGGTGCGGCTTTCCCACGTGGGGATGCCGAAGGCGCGCTCGATGTGCGCCATGTGCAGCGCGATGGCTTCGTCGAGCGTGGCGGTGTGTCCCAATTGCCAGGTGGGGACGACGACGCGCGTGTCGTTGCGCCACGCATCGTGTTCGTAGATCGCTTCGGTGCGGAAGGCGCGCTCGCCGGCCTGGAAGTAGTAGCGCTTGGGGCGCACGCGCGTGTCGCGCGTGGTGAGATACAGGAAGTCGTTGTCTCCCGCTTTCACGACCGCGAGCGGCGTGTTCATGCTGTACGGGACCTGCGCGCCGTGCAGGTCGCCTGCCCCGAACGTGTAGCCCCCCAGCAGGTCGCCGTCCTTGGGATCGATGAGCGCGCCGCCGCCGAACGACACGTGTCCCCGAGGAACGTCGCGAATCACCGTCGTGATCGAGCGAATGGAATGCGGTAGCTCGGCGGTGATGTCCCAGTCGATGGTGCGCCCAGTGCGGCGAAACTTGACGCTGACGGTGCCGGGTGACTTCTCCTGTCCGCCGGCCCAGACGAGTCCCGAGCAGGTGAGCTCGAGCGCGTCGGCGTTGCCGCTGGCGCGCATAGCCGAGCGATCCATCGCGTAGGTGTTCTCTTCGGTGAAGAAGAGGAACGAGAAGCGATGATCGCCAAAGACGACGCCGGGCTCGGGGAAGTCGAACGAGAACTTCATCAGCGAGTCGCCGCGCGGCGGGATGAAGACCTCGCTGGTGGACGAGAGCTCGACGATGTCGCCGGGGGCGTACAGGTCGCGCACGGCGAGTGGTGCGGGGACCGCCGGGGTCGCGCTGGCCCCGGTATCCATCGCCCCGGCGCTGAGCGAGTCGAGCGGGACGAGGGCCCCGGCACTCACGGCACCAACGGTCTTGAGCCAGTCGCGGCGCGAGAACGGTTCGGTCATCTCTGCATGGATATGAGGAAGCAGAAGTATCGTGCCGGCCGTGGAGGGTGTCGAGGTGCGGGTGAGGATGCGGGCGCACGGACGACGCGCAGGGGCGGCCCGCAACGGAGGCAGTTGCACGACGCGTGTTGCAGTCGCCCACGGTCGGCACCCTGCACGACGAAACGCTGGCCCGGCAATCGCCGGGGCCAGCGTTTCAATGGCACGGCCGAGGGGCGCGTGCGCCCGCTCGGCAAACGACTACCTCACGATGCGCCGCTCGAATAGATCGCGACTTCGATGCGGCGATTGCGCTGGCGTCCCATCTCGGTCTCGTTGGAGGCGACCGCCTCCATCTCGCCCCGCCCCGAGGTCCGCAGGCGGTTGGCGCCGACGCCCTGCATGGACAGGTAGCCCGACGCCGAGTTGGCGCGGCGCGTCGACAGGTCCTGGTTGTAGGTCGTACTGCCGAGTGCATCGGTGTGCCCGACGATCAGCAGGCTGGTGTTGGGATACTTCTTCAAGCTTGTCGCGAGGTTCTGCAGGTTCTGTGCGGCGTCTGAGCGGATCGCGTCGGAGTCGAAGTCATACAGCAGCCCCGAGGCGAAGGTCACCTGAATGCCTTCGCCCACCCGTTCGATCGTCGCGCCGGGGATCTCGAGCTTGAGTTCCTTTGCCTGCTGATCCATCTGGTGGCCGATGATGGCGCCAGCCGTTCCGCCGACCACGGCGCCGATGATCGCTCCCCGGGCGGTCGAGCCGGTCTGGTTTCCGATGACACCGCCGACGGCGGCGCCAGTGGCGGCACCGATCGCGCCTCCCTTCTGCTTCCGGCTGAGCGACGAACACGCCGTGGTGGCGAGGGCAACGGCGACGAGGACCGCGCCGAACACGGGACGCGTTGGGGCGTGGAATGACCAAGTGCTAGGCATAACCAACCTTGTGGTGTCGAGAATGCGTCTGTGCCGGAGCGAACGAGTCGCCCCGAGGTGCAGGTCGCGCACGACAACCGCCTCCGCCTGCGACGCATACGGAGGTTAGGCCCTGGGGGAACCGCTCACCATCGCTCGTTGGGGCGCTGGGCGTACTCGCTCCAAGGAGCGAGTGCCGAATCGCACGACGACCGCTCGTCGGAGCGATGTCCTCGCCCGGCGCCGCTTCACATACTGCGTGGCGACATCTGCCTGGCGCAGCACGCTGCCGGCATGGTGTGGGGTCCGGTGTGCGGATCCCGAAGGACGGCTCTTCGTGGAGGACGAAATGGACCTGCTCACCTGGCTTATCGTTGGACTCGTCGCCGGCCTGCTGGCCAGCGCGGTAGTCGGATGGATCGGATATGGACTCGTCGGCGACATCGTCGTGGGAGTCGTGGGGGCAGTCCTTGGCGGCTGGATCTTCTCGGCGCTTAGTGTGACCGTGCCGCTCGGCGGGCTGCCGGGGACGATCCTGGTTGCCTTCATCGGCGCGGTCGTGCTGCTGTTGCTCATCCGGATGCTCCGTCCGGGTCCTGGGAGGCGCTCGACGTCGTAAGCGTCGAGATGCCGCGCGCCCCCGCCGTCGCAGGGAGCGACGGCGAGGGCAGAGCGGTGCGGAGCGCCTGGCCTATCGCCCGAAGGCAGGACCCAGAAAGCCCCACGGATCCAGCAGCGCGTCCACGGGGCCCACCCACGGGCGCGGCGCATGGCGCGCCAGATCGTCGCCGGACCCGTCAGGGCGCGATCGTACGACCACTCGCGCCGGGAGGTCACCACGAGCCGTCGTTGATCGCACTGGCCCGAAATCGACCATGTGGTCCTCCCGTATGCGCATTGCAGTTCCCCGCGTTGACGATCTCTCCAGCGTACCGGTCGAGGTCATGCGCGTCCATCGCTCGCAGGAGTGAAATGCGGGCGAGCGCCGCGTACCGGCGTCATCCAATGCCACGCGGGCTCCTCGACCGGAGGAGCCCGCGTGTGGAAACGCCAGCGAAACGTGCGTGGCCGGGCTCGTTAGGCCGACGCCAAGGCGTAGAACAACTCGACGTAGCTGCGGACCGCGCCATCGAGCCCCGCCACCTTGGGATTGGTCGAATCGACGAGGAAGAACTCGTCAGGCGCATGGGCGCCGCCGCCGTGCCCCAGGCCGAACTGACCGGCCGGGAGCCGCAACGGCGCACCGGTGAACGTGACGCCGGGCCACGACCCTGCCAGGCGCGGCCAGAGCGTCGGCTCCGTCCCCAGCTTCTTGTAGGCGCCCGCCATCGCGGCGACGAGCTTCGCATCGGCGGGGGTCTCCGTGGGATCGTAGCCCCCGGTCATGTTCACCTCGATGTCGCCAAAGCCATGCTTCGCGAGGTGCGCCTTGAGCAGCGCCAGCGCATCCTTCGCCGTCATGTCGGGGACGAGGCGCATGTCGATCTTGGCGACCGCACGGTGCGGAAGGATCGTCTTGCCGCCGGGCCCGGTGTAGCCCGCCACCAGCCCTTCGATGTTGATCGTGGGCTGCGAGACCAGGCGGATGAGCGACTGTCGCCAGGGCTCGTCGTCGATGAAGTGCTGCACGCCGAGCCCCTTCTTCGTCATCGCCTCGTTGCGCTTGGGGATCGCGGCGTCGATGATCTTCATCTGCTCGGGGGTGATCGGCTTCACCTTGTCGAAGAAGCCCGCGACTGCCGGCGTGTGCCCATCGGCCTTGACCAGCGTGTTGAGCGCCTGCACGAGGTGCCACACCGGTGAGTCGATGTGCGCGGCCAGGCTCGAGTGCACGTCGAGCTTGGGGCCGCGCCCCCACTTGTCCCCGGTCGAGACGAGTTCGAGTTCGACGATCCCCTTGGCGCCGAGGTTGATCTCCACCGAGCCGTCGGGCGACTGCGTGCCTAACGGGATGATGATTCCCACGCACTTCTTGAGCGCCGCCTCCACCTGGGGCTTGAAGACGATCTCGCGGAAGTTGGGCGACCCGATTTCCTCCTCACCCTCGGCGACTAGGACGATGTTGACCGGTGGCTTGCGGCCGGCGGCCTTGAAGGCGTGCAGCGCCGCGAGAAAGGCGGTCTGCGGACCCTTCGTGTTGGTCGCGCCGCGCCCGATCATCACCTTGCCGAGCCCCGGACGGTCCACGAGGCGCCCCTCGAGCGGCGGCGAACTCCACTCCTTCGGGTCGAACTGCTTCACGTCGTACATCATGTAGACCGCGAGCGACGTCGGGGCGCCGGCGTCGAGTGTCGCGAAGACGCCAGACTTCCCCGCGGTCGGGATGACCTCGACATGCTGGAAGCCGGCGTCGCGCGCCAGCTTGGCCATGTAGTCGGGGCCCTGCGGATAGTTCAGGTTCTCGGCGGCAATCGACGGCAGGGCGATCCACTCGCGCATCATGCGCACGGTGGCCTCGTGCTGCGCCGTGATCTGCGCGACCACCGCATCCTGCTCGGTCTCGAGGAAGGCGAAACGGTGCCCGTCGCCCAAGGCAAAGAGGGCGGCGCTGGCGACGGAGCCGTGCAGAAAGTCGCGGCGGCTCACGTCGCCGAAGGGAAGTCCGGTTGCGTCGTTGTGCTTGGGGTCCACCTGGTGGCTCCTGTGCGAGTGCAGGTCGTGCGCGGGGAGTGGCAGCGGGGCGTGGTCGCGCGATCCCGGTCGTCGGGCGAGACGCGCGGTCGCGGAAGGGACGTCGCGCCCTGTCCAGCGATCACCGCACCGAATGTGTGGCGCGTTGGCGCGGTACGCCACTCGCGCTCAGCTGTACGAATCCACGGAAGCGCCGACCGTCTGCTCGTCGAGGAACTGGCCGCCGGTGAGCGCCCTGCCGCTGCGAGTGGTCCGTCGAGGTGATGGTCACCGCGCGGCCGTTCGCCGACGGGCGCGTACCGGTGAAGTCGGGCGAAACGGATCGTCTTTCGGTAGCTTCCCTTCGTGCGGCGGGGGCCCCTCCGGTTGACGGGGCCCTCGTTGCGTCCCTGGCGCTCCACGACCACCCGTTGCCACCGCAGACGTGCCCGCTCCCGCCGTTCGCCCGCCGCGCTCCGAGTATCACGACGACATCATCTACCCGGATGCCGTCCCGTTCGTCCTAGTCCACCTGGCCTGCCTCGGCGCATTCTGGACCGGGGTCTCGTGGGGGATGATCGCCCTCTGCTTCGGGCTCTACGTCCTGCGCATGTTCGCCATCACGGCGGGCTATCATCGGTACTTCTCGCATCGCGCGTTCAGGACGAGCCGCGCCTTCCAGTTCGTCCTCGCCTTTCTGGCGCAGTCGACGTCGCAGAAGAGCGTGCTGTGGTGGGCCTCGCTGCACCGCCATCACCACAAGCACTCCGACACCGAGTTCGACGTGCACTCGCCGCGGCATCGCGGTTTCTGGTACTCGCACATGGGGTGGATCTTCGACCAGCGCTACGACGCGATCGATCCCGATAGCGTCCCCGATCTCGCGAAGTATCCGGAGCTGATGTTTCTCCTGCGCTTCGAGCAGCTCCCGACGCTCGTCCTCGCGGCGATCATCGGGGCGGCGTTTGGCTGGCAGGGACTCGTCGTCGGCTTCTTCTGGAGCACGGTCCTGCTCTACCACGGGACCTTCTTCATCAACTCGATGGCGCACGTGCACGGCAAGCAGCGCTACGCCACCGGCGACGATTCGCGCAACAACTGGTGGCTCGCCATCATCACGTTAGGCGAGGGGTGGCACAACAACCACCACGCCTACCAGCGCTCGGCGCGCCAGGGATTCCGCTGGTGGGAAGTCGACGTCACCTACTACGTCCTCAAGGGACTGGAGGTGATCGGTGTGGTCCACGACATGGGGACCCCTCCAGCCGACGTCGTG
>Ga0075163_10002830_pt1 | contig 23305 bp, 15 predicted proteins | sample JI1023141ADNA_FD_71478 | JGI IMG/M metagenome (GOLD analysis project Ga0075163, IMG submission 71478) | Wastewater effluent complex algal communities from Wisconsin, to seasonally profile nutrient transformation and Carbon sequestration -... | ecosystem: Engineered > WWTP > Effluent > Algae... | reverse complement strand
AGCAAAATGGAAGATATCATTTTTAATGGCACTACTTCACGTAAAGCTCTTAGTTTAGCAGAAGTAACTTTAACTCTAATTGCAACTCAAGATATTTCTTCACGTAGTTCAGAGATCGATGATATTGACCTTAAAGAAAAAGAAATTGATTTTGAAACAATTATAATTAATAACAATCCAGATGCTAGTAATACTTTAAGTGATAATTCTGATATAAAACTACAAGATAATAAAAAAAGCCATAAAAATAAAAAACATATTCCAACTGTTGTTGCTGGAGAAAAAATAATAATTGGTCGCAAGCTTTATCGTTCTGGTGATAGTGAATATTTAATGAATGGTCATACTTGCAGACTAAGAGATATACAAGATTTTTTTGCTGGTACAGGGCTTGGTGGAGCACAATATGCCATTATTGAACAAGGTCATATTGGACAAATTCTTTCTTCTAAACCACAAGAAAGAAGAGCATTAATTGAAGAAGCTGCTGGAATTACTAAATTTAAGGCTAAAAAACATTTAGCAGAATTAAAATTAGAAGCTACAAAACAAAACCTTACCCGCTTAAATGATATTTTGGCAGAAATAGAACGCCAAATAGTAATACTTAAAAAACAAGCAGCAAAAGCTAGACGTTATAAACGTTTGCGTGAGCAAATAAGATATTACTTAAAATATATTTTTGTTAATGAATATCATCGTCTTAAAAATAATTTAACCAAGATTGAAGAAACTCTAAACTTATTACAAACAAAAGAACAAAGCTTGTTAGCTGAGTTTACTAGCCAAGATATTAAATACCGTAGCAGTCAGTTAGAAGTAAGTACAGTTACTGAAGTTTTGGAGAAAGCTAGAAACCATTATAAGGACTTACAAATTGAATCAGAGCGTACTAGCAGCCGTATTATTCATCAACAGGAACAACAAAAAGAAATAAATACTAGAATTATTGATTTTCAACAAGAATTACAAAATATAGATCAAAAAAAGACAGTTAATGATCAAGAAATTATAGAATATAAGGAAAAGATAAATAAAATAAACCTTGAGATAAACAACCTGTTAGTAGAATTAAACACTCAAGAAACTCTTTACCGCGATGCCCAAACACAGCTACTTAGTTTAGAACGTGAACTAGAAACACTACAAAATCAATTACTTATAGAAGTTAGTAAAACAGAAAAGCTTAAGCATTTAGCAGTACAATTATCTGATAGCCAAAAACGTGCAGATTGGAAAAAACAACATTTAACTAATGAATTAATAAAGTTCCAAGAACAAAACTCATTGTCTAAATCAGAATATGAGAGGCTTGGTAAAGAAGTATCTAATAGTGAAGATCGTTTAGAAACCTTTTTAACTCAAATAGATGAAGTTAATGAACAATTAACAATAGCAAAACGCCATACAATAGAGCATCAAAAAAACTTAGATGATTTAGTACGTCAGCATTCTAGGGCAGAAGATAGATTAAATTCTCTTAGCCAACTTAATGAAAAACAAGCTTATTTTAGTGAATCTGTACAAAAATTACTTGGAAATAAAAAAATACAAAAAGATTTTAATCTACTTGCAACATTAGCTGATATCTTAAATGTTTTACCTAAAGATGAAATGCTTGTTGAAAGAATACTAGGCGAAACATTACAAACAATTTTAGTTAGTACTATAGAAGATGCAATTAACGCAAAAGATTGGCTAAATAAACAAAAAGCAAGTAGAGTTAGCTTTTTACTTGTTGATAATAAAGATATTAATAGTAAAGGAAATAATACTAACACTGCGCCTGATAACGACAAAAGATTTTTATTAGATTTACTAGGATTAAGTAGTAAACATAGTAGTTTATTTAAAGAAGTATTTCCTGACTTAAGTAGTGCGGTAGTTCTTAATGATTTAACTTCTGCATTAAAGTTTTCTAGAGATAACTTAGATATACTGGTATTTACTAGTGCTGGTGAGCAGATAAGAGCAGGAAAGTTGTTAACTACTACAGGGGCTATAGCTAGTAGTAGCAATGTTTTACAGCTTAAGCGGGAAATAAAAGAGCTTAATGATAGTTTAATTAATTTAGAAGCCGATCAGGATAAAGCTAAGGCTCAAGTGTCTAAGCAAAGAGAAAAAGAGTCTCGTTTAGAGCAAGAAAAAAAAGAAATAGATACAATGTTACGTTCTGAAGAAAAAACCTTAGTTGCTCGTCGTGTGGAATTATCACAAAGTGCTAAAGAGTTAGAAAGAAGCCAACAGCAAATCAAGTCTGTTACTTTAGAACTTGAGCAAACAGAAAAAGAAATAATAAATTTAGCCCAAAAAGTCAATTTAACCCTTGAGGAAGTAGAACAAGCTGAAACTAGTCGTCAAAAGATTCAAAATAAAGTTGAAGAAAAGAAAATAGAAATTGCTAAGTTTAAACCAGATGTAGAGATAGCAAATCAAAAACTTTCAGAATTTCGTACCATTAACGCTACTCAACAAGAGCGCAAAAAGGCTTTTACTCAAGCTTTAAGCAAACTAGAAGATGAAAAAGAACAATTAACTAAACGTAATGAGCGAATTTCTACTGAACTTGTTCAACTAAAAGAACGCAGTCAGGAATTAAAAAGCAGTCTAGTTATTGCAGAACAAGTTGTTGGTAACTTAGAAAAAGAGATGTTACTAGCAAAAAAGAATGTAGAAAAGAGTGAGACTAATTTATTTGCAGCAAAAGAGTTAATAGTAAAGCAAGAAGAATTAATTGCTAGTTTAAGAAATCAAATTAGTACAGTTAAAGAGCAAAAATCTGCTATTCAAGTAGAAAATGCCCAACTACAAAGCGAATTACAATATTTAGGGCAAAATTGCTTAAATGAGCTTTCAGAGAATATTACAGAAGTCGTTACAAATAATACAGTTACAAATAATGACTTAGAGAATAATGAGCAAATTACTGATATTGCTAGTGCCCAACAATTACTCTTAGAAGCTCGTAATAAGCTTTCAGACCTAGGGCCAGTTAATATGATGGCATTAGATGAATTAACAGAGTCTGAACAAAGACAAACCTTTTTACAACAACAATATAAAGATATTCTAGCTTCTATTCATTCTACTGAAGAAGCTTTGCGTGAAATCAAAATTCGTTCACGAATTAAGTTTCGAGAAGCCTTTCAAATAATCAATGCTAATTTCTCAGAAATGTTTCAAGAGTTATTTGGTGGTGGTCGAGGTGAAATGACCCTAATCAATGAAGAGGATGTTTTAGAAAGTGGTATTGATATAAATGCTCAACCTCCTGGGAAAAAACTACAAAACATTTTGCTCCTTTCAGGAGGAGAAAAAGCAATGACTGCTCTAGCACTAGTCTTAGGGATCTTTCGTTTTCGCCCTAGCCCGTTTTGTGTTCTAGATGAAGTTGATGCCCCGCTTGATGATATGAACATAGGTCGCTTTACTCAAAAAGTAAAACAAATGAGCGAGCAAACACAATTTTTAGTAATTACTCATAGTAAACGCACTATGGAGGTGGCTTCTTCTATTTATGGTGTAACAATGCAAGATCCTGGTGTTTCAAAGTTAATTTCTGTAAAACTTGGTTAGAAGATTTTTAATAGGTAGAAAAACAGCTAAACCATTTAATATAATATAAATACTTGTTGCTGAAATTAAAAATAAAAAATAATGGATTAAGTAAATATATCGGTATTCAGTATGGAGTGCTGATTGAAAACAGAAAAAATAAAGTGGAATTACTATTAATAAGGCTAAAGCTTGTTTTCTACTAGTAAGTGCTAGTAAGAATACTCCTATAAATAAAAGCGTTACAAGAGGTTGAGTATTATAAAGATTTTTTTGTATTCCACGAACTAGTAGACGTAAGGGTTTTGTCCAAGTGTAAGGTGTTGCTCCTAACTCTTTTAATTCTATTTGTCCAATATAAGTTTGTGGTGAACTTATGCCATCATTACTCCAAAGAATTTTTATTTCATTTCTTTGACCACTAGCAAAAGGTATATTTACTAGTTCATCATTAGCATTAAAACTTCGTTTGGCTGTATTAATCACTTGACTAGCAAGAACATTACGTTCATCACTACTAGTTATTTTTATTGCTGATTGGCCTTGTTGTGTAAGTTTTAAGGTAAAAACATAATCTGTATTAGGATTAAGAGAAATTACTGGACTAGCAAATTGATTATTATAACTTGAACTATCTCCTATAAGCACTAATTCATTGGTTTCAGGTTGGAAAGAAACGCTAGTCTGTGGGTTAAGTGTTTTGCCTTGGCTAGCTAAAATATTAGGAGCGATTGACCAAATAATTTTTCCTTTATCTTTTACTGAATGACCAAAGCTTGATTCTGTAGCTAAAATCGGGACAATAGCAGTATTAAGAGGCCAACGAGCAACACCTTTATCATTATAGCTCAGCATAAAAAGTGCTCGCTTAAACATTACTCCTAAAAACCAAATAGGGTTACTTTTAATTGCTTCCATTGCTCTTTTAGTGCGATTTTTTTCTCTCATTAACCCATCAGGCGACCATTGATTACCAGCATAATCAGGACGATTGTAAATTTTTACATCTGCTTGAATTACTGCTTGATCATCAGGTGGAAACCCAAATTTATTTTCTAAATCATAGTCAGCTATTCCTTCAAGTAGGTTTGCTCCTACACCAATGGAAATAGGAATAAATTGGTTAAAGACAATAAAGTTTCTAATAGTGATAGGAGAAATTACTATTACTGTACTTAAGACTAATGCTATTACATAACTTAGACGATCTTTAGAGGCTAAGAAGGGTAGTAACATAATTGCTAAAAATGGTGCAAGCATTAGTGCATTAGGTCTTAACCAACAAGATAATCCTATTAATATACCTACAAAAACTACTCGCTTTAATTGAAAAGTTTTAATAGTTTTTATTAGAAACAGGCTAGCTAATAAGAGTAGTAAGTTAGTAGGAGATTCTGGGGAAATATTTAAGCCATAATAGGCAAGGTGTGGTGAAAATATAGCAAGTAAAGCACCTATTATAGCTAGACCTAAAGGAAATAACTCTAAGGCAATTAAAAAAATTACTACTACAGATAATGAATCAAAGACTAGATGGATAAGGCTTAAAGGTAGTAAAGAATTACCAAATAAGGCAAAAGAAATAGCTACTAAAATAGAATAGCCGGGAGGATGTACAAGTAGTTTTGCATCACCTGATTTAGGTGCTTCACTAGGAAATAATATTCCTTTACCTGCTAAAATACGTTCTGCTTCAGTATCATAAGCTAGTGCATATAAGTTATTTACTGTAACACTAGCTTGGTCATGCCAATAAAGTAATTTTACAGCTAGTGCAAGAAAAAATATTGTAAGACAAAAAATAAATAACTTTTTGGTAGTTAAACCTTGATTTGAAGGGGTTAATAAATTATTTAACCATTCTTGTAACTTTTTTAATTGTGCCATTTGGTAAAAAATGCCTTTTGGTAAATAAAAGAAAAGCCCTACTTGTGAGGGCTTTTCTTTATCTTTAACTTATAAAACCTAAGAAAGGTTTAATTTTCTGCAAGTAATTTTTCTACTAAGGTGTTTAATTCTGCGGCAGGTAGAAAGCCAACATGTTCTTTACGAATAGAACCTTTTTTATCAATAACAAAGAGAGTTGGTAAGGCTTCAGGTTGACCAAAAGGTTGTTGTTTTAAGTTTGAACCAAAAACAATTGGATAATTTATTTTTTGACCAACTTGGTCTTTTCTTAAAAATGTGTCTAATGTGCTTTGATCATCATCATAAGAAATACCAATAATTACTACTTTATCTGTATATTTCTTTTGTAGTTCAGCAAAAGAAGGGATTTCCTTTTTACAAGGCCCACACCAAGTAGCCCATTGATCAATTAAAACTACTTTGCCTTTTAAAGAAGCTAAGGAGAGTTGTTTACCTGTAATATCAGAAAAACTAAAGTTTGGTGCTTTACGAGATTGCATATAAGCCATTGGCATAGTCAATATACCAATTAAGCTAACCATTAACAGTGTTAAAAATATTCTTCTTTTCATAGGTTACCTTTCAGCCTAAATTTATTTTTGTGTACGGGAAAGAATAAGTTCTACCAAAGTGCGTACTCCATAACCGGTTGGGCCTTTGGCCATTTCTGGAAGATTTTCTTCTAACCAAGCTGTGCCAGCAACATCAAGATGTGTCCAAGGAACATCACCAACAAATTCTCTTAAAAAAGCCGCTGCTGTAATTGCTCCAGCATAACGACCCCCTAAGTTTTTAATATCAGCTATATCACTTTTAATCATGTCTTGATATTCTTTGGTTAGTGGTAATTGCCAAAGTTTTTCACCTGCTCGCTCACTTGCTTGACGAATTTCACTCATCAGACTTTCATCTGAACCAATCATTGCTGCACGATGATTACCTAAAGCGATGATACATGCCCCTGTTAGGGTTGCCAGGTCAATAATACAACATGGTTTTTGTTCTACTGCATAATGAAGTGCATCAGCTAAAACTACACGTCCTTCAGCATCTGTATCAATAATTTCTATGTTTTTTCCTGAATAAGTTTTTATTACATCTCCTGGTTTATAAGCTTTGCCAGAAGGTAGATTTTCTGATGCTGCTACAATACCAATTACATCAATTTCTGGTTTAAGATTGGCAATGGCACAAAGTGTTGCTATTACTGTAGCGCCTCCAGCCATATCGTTTTTCATTTCCCACATACCTTCACGAGGTTTTATTGAAATACCTCCTGAATCAAATGTGATGCCTTTACCTACAAGGGCAATAGGCTTACTATCAGCGGATTTACTCCCATTGTAACGTAAAACAATAAGCTGAGCAGGTTCTTCTGAACCTTGAGAAACAGCTAAAAGAGCACCCATCCCCATTTTTTTAAGCTCTTCTTCACCAATTGCTTTAGCGTCTAATCCTAAGGCTATTCCCATTTCTGTAGCACGGCGAGCAAATTCTGTAGGAGTAAGCTTATTACCAGGCTCTACTGTTAGATCACGAGCAAAATTAGCTGCTTCTGCCACTGCTTTACCACGAAAAACTGCTTTATCAAAAACGGATCTTTCTATTGATTGGCCAACAAAAGAAAGACTAAGTTGCTCAACTTCAAAAGTTTCTTCCTCTTTCTTTTGGTATTTATTCTGTTCATAAGGTGCAAGCAGGGATGCTTCAGTAATATGACGGGTAATTAAATCTAAAGCTAGGTCAGTTTTTATTAAAACTACACCACTAGCTATTTTTTTAGTAATCATAAAACGTGTTGCAGTAGCAGCCAATTGTCCAAATAATTGAACTGTAGCCTTAGCAGTTTCTCCTGCTCCAATAAGGATCAAACGGCGAATTGGAGATTCTTTTGCAGCATAAAGATAAGTAATCTCTGTTTTTTTAGTTTTTAATTCTTCTGTTTCTAGTAATGAGGCTAAAACACCTCCACTAAATTCATTAATTTTTTGTAGTAAAGGCTGTTCAAGAGAATCTTCTTTGAAAATAGGTATTATCAAAGTATCTGCTTTAAGCTCTTCTAAAGATTTAAGTTCTAACTCAATTTTCATTGTTATTTGTTTGATCCTTTCTAGTAAAACCTAACCAATTAAGCTAATAATTATTGTTAGCCTAATTTTTCGATAATTGCATAAGTGTATTCTGTAGTGTTTGATGTACCACCTAAATCTGGGGTACGTACTTTGCCTTCGGATAAGACATCATTAATTGCTTTGCTAATACGTTCTGCTGCCTCATTTTCATCAATATATTTGAGCATCAAAATAGCCGTTTGTAGTAGTGCAGTAGGATTAGCAATATTTTTACCTGCAATATCTGGTGCTGAGCCATGTACAGCTTCAAATATTGCCACATTTTCACCAATATTAGCACCTGGCACTACTCCTAATCCCCCTACTAATCCTGCTGCTAGATCAGAAACTATATCTCCATAGAGGTTTTCTAATAGAAGTACATCATATTTTTCTGGATGAATTACTAGTTGCATACAAGCATTATCAACTATTTTATCGTCGCTTTGGATTTCTGGATACTCTTTTGCTATATCACGAACACAGCTAAGAAATAACCCATCAGATAGCTTCATAATATTAGCTTTATGAATTGCAGTAACACGTTTACGTCCATGCTTACGTGCATATTCATAGGCAAAACGAGAAATACGACGACTAGCTTTTTCTGTAATGATTTTTATACTTTCTACTACCCCTGGAACTACTTCATGTTCTAACCCTGAATATAAATCTTCAGTATTTTCTCTAACAATAACTAAATCAACGTTATCAAAACGGGTTTTAATACTAGGTAGGTTTTTAACTGGTCGTAAATTAGCATAAAGATCTAGTTTTTTACGTAAGCCAACATTTACACTAGCAAAACCACCTCCGATTGGAGTACCAACAGGGCCTTTTAATGCAATGCGATTACTTTTAATTGAATCAATTAAGGGCATAGGTAATGGATCGCCATATTCTGCTATTGCTGAGGCACCTATTAAAAAACTTTCCCACTCAACTTTTATTCCTGTTGCTTCAATAACACGTACTGTAGCATTAGTAACTTCTGGGCCAATACCATCACCAGGTATTAAGGTAATTTTATGCATAATGAGTGCTCCTAATGGTTAAGATCCATTAAATCTTAGGGTTTAGAACTCTATCTAAATAAAAAAGCAATGTTATTTTAATTATTCCAGGAAAACAATTCTTTTCAGCTTAATTTTATTAACCCTTTATAAGATTTTATAATTAGTGAAGTGCATTAAGGGAGAAATTTCTAGTTGACTGAAAGCTTTAAGTTTGTTAGTTTTGGCATTAAGGCTCAAAATAGTTTCTTTATCAATAATCAAGTTATCAAATTAAACAACGCTAATTCTCTCTTTAAAAATAAGATAAAAATCTCTTTAATGGAGGCTACTTTAATGCGTAAATTAAAAAACGCGATGCTTTTTTTAACCTTAGTACTTGCTGTTGGTATTTCATCAACATTAGGTTTAGTTTCTGCTCAAGAAGGTGAACGTAGGCCAATTCCTCTTGCTAATGGTGATAGAGTTTATTGTGCTGGTTTTGTTAGTGACACTAATATTGCTTATGATATGCGCATAATCGGCAGCCCAAGAGAGGCAGAACGGGCTATTTTTGTTACAGGAATGCGCGTTTTTATGAACAAAGGGCGAGGCGATGGCATACAAATAGGTGATAGTTATCAAATTATTCGTCCTAGAGGAGCATTTTATCACCCATTTAAGAATGTAAAAGCTTTGACTAGACGTGGTGATTTACTTGGCTATTTTACTGAGGAAATAGGGTTTGCTAGAGTTGTTGGTGTTCAAGATAAAACTGCTACATTAGAACTTACAGAAGCTTGTACAGAAGCCCGTCTAGGGGATGCTTTAATCAAATATGAAAAACCTCAATTACCAGAACTAAAAAACTATGCTCCAATAGATCCACTTGCACCAGCCAATGATAAAGCTAAAGGTCAAATAATTAGTGCTCGTGGTACAAGAGAATTTTTAAGTATTTCTGATATAGTAATTTTAGATGTTGGTCAAAAAGTTGGGGTAAAAGTTGGTGACTATTTTACTATCTTCCGTGAAGCTGGTAGTGAACTAATACAAAAATTCCGTGATGATGAAGTGTCCTTTAAAAATTCTGAAGGCGGAAGTGATCGCTATCGTGGAAATAGTCGCTCTATAGAACATCCTAGTATCCCAAAAGAGAAAATCCGTAAACAATATCCAACTAGCACCTTACCTAGAACCGTAGTAGGAGAATTAGTAGTTACTCGTGTTGAAGGTAATACTGCTGTAGCCATTGTTACACGTAATCTAGGCGGAGAAATTATTGTTGGTGATAATATCGAATTACAATAAGTTAGCCCCATAAGAGAGTTTTTAAGGTAAAGACAAAGGGATTTCCCCTTTGTCTTTTTTCTTTGGCCTAATTTTTATTAATTTTGAGGATATATGCTCTTTAAAAATAGAAAAATAACTTTACTTATCATAGTCTCTCTAACCTTTTATTTTGTTAACTTTATACCTTATTCTCAACCAAAAGCCTCTTCTTTATACCCTTTTTATGCCCAACATGGTGCTGTTGCTTCTGCTGATCGTATTGCATCTGAAGTAGGAGTAGAAATTCTTAAGAAAGGCGGTAATGCTATAGATGCCTCTATTGCTGTAGCCTTAGCTTTGGCTGTTACCTATCCTACTGCAGGTAATTTAGGCGGAGGAGGTTTTATGGTAATTAGAATGGCTGATGGTAGAACTACGGCTATTGATTACCGTGAAACTGCACCTGCTAAAGCTAGTCGGGATATGTATTTAGATAAAGATGGAAAAGTAATTACTAATGCTTCTAGTATAGGGTATTTAGCTGTAGGTGTTCCTGGAACAGTAGCAGGTCTAGCCTTAGCCTTAGAAAAATATGGAACTATGAAATGGCAAGACTTGGTTGAACCTGCACAGAAACTAGCATCTGAAGGCTTTCCTGTAAGCTATTGGTTAGCTCACACTCTTAGTACTAATACTGATTTAGTAGAAAGATATCCTAGGGGTATTTTAGGCTCTAGAGAACTGCTAAAAAAATTTCCTGAAAGTAAACGTATTTTTCTTAGAGATGAAAATTACTATAAAGCAGGCGAAATTCTTAAACAGCCAGAGCTTGCAGCAACTCTTGCACGTTTAAGAAAAGAAGGCCCACAAGAGTTTTATCAAGGGCTTACAGCTAAACTTATTGTTGAAGATATGAAAAGGCATGGAGGTATTATTACTTTAGAAGACCTTAAAAATTATAAGCCTGTTGTTCGTGAACCATTAAAAAGTAATTACCGAGGATATGAAATAATTACTATGCCACCCCCTAGCTCTGGGGGGATTGCATTAGTTGAAATGCTAAATATTTTAGAACAGTATGACTTAAAAGCCCTAGGATTTAATTCATCAGAGAAAAACCATTTACTAGTAGAAGCTATGCGTAGGGCTTTTGCTGATAGAGCAGAATTTCTTGGTGATCCAGATTTTGTTAAAGTTCCTATTAAAGGTTTAATCTCAAAAAAATATGCTATTGAGATAAGCAAGTCTATTAGCTTAGATAAAGCTACTCCTAGTAAGCAAATAAAATCTAGAGAGCCAAATCGTTATGAATCTGATTCTACAACACATTTTTCTATAGTAGATTCAATGGGTAATGCAGTAGCTAACACCTATACTTTAAATGGTAGCTATGGAAGTGGTGCTACAGTAACAGGAGCAGGATTTTTACTAAATAATGAAATGGATGATTTTGCTGCTAAAGTAGGGGTTCCAAATGATTATGATTTAATTCAAGGTGAAGCTAATTCCATTACTGCAAGTAAAAGACCTCTTTCCTCAATGACTCCAACAATTGTCTTAAAAGATAATAAGCTATTTTTAGTTATAGGTAGCCCTGGAGGGCCAACCATCATTAATACAGTTTTACAAGTGATATTAAATGTTATTGATCATGGAATGAACATTCAACAAGCTATTGATGCTCCTCGTTTTCACCATCAATGGTTACCAGATATTATAGTATTTGAGCCTTATGGGTTTTCTAATGACCTAGTTAATTTACTTAAAAATAAAGATCATATATTTTCTAATAAAACTGGTTATATAGGTAGTGCCCAAGGAGTAATGATAGATTTAGAGACAAACTTTAGATTAGGTGGTAGTGATTCTCGTGGGCCAGACGGTCGTGCTATGGGTTATTAGAAACAAATTTTTAATATCATTTTTTTAACTAACCGTGTTATTCTTGGCTAGTTAAGCTAAAACTAGTTATCTTTAAGTTTTATTTTTTACTAAATAAAGTAATACTTTTAGCTGCTTAATTAAAAAGTGATGAAATAGATTTAAAGACTATAAATATAAGTCTTAGCCAAACCCCTAAATTAGTTTTTTCCTTACACCAAAAAAATAGGTGACACTTATGAGTGAACAGAGTCGAGATAAAGAAAAACGAGGAGATTTTCTTACTGCTCGCCAATTAGCAGAAGTGTTACAAATTAGCGAGTCAACAGTTCATCGGTTAAGACGCCAAGGACGTATCCCTGCTGTGATGGTTACACCAAGGCTAATTAGGTTTAATCTACGTGATGTACGTAATGCTCTTGCTACACAACCAAGTGACTCAAATAGCTTTAATGATGGGCTTACAACCAAACAAATAGGGCAACAGCTTGCTTTTGAAGATCTTTTCACAGAAACTTTTGATTAATTATGATTCAAGATATTAGACTACATGGACATGTTATTGCTAGTAATGAACGATACGAGTATTTTACTAATGTTGTTGGGCCTGGTGTATATACACATTTTTTTTATGAACAAGGTAAAGATGCTCGTGGGGCTAATGATAGGTTCTTTTTAAGTGGTAATGAAATAATTATTTATCCAGATCGTATTTATCATCAAGGTAATGGTGGGACATTTTGTGAGTATATGTTAGGAATGGACTTACCAATTAAAGATATTCTTAAACCTGATGTACATAATCGCTTAGTTATGTATGGAGCACGTTATGATGAACGTGGAGAAAGAATAATCTTTACTAATAATACTACTGGCCAGGAAAGTATTAATCGGATTTTTGAAGAAGGCCATGCTTTTGCTAACTACTATTTTTTTATTGCTGGAGATATTCAAGGAGACGCAAAAACCGTTCAGGAAACACTCTTAAGATTTACTGGTAAAATCTTAAAACGTGTTGATTTATCAATTGATTTAGATGGAGGATTAATTGCTAAAAAACTTTATCAAGAAATAGGTATTTCTAGATGGACAGTTTTTATTATTAAACTAATAGATCGTTATGCTCTAGATTATTATCATAAATTTGCTGAAATCTATAAAAAGGGAAAAATCAACTTACCAGAGAGTAAAGAAAATCTAGAGAAAATAGCTAAGCATTATAAATTAAGTCAAACCGAAAGAACCCGTTTAGAACTAGATATAATTCAAAAACAACCAGACAATATATCTTTGGTTAATAGCTATAAAGAAGTCCTAGCTCTATATTCTCGTAAGCCACATGAGGAAGCATTATTATTTAAGCGTAATCGTATAAGAACTTTAGCCTTACCTAATCAAATCCCTTCTCAACTTTTTGATTATCTAGATCAAATGCTTAAGCATCAAAATGTAGAAGTATCTTTACCAGATTTTGTATCCCAGACCCAAACCCAAATTACTAATTTATTATCAACTGATAATGACAATTATCAATTAACAGAATCAGACCTAAAACAGCTTTTACAAGCTAGAGCAAAAGCACTTTTACAACATTATGCAAAGTTTGATGAAATGTTAATGGAACTTGGTAAAGGACATAGTGGTCAAAAAGCACAACTTTTTAGTATTATTGTTGCTCATCTAGAACGCTTTCAGTCATCTTATGAGATAATTAATAGTGTTGCTTTTATTGATGACTATCAGTTAACAGAAGACCAACTCTATCTTTTAGCACGTACTCAAGATGTTATTGATAATATTAGATCTGGATTTTTTGATGAATTGATCTTTCGCAATATAGAAAGACAATATCTTAATCGCTATGGACAAGAACGTTTACGTAAACTTAAAGAAGGTATACAAGAAATTATTATTGGAGAACTCCTACCTAGTGAATTAATTAAAACTATTGCTAAAATTAATTCAGAAGCAAGGCTTAGACGACTAGTAGATATTTATTTACGTGAATCAGTAAGAGATGTTTATAAAGAACCTCTAACTAAATTAGAACAAGAATCACTAAAGAAAGAAATTAGTAATAAGTTACAAAAACAAGGTTTAATAGATGATCTTGTCCCTATAGATCTTTTTGCTAGTGCGCTTTTTGCTTTAAGAGAAGAGTATCTTTATTTAAATGACTTACTACCTCAGATTGTTAATAATCGAGATCGACAACTTAGAGATGATTTTTTAGAAAATAGCGATTTAGATAGATTCCGAACAGAAGAGCTAGAACAACAATATTTCCGTTCTTATAAAGTAAGTTCAGAAATGTTAGAATGGTTTGCTAAAGAAATCCGCGGATGATCTATTAAATAAGTACTAGCATAAACCTAAACTTATAGCGTAATATTTACAGGCAGTTAGCAAAATTACTAAAAATACTAAAGACTATATAAACTAAACAATAAAAATATTCTTACCCTAATATTTTTTACTGCTTTTAAGTTGTTAAATAGTGCATATATTTTGATTAAATTGTTGTTGTGGTTTAATGCTTAGGTTATAATTTCTTTTATTGCATTTTTTTGTAAGTTTTAAAACAGTGGCTTTCATAAATCTATAAATACATATTTTTTTATTCTATATTCCACTAATTTTATATTGCGGGCTTATCGCTAAATTTCTAAGAGTTATTACTGAAGTAATAACTAAATCGTCAGTTGGGATCTAATCATGAAAAAGTGTTCTTCGTGTGGGCGAGAGTTTCAGGAACAAACTACCTTTTGTCCTTTTGACGGAAAGAAACTAGATTCTCCTGAACTTACAGAGGTAGACAAATTTATAGGCATGGTTCTTGATGGTAAGTACTGTGTCGAGTCTAAAATTGGCCAAGGTGGGATGGGCAATGTCTACAAAGCTAAGCATGTTCATATGGATACAAGTGTGGCAGTAAAAATTTTACACCCACATTTAGTATCTGACCAAACTACTGTAGAAAGATTTAGACGAGAAGCAAGAGCTGCAATTACTGTTAATCACCCTAACGCAATTCATGTAATGGATTTTGGAGTAACTGGAGATAAAACAGTCTATTTAGTAATGGAGTTTTTAGAAGGGACTAGCTTACGTAAAATTCTAGAAATACATAAAGTTTTGTCCCCAGAAAAAGCAATAAATACTCTTAAACAAGTTTGTGCTGCAGTAGAAGCTGCTCATAGTAAAAATATAATTCATCGCGATCTAAAACCAGATAATATTGTAATTCTTGACTATGATACTCCAAGCGAAATGGTAAAGGTGCTAGATTTTTCTATCGCTAAACTAAAAGTAGCTAGTGAAGGCCCTGTAAACCTTACCCAACAAGGAATGGTAGTTGGTACTCCTCAATATATGTCTCCAGAACAAGCAGAAGGACAAGAGCTTGATATTCGTTCTGATTTATATAGCTTAGGAGTAATTGTTTATGAAATGCTTACAGGAGACTTACCCTTTAAAGCTACTACTCCTATGGCATTAATTCTTAAACATATTCATGCTTTGCCTAGACCTTTACGCGAATTAAAAGAAGATATTTCCCCAGCTTTAGAAGCCGTAGTTTTAAGGACATTAGCAAAAAAACGTGAAGATCGCCCTCAATCAGCAACAATATTAGCAGAACAATTAGAAGAAGCTCTTAATCAAAAAGATGTTCCTGCTAAGTCTGAAACCTCTCCTGTTTTAGTAAGACCAACTGGTGATCCAATGTCACCACTAGGTAAAGCTGGTGGGCCTAAATCAACACAACCTGTAGGGGCATCTTTTAATGGTGCTACTGCTCCATTAAAACTTCCTGGTGATAGCACTTTTCCAACTATTGCTAATAATGCTGCTGTTTCAGGCGCTTTAGATTATAGTGGTGATTATTCAATGGACACTAGTCGTAGTCCATCAAAGGGCCCTGGTTCAATAGGCCGCTCACAAAATGGTAATAAATCTGTTGCACCAAAATCACTTATTCCTAACTCTGTTGCACCTGCTCCAATATTTCAAGGGCCAGCGGCTCAACCTATTCAAGAAGAAAGACCTAGTGGAGTTAAACGGCTTTTAGTAATGATAGGTGGGGTTTTATTTGCTCTAGTTGTTGGCTTATTAGTTTACTTTTTCTTCTTTAATAAATCTGTAGATACTAACACCCCAGTATCTGCTACTAAAAACTCTAAAGAGTGGATAGAAAAAATGCAAATGGTTTCTATTCCAATGGGAACCTTTATGATGGGTAGCGATCAAGGGGTTGCTCCAGATGCTTCTCCTGCCCATCAAGTTAAAGTAGCTGCTTTTGTATTAGGTAAATATGAGGTTACAAATAAACAATACCAAGAATATATTAAAGATACTAAACGCTCTAGTCCTTCAACTTGGTCTGGTACAGAATATCCAAAAGGACAAGATGATTTTCCAGTAAATAATATTTCTTGGGAAGAAGCTAATGCATATTGCCAATGGCTTTCAGCTAAAACAGGTATGCGTTTTCGAATCCCTACAGAAGCTGAATGGGAATATGCTGCTCGTGGAACTGATAATAGGTTTTATCCTTGGGGACAAGAATGGGATAACACCAAAACAGTTTTTGGAGACAATAGTAATACTTTAGCTGTTGCAGTTACAGCTAATCAATTATCTGGAGATCGTAGCCCATTTGGAATTATTGGGATGTCAGGTAATGTTTCAGAATGGACTAGTAGCACCTTTGCCCTTTATCCTCAATCTACTGCTAAAGAGCAACTATGTGATTGTAAAGTAATTAGAGGTGGTAATTACCAAACAAAGAAAAAAGATCTGCTTACTAGTGTTAGCCGTGTTTGGCAGCCTAATGAATTTAAGAATGAACGAGTAGGCTTTCGTTTAGCTGCTGATATACCTAATTAATTTTTAAGAGCTTTATAATAATTTGCTGTAAAAAACTTAAGGGAGCGAACTTCGCTCCCTTAAGTTTTTATAATATAAAAGTATAAAATTACTGTTGTGCTTGCGCTACAACCTCAGTAGGGTATTTAGCTGCTTCCCAGGCTATTTGCCCACCTTTTAATGCAAGAACTTTAGTATAACCTTTGTTCAACAAAATACGTACTGCTGCCCCACTACTACCTTCACTAGAACAAGAACATACTGTAACAATTAACTTATCTTTAGGTAATTTATCTAGGTTTTTTTCTATTTCTGCTAAAGGGATATGAAGTGCGCCTTTAATAATTGTTCCAACATGTCCTCGAACATCTACAACAATAACGCCTTCCTTTTTATCCATTTTAGTTTTTAACTCTTCAATTGTAATTCGTGGTATACCATCAGGATAAGTTTCTTTTTCCTGTAAAGGTGTTATGGCTAAAGCTGTTGCTACGCTCATCACAAACAAAAGCAACATACTTACAACTTTTAACATTAAATTTTAACCTCCTTGAGTTTTAGTCTACTAGTTCGATTATAATAGAACTTTTTTAGGTTGCTGGCAAAATAAACTTATTTCCTAATTAGAATTTTTGTTCGCATATTTTGCGAGTTGAGATAATATGTATTTTTCATTAGGTGGGGGGAGCATGAAAAAGAAAATTTGTACTGTCTGCAACCAAGACTGGCCAGAAAGCATGAAACATTGCCCCAAAGATGGCGCTAGGCTAAATGTAATAGCACAAAGATTATTTCCTGGAGAAGTTTTAGCAGAAAAATACCAAATTATAGAAACTCTTGGAGAAGGCGCCACAGGTACAGTTTATAAAGCTAAACGTTCTATTATTGATGATTTTGTTGCTATAAAAACCCTTAAGGCAGAACTTATTTCTAACTCTATTGCTATAGAAAGATTTCGCCGTGAAGCACAAGCCTATGGCCGAATACGCCACCCAAATGCAATCTCTATTTTTGATTTTGGAGTCTCTGAAGGAGTAGCTTTTTTAGTAATGGAGTTTTTAGACGGCTCCACACTTAGACAAATACTTAGTAATGAATGTATTTTAGATATAAAACGAGCAGTAAAGATCTTTCTACAAATGTGTGGAGCAGTACAACGGGCACACCGTAAAGGTGTTATTCATCGTGACTTAAAACCAGAAAATGTTATTTTAGAAGAATTTGAAGGCTTAGGAGAAACTGTTAAAGTAATAGATTTTGGTTTAGCTAAACTTAAAGTCGTTGGTACTTCAATGCAAAGCTTAACAGAAAAAGGTAGAGTTGCAGGTACTCCCTATTATATGTCTCCTGAACAATGGTTAGATAAAGACCTTGATCCCCGCACAGATGTATATTCCTTAGGTGTAATGCTTTATGAAGCATTAACAGGGAAAATGCCTTTTGATGCTGATACTGTAATGGAACTGGCTAAAAAACATGTTCAACAAGATCCAAGACCTTTAACTGACATACGGGCAGAAATACCTAAAAAAGTTTCAGATGTTGTATTAAAAGCGCTAGCAAAGAAAACAGAAAACCGACAACAATCAGCCTTATCATTAGGTCAAGAATTACGTGCAGCAGCAGGGCTAGAAAGTGCTGAAGATTCGCTCCCATATCAATTAAAACGGCTAAATCCAACTACTTCTTCACTTAATGGAGTATTAGTTATTTACACTAGTCCGCCTAATAGTAACGTCTATCTTAATAACCATTATGTTGGTACAACAGATGATCGTGGGTCATTAATACTACAAAAAATCCCTATGGGAACATATCCAATTGTAATAGTAAGAATAGGTTATCGTGATTGGGACAAACAAATTGAAATCGGCCAAGGCGCTACCACTGTAGAAGCACGACTAGAAGCAATAAAAGAACTTACCAAGTGACAAATGAGTAGTAAAAACAGAACTCTATCAAAAGAACGCATTAGTAATTTGCAAAAGCAAGTTTATAAGGCAACCTTACTAGACCAATATCCTATACAAAAGCGATGGTTTATAGCTGTAGCTTCTTTTTTAAGCTATTTGCTAGTCTATTTAATTGGGTTTACTATGCGATGGCAAATGATTAGAGGCACAGATCGTAGAGGTAATATTGCAAGCGATCAGCCGTTAATCTATGTCTTTTGGCATAATCGTATTTTGCCTGCTACATGGTTTTTTCGTAATCTAGGAATAGTAGTTATGACTAGCCAAAGTTATGATGGAGAAATAATTGCCAGAATGATACAGCTTTTTGGCTATGGTGCATCTAGAGGTTCTACTAGTAAAGGAGGGAGCAAATCTTTAAGAGAATTGGCTAGTTGTCTGCAAGCAGGTTTTGACGTAGCTTTTACCATTGACGGCCCAAAAGGGCCTATTTATCAGGCTAAACCTGGAGCCATCCAATTAGCAAAATTAACAGGTTGCCCCATCTTACCAGTCTGTCAAACCCCTATGAAATATTGGCAATTAAAGAGTTGGGATCGTTTTCGTATCCCTAAATTTTTTTCTCGTGGTCTAATTGCTTATGCCACACCAATTTATGTTTCTCGTGATAGTAGTGAAGAAGAAGTAAATGCAAAGCAAGCTCAGTTACAATCAAGCTTAGATTGGCTACACCAAGAAAGTGAAGAATGGATTAAAACTAATGGTCAACAGGTTCAAAAAGAATGCCCAAAGTTTTAAATATAAATTTAGCTTTGTGACTAGGAGATATTAAAATTGCCAAGCTATATTATTGATGGTAACAATTTAATGGGACGTAAACGCACCCGACGAGAACTTTTAGACATGCTTGCTGATTTTGTTGAGCTAAAAAAGGTGCGAGTACAAGTTGTTTTTGATGGTGCACCAGAACCCCATTATCCAGAAGGGTCAGCCTATCATGGAGTAAAAATTTCCTATAGCTCAAAAGGGCAAGACGCTGATAGTAAAATTAGAAAAATAGTTGAAAAAGCTACTAATCCAAGAGAAATAGTTATAGTTACTTCTGATCGCTCACTAGCTAGCTATACAAAAGTTTGTACTGCTAAACATATGCAATCAGCCGAGTTTTTAGACCTCTTAGCAGAAGAAAAAGCAAAGCAAAAATCCCAGAAAAAAGAAGAAAAGCCACCTGTTAAAGGTGAATTAAACCAGTGGCTAAGATATTTTGGTTTTAAGCCAAATGAAGCTACACAAGATTATCAAGACCCTGATGAAGATTAACTAATACAATCAAAGCTATTTATTTTTCCCAAGCAGGGGGAATCATTCTTCTTCGACCATCACTAGTTAATTTTGCTGTAGGATCTTTCTTTTGATCCCAAAGCTTACAGGTTACTTCTTTATGTAATTGATCTAGTGCTTCACAATAATTTGTATAGTTACAACGTCTGATTTCTTCTCCACAACCAAGCTTCATTTTTAAGAACCAATCAGGATCAGCAAGCGATTGACGAGCAGAAGCAATAATATCTGCTTGGCCATCTTGAAGCGTTTTTTCTGCTAGCTCAAAGGTTGAAATTCCTCCAGCAGTGATTACTGGCACAGAAAAACCTGCTTGATTAACGGCTTGTTTAATTTTAGCTGCAAGCTCAATATTACGACCAAAAGGGCCAACTTCATCAGAATTCATTGTTGGCATACATTCATAACCACTTGGCCCAGTATAAGGATAAACGGCTGCTCCTATTTTAGGCTGTTTGGCATCTTCAAACTTGCCACCTTTAGAGATAGAAAGGAAATCAAACCCAGCATGTGCAAATTCCATCCCAAAGTAAACAGCATCATCAATACGATTACCACCTTCTATTACTTCATCACCTAAAAACCTTAAACCAACAACATAATCATTGCCTACTGCTTTACGAACAGCTTGATAAACCTCTAATGGCAATTTAACCCGGTTTTCTTTTATCCCTCCATAACCATCAGTGCGGGTGTTACGGGCACTTAAAAAAGATGCCATTGTATATGCATGAGCATAATGAAGTTCTACACCATCAAACCCTGCTTCACGAGCGCGAGTTGCTGCTGCAGCAAAAATACCAGGCAGCACTTCAGGTAAATTCTTAATATGTGGTAGATGTTCGTCTGTTACTCTTTCTCTATAACCCTGTCTAAGTGACTCAATTTCTCTTTCTGTCATCACTTGGTCTTGTAGAGAATTAGCCGCAGCACTAAGAAAATTACGTATTTCAGTTTCATCAACTGTTAACCAATGGTCAGTATTTAATATTTCTGCTAATTTTTTTCTATGCTCTTGAGTAATGACTAAAAAGCGGGAAAAATATTTATCTGGCTCAGGACGACGTTTAACTGATAGAAAATCAATAATTTGAATAAAAAACTTCGTCTCGCCATTACTTTCTTCTTTTACCCTCTCTACTAGCTTTTTTAGCCCAGGGATAAAACGATCATGGCCGATTCTTAGTAGTGGCCCACTAGGAACATCACGTACACCAGTTGCTTCTACTACAATTGCACCAGGACGGCCAGCAGCAAAACGACCATACCAATCTAGGTTGTCTTCTGTAACAAAACCATCTTCAGTTGCTCGCCAAGGAACCATTGCAGGAACCCAAGTTCGACTAGTTAACAATAAATTACCAATCTTAATTGGTTGAAAAAGTAAAGAGTTATTAACTTCTTCCACTGTTGGCCAGTGGGTTTCTGTTAGCTTATAACGAATACCATTAGGTGGATACCACATATTTTTATTTTGTTAGACTGGGAAGGAAAATTTGACTCTAAAAACAGACTATTTTAATCAGGGATAAGAAAAAATAACAATCCCTATTAGTACTCAAAAAATTAACTAATTAGCTCTTTCCTAATAGTCCAGAAAAAAAACTAACTATTTCTTGCAAAAAACCTTTTTGTACTTGCTCTTTAGAATGGTTAAAGGTCTGGTTAATAGATTGATTAGGGCTAGCAATGTTTGTATTTGTTCTATCAGTCGTACTAGTATTATCACTAATTATTTGCCAAGAACTATTTTCTTGGCGAACTTTATTTCCAAGACTAATGCGGCCAGCTTTGACCCATATCTTTATGTCTTCAACATAAAGATGTGTATAAACCTTACCTTCTATATCTACTTCCCAAAACCCTTTAGGGTTTTTATCGAGTATTTCTAATAGGTCTTTTTGCCAATTGTTACTATTACCATCACTAGGCTTAGTTTGAGGGGGAGCCTTTTTCTTAGATTGGGATAAACTAGAAAAAATAGGTTTTAATTCTTTTGCTAACTCAGCAAAACTTTGATGGCGTACTCTTTGGTCTTTAGCTAAAGCACGTGCTACCACCATTTCTAATTGCTCAGAAATATCAGGATAAACGCCTACTAATGACTTAGGCTGTGCATGTATATGTTGCATTAGTAGCATAGCATAGCTTTTACCAGTAAAAGGAAACTCCCCTGATAACATAAAATAGAGTACTATTCCCATTATATAAATGTCTGCTTGTGGATAAACCTGATCTAGACCTTGAGCTTGTTCTGGAGTGAAAAAAAGTAAAGAGCCACCATTTAAAGCTAATTGGGAAGTTGTTGAATAATTAGTAATTATTGGCTGAACATTCTGTTTACCACAACTAAGACAAAATGCTGTTTCTGGTTGCACCGTATTACCACAAGCTGTGCAAAATGGAAGGGGGTTATTAGCTTTTTGTAGGGCTATTCCTAGAGCTTTATATAGTTGACCGATTTCTAGAGAGTTATATAGCTTATTAATATCAATATCAACATCTAAAGCTTTAGTTTCAATAATATTATTACTTAAGTTAACCATTATGGTTTGAGGGTTTATATGTCGGTAAATAATCCCTAAACTGTTAAATCGCATAATTGTATTACAGATTTGTAGCCCTATTGTTACTGCTTGATAAGGAGAGAGACAAGTTTTTTGCTTTATTACTTCAGTCAAACTAGGATAATTAACTTTTTCAAGTATTAAGTAAACTTGACTGTTTTCGGTTTCTCCTACATTGCTAATAAAAATACCTGGATAATCTCTAACATATTTCTGCTGGGTAAAAGTATTAGAATTAAACCCTTCTACAAAAAACTTGTTAAAGTATTTATGTTTAATACATTCAGCAGAACTATAAGGTAAAAAATTAACTAAGACATTTTTTTGTGTTTTTATGTTTTTTGCTAAATACAGTCCACTTAAAATATTAGCATCTATTAGTTCGCTCAATTTGTATTTACCTTCTAACACAGTACCAATTTTCATAACCTTTTCCTCCCCAAATAATAAAATTTAAGCTTTGCCTAGTTGTTAGCTGATAATTTGGTTAAAGTTTTACTAATAAAAATTAAAGGAAAAATTTATCTTGACAGCATTACAGTAAATTTATACTATGCTGTTACGATAGTAAAGCAAAAATTTTGAATCACAAAAAGATTTAATTAGAGGTGAACTGATGTGTTCACCTTCTATTAATGATTGGCGATTTTTCCAAAAATATGGAGGACAGTGATATGAGTCGAGCTATTCCAATGTTAGAAATTCCTAGCGAGCGATTACGCGGTGTAGGTATTCTTTCAGCAAATAGAGGAGAGAAAAAAGCTACTTTACCTTTAGCAGGGGTGAAAATAACTGCACAAGTGGCAGATAGAGTTGCTACTGTGATAATGACAGAAACTTTTCATAACCCTTATCCAGAACATTTAGAAGCAGTTTATATTTTTCCTCTTCCAGGAGGT
>Ga0075163_10002829_pt1 | contig 23312 bp, 23 predicted proteins | sample JI1023141ADNA_FD_71478 | JGI IMG/M metagenome (GOLD analysis project Ga0075163, IMG submission 71478) | Wastewater effluent complex algal communities from Wisconsin, to seasonally profile nutrient transformation and Carbon sequestration -... | ecosystem: Engineered > WWTP > Effluent > Algae... | reverse complement strand
CATGCTCGACTCGAATACGCGGACCTGATCGAATCGTCGGATGCAGATCACGCGAAATGCATTCGATGGCAGCTTGCGGATGTGACTCGTCGCCGGCACGGAGCTCCGTCACACCACCTCGAGGAGGTGAGATCGCTCCTACAGCAGCACGACATGCGATGGGCACGCGACCTGATCCGCTTTCTGCCGCGAACGGAGGCTTGGGATGGCAGTACGGTGATGGCGCGAGGCTTGATCTTCGATCGCGGGTTTCCCACCGAGATCGAGATCCATCCCTTCGTGTTCCTCGAGTACGCAGACTTGCTGTTCCGGCTGGCGCCGATCCGCCACATTCGGTTCACCGCACCCTACGGGCAGGACAGCTATCTGCCCGGCGCGGTGCCGCTGCGCGAGGACGGGACATCGACTCCATTCCCGCTCGACGAGATCCTGGCGATGAGGCAGCTCTCCAGGCTCGATTCGTTCGGGTTCGCTCCCGACATCACCGAGCGCTGCGCCGAGGAGTTGCTGCCCGCGGATACCTGGGCGAGGATCGCGCAGTGCCCGCACCTGACGCGGTGTCTCGCGCTGGATTCAGGTCATGTGCGGGTCTACCGGAGCGTGGAAGACCTGGCGACCGGGCAATTGACGAGCAAGATGTTGCGACTGGAGCCACGCTCCATGGTGGCGAATCTCGGCGAGTGCGAATCGTCCGACTTCAGTTGGGAGCACGGCGAGCACACACGCACGTCGTTCGACGAGACCGGTCGGATGCTCGAGAAACAGCACGGGTACATCCCGTGGCTGCACCCCTCGCACTGTCCACAACCGCTGTACGACCTCGCGTATCACGTCGAGCGGGGTGACCTGCCGAAGTACAAGCCCGGCACGCCCCAGATGGAGGAGTGGTACGAAATCCCGGTCAAGGTCCACGAGCGTCGCCGCTCGGGTTGGTGACAGACCGAGCCGCCGCGATGTCGAACAGCGGACGCGCGCTCGCCAACGAGGTCAGCGTCACCAGCGGACGGCGAGCAGCGTCGAGCTCATCACCTGCAACCGCGTCCCCTCGATCCCGTCGACGATCACGTACACGCCGGTGTCGAACACCAGGCCGAGTGGGCCGTAGATCGTCAGCGTCGGCCGGATGCCGCCGCCGAACAGCGGCCGCTTCGCGTCGAGATCGACGCCGACATCGGCATGGAGATCGAGGACGAGGCGAGGGCGCGCCGCGGCGCCTTCGAACACCAGTCCCGCGATCACGAGACCGTCGTGGTGATCGTTGTCGCGCGGTTCGATCGCGCGCCAGGCGAGGGACAGCCCGTAGCGCGAGCTCGGCTTGACGTCGATCGCGGCATCGATCCGGCTGCGGTCGCCCTGTGCTCCGGCGAGCACCAGGCTGCCGCCGACGCCGACGCTGCCATGCCACGGGCGATCGTCCGCGTGCGCTGTCGCGGTGATCAGCCCCAGCGCGACGAGCGTCTTCACACTTCGATGCGGCCGGAGGTTCGAACCGTCGTATGCGGTGCGAGCTCGTGCGCGGCGAGCACCGCGACCTCGGGCAGCTCGGGCTCGAGCAGCGCGCGCAGGTGGCGGCGGATGTCTCCGCTCGCGAGGATCACGCCACCGTCACCGAGCTTGGCCTTGACGGCAGCCACGATGTCGGCGGCGATCGCCGGCTCGAGCGCGAGCACGTCGGTGCCGCCGCGGCGATCGATCGAAGTGCGCACGGCCTCCTCGATCATCGCGTCGACGGTGAACACCGCGAGCTGGCCGCGGGGGGCCCACTTCGCGGTGATCTGGCGGCGCAGCTGCGTGCGGACAGATTCGACGAGCCCGGACAGCTCGGTCGAGGGAGGTGCCATCGCGATCGCCTCGAGGATCGCGGCGACATCGTCGACCGGCAGCCCCTCGCGCGCGAGCTCGCGCATCAGCTCGGCGAGCCGCGGTAGCGTGATCGTCTTGCCGACGACCTCGCGCACGGTGACCGGCGCGTGGACGCTGGCCGCCTCGACGAGGGTGGCGACGCGATCGACGCCGAGGAGCTCGGGCGCGAGCTTGCCGAGCTGCGCCTCGACCTCGCGGCCGATGCGGGACGGCGTGGTCGCGCCGGTCGCTTGATCGGGAGCCTGTCCCTTGTCAGCCTCGAAGATCGTGAACCAGGCGACGGCGGTGGCGTCGATCGCGATCGCGGCTTCGCGATGCTCGAGCGAATCGTCGACGATGATCGCGAACGGCGGGATCGGAATCCCCGTCGCCTTCGTCACCTTCGCTCGCGCAGCCGCCAGCGCGGACTTCAGATTGTCCAGCTGACACTCTCGGCGGAGCTGCGGCGAGATCCGCAGCGTCAGCCGCGGGCCACGCACGACGCCGGCGCCGTCTTCGTCGAGGTTCGCCGGCGCAGCGGGGCGCGAGCGCGCGACGAGCAGCGCCCCGGTGGCGGTGATCAGCCCGAGCAGCAGGAACGGCGCGAGCGGCAGGCCGGGAACCAGGCCCAGCGCGATCAGCAGGATCGCGGCGGCGGCGAGCGTGCGCGGCTGGCCACCGAGCTGTTCGCCGAGGTCGGCACCGAGCGCCCGATCTCCGGTGCTCGCGACGCGCGTGACCAGCAGCCCCGAGGCGACCGCGACGAGCAGCGACGGGATCTGGGCGACCAGGCCCTCGCCGATCGAGAGCAACAGGTACGTGTGGGCCGCGTCGCCCGCCGCCATCCCGCGCGAGCCGACGCCGACCGCGAGGCCGCCGATCAGGTTGATCACGACGATCACGATCGCGGCGATCGCATCGCCCTTGACGAACCGCATCGCGCCGTCCATCGCACCGTAGAGCTGCGACTCGCGCTCGAGATCCGCGCGGCGCGCGCGCGCCGTCTCGCCGTCGATCGAGCCCGCGCGCAGCTCGGCATCGATGCCCATCTGCTTGCCGGGCATCGCATCGAGGGCGAACCGCGCGGCGACCTCCGCGACGCGCTCGGCGCCGCGCGCGACGACGATCAGCTGCACGATCGTGATCACCGCGAACACCACGAGCCCGACGATCAGCGACTCGCCGGCGACCGAGCCGCCGAACGCCGCGACCACCTCACCCGCATCGGCGTCGCGCAGGATCAGCCGCGTGGCCGAGACCTCGAGCCCGACGCGAAACAGCGTGGTGATGACGAGCAGGGTCGGGAACGACGCGAAGTGCAGGGGGCGAGGCGAGAACACCGCCGCCATCAGCAAGCACACCGCGAAGCCGATGTTGAGGACCAGCAGGAGATCGAGCACCGCCGTCGGCAGCGGGACGATCAGCATCCCGACGACCGCGATCACCAGGGCCGCGATCGCGATCTCGGGCCAGCTATGTCGCGACAGAAGTCGCGGCCGCACGGTCACGGAACTTCTTCCAGCTCCGACGGGTCGAGCTCGATCGCGCCGTCGTCATCCTTGCTGACCGTGTCCGAGGGACCGCCGAGGTGGCGCACCAGCGAGAGGTGGATCTGCGAGCGGATCATGCGGAGCACGCTGTCGAGCTCGTTCGCCGGGAGCTTCAGCCGTCCGCGCAGGATCTCGAGCGTGCCGCGCACCAGCTGCTCCTTCGCCTTCTCGAGCCAGCGAAACGCGGTGACGCGGTGGATCCGGTAGATCGCCCCGATCTCGTCGATGTTGAGGTTGTCGACGTGGTGGTAGCGCAGCAGCGTCTGTTCGCGCGGGCCGAGGCCGGCGAGCGACTCGGAGAACGCGGCCTTGAACTCGGCCGAGTACGTCCGCTTCATGTACTCGACCTCGGGATCGTCGCCCGGCACGGCGTGCTGCGCGATCAGGTGATCGTCGTCGACCAGGATCTCGCGCTTGCCCTTGCGGAGATCGTTGAGGCACGTGCGCACCGCGACCGAGCGCACCCAGCGCCGCAGATCGCCGCGCCCGCCGTACTCGGAGATCTTGCCGGCGCTCGTCGGGGTGCCCGCGGTGCCGCCACCGACAAACAGGCGCTGCCGGACCAGCTGCTTGACGTCGGCGACGCGCTGCGGCGGGATCCGCATGCGGGCGAGGGCGATGTCGACCTCGCGCATGTAGTCGCGATCGAACGCGTTGATCGCGCCGGGCACCTGCTTCGCGCAGGCCGCGGCGAGGTAGACATCCGCCGGCCGCAGCCCGTCGAGCGCCGAGTCGGCGAGATCGGTGGTGACCTGGCGGGCGATGAACTCGACGACGTACGCGGCGTCGAGCGCGAGATCCGGCCACGCACTGCGGCCCTCGGCGACGATCGACCACAGCCGGCGATCGAGCTCCGGAATGGCCTCCAGCGTGGCGCGAACAGCCGCGGGCGCAGCATCGAGAAACCGCGTCACTAGGGCTGGGGAAGACGGCGTCACCTCCCCCGAGTAGGCCACCGAAGAAGGTGATTGGTCAAACGATCTAGCCTCGGCTACGATCCCCGAACGTGGAGCCGACTCGCAAGGTCCGCAAGCAGGGGCTCGAGCACTTCATCAAGTTCGTGCGGGAGCTGCCTTGCCCGTCGCCCCAGGCGATGTTCGCGGCCCTCCAGGAGCACGGCTACCGCGGCCAGGACCAGGCGCGCCGCGCGATCTGTTTGATGGCGTACCGCCACGTCCGCCGGGTCAAGCGGATCTACGTCGACGGGGTCGATCGCACCGAGCTGCCGCGCAAGTCGAACTTCCTGTGTGTCGGCCCCACCGGCTCCGGCAAGACGTTCCTCGTCGAGACGCTGTTCGGCAAGATCCTCAAGCTGCCCACCGCGCTGGTCGATATCACCACCTACAGCGAGACCGGCTACGTCGGCCAGGATCCCTCGACCATCCTCACCCGGCTGCTGCACACCGCCGACGAGAACCCGATGCTGGCGTCGATCGGCATCGTCTGTCTCGACGAGTTCGACAAGATCGCCTCGGGGCAGAACAACGCGATCTTCGCCGGTGCCGGCACCACGAAGGACGTCACCGGCATGGGCGTCCAGCGCGAGCTGCTCAAGATGCTCGAGGCGAGCGAGGTGGTCGTGCCGCTCGATCTGACGCACAGCTCGTATGCGGATCACGTGGTGATGTCGACCGCGGACATCGCGTTCATCGCCGCGGGCGCGTTCTCCGGGTTCCAGCAGATCGCCCACCGCCGTGCGATGCGCGATCAGATCGGCTTCGGTCGCGACCAGGCCAGCGGCGGTGTCGACCCGGAGGCGATCGCGGTGGACTTCTCCGCCGAGCAGGTCGAGAACGTCGCCAACTTCCAGGCCTACGGGTTTCTTCCCGAGCTGGTCGCGAGGTTCACCCGCGTGGTGCCGTTCAAGGCCCTCGATACCGGCACGCTCAAGGACATCCTGCGCACGGACGTCGTCCAGCGAATGACCCGCGAGTTCAAGCTCGAAGGCTTCGAGCTCGTGATCGACGAGGCGGTGCTCGATCACGTGGTCGCCGATGCGCTGCGCCGCGAGACCGGGGCGCGCGGCCTGTCGTCGACGCTGACCCGGCACCTCGAGGACGTCGCGTTCGGTGCGTTCGGCCTCGATCGCGGTGGCGACGTGCGCGTGGTGCTGCGCGACGACGAGATCGCCGTCGACCTCGACGGACCTACGACTCGGTCACGGTGATCAGCTCCACCGCGAAGCAGCGCAGCGACTGCAAGCTGCGCTTCTGCCAGTGGTGCTTGGCGCTCGACAGCAGCGCGATCCGATAGCGCGCTTCGACCTCGAGCTCGTTGATCGAGGTGATCCACGACAGCACGCACTTGAAGCACGACGAGTTCATGAACTCGACGGTGCGGAGATCGACGACGACCTCCTTGACGCCCAGCCGGAGCGCCTCGGCGTGCGTGCGATCGAGCAGCGTCTCGAGGGCATCGAGCGCCGCGTAGTCGGCGGTGCCCTCGAGGTAGAGGAGAAACCTCGTGCTGCCCTCGTGGGTTGCCGCCCCGCGAAACTGGTCGCCGGTGACGCTGACGACCTCGCTCACACCAATCCCATGACGGTGGTGGCCTCGATCACGACCATGTCCCCCTGCACGTCGTAGTGGATCTTCATCTCGCCCTCGGCGCAGATCCGCGCGAGTCCGAGCCCCGACCCGGTGCGGTCCTTGGCCTTCGCGACGATCAGGGCGCGGTAGAACTCCGTCGCGTCGGGCGCGCGGTTCACGCCGTCGACGATCTCGCGGATCGCGGCGATGTGCTCGAGTGTGCTGCGGTTGCGCAGCTGGATCCGGACGCGGCGCGGGGTCTCGTGCTGCATGAGCTCGATCCGGATCGTGGTCTCGCCATCGCGCGAGTACTTGACCGCGTTCTCGAGCAGCTCGTGCGTGGCGAGCGCGACGCGCGACGTGCCGTCGGGATCGTTCAAGAACCGCTGATAGAACTCGGTGACGAAGCGCCGCACCACCGACACGAGCTGGACGTTCGGTCTGAAGTTGAGCTCGAAATACGCGGTCTCCATCCTCGTCTCCCGCCTGGTTGGCGGAGGCGATAGTACACGTCACTTCACGTACTTGACGTTGAAGTCGAAGTAGATCGAGCACAGCACCTGGATCTTCCGAGGCTCGCGAACCCAACGAATACAGGACGCTGCCGAAACGTTTCTCCGATCACCAAACGGAAGTAAGGTCGGCTGACATGGACAAGATCGTCGTCGAAGGAGGCGCCCGGCTCGTCGGCAAGATTCCGGTGAGCGGAGCCAAGAATGCAGCGTTGCCGCTCCTCGCAGCCGCGCTGTTGCCGAGCGGACGCTCGATCTACAGGAACGTGCCGCAGCTCGCCGACGTTCGCACGATGGGCAAGCTGCTCCGCATGCTCGGCTGGGAGGTCGAGAGCGGCAACCAGGGCGACACGCTCTCGATCGCGCCGCCCCCGCACGGTCAGGCCAAGCTCGAAGCGCCGTACGATCTGGTCAAGACGATGCGCGCGAGCGTGCTCGTGCTCGGACCTCTGGTCGCGCGCTACGGCCGCGCCCGCGTGTCGCTGCCGGGTGGCTGCGCGATCGGGGCGCGCCCGATCGATCAGCACCTCAAGGGCCTGCAGGCGATGGGCGCCGAGGTCAAGCTCGACCACGGCTACGTCGACGTCGAGTGCAAGCGCCTCAAGGGCGCGACGATCGTGCTCGACGTGCCCACCGTCACCGGCTGCGAAAACCTGATCATGGCGGCGGCGCTCGCGCAGGGCCGCACCGTGATCGAGAACGCCGCGCGCGAGCCCGAGGTCGAGGAGCTCGCGCTGGTGCTCAACAAGATGGGCGCGCGGATCCAGGGCGCCGGCACCGCCATCATCACGATCGAAGGCGTCGACGATCTGTCGCCGATCGAGCACGCGATCATGCCGGATCGGATCGAGGCGGGCACCTACGCGGTCGCCGCGGCGATGACCCACGGCGACGTGCTGCTCGAGGGTTGTCGTCCCGAGCACCTCGAAGCGGTGATCTCGAAGCTGCGCGCCTCGGGGGTCACGGTCGCGGCCGAAGCAGGTGGCGTGCGCGTCAAGGGCGACGCCGATATCCGCGCCGTCGACATCGTCACCCAGCCCCACCCCGGCTTCCCGACGGACATGCAGGCGCAGTTCATGGTGCTCGCGTGCATCGCGCGCGGCCAGTCGATCATCAAGGAGATGATCTTCGAGAACCGCTACATGCACGTGCCCGAGCTCGGTCGCATGGGCGCGGACATCACCGTCGATGGCCGCACCGCGGTCGTGCGCGGCGGCGTGGCGCTGACCGGTGCGTCGGTGATGGCCACGGATCTGCGCGCGTCGGCGAGCCTCGTGCTCGCAGGGCTCGTCGCCTCCGGCCAGACCGAGGTGCTGCGCGTCTATCACCTCGATCGCGGGTACGAGCGCATCGAACAGAAGCTCGCCGGCGTGGGCGCGAAGATCCGGCGCGTCACCGAGTAGCGCTACTTCGCCCACTCGACGCCGACCGCGAACTGCCAGCCGACCTGCCGATCGGCGGCGATGGCGTCGATCCGGAAGTGGATGTCGACCGCGCCGCGTGTTCGAGGTGGCGCATCGCTCTCGCCGAGCGTCGCTGCACGCACGACCTCGAGCCCGAGCCGCACACCGGCGATCCCGTGGAGCTGGGTCGCCCGGCCGAGCACGTCCTCGCGCAGCAGCAGGCCGGCACCCCCGAGCTCGACATCGACGTGAGGGCGTAGCCGGATCCCCGAGACATCGTCGGGTCGGCCGAGCATCGTCGTCAGCACGGCGTACCGGAGCCCGGCGGTGAGGCGGTGACCGCTGCCGTGGATCTCCTCGCGGGTGCCATCGGGCTCGACGTCGCCGGTCGTCGTCAGCACGAAGTCGTAGCCCGCGAACAGGTGGAGCGTGCCACGGAGCTGGCGGCCCCACACGAGCCCGTACGTGAAGCCGATCCGATCGTGGCCGCGCAGCTGGTAGTCGACGAACCCCATGACAGCGCCGAGGGACTGCCACGGCGCCGGCGCGGGCGGCGGTGTCACCGCGATCACCGGCTGGATCGGAGGTGGAGGTGGGGCCTTGGCGATGTCGAGGACAGGGTGCGCGTCCGCGTGGCGCGGCAACGAGGCGATCGCGACCACGAGGAGCAGGCACCGTCTCACCACGACACCGCCACACCGCCGGTCATCCCATCCTCGACCGGCCAGCTCATCTGCGACGCACAGCCGCGACAGATCGCCTCCACCGTGCGATCGCGATCCCAGATCCTTCCGACATGGACGCGTGCGATGAACCGGATCATCAGCTCGCGATCGCCGTCGAGCCTGCGAACCTGGATGCCCCATCCGAGCCACATCTGCGGGATGGTCACGCCGTCGGCGACGATCGCGTGATCGACCTCGGCGGCGCCATCGAGGAACAGCTGCATCGCCGTGCTCGAGTCCACGACGAACGAGCGGGCGAGCCACCGGACCCCGCTGCCCACCGCGACGGCGGGGCCCTGATCCCCCTCGATGAAGTACCAGCTGGCGCGGGCGCTCGCGAACGCCTGCCACCGCCGGCGTCCCCACGCGCGCTCGAGACCCAGCGAGGGCCCGGCGAGGGACTGGCTCGCGATCTGGCGCGCCGATGCGGTCAGTGACGCGGTCCAGGTATCCGGCCACCTCCAGTCGTCGCGGCCCGCCGTCGCGGGGCTGCTCGCGGCGGCGATCGCGAGGCCCGTGAACAGCGCGAGACACGACCTCATTCCGGCGAATCGAACGCGCGAGCCGGCGGCGCGATCTATCCATTGTGAAGCTCGCCGCACTTCCGCCGCGGCGACCTCCCCTGCTGGGGCGAAGACGACCGCGACGCCGCAGCTTCCCTACCCCATCGATCGATCCGCCGCGGACGTCACGAGTCGATCTGTGCGTGCCCAGATCCACCGTGCCTGTCGAGCCCGCCAGTCACGTACGGGCTATCGTTCGTCGCATGGCGGAGCATGTCGCGACGATCGAGTGGGAGACCAGCGCATCGCCCGAGGACGTCAGGAAGGGTCGCTATCCGCGGACCCATCGGTGGACCTTCGACGGTGGCATCACGGTGGAGGCCTCGTCCTCGCCCTCGGTGGTCCCGGCGCCATGGTCGAGCGCGACCGCCGTCGATCCCGAGGAGGCGTTCGTGGCGGCGATCTCGAGCTGCCACATGCTGTCGTTCCTCTACGTCGCGGCCAAGCGCGGGTTCGCGCCGACGCAGTACCGCGATCGCGCCGTCGGGACGATGACCAAGAACGAGCACGGCGTCGCGTGGGTCAGCCGCGTCGTGCTGTCGCCGGCGATCAGCTATGCGGGCACGGCGCCGGATGCCGCGCAGCTGGCCGCGCTCCATACAGCCGCGCACCACGAGTGCTTCATCGCAAACTCGGTGAAGACCGAGATCGTGGTCGCGTAGCCGTCGGCGTGAGAGGATCGGCGCATGCGGATCCTGGTGGTGGTGGCGTTGTCGATCTCGTCGGGGCTCGCGCACGCGGAAACCCCGGCGGAGATCGCGACCAAGTTGATCGACGCGCAGCTCGATGCGTTCAAGACCGCCGATGACGACAAGTTCGGTCGGCAGTTCGCACCCGATGCGCTGTTCGGCGTCTCGGGAAACGGCATCGTGCAAGCGGAGAGAGTCCGGGTCACCGTCGGGCTCACCGGAGATGGGCGCGGCGAGATCACGGGCTCGAAGAAGCTGTCACTCACGGCCGGCGGCAACGCGACGGTGGTGTGGTTCTCCGGCGAGGTCGAGATCCTGTTCCAGGCGCGGGTCTCGCCCGGCGAACCCACGAAGTACAAGACTGCGGTGCGCTTCACCGAGCTGGCCGTGGTCGACGGTGGTGGGAAGTGGCACGTGGTCGCGGCCGAGTGGGGCAATCCCACATCTCCCAGTGACGGTGACGGCGCGACGATTCCACAGGGCACCAAGCCAGGCACGCTGGCGAAGCTCGTCATCGATCCGAAGCAGCTTGCGTTCCAGCTCCCGGCGAAGGACGACACGGTGGTCGTGTTCGGCACCGACGCGCGCGAACGCGCGGTGGGTGTGCCGGCTGCGAAGAAGCTGCTCGAGTCCTGGAAGACGCTGAAGCTCGAGCTCGCCGGGGGCGTGCGCGAGGTGACGACGGCGAACTACGGCTTCGTCCAGGCCAGCCTCAAGTGGACCAAGCCCGACGGGAAGCCGCTATGGATGCGTGTGCTCGTGATCGCGACCCGCGAGCGATCGCAACCATGGGTGATTCGCGCGGTCCACTACGGGCTCCCGTGATCAGCGCGGCGTCTTCGCGTTCGCGCGGATCAGCGCGGGGCGCGCATCCATCCGCGCGATGTACGCGGTGAGCGCCGGGAAGTGCTCCCACGGGATTCGCGCCTTCGCGAAGTCCTGCCCGAGGTAGGCGTAGAGGCAGTCGACGATCGTCAGGTCGTCGCCGAGGATCCAGCCGCCGGGTGCGAGCTTCTGCTCGACGAACACGAGGAGCGCAGCGAGCTTCTGCGGCTCGTTGGCGTCGAACGCGCGAACCAGGCGGCGCTGGAGGAAATCGATCCAGCGATCGCCTTCGGCCTGGGCGACCAGCGAGGTGGGCCACAGCCTGCCGGCGCGACGCGCGACATGGCGGAGGATCGCGGCCGGCTCGATCACGAAGACGTCGTCGTCCTGCAGGGTGGGGCCGGGGCTGCCCCAGTTCTTGTAGAAGGTGCCATCGGGGACGGCCTCGAGCTCGTAGGCGAGGCCGAGCTCCTCGAGTGCGAACATGACGCGCGGAACGTTCGTGCAGTTCTTCGTCGAGCGCAGCTGGATCACGAGCGGACGTTACACGTACTCTCCGCTGCGCCCGTGAGTAATCTTCGGCCGATCATCCTCGCGCTGCCGAAAGGCCGCATCCTCGAAGAGGCAGCCGCGGTGTTCGCGCGCGCCGGCTACGACCTATCGGCGGTGTTTGCCGATAACCGCAAGCTGGTCCACGAGTGTGGGCCGGTGCGCGTGCTGGTGCTCCGCAACAGCGACGTGCCCACGTACGTCGCCCACGGCGCGGCGGATGCCGGCGTGGTCGGCAGCGACGTGCTCGAGGAGGAGAACCGCGATCTCTACGAGCCGCTCGATCTCGGCATCGGTCGCTGCCGGATGATCGTGGCGGAGCGCGCATCGCACCCGATCGACCCGCGGACGCACTCGCACCTGCGGATCGCCACCAAGTATCCGCGCACCACGCGCGCGTACCTCGCGAAGACGGGGGTGACCGCCGAGGTGATCGAGCTGTCGGGGGCGATCGAGCTCGGGCCGCTCACCGGGCTGTGCGATCGGATCGTCGACATCACGCAGACCGGCGAGACCCTGCGGCAGAACGGGCTCGTCGAGATCGATACGATCGCCGACGTCAGCTCGCGGCTCGTGATCAACCCGGCGCGCCTCAAGCTCGACGGCGATCGACTGGGCGCGATGATCGACGCGCTCGAGCGCGCGCTCTGAGGCGTCAAACGTGACGGGTTCCGCGCCATCACCACACCTGCGGCGCGTCTCGCGTTAAGAACCGTCGATGCGAGCGTTCGTGGTGGCGATGCTGTTGGTGCCGAGTCTTGCCTTCGCAGATCAGGAGCCCAAACCGGAGCCGGTGGTGGGGAAGTACGCGGGTGTCGGCGTCGCGCCACCCGGGCACTGGCGGTTGATGGTCTCCGACCTGTCGATCTTCCGGCTCAACCCGCTCGGGATCGAGACGCGCGCGCGCGTGGGGCTGCAGAAGCGGTTGTTCCCGTCGGACAAGCCGATCGCGCAGAACAACTTCTTGTTCCTCGGTGCGTATCCGAAGCTCAACCCGGCGAGCGCGCAGATCGCGTTCGGCGGCGAGCTCCAGCCGCTCTCGATCTTCAACCTCAAGGCGAACCTCGAGGTCGGCAAGTACTTCGGGACGTTCGGCTTCCTGCAGTCGTTCTCGACGCCGCACGCCAACTACTCCGATCACCGGCTCGGCGAGCTCGAGGAGGTGCCGGGGTTCGAACCGCAGGCCGCGAGCTTCGTCCACGCGTCGGTCCATCCGATGGTGCAGCTCAAGCTGGCGAACAAGATCGCGGTGCGGTCGCTGTTCCAGCTCGACTACTGGAACTTCGCGCTCCGCGACGGCGACACCGTGGCGTACGAGGCGACCTACGACACGCTGCTGCCGGACGAGGCGATCACGCTGACCACCGACACCGACGTGCTGTTCGTCGGCAAGCCCGGGCTGGCCATCGGGCTGCGCCACACCTGGGTCAAGCCGTTATACAAGCGCAAGCACTTCGCGGACGTCTCGCTCAGCGAGGCCGAGAACACCGACGAGTTCGAGCGCTTCTCGGACACCAACAGCCATCAGCGGCTGGGGCTGTTCGCGGCGTACACGCTTCACGATCGCGGGCCGTCGCGGTTCAACAAGCCGACGGTGCTGCTGATCGCCTCGTGGTACCTCGACCACAACTACCGCACGGGCACGCCGGACGTGATGGCGCCCGACGAGCGCCCCGACGACTTCACCAGCCGCGCGTTTCCGTACCTACTGCTCGGATTCGCGTTCGAATCGGATCTGCTGAGCCACTAAGATCTGCGGTGCCGGTGCCGGCCAAACAAACCGGCGTTGTGTACACTGCCGACTCGGTGTCCTCCGACCTTCGTCCCTTCGTTGCCGAAGAGATCCGGCTACATCCTCGGGTGGCCTATCAGGGCGTGCTCTCCGAGGAGGGCGCGGCCACGAAGGTCGCGGCGTCGCTGCCGCCGCTCGCCCGGTTCCGCCACGAGTACGCCGGGGCGATCTCGATCGTCGACTGGGATCACCGGCTGCCGTCGTCCAACCTGATCCTGCGCGTCTACGGCTACTACAGCGAGGACACGCTGGAGGCCGGGTACGAGGCCTTCGACGATCGGTTCGAGCAGATCGCGGAGCGCGACAAGTATCCCGAGTTCGACGTCCCCGACTTCGACGGCCTCGCCGCCGACGAGGCGTACGAGATCGAGCTGTCGCCCGAGGGCAAGATCGGGCGCTGCCGGCTGACCTCGGCGTGGCGCCGCACGGTGGCCGCGAAGGACGCGGCCGCCGCGGTCGCGCTGGTGCAGAACTGCGACGAGTATCAGAAGCTCGTCGCGGCGAGCCCGTCGCGCCCGACGTACCTCGGCGATCTCGAGGCGGTGTCGTGGACGCCGCCGTGCGAGACCGAGCACCTGCGGTGGACGCTCGACGTCTGGTACCTGCTCGCGTTCGACGGCCGGATCGGCTCGGGGCGCAGCTTCCTCGCGGATCTCGAGAGCAAGCAGATCGTCTCGGTGCGCGACTTCTCGGTCCGCACGGGCTGATCGATCACTGGCGCACTGCGTCAGTAGATCGAAACATCGGTTCGACGTGGTTTTGCAGTTGCGAAGCGATCGCGACTTGGACTTTAGTGCGCGTCGGGAGAGGGAACCACCGCCGCGCCTCGGAGGGCGTCGGAGGGGAGCCACGATGCGTGTTGGGCGGGGCTCAATGGCGCTGCTGTCGACTGGCGCGGCAGGTCAGGGCGATCGCAAAAGACTTCCAGGAGTCGCTGGAACCGGGTTCGACATCGCCGACCAGAACAGCGACACGAACAGCGGCAGACCAGCCGGGAACGTCGTCGGTGGCGAGGTGATCAAGCTCCACATCGCGATCTGGGACGCCAGCGATCACAGCCTCGACGCGATCGCCGTGCTCGATCACTTCCCGTGGTCCGTCGACGTGATTGATCCCGGCACTGTCCTGTTCTGACCGGATCAGCACGGTCGGACAGGTCGTGCGGAACGCCCCGCTGGGGCGATTCTGCTTGCAGGGGAGTCGCCCGGGTGTATTTTCCGCGGCCGGAATCCCATGCAAACGCGTCGACTTGCCCAATTCGCAGTACCGATGCTGTTCAGTCTGGCCACCGCGGCGTGCGGGCCCTCCAGCGATCGCGAATGCGTCGCTGGGGTCACGGACCTGAACACGGACCCGTTCAACTGCGGTAGCTGCGGCAACACGTGCGCGGATGGCTTCTCCTGCCTCGCGGGTGGGTGCATCCCCGGCGAGTGCCAGCCCGGCGCCACCGAGGAGTGCTACACGGGCCCCGATGACACGCTCGGCGTCGGTCCCTGCGCGGTCGGCACGCGCACCTGCGATGCCACCGCCACGTGGACCCAATGCAGCGACGTCCATCCGATCCAGGAAGACTGCGGCAACGGCGTCGACGACAACTGCAACGGCAACGTCGATGACGATGTCGACGCCGATGGCGACGGCTTCACCTCGTGCACCGGCAACGACTGCTGCGACTCCACCGAGTGCACCAAGCCCGAGCTCGTCAACACCGGCTCGTTCGATGCCGCGGGCAACGCGTTCGACGATGACTGCAACGGCTTCATCGACGACACGATCCTGCTGTGCGACCAGAACATCCCGTCGAACACGCAGGACGCGTTGGAGTACGCGCGCGCGATCGACATCTGCCAGACCGCCACCGAGAACGATCGCAGGTGGGGCGTGATCACCGCGTCGCTCACGCTCGCCGATGGCACCGGCTCCCCCGATCCCGAGGGCCACTCCGTGCGGCCGCGGTTCGGCAGCGGTGCACTGCCCCAGGGCGGCGTCAACCTCGCGATCCTGTCCACCGGCGGCGCGGCGGCGAAGACGGATCTCAACCCGGGCTTCCACGACTGGGTCAGCTACGCGCACCTCGGCACCCAGGACTGCACCGGCTTCGGGTTCGCGACGGACGAGAGCTGCTCGCCGTTCCCGGCCGACTTCGTCGCGGCGAATGGCGGCACCTTGCCGAACGCCCCCAACTGCGATCCGCCCGACGGTGACCAGGCCAACGACCCCACGATGCTGACGCTGCGGGTTCGCGTCCCGACCAACGCGAAGTCGTTCAAGCTGTCGACCAACTTCTACAGCGCCGAGTTCCCCGAGTACACGTGCTCGCAGTTCAACGACTTCTTCGTCGTCCTGCTCGACTCGACGTACACGGGTGATCCGGCGAACCCGATGGACAAGAACCTCGCGTTCTTCCAGCCGCAGGGCAGCAGCGAGAAGGTCCCTGTGGGCGTCAACCTGGCGACCACCGGCCTGTTCACCCAGTGCGTGAACGGCGCGACCGGTTGCTTCGGCACGGCGGACTCGATCTCGAGCTGCATCGGCACCGATCAGCTCGCGGGCACCGGCTTCGACGATGCCGATAGCGTGTGCGGGAACCCGCTGTCGAAGAAGGGTGGCGCGACCGGCTGGCTCGTCACCACCGGCAACGTGACGCCGGGCGAGATCATCACGCTCCGCATCGCGATCTGGGATACCAGCGACAACCAGTTCGATTCACTCGCGCTGATCGACGGCTTCCAGTGGTCCACCGAAGTGGCGCAGCCCGGCACCGTGATCTTCAGCGGCACCAACCCGAACCTGCCCACGATCCAGCAGGCGCTGCTGCCTCACGCCATCCGCGCCCAGCACTAAGCGCGTGCCAACGCCCTGCCGAGCTCCTCGGTCAGGGCGTGTTTCGTTTCGGCCATCGACGGGACGCGCTCGCCGAGCTCCACCGCCATCGTGGTCATCACCGACGACTCGAAGCCGCACGGGTTGATCCGCCCGAAGTACGACAGGTCGCTCGCGACGTTGAGCGCGAGCCCGTGGAACGTGATCCACTTGCGGCACGCGATGCCCATCGAGCACAGCTTCTTGCGCGCGCCTTCGGCGTTGGTGCACCACGCCCCGGTCTTTCCCGGCTCGCGGTCCGCCGAGATGCCGAACCGGACGCAGGTCTCGATCACGGCCTGCTCGAGGTTCCGCAGGTACTTGTGCAGGTCGCGCTCGCCCTCGCCGAGCAACACGATCGGGTAGGCCACGAGCTGGCCGGGGCCGTGATAGGTGACGTCCCCGCCGCGCTCGATCTCGATGACCTCGACGTCGCCCGGCGCGACCACGTTCTGCTGCGCCTCGCGGCGCCTGCCGAGCGTGAACACGTGTGGATGCTCGACGAGGAGCAGCGTGTCGCGGACGGCGCCGGTCTGGCGCTGCTCGACGAGGGCGAGCTGCTTCGCCCAGGTGTCGCGATAGGAGGCGACTCCGAGATCGACGACGTCCCACGGGGCCATGAGGTTGGTTACCACGCTTCGTGCTTCGCGATGGTTCGAGCGGAGCGATCGCCATAAGCGCGGTGCGTCCGGTAGAAGAACGTGCCCCTATTTGATCGACCCCTGTGAGGTCTCTGTCTCACCGCGCCCCCTGTGACAATTCCCAATCAAGTAACGAGGTCCCGAACGCAGACGTCGCGCGCGTGAATGCGTCCAAGACGTGCACGCCATGCGCGGATAAGCGGGCAAAACCCAATGCGGCCTTTATCTGCGCAAACGCGGGGTGCGATCCACGTCGCGCATGAAGACGCAATGCACGCGCAACGCGCGAGAACGGGCGAGGCGCCGCACTTGCCCCACGGCGATACGCGAACAGGAAGCGTCAGCGCGGGCGCTAGCGATTGATCACGTGGATCGCTTCACCCAGCGCGACCGCGGCTGCTTCCATCACCGCTTCCGACAGCGTCGGGTGCGGGTGGATCGTCAGGCGAAGGTCCTCGACCATGGCGCCCATCTCGATCGCGAGGGCGGACTCGGAGATCAGATCGCTCGCGCCGTTGCCGACGATGTGCACCCCGAGCAGCTCGCCGGTCTTGGCATCGCCGATCACCTTGCAGAAGCCCTCGGTGTCGTTGACCGACAGCGCCCGGCCGAGCGCCGCGAACGGGAACTTGCCGACCTTGAGCTCGGTGTGGCCCTTGGCCTTGGCCTCGTCCTCGGTGAGACCGGTGGAGGCGATCTCCGGATCGGTGAACACCACCGCCGGGATCGTGCGGACGTCGAACGCCGCCTTGTGACCCGCGATGATCTCGGCGACGACCTCGCCCTCCTTGGTCGCCTTGTGGGCGAGCATCATGCCGCCGATCAGATCGCCGATCGCGTAGATGCCGGCGACGTTGGTCTTGAGGTGATCGTCGGCGACGACGAAGCCGCGCTTGTCGACGGTGACCCCCGCGACATCGAGCCCGAGGTTCTCGCTGTTGGGGCGCCGCCCGATCGACAGCAGGATCTTGTCGGTGTCGATCGTGGCGGTCTTGCCGTCGGCGAGCTCGACGGTGAGGACCGCGCGATCGCCCTTGTCTTCCCAGCTCTTCGCCTTGGTCGACAGCATGACCTCGACGCCCATCTTCTTGAGCTTGCGCGCGACCACCGCGACGCAGTCCTTGTCCATCGTGCCGAGCAGGCCGGGGGTGGCCTCGACGACGGTGACCTTGGTGCCGAACTTCGCGTAGACCATGCCGAGCTCGAGCCCGATGTAGCCGCCGCCGATCACGATCATGCGACCGGGGACAGCGTCGAGCGCGAGCGCGCCGGTGGAGTCGATGACACGCTTCTGATCGACCTTGAAGCCGGGGATCTCCATCGGCCGCGAGCCGGTGGCGAGCACGATGTTCTTCGTGATGATGGTCTGCGTGCCGGTCTTGGTCTCGACCTCGATGACGTGACCCTCGGCGGTGCGCTTGCCGAGCTTCGCGGTGCCGTCGATGATCTCGACGCCGTTGCCCTTGAGCAGCGTGCGGACGCCGCTGGTGAGCTTGTTGACGACGCCGCCCTTCCAGGTCTGCAGCTTCTTCATGTCGAGGGTGGGCTTGCCCTGGATCGAGATGCCGATGTCCTCGGTGTGGCCGAGCTTCTCGTACATCTTGCCGGCGTGGATGACCGCCTTCGACGGGATGCAGCCGACGTTGAGGCAGACGCCGCCCATGTACTCGCGCTCGATCACGGCCGTCTTGACCTTGAGCTGACCGAGACGAATGGCAGCGGGATAGCCACCGGGCCCGGCTCCGATCACCACAGCATCAAACCGTTGTTCAGCCATGCCGGTCTCATACCACCGGCCGGAGCGGTCGTCAGGCGGTCGAGCGAGTCATCATGCGTTCGAGCGTGGCCTCGAGGACCGTGGCGCTACACGGTGTGCCGCGTACGTCGACCACGAGGATTCGCCGAGCCGGAGAGCCTCACAGGGCGCACCCGAACACCACGTGGGCGAGCTCGCTCGTCGGGGCACCGTCGATGATCGACTCGACGAGCCGGCGCCCGACGTTGTCGCCGACGTGACCGCGCGATCCCGTGATGCCGCCGGCGTAGCGATGGACGCCGAACCGGTCGTAGACGACGACATGCCCCGACGTCCGCGCACCGAACCGCGCGGCTTCGGTCCCGAGCGGATCGAGCACGCGCACGGCACCGGGCACGCGGGCGGCAGCGTCCCACCCGGCGCCGGTGCCCTCGGCGACGATCGTGATCGACGCGCGATCGCCGGCGCGCGCAGCGATGGCGGTGAGCTCGGCGAGGCTCGCGCGCGTGCACGGGCACTCGGGGTGCACGAACATCACGATCGCGGGTCGTCCCGCCGGGGCGCGGAGCTGCGACTCCTCCGGCCAGGTCCGGGGTGCCGTGGCCTGACTGCCGGGCTCGGTCGAGTACGCGTAGATCTCGCGTACTCCGACGCCGACCGCGAGCGCCCACAGGGCAACTCCTGCGATGGCGATCGTCCGCACGACGATCCGGATCGGCCGGCGCGCGGATTTAGGTACGGTCAGGTGCTACTTGCGCGAGATTTCTTTGGCCGTCGTGTCGGTCAGCTTCAGCTCCGCGAGCTGATTCTGGAACTTGACCCGCTGGAGCATCACCTTCTCCTGCGCCTCGACGAGCGCGATCGTCGCCTTCTGCGTGCGGTCCGACATCTCGCCGAGCTTGGTCTTCAGCGTTTGCATGAGCTCGCCGCTGGTCCGCACCGCCCTGAGGGTCACCAGCTGTGCGTGGAGCTCGCCCGAGCGCGAGCGGTACTCGACCAGCTGATCTCGGAGCGTGCGGATGTGGTCCTCGAGGTCGACGCCGCCCTTGTGGATCGCGAGCAGCGCATCGATCTGGCGCTTGAGCTCGGGCGACGCCTTCGGCTCGTTGACGAAGACCTTCATCATCCCGAGCGCCGCATCGGTGGACAGGTCGAACGTACGCTCGACGGGCGTCGCCTCCGCGATGGTGACGAACTGCGTCTCGCCCGCGCCGAGCCGGACCTCGAACAGGTGCGAGTCGCCGACGCGCGTGAACTTCTCGGGGTGATCGACCAGCGCCCACCCGGTCGCGAGGCGATGGCGCAGGTAGACCACGGTCGGGGTGGTCAGCCGGCTGGTCACCTGGAACTTGGTCTCGCGCCGGTGCTGGACCTCGGCGGTGACGATGCCGCGCTGGACGGTGACGAGCTTCGCGATCTGATCGGACTCGGCGCCGGTGCGCTCGACCACGATCTGCTTGTCGAGCGCGAACGGCACCACCGCGGCGGCATGCGGCGGGACGGGCTCGGTGATGCCCTCGCCGATGAAGCGGCCGTCGCCGTACACGGTGACCGGACCGGGCTCGAGCGTGTCGCCGGTCGGGTTGTCGAGGCGCACCGCTTTGAAGGCGAAGCGCTGATCGCCGCGATCGGAGACCGGATCGTAGAGGTAGACGACGCCACCGCTGGTCTCGCCGTGGACCATCGCGACCATCGCGCTCGAGCCGGCGCGGATCGTCATCGGGCGCTCCGCGATGAAGTGGCTCTCGCCGACCGGGTTGTCGCCGGGGGTGATCTTCGAGGCCGGCTTGAGCGCGGCCTGATCCTTGACCGCGCTGGGTGCCACCGCGAGCACGCGGATCGTGTCGGGCTCGCCCGCGCCGAGCTTCGGCACGATGTGGATCTTGCCGGCCGGCACGCCATCGTCGACGAGCTTGTTCTTGATCGTCTGCCCGCGACCCATCGCCTGGGTCTCGGTGCCGAGCTGGCCATGGACGAGGATCACGACGTCGCGCTTGTCGCTCCTGACCTTCGCGACCACGGCCTTGAACCGCTCGTCCTTGACCGGGGCCGCGGGCTTGCCGGCCTTCTGCTCGGTGCGCCCGTCGTCGCCGCTGCCCTGACCGACGTGCTCGAAGCCGCCGAAGTCATCGCCGAACGTGCCGCCGGGGCGGACCTTGGCCCTGGAGCTCCCGGGCGCGCTACCGGCGGCTGTTCCGACGGCGGCGCCGAACGTGCGGGCGGTCGGGATGTTCCGGGTGTACTCCTTGTTGATCGTGATGCCCTGCGTCGTGCTCGTCGGGTCGATGCTCGGCGCGCTGTCGACGATCTTGATCACCTCGCCGCCGGCCTGCGACGGATTGATCTTCTGGTAGACCGGCGTGGTCTTGTTCGGTCCGACGTTGACGCCGCGCCGTTCGACGGTGAGGTCCGAGTAGTAGAACGTCATCAGGTAGTCGCCCTTCGGCAGGCTGCCGATCGCGTACGCACCGCGCTCGTCGGTGATCGCCGTCTGCGTTTGCTTGAGCGCCGTGCTCGTCGCGACCACGGTGACGCCCGCGAGCTTCTCGCCGGTCTTCGAATCGCTGACCACACCGGCGACCACGCCGGTCGACTCGGTCGGACGCAGGCCGGTGGTGTTGACGCCGTCCACCACGTAAGCGCTCTCGAGGCTGGTCGAGCCCGAGTACGACACGCCGACCCCGTCGGCTTGCGAGCCTGCCGCCTTGGTCGCTCCCGCAGTCGGCTTGACCTCGGTGCCCGCGATCGCGACCAGCTCCTCGGCGCCGCCCGAGTCGGAGTACGGCGACACGCCGGTCGGCGGCGCGATCGCGAACTTCTCCTCGCCCTGCAGCAGATCGCGATCGATCGACCGCACGCTCCACAGGTCGTAGCGGAACGCGAGGGCGCTGCTCGCCCCGACGCCGACCAGCACGCCGTTCCAGTCCTCGCTGCTGGTGTTGTCGACGACGGCCCAGCTCTCGAGCATCACCTTGTTGTCCTTGCCGACCACCACGCGATACGACGGCTTCCACGCCGGCGCCTCGGTGACGTAGGTCAGCAGCACCTCGGCGTGCGGCGTGCCCGGGACCTCGAGGGTCATCGACAGGAAGCTGCCATCGCCGTCCTGCGTGCGCGGGATCGTGATGGCGAGCGGCTTCTTGGTGATCCGGTCGACGATCGTGAGTGACTTCAAGAAGTCATCGACGCGCTCGCGCGGCACCCGGACCGTCAGCTTGCCGTCCTCGACGGTGGCGTTGCGCTCGTAGAACGCGACGCCGTTGCGATAGATGACCACGCGGCCGAGCACGCCTCCGGACACGGCCGAGCCGCCGCGATGATGACAACCGACCGACGAGCCCAGCAGGCCACCGGCCAAAGCAAAGGCTGCAAGCCACACCCTGATCTTGCGCATGCTCGATCCATACGTGGTCGCGCTGCGATCGCGTCATGGAGCGCGATGACGCCTCGTGTCGGCGTGTCAGCCCCTGTGAATGTCGCAGGGGCTCAGCTGTCGCATGCGTCAGTGCTGATGCGCGGACTTCGCACGCGGACCGGCCTGGAGCTCCGCGAGCTGCTCGCGCAGGTTCCAGGTCGGCTCCTCGAACACGTCGTCGATCAGCGTCTCGAGCGCGGGCGCGCCGACCGCTTCTTGCCGGGCGATCGCGTCGCGGACGTCCTGCTCGATCGTGGCCGCCAGCGCGTCCTTCTCGCCCGCCTCGAGCCAGCCCTTCGCGGTCAGCAGGACCTCGAACCGGCGGATCGGATCGCGCTCGCCGCGCCAGATCGCGGTCACGTTCTCGTCGCGATACCTCGACGGATCGTCCGACGAGCTGTGGGCGCTGACCCGGTAGGTCAGCAGCTCGAGGAACGTCGGGCCATCGCCGCGGCGGGCCTTGTCGGCGGCGTACTTGACCGCGTGGTAGACGGCGAGCACGTCGTTGCCGTCGGCGCGGATCGCCTCGACGCCGTAGCCGAGACCCTTGATCGCGATCGTCTCAGACGCGGTCTGCAGCGAGCCCGGGGTCGAGATCGCCCACTGGTTGTTCTGGCAGATCAGCACCACCGGTGCCTTCACCACCCCGGCGAAGTTGAGCGACACGTGGAAGTCGCCCTCGCTGGTGCCGCCGTCACCCATGTAGCCAAAGCACGCGGCCTTGTCGCCCTTGATCTTCATCGCCATCGCGATGCCCACCGCGTGCGGGATCTGGGTCGACACGCACGACGACATCACGACGTAGTGATGCTCGCGATCGCACGGGTGACACGGCATCTGCCGCCCCTTCGTGGGATCCGCGGCGTTGCCGAAGATCTGCGCGATGTACGAATCGAGCGTCATCCCGCGATACAGGCCGACGCCGGCCTCGCGCAGCGCGGGCACGATCCAATCCTCCGGCTGCGTCACGGCGGCCGAGCCGACCACCGCGGCCTCCTGGCCCATCGCCTCGCCGTAGAACCCGATGCGGCCCTGGCGCTGCAGCGCCATCATCCGGGCGTCGGTGACGCGGATGCGGACCATGCCCTCGAACAGCGTGCGCGCGAGTGCGCGGTCGAGCTGGTCGACGACGCCTTGATCGATCGCGGTGCCGTCCTCGCGGATCAGCTGGAACAGGCCGGTGGCCTTCGCGTGCGCGGTGCCCTTGAAGTAATCGAATGCGCTCATCAGATCACGATCCCATTCCGAAGCCGCCGATCACCGAGCCCTCGTCGCTGCCGCGCCCGAAGCCGGCGGAGACCGCGGCGGCGAGCATGCGACCCGCGAGGCGCGAGAACGGCAGTGATTGCAACCAGACCTTGCCCGGTCCGGTCAGTGTCGCGAAGAACAACCCCTCGCCACCGAACAGCGCGCTCTTGAAGCCGCCGACCCACTGGATGTCGTAGTTGACCTTGGGCTCGAACGCGACGAGGCAGCCCGTGTCGAGGCGGAGCGTCTCGCCGGCGGCGAGCTCCTTCGCGACGATCGTGCCGCCCGCGTGGATGAACGCGAGGCCCTGGCCCTCGAGCTTCTGGAGGATGAAGCCTTCACCGCCGAACAGGCCGGCGCCGACCTTCTTGTTCCAGGCGATGCCGACGGAGATGCCCTTGGCCGCGCACAG
>Ga0075163_10002828_pt1 | contig 23317 bp, 19 predicted proteins | sample JI1023141ADNA_FD_71478 | JGI IMG/M metagenome (GOLD analysis project Ga0075163, IMG submission 71478) | Wastewater effluent complex algal communities from Wisconsin, to seasonally profile nutrient transformation and Carbon sequestration -... | ecosystem: Engineered > WWTP > Effluent > Algae... | reverse complement strand
GTCGCCGTCGCCGGATGCGGCGCCGGCGGTGCCGCCGCCTGCGATCGCGCCCGCCATCGTCGCGCCGCCCGCGGTCGCGCCGGCGCCCACCGTCGACGCCGGGCCGTCGCCGCGACCGTCGCCTGTGCCGCCGACCGGCGCCGACGATCGCGACGGCACCGTCGACCCCTTCGCGCACCCGTGATCGACCCGAGGTTGACCATGCGCATGCTCGCACTCGCACTCGCACTCGCGCTCGCGCTCGCGCTCGCCGCTTGCTACCAGCCCGCCGACGCGCCGTGCACGGTGCGGTGCGAACCGCTCGAGGCGTGCCCCGGCGACCAGACCTGCGGCGCCGATGGCTACTGCCACGCGCCCGGCGACGAGGCGCGCTGCGTCGGCTACACGGTGGCGATCACGCTGGGCGGCACCGGCGCGGGCGTCGTGCGCTCGAGCCCGCCCGGCCTCACCTGCGACGGCGCCAGCGGCTGCGTCGCCACGTTCGCGGCGGGCACCCAGGTCACGCTGACCGCGGCGCCGGGCGCGGGCGCGCGGCTGTCGGCGTGGAGCGGCGCGTGCAGCGGCGCGGCGACGTGCACCTTCACCGTCGCCGGCGACGTCGACGTCGGCGCCACGTTCAACCGGGCGGCGCGCCTCGCGGTGACGCTGGATCCGGCGCGGCGCGGGCAGGGCGCGGTGGTGTCGACGCCGCCCGGCATCGACTGCCCCGGGGTCGCGTGCGCGGCGACGTTCGACGTCGACCAGAGCGTCGTCTTGACCGCCACCGCGGCCAGCGGCTCGCGGTTCGGCGCGTGGACCGACTGTCCGGCGGCGGTCGGCGCGGCGTGCACGGTGAGCCTGACCGGCGACGCGAGCGCGACGGCGCAGTTCGTCCGCACTCCGCGGGTGACGGTCGACGTCGCCGGCACCACCGACTTCGCGATCGCGTCGAGCCCGGCCGGGCTGAGCTGCGCCGGCGCGACCTGCGCCGGCGTGTTCGACCACGGCACCGCGCTGACGATCACCGCCAGCGACGGCGTGGCATCGCGGTGGAAGCGCTGGACCGGCTGCGGCGCGGCCGCGGGGCCGTGCGCGCTGACCGTCGACGACGCCGACGTCGCGCTGACCGCGATCTACCGCGACCTGTACGAGCTGACGGCGACGCTCGACGGCAGCGGTGCGGGGAGCGTCACCGCGACCGGGCTGGCGTGCGCCGGCACGAGCTGCGGCGGCACCTACGAGGCCGCGACGCTGGTGAGCCTCACCGCGGCGCCGGCGGTGGGGAGCCGGTTCGCGGGCTGGACCGGCTGCGACGCGGTGGTCGGCGCGCGCTGCGACGTGACGATGGCGGGCGCGCGCGGCGTGAGCGCGACGTTCGTGCGCCAGCGCCAGCTGACGATCGACGTCGCCGGCTCCGGGGCGGGCTCCGTCGACGTCGCCGGCGTCGGGAGCTGCGCCGCCGATTGCACGGTCACCGTCGACCAGGGGCCGATCACGCTGACCGCGACCGCGCTGGCCGGCTCGCGCGCCGCGGGCTTCGCCGGCGCGTGCGTCAGCGGCGGGCCCACCTGCGCGGTCACCGTCAGCGTCGACGTCACCGTCACCGCGGCGTTCGTCCGGCAGCACACGCTGACGATCACCGCCGCCGACGGGCTGACCGTGACCGGGCCGGCCGGGCCGTGCGTCGGTCCGGGCAGCTGCGCCGCGCTCGTCGATCTCGGCGCCACGCTCGCGCTCACCGCCGCCACGCCGCTCCCCGGCCAGCGGCTCCGCTGGAGCACCGGCTGCGTCGGCGCGAGCTGCGCGGTCGCGATCGCCGGCGACCTCACCGTGCTGGTGGACCGCGACGGCGGGCACGCGATCTGGTCGCAGCTCTACCGGGTCGCCGATCCCACGGCGCACGACACCGTGCGCGCGGTCGCCGCGGCGCCCGACGGCGACGTCGTCGCGGTCGGCGGCAGCAGCGGCTTCGGCCGGTTCGGCTGGGTGGCGCGCTACGCCCCCGACGGCGCGCTGCGCTGGGCCCGCGCGCTCACCGTGACCGGCAACGCCGACCTCCCCGCGGTGTGCGTCACCGCGAGCGGCGACGTGATCATCGGCGGCAGCGGCTACGGCACCATCGCGCTCGACGCGACGTCGATCACCGACACCGGCCGCAACGACGGCTTCGTCGCGCGGCTCGCCGGCGCCACCGGCACCGCGCAGTGGATGGTGAAGATCGGCGGCCCGGTCGTGACCCACCCGTTCGCCAACGACGCGGTGGTGGGGCTGGCGTGCGACGGCGAGGCCGCGATCGCGATGTTCACGGTGGTCGGCCCGACCTACCAGGTGGCCGACGGCCCGGTCGTGACCGGCGCGCCGGAGATCCTGTGGGGCGTGGCGCGCCTCGACGCCGCCGGCCACCACGTCTGGTCGCACCAGGTGATCGATCTACCGCCGGGCAGCTACAACACCGCCACCGCGCTGGCGGTCGGCGGCGGCGGCGTCCACGTCGTCGGCTGGTACTCGAGCCAGTTCGACGCCGGCGGCGGCCCGATCGAGTTCACCGGCGGTCACCCCAGCGGCTTCGCGGTGCGCTACGACCTCACCTCGGGCGCTCACGCCTGGACCCGCGCGATCGCCACCAACACCCAGCAGGGGGCGGGCGACACCGGCCAGTGGGCGCACGTCGAGGCGGCGACCGTCGACGCCACGGGCGCGCTGGTGGTCGGCGGCTACCTCGACGGCAGCGACGGCCAGCGCGTCAACCTCGGGACGCCGGCGGCGCCGGTGCGGGTCACGCTGCGCGGCGACAGCGAGATGTTCGTGCTGCGCCTGGCCGCCGCGACCGGCGCGTCGCAGAGCGTGATCGCGCTCGGCAGCGCCGCCGCGACCGGCAGCGAGCGCGTCCGCGGCCTGTGCGCCGCCGGGGGCGACCTGATCGTGCGCGGCAGCTTCACCACCGCCGCGGTCGAGCTCGGCGGCGCGACCCTCCTCGGCGCCGGCGTCGCCGGCAGCACCGACGAGTTCGTCGCCCGGCTGGCGACCAGCGGCGTCGCGACCTGGGCCCACCGGCTCGGCGCCTTCAGCTACGCGGTGCCGGCCAGCGTCGCGGCGACGCCGACCGGCGAGGTCGCCGTCGGCGGCTTCTACACCGGCGATCCCGATCCGTACGACGCGGTGGACCTGCCCGCGACCGGCAGCGGCTACGACGGATTCCTCATGCTGATCGGCCGCTGAGCGGCGGCCGCGATCAGTACGTGCCGGTGACGGTGAGGACGATGTGGACGCCGGGGTTGCCGGTCGACGCGAACGTGACCGGATTCGTCGCGCTGCAATCGGGCGCGCGGATGTAGCTCGGGCCGGTCTCGGCCGCGGTGTTCGAGCCGATGAAGAACGTGTTGCCGACCGGGCGACCGTCGGGCACGTACACCTCGGCGACCAGCGTCGAGCCGGCCGCGGCCACGCCTGGCGGCGACATGGTGACGGGGATGGTGATCCCGGTGGTGGTGTTGTTGACCGTGACGATCTGCCCGGCGATCTGGGTGAGCACGCCGGCCGGGAACGCGCCGCTGACGGTGTACAGCTTCACCTGCACCGACTGCGATCCGCCGGTGCCGGACACCGCGTTCTCGACCCCGAGATCGACCCGCGTCGCGGTGAACGCCGTGTTGACGCCGTGGTCGGCCAGGCGGAACGCCCGGTAGTAGCTGTTCTCGGAGGTGTAGCCGGTGGCGGTCTGGGTACACGCCAGCGAGTTGTCCGCGGTGATCGTCGTCGGTCCCTGGCTCAGCGTGATGGTCTGGATGGCCGGGGCGTCGATCGGCACGGGCGGGGCGTCGATCGTGCCGGGCGGCGCGTCGATGTCGCCGGGCGGCGCGTCGATGCGGGCGGCGTCGACGTTGTCGTCGGTGCCGCCGTCGACGGTCGCGCTGGCGCAGCCGGCGATGGAGACCAGGGCCAGGAGCGAGACGCGACGCAGCATCCCGCTATCGTGCCTGGCTTGCCACCCGCCAGCAACGGCCGAGTGACGTCACCGCGCGGCGACGGTCACACCGCGAGGCGCCACTGGCCGCTGTCGGCGGCCGGCAGCGTGCGCAGCTCGGCGTCGGCGGCGCGCAGGTCGTCGGGCGTGTCGATCTCGCACGCGTAGAGCGACCCGATGTCGACCGCGTGCAGGTCGACGCCGCCGTCGACCAGCTCCTGCAGCACCGCCTCGTAGTACAGGTCGGCGTGGGGCCGCGCCGCCAGCGCCGCGAACAGCCGCCGCGAGGTCGACGCCGACAACAGCGCCATGCCGATCGACTCGCCCATCGCGCCGCGCACCGGCACCTGCTTGCCGATCGCGACCACCCGGTCGCTGGCGTCGCTGGCGACCTTGACCTCCTCGAGCCCGAGGCTGCCGACCGAGCGCACGGCCAGCGCGTCGGGGCCGCCCTCGAACAGCCGGGTCAGCACGCCGGCGTCGAAGACCACGTCGCCGTCGATCAAGAAGAACGCCTGGCCGTCGACGTGCGGGCGGGCCAGGGCCAGCGACGCGGCGGTGCTGGTGTTGCGGTAGGCGAGGTTGTCGACGAAGGTGACGTCGAGCTCCGGGAAGCGCTGGGCCACCTCGGCGCGCACCTGCTCGCGCAGGTGACCGACCACGATGACCACCTGGTCGACGCCGGCGCGGACCAGGAGCGACAGCGTGCGCGCCAGGATCGGCGTGCCGGCCACGTCGACCAGCGTCTTGGGGGTCCGGTCGACGTGCGGACGCAGGCGCGGGTCGTAGCCCGCTGCGAGGATCACCGCCTTCATCGTGCGGTCCGTTACTGCAAGCGCCGTGCGCTGGTGCGCCCGGTCGGAGGTGGGCGCAATCGCACCCCGCGGGTGTCGAAAACCTGTCAGCGCGGCCAGGAGCTGACGAATTCTCCCCACGACGTCCGGTGGTCGGGCCTACCAAACCGACGTCGATCTCCGCGCCGTCGCACGATCGTCACGATCGCGTCCCGGGCGTGCCCGCGACTTGCAGCGCTCGCGTCGCCAGGAGTACCTCTTGTGCGCATGACCGTGGCCGCCCTCGTCCTCGCCGACGCCCCCAGCGCCGACGTCAAGGTCGTCGGCCTGACGCTGGCCGAGCGCGCGCGTCGGGTCGCGCTCAAGGCCGGCGCCACCACCGCGCTGGTGGCGCGCGATCGCGCGGCGATCGCCGACTGGTGGCGCGCGGCTGGCTGCGATCGGCTGCTGGTGATCCGCGCGACCGACCAGCTGGTGCACACGCCGCTGGTCGCGCCGCTGATCGCCAGCGACAGCACGCGCGCGGTGGCGGTGGCGCCGGCCGACGCGGTCGCGACCGACGTCGCCGCGGGCGCCCCGGTCGGCGCGCTGATCGTCCGCGGCGACGCCGCGACCAGGGTGATCGCCGGCCTGGCCGCCGGCGACGACGACCGGCAGCTCGCCGCGGCGCTCCTCGCCGAGGGCGCCGAGCCCATCGCCCACGAGCGCATCGCGCGCCACCCGGCGGTGAGCCGCGCCGAGCGCGCGGCGGCGGCGGCGCTGCTCTACGAGATCATCCACAAGCACCAGGACAACGCGATCACCCGCTACCTGTTCCGGCCGGTGTCGATCGCGATGACGCGGGTGCTGGTGCGGACGCCGATCACGCCCAACCAGGTGTCGTGCGTGACCGCGATCCTGGTGGTGCTCGGGTGCTGGCTCACCGCCCACGCCGGCATGCGCTACGCGATCGCCGGCACCGCGGTGATGCTCGGCGCGGCGTACGTTGACTGCTGCGACGGCGAGATCGCCCGGCTCAAGCTCCTGTCGTCGAAGTTCGGCGCCTGGCTCGACACCGTCGTCGACGAGCTGTCGCAGGTCGCGTACATGATCGCGCTGGGGCTGCACGTGCGCGCGCACTTCGGCGTCGACTACTTCGGCCACCGCGGCTTCGACCCGTGGGAGCTGGCGATCGTCGTCGGCGTGATCACCTACGCGATCACGATCTACTGCGTGTACTGGAACATCGTCGTGCTGGTCGGCTCGGCCAACAGCCAGGACTACGTCGGCCGGTTCGAGATCGCGCCGGGCGAGCGCCCCGGCACCGCGCGGCTCCGCCCGGTCACCACCGCCGCGATCGTGCTCCCGCCCGACACCCACCCGGTCATCCGCTGGCTCGCAACCTACGCGCCGTACGTCGTCCGCAAGGACTTCATCAGCTGGGGCGCGCTGGTGCTCGCCGCGGTCCACCTCACCCAGATCACCTTCGGCCTGCTCGTCGTCGGCGGCGTCCTGTCGGCCACCGTCGTCACCATCGATCACGTCCGCGCGCGCCTCCAGCTCTCGGAGCTGCGCCGCCGCGAGCTGTCGCTGGTCCGCTGACCCGCCCGCACCGCTGGTTCAATTGATCAGGGCCTCGAGGCGCAAGATCGGGCCGTGGACGTCGCCGGTGACCGGATCGAGCGTCGGGTCGAGGAAGATCCGCGTGACGTCCTTGTCGCGCAGCGCGGTCAGGAACTCGCTCGACACGATGACCGTGGCGTCGAGGCCGATCGGCCACAGCTCGCCGAGCCCCATCGCCGCGGCGAAGTCGGTGGCGAGCGCGTCGCTCGAGAAGAAGAACGAGTAGGGCCGGCGGCACCACAGATCGCCGCCGGTCGAGGTCAGGTGCCAGACCCGCGGGGGCAACAGCGTGAGCAGCTCGCTGGACGCGACCGCGCGATCATCGGGGGACGGCATCACGGCACCGTGCCGGGGTTCGCGCACCGACGCAAGGGGGTTGCTCGCCGAGCGCCTGGCGAGGCTACGCGCTGGGCCATCGCGGTTCGAGCTGCTAGCGTCTGCGGCGGATGCGCACCTTCGCCTCGCTCGTCGCCCTCCTCGTCTGCGGCGCCGCCGCCTGCGGCCCCACCGGCATGTCCGGCCCCACCATGAACAACCGCGTCGGCGGGATGCAGCTGGCGTCCGACACCGTCGTGTCGACCGAGATCCTGCAGCGCGAGCCGCGCACCAACCACGGCAAGGTCAAGCACATCCTGATCTCGTGGAAGGACAAGGTCGAGGGCAAGCCCGGCGCCGACCAGCGCGCGCTGGCGCGGACCAAGCGCGACGCCGAGCGCGAGATCCGCGGGCTGCTCAAGCAGCTCAAGGCCGGCGCCGACTTCGAGATGCTGATGGGCATGCACTCCGAGGACCCCGGCAGCGCGACCACCGGCGAGTCGTACGACGTCAGCCCCGACGCGCAGCTGGTGATCGAGTTCCGGCAGCTCGGGCTGCGGCTCGAGGTCGGCGAGGTCGGCGTGGTCGAGTCCGACTACGGCCTGCACATCATCAAGCGCATCGAGTAGCGGGTCAGCGCGGCAGGAAGCCCAGCCCGAGCACGTCGGTGACTGCCCGGGTCATCGCGTCGGCCTGGGCCGGCGTGACCGCGCCGCCGGGCAGCTGGCCGTCGACGATCAGCCGCGACAGGCCGTAGATCGCGCACTGCGCGGTGAGCATCAGCGCGTCGACCGGGATCGGCGCGAGCGCGCCCGCCGCCTGCGCCGCGGTCAGCGCCTGGCGGGTCGGATCGTCGTCGCCGCGGTGATCGTGGAGGCCCGGCGTGTAGACGACGCGGAAGTGGGCGGGGTGGCGCACGGCGAAGCGCACCGCGGCGACGCCGGTGGCGCGGAACTGCGACAGCGGATCGGGCGGGGCCTCGGCCGCCGCCTGCGCGAGCACGGCCGCGTAGCGGTGGGCGATGTCGGCCGCGACCGCGCGCACCAGCGCGTCCTTGTCGGCGAAGTGCCGGTAGGGCGCCGCCGGCGACACGCCCAGCCGGCGCGCCAGGTCGCGCAGGTTGAGCCCCTCGAGCCCACCCTCGGCGATCGCCGCCAGCGCGGCGTCGACCAGCGCCTGGCGCAGATCGCCGTGGTGGTAGGCCTCGGCGGCCTTCTTGCGCACCCGCGGGCGGGGCGGGCGCGCCTTGGGGGACGCGGGGCGGGCGGGCACGTTGTAAACAGTGCTTACTTTTGGGCTTGCGGTCAAGCCGCGGACGGGCTACCGATGTAATCGATGCTCACATCGCCCGCCGCCACCGCCACCGCGCCGGCCTTTCCGCCCGCGGCGCCGCCGCCCCCGCCGCGCGCCGAGCTGGCGCGGCGCATGTTCACCCGCTCGATCACCCGCGAGCACGGCTTCGAGCCGCTGCGCGTCGACGGTGCGCTGCCGCCGGCGCTGCGCGGTACGCTCCTGCGCAACGGACCGGGGCTGTTCGGGCAGTTCGGCCAGCCCTACGCCCACAGCTTCGAGGGCGACGGCCTGATCACCGGGGTGCGCTTCGACGACGCGGGCGCGCGCGGCGCGTGTCGGCTGACCGCGAGCGCCGGGCTCACCGCCGAGCGCGCGGCGGGCGAGGTGCTGTTCGGCACCGGCCTGCCGTGGCGCAAGCGGTTCGCCAACGCGCGGCGCGGTCGATACAAGAACACCGCCAACACCCACGTCGTGGCCTGGCAGGGGCGGATCCTGGCGTTGATGGAGGCGGCGCGGCCGACCGAGCTGCGGCTGACCGACGCCGACGTCGAGACGATCGGCGAGACCGATCTGGGGGGCGTGATCGGCCGCGCGCTGTCGGCGCACCCGCACCGGGTCGCGGCGCGCGCCACCACCTACAACTTCGGCGTCGAGTACGGCCGGCGCACCCGGCTGGTCGCGTACGCGCTGCCCGACGTCGGGCCGGCCCGGCGGCTCGGCGCGGTCGAGGTCGGCTTCGCGCCGATGCTGCACGACTTCATCGCCACCGAGCGCCACCTGGTGTGGTTCCTGGCGCCGGCGGCGGTCCACGTGCCGCGGATGCTGCTCGGCCTGGGTGACTTCGCACAGCTGTTCCGGTGGCGGCCCGAGCTCGGCACCGAGATCATCGTCATGCCGATCGACGCGCCCGGCGACGTCGTGCGCTTCACCGTCGACGCGTTCTACCAGTGGCACTTCGCCAACGCCTTCGAGCGCGGCGGTGAGGTGGTGGTCGACTACGTGCGCTACCCCAACTTCGACAGCTTCGGCGCGCTCGCGCAGGGCGGCGGGCCGCGCGGCCTCGACGAGGGCCGCCTGCACCGCGCGGTCATCGACGTCGGCGCGCGCCGGCTGCGGTCCGAGGCGGTGCTCGACGTCGGCGTCGAGTTCCCGCGGATCCACCCGGCGCGCGAGGGCCAGGCTCACGGCGTGACCTGGATGGCCGACGCCGAGCTGGGCGGCGTGGTCGCGCACCACGCCGACGGTCGCCTCGAGCGCTGGCGCTTCGGCGCGCACGAGGTCGCGGCCGAGCCGGTGTTCGTGCCGGCGCCGGGGGCCACCGACGAGCACGCCGGCTGGGTCTTGACGTTGGTCTACGACGGCCGCGCCGACGCCTCGTACCTGGCGGTGCTCGACGCGGCCCGCCTCGAGGACGGCCCGGTCGCCCGCGCCTGGTTCGATCACCCGGTGCCGATCACGTTCCACGGCTCGTGGCTGCCGGCGTGAGCGCCGCCGCGGTATCCTGACGGCGATGCGCACCGGGGCCTGGGTCGCGTTCGCGATCGTCGCGGCGAGCGGCTGCCTCGACGGCGACGAGCGCTGCCGCCCCGGCGCGCTCACCGCCGGTGCCGACCGCGCGTGCGCGATGCCGGGGTGGCTCGATCGCGGCTACGACGTGCACGTGCCCGACGGCTGGGACGGGACGTCGAGCCTGCCGGTGGTGATGCTGTTCCACGGCGGCGGTGGCAACCGCGCCGGCGCCGATCGGACGACCTGCCCGGTGGGCGCCGTCGACAGCCCGGCGTGCCTGGCGGCCCGGGCCACCGCGCGCGGCTTCGTCGTGGTGGTGCCCGACGGCACCGGCGGGCGGCCGCTGCGCGGCGTGCGCACGTGGAACGCCGGCGGCGGTCAGGACGGCTGGGACTGCACCAGCGGCGCGGCGTGCCGGAGCGGCGTCGACGACGTCGCCTACGTCGGTGACCTGCTCACCGAGCTGGGCGCCGCGCTGCCGATCGACGCGCGCCGCCTGTACGCCACCGGCATCTCCAACGGCGGCGCGATCTCGCACCGCCTGGCGTGCGAGCTGCCGACGCCGCTGGCGGCGATCGCGCCGGTGGCCGGCGCCAACCAGTTCGCCGACACCGGCGGCGCGTGCGCGCGCGCGACCCCGGTCTTGCAGATCCACGGCACCGAGGATCCGTGCTGGGAGTACGCGGGCGGCACCCAGGCATGCCTGGGCGAGGGCGGCCGCAAGACCTCGGTGGCGGCGACGCTCGAGGGCTGGCGGATCCGCAACGGCTGCGCGCCGACCTACGTCGACACGCCCGTGCCCGACGTCGACACCACCGACGGCGTCACCGTCACCCACCGGGTGTGGGACGGCTGCGCGGCGGCCACCGAGCTGTACCGGCAAGACGGCGCCGGCCACACCTGGCCGAGCGGCTGGCCGTACTTCGGCGAGGATCGCATCGGGCGCGTCGGGCGCGACATCGGCAACGACCAGCTCCTCGACTTCTTCGCGAGCCATGTGGCGCCGTAGCGCGATCGCGGTGGCGCTGGCTGGCTGCGGGTCGCTGTCGACCTATCGCACCGCCGAGCCGATCGCGCGCGGCCACACCCGCTACGACCTGGCGGTCGACGTCGGCGCGTACCGCGATCGCGCGCAGGACACCCGCACGCCGGGGGCCCACGTCGAGCTGGCCGCGCGCCACGGCGTGACCGCGACGACCGACGTGACGCTCAAGCTGTACGTGCCGGGCGCCGAGCTCGGCGTGCAGCACGCGCTGGGCGGTGGCCGATGGCGCTGGGCGATCGCCGCGGCGCTCGGCGGCGCGCGCACCACCGCGAGCGGCGGCTCGACCGACGCGCTCTACGGCCACCTGCGGCTGACCGCGCTGGCGACCCGGCGCACGTCGTCGCGGTGGGCGTTCACCGTCGGGCCGATCGTCACCGGCGGCGTGTTCGTGCCGCGCGCCGGCGGCCACGCCGAGGGGCTCCTGCTGGGCGGCTTCGCCAACGCCGCGCGGCGGTTCGGCGGGTGCTGGCAGGTCGTCCCCGAGCTGTCGCTGCACGTCACCGCGGCCGGCGAGGTGCCGGTGCGCGGCACGGTCGCGCAGCTCGGCGTGGCGCTCGGGCGCAGCTGGTAACATCGCCGTCGATGACTCGACGCAAGACGGCGGCGACCGACGCGGCGCTGCGCGCGCTGCGCGCGTTCGGGCTCGCGTATCCCGGCGCGCACACCAAGAGCCCGTGGCCCGGTCATCTCGACCTCGCGGTCAACGACAAGACCTTCGCGTACCTGTCGCTCGAGGGGGAGCCGCTGAAGCTGTCGTGCAAGCTGCCGCACACCAGCGCGATGGCGTTGCTCTTGCCCGGGTGCGCGCCGACGCCGTACGGGCTCGGCCGGAGCGGCTGGGTCACCGCGACGTTCGCCGGGCCCGACGTGCCGATCGCGATGCTCGAGGCGTGGATCGACGAGAGCTACCGGGCGCAGGCGCCGAAGAAGCTGGTGAAGCTGCTCACGACGGCGGCGCCGCCACCGGCGACGCCCCTGACGCCGCGGACGCCGGCGCGGGCGAAGCGGCCGACGCCGAAGGCCCGCGCCCCGCGCCGCGCTCGCGCAGCATCGCGGTGATCATGTTCTTGCGGGTGATCGCGGTGGCGGTGAGCACGCCGCCCATCAGCGCGCCGCCGACGCCGGCGGTGCAGATGTCGGCGCCGGTCAGGAACAGGTTGGCGATCGGCGTGTGCGGGCGCAGGTGGCGCGCGGCGAAGCGCTCCGGTGTGTGGGCCAGCCCGTAGATCTCGCCCGACGGGTGGCCGGCGAAGTGCTGCGTGGTCAGCGGCGTCGACAGCTCGGCGTGATCGACCTTGCCCTCGACCGCGGGGCACTGCCGGTACAGCTCGGCCAGCAGGCGATCGCGCAGGCTGGCCTTCAAGGCCTCGTAGTCGGCGCCGCGCTTCTTCCACGGCGTGCCGGCCCACGGCGCGAACGCCGCGTACGGCGCCACGCCGATCACCTCGACGGTGGCGCGGCCGGGGAAGCGGTTGGCGAAGTCGGGGTCCTTGGCCGACGGGAACGACAGGTACGCGACTGGCAGCGGCGCCGCGGGATCGGCGAGGAACCGGGCCACGCTGCGATCGTGATCGTCGTCGGGGTAGACCCACAGGTTCGAGCGGCCGAGGCCGAGCGCCGCCGCGTCGTGGCGGAAGCCGGCGTACAGCGACACGTGGGCGAACGACGGCGGCGCGCCGGCGACGGTCGGCTTGAGGTCGTGGCGCGCGGCGACCTCGCGCGGCACCAGCTTGCCGAAGGTGAGCGCCAGGCCGGCGTCGCTGATCACCCGCGCCGCGCGGACCTCCTCGCCGCTGGCCAGGCGCACGCCGACCGCGCGGTCGCGCTCGACGACGATCTCCGCGACCTCGGCCGAGGTGATCACCGCGCCGCCGGCGGCCTCGATGCCGGGCAGCATCGTCTGGGCGATCCGCGCCGAGCCGCCGACCGGGTAGGCGCCGCCGCCGAGGTAGTGGCCGACCAGCATCGCGTGCATGAACCAGCTCGCCTGGGCCGGCGGCAGGCCGTAGTCGCCGTACTGCCCGGTCAGCACCGCGGTCAGGCGGCGGTCGCCGGTCAAGGTCGCCATCACCTCGCGCACGGTCTTGCGCGCGTGGCGCATCGCTGGCCCGCGCAGGATCGGCCCCGCCACCGCGCCCAGCATCGGCGGCAGCGCCTTCTCGAGGAAGAACCGCTTGCTGGCGTGGACGGTCTCGCGGATGAGCTGCAGGTAGCGATCGATCGCGTCGCGCTCGTTGGGGAAGCGCTCGTGCATGGTCTGGCGGAACCGCTCGCGGCCCGCGACGAACGGGTAGCGATCGTCGCCGACGATGATCGTGTCGTAGACGTCGCCCAGCGAGGCCCAGCCGAGCTGGCCGTCGCTCAGGTGATCGAACGCGCGCCGGAGCAGCGTGCCCTCGCGGTGGACGTCGCCGACGTAGTGCACGCCGACGTCCCACTCGTAGCCGGGCCGATGGAACGTGTGGGTGAAGCCGCCGGCAGTGTAGTGGCGCTCGAGCACCAGCACGCGCTGGCCGGCGTGGCGCGCCAGCATCGCCGCGGCGGTGAGGCCGCCGAGGCCGCTGCCGATGACGATCGCGTCCCAGCCGCGGGGGCCGGGGTCGGGGAGGCCGTGCTGCTTGTACGAGGTGCCGATGCGGGTCATGCGCGTCTCCGGGGGCGAGCGGGGGCGGTGGCGGCCGGGCGAAACCCGGCCAGCTCGTGATCGACGGTGGCCAGCCGCGCCAGCGAGCGCGCGGGCAGGTTGCCGGACAGGTACAGCGCGCACAGGCCGTGGGTCGACGCCCACAGGAGCTGCGCCACGGCCAGCGGCTCGCCGGTCAGCGCGCCGGCGTCGATCGCGGCGGTGACCGCGGCGAGCAGGCAGCCGAAGGCGCGGCGCGTGGCCGCGGCCAGCTCGGGCCAGCGGGCGTCGTCGCCGGGCGGGCGCAGCTCGAACATGATGCGGTAGGCGTCGGGCTCGGCCTGCGCGAAGCCGACGTAGGCGGCCTTGAGCCGGTGCAGGCGCGCGATCGGCTCGCGCGCCGGCGCGGTGGCGGCCTCGAGCGCGACCGCGAACCGCGTGAACGCCTGCGCCCGGACCAGCGCGATCAGCTCGTCCTTGCCGCCCAGGTAGCGGTACGGCGTCATCGCGCTGACGTCGAGCTCGGCGGCCACCGCCCGCATCGTCACCGCGTCGTAGCCGTGGCGCGCGAACAGCCGGGTCGCGGCGCTGGCCAGCCGCTCGCGCACGGCGGCGATGTCGGCGGGCTGCAGCGCGGCGCGGGCCATGGCGCGAATCGTATACAGCGTAAAATTTACGATGTAAACAAGATCCGAGGCGCCGGGATCGGGATCGGGATCGGGATCGGGATCGGGGTCGGGGTCGGGGTCGGGGTCGGGATCGGGATCGGGATCGGGATCGGGGTCGGGGTCGGGGTCGGTGCCGTGCCCGTGCCCGTCCGCTACTCGACCGCGATCACCGTCGCGGCCGGCACGCCGGCGAAGCCGCGATTCCAGGCGGCGGCATAGCCGCTGACCTCGGCGACGATCGCCGTCTCGCCGACGGCCAGCGCGTCGGCGTCGGGGACGCGCGCGTCGGTGATGACGTCGTCCTCGCAGCAAGTGGCGCCGACCAGCACGAGGCGGTGGCCGGCGCCGGCGGCCGGCGGCGGCGCGCACAGCCGCGGCGTCGACCAGCGCAGGTGGCACAGGCGCGACAGCCCGAGCACGCGCGCGTCGTGGCCGGCGATCGCGCGCGCGGCCAGCACCGGGCCGCTGGCGTAGCCGCAGCCTTCGGTCAGCAGGCGCCCGGGCTCGACGCACAGCGCGATCGCCGCAGGCACCGCGGCGCGGACCGCGGCGAGCGCCGCGGCGAGGCGGACCTGGCCCGCGATCGGCGCGTCGAGCGCGAAGCCGTGCAGCGAGCCGCCGAGATCGAGTCGCTCGAGGTTCAGCCCGGCGGCGTCGGCGGCGGCCAGCGCGGCGGTCGCGCGCGTCACCAGCGCGGCGGCGCTCACCGCCAGCGGGCCGCCGTGGACGTGGAGCGCGCGCACGCGGCCCGGCGCGGCGGCGGCTAGCGCGCGCAGTTCGTCGACGGCGACGCCAAACCGGCTGGCGTGATCGCCGGCCGCGTCGCGCAGCCCGCCGGGCGCGGCGAGCCCGAGCGCGCTGGTCGAGAGCCGCGCGGCGATCGCGACGCCGGGCACCGCGGCGGCCGCCGCCACCTGCGCTGCGGTCTCGCACGACGCGATCACCCGGCGGCCCCCGGCGACCAGCCGCGCGAGGCGCGCGGCCGTGGCGCCCCCGGGATAGGTCACCGATACGACGCCGGTCGTCGGCGTGATCGCGGCGTCCTCGTCGGGGCCGGCCAGGTCGAGGCCGTCGAGCGCGGCGGCGGCGAGCGCCACCAGGCCCGGCACGCCGATGATCGCCTTGGTCGCCGCGAGCACCTCGACGTCCGCGGCCCGCGCCGCGGCGCGCACCGCCGCGAGCCGCGCGGCGATCGCGGGCAGCTCGAACAGCAGCGCCGGCCCGTCGATCGCCGCCGCCGCGCGGACGATGCGATCGGGGGCGCGGCGACTCATGGCGGCGGCGACGGTACCGCGTCCGCCGCGGGGGCGGGATCGTCGGGCCCCGACGGATCTGGCGGCGGGCGCGGCGGCGGCGGCGCCCGTCGCGCCGGGGGCCGCGTGAACTCGGCGCCCTCGTCATCGTCGGCCGGCGGCGGCGCGGCGGGCGCGTCGCCCCCGTCGTCGGGCGCGTCGTCGCCGGCGGGGCGCGCCTGCTCGGCCGCGCGCTGTGTCGCGCGGTTCGCCGCCGCGGGGCCGCCCGACCAGCTCACGTAGCCGACCGGCACGCTGATCCCGGCGAGCAGCAGGATCGCGCCGCGCCAGCGCAGCCCGTTCTTGCCCTTGATCATGAACAGCCCCGACACCGCCAGGTACAGGAGCAGCACCGCGTAGCCGTCGGCGATGTACGTCCACGCCTGCTTGCCGCGGTTGTAGTGCAGCCAGTTGGCGACCCGCAGCAAGAACCGCGGGTGCCGGCCCTGCTCGACGACGCGGCCGCTGTCGCCGTAGACCACCAGCTTCTTGTAGTCGTACTCGAGGTAGATCTCGTCGCCGGCGCGATAGGTCGAGCGCGGCGTGCCGACCTTGAGCGCGGCGCGCGCGGTGGCGATCGCGACGTCGTCGGGGACGTCCGCGCTGATCGGCGCGATCGTCCGCTCGCGCTCGTAGGTGGTGTAGTTGGGGTCCCAGTCCTTGATGTGGTTGATGGCCAGCCCGCTGATCGCGTAGACCAGCGTCAGCCCGACGGCGAGGTAGCCGACGTCGCGATGGATCGCGCGCAGCCAGCCGCGCCAGCGCTTGCGGATCGCGGCGCGCACGCCGGTGCGCGGCGGCGCCGCGGCGGGGATCGGTGTGGACGACATGGCGCGCCTCAGCCGTAGCGCTCTTCACGCCACGGGTCGGCGTGGTTGTGGTAGCCGCGCACCTCCCAGTAGCCGGGCTCGTCCTCGACGACGAAGCGCACGCCGGTCAGCCACTTCGCGCTCTTCCAGAAGTACAGGTCGGGGACCAGCCCGCGCACCGGCGCGCCGTGCTCGATCGGGAACGGCTTGCCGTTCATGCGGTAGGTGACCATCGCCGCCGGCGCGGTGGCCTCGGCGAACGGCACGTTGCTGGTGTAGCCGTGGGCGGCCTCGAAGATCACGTGGCGGACGGCGCCCTTGACGCCGGCCTTCTCGGCCAGGGTCGAGACCCGCACGCCCTTGAACAGCGAGCCGAGGCACGACCAGCCGGTCACGCAGTGGACGTCGGCCGGCTGCTCGACCTGCGGCAGCTTGAGCAGGCTGGCGTAGTCGAGCGTGAACGGCGTCGCCACCGCGCCGTGGACCCGCAGCCGGAAGCTCTTCACGTCGCCGGGGCCCTCGTCGCCGCCCATGTTCTTGAACCGCGACAGCACCCGCTGGCCGGGCGGCAGCCGGGGGCGCCCGTCGGTGCGCTTCTCGGCGCGCGCCTTGCGGGTCAGATCGTCGGCGGCCAGGCGCCACAGCACGCCGCCGAGCGCGACCACCGCGGTGCCGGCCGCGGCGCTCTGCAGGAACTGACGCCGATCCCAGCTGCGCGCAGCTTCGGGATAGCGATCGAACAACGGACGGTCGGCCACGGGGACTCCTTCGCTGAGGCTTGGACGCTGGCGCGGGCTCGCAGGTTTCTACGCCGCGAGGGCTCAGGAGTTACGCGTCAGGCGGCCGAACGGTTCACCGGGGCCAGGCCCGCGATCAGCTGCCCGGCGTGAACCGGACCCGATGCTCGGCGTGGGCCTCGATGTCGGCCTGCTCGAAGTACAGCGGCGGCTGCTGGTTGACCCGCCACAGTTCGGCCTCGTCGGCGTGGTGCGGATCGTCGGGATCCTCGCGCTGGCCGCCGGGCAGCGCGTTGCGGGCCACCGGCCCGGTCGGCGTCATCTCGACGACCAGCCGCTGCGACGCGCCCGAGCCGAAGTGGAAGTCGCTGGTGCCGTAGATGCCGTAGTTGCCCGGGTCGACCGCGCCCAGATCGCCGTGGCGCGGGAAGCCGTCGGGGAACGTGGCGTCCATCGCCGGCGGGATCGACACCTGGGCGTTGCCGTCGAGGGCCGGCACCACCTGGCCGAACCGCACCTGGTGCAGCCGGCCCCAGCGCCACTGGTCGCGATCGGTGCCGAGCCGGCCGTCGGCGAAGCCGTAGGCGGCGACCACCGCGCGCACGACGCGCTCGTCGCGCGACTCGCGCACGGTCGCGGTGTCGAGGTCGTCCCACAGCACGCTGTCGTTCCAGGTCGCGTCGCCGCCGTAGGAGGCGCGGTAGGTGGCCATCGTCGCCGGGGCGGTCAGCGCCCACTCGAGCGCGCGCGCCGCCAGGAGCGAGCCCGGCCGGCGCCCGACCCGCGTGCCCTCGTCGTCGAACGCCAGGCTGGCCAGCCGGGTCAGGGTCAGGTTCCACACCGTCGTCGCGACGCTGTCGGCGATCTCGGTGGCGGCGGTCGCGCCGACGCCGTGCGGGGTGGCGAACGACCACGCCATCAGCCGGGCCCGGGCGTCCATCAGCTGCGCGCGGCCGGCGGCGCCGATCGCGGTCATCGCCGCGGCCAGCGCCGGATCGTCGGACGGATCGCCGAGCGCGTGATCGATCGACGCGATCACCGCGGCGCGCATGCCCTCGCCGAGGATCGACGTGGTCTCGCCCTGCAGCGCGACCATGTCGTCGGTGGTGATGCCGCCGCGCGCGGCCAGCGCGTCGAGCCGCTGGCGGATGCGGGCCTGGCGGTAGCCGGTGTCGAAGTCGCCGCCGAGGTAGTACGGATCGTTGCAGGGGTTGCCGTCGGCGGTGACGCCGATGTTGTCCTGGTTCGACGTCGCGATGTAGCCGCGGGCCGGGTTGACCTCGTGCGGGATGTAGCGGTCCTCGAGGTCGGTGAGCCACTCGTGATCGCCGCTGGCGCCGTCGAGCACGAACAGCGGCGAGGTGCCGGTGGGGGCGCCGCTGGCGTCGTAGCCGAAGCTGCACGCCCGCGGATCGCGCTGCGGGACGCGCGACTCGGTCGACCAGCGGATGCCGTCCTGGGCCGACACGAACGAGAAGTTCTGCGAGCCGACCCGGAAGTTGTCCTGCGCGGTCTCGGCGGCGGCGAAGTCGCCGGCCGAGAGCAGCCCGACGAAGAACGCCAGCTCGTTGGTCGGCGCGTCGCCGGTGTAGCGCACCGACATCGCGCGGCCGTGCGGGTCGGCGGTCGAGGTCGGCGGCACGATCGAGTCGGGGATCAGCGCGCCGTGGTGCGGCACGACGTAGACCTTGTAGGTCTCGGCGGCCTGGCTCTGGATGTTGATCACCTCGTCGACCACCTGCAGCGGCACGTCGGCGCCGCGGAACCGCACCGACAGCGGCGTCCACACCGGCGCGGCGGGCGTGCCGTCGTTGCGGAACGTCACCTGCTCGTCGTAGACGTCGGTGACGTCGTAGCCGGTGGTGGTCGCGCTCCACGCCAGCTTGCGGTTGAAGCCGAGCACGACGCCGGGCAGGCCGGCGAACGCGACGCCCTCGACGTCGAGCGCCTGCTCGCCGCCCTTGGTGGCGGTGTCGAGGTGCACGTACCACCACACCGGTGGCGCGATCAGCGACAGGTGCGGGTCGTTGGACAGGATCGGGTTGCCGCTGGCGGTCTTGCCGCCGGCCACCACCCACGAGTTCGAGCCGATGTGCGGATCGCGGTGGAGCAGCAGGTTGTCGTCCGTGCGATCGAAGAACTGCGCGGCGCCGGCCAGCGCGCGCGCGTCCGGGGCGAACTCGGCGGCGGCGCGGCGGCGGGCCCGGCTGCCGGTGTCGGTCCCGACGTTGGGGAACCCGGCGTCGCTGGTGAACGCGGCGCGCGCCGGCTTGTCGGTCCACCAGTCCTGGTAGAGCCCGGCGCGGGCCGCGACCAGCGGATCGGGGGCGGTGGCGGGGAAGGCGGCGGCGACGCCGGCGCGCGCGGCGGTGCGGGCGATGTCGGCGCCAGCGTCGTACGACAGGTTCCACGACTGGTAGCGCGCCAGCGCGAACACGTCGGCGCCGGTCCAGTGATCGGCGTGGGGCGACGACAGGATCAGCGCCAGCGCCTCGTTGCCGCGGGTGGTGGTGTAGCCGGGCTGCTTGAGCACGGTGTCGATGTACTGGTTGATGCCGGCGACGAACGCCTCGGCGGCGAGCCGCGCCGGGTCGGTCGCGGGCAGGCCGTCGTAGATCGCCTGGCCGACCCGGCGGAAGCCGAGGAAGCGCTGCTCGCGATCGTCGTCGATGAGGCCCGGCGATAGCCCGCCGGCGACCTCGGCCAGGCGGCCGGTGACCGAGCGGCGGATGAACTCCATCTGCGCGAAGCGATCGCGCGCCATCAGGTAGCCCTCGGCGAGGAGCACGTCGTGGACCGTGGTGCCGCGGATGTGCGGCACGCCGCGGTCGTCGATCGTGACGTCGACCTGGCCGTCGAGGCCGGCCAGCGCGAGGGTCTCGTCGGGGGCGGGCCCGGTGGGGCCGCCGTCGTCGCCGCAGGCGAAGCTCAGGGTCGTGGCCAGCGCCGCCGCGGCCAGGCGAGTCGGGTACGTCATGCGCGCATCCTACTCTCAGCCGCGCCGCGGTGCGGCGCGATCAGCGGCGGGCGGCGAGCCAGGCGTCGACGGCGTCACGATCGCGGTCGAGGTGGCGGTCGACGTACGTGGCCCGGGCCGCGGCCGCGAGCTGGCGGGCGCGGGGGCGCGCCGCGCGATCGGCCCACAGCGCGCGGGCCAGCTGGAAGTCGAAGTCGGCCTGCAGCCGCGGGCCGCCCTGCAGCTCGCCGGCGATCAGCTCGAGCTGGTGGCGGGCCTGATCGCCGCGGCCGAGGTCGTTGAGCGCCCGGGCGCGCGGCACCAGGAACTCGACGCGGTCGACCGGGTTGTCCATCAGCGTGATCGCGCGATCGATGAGCGCCAGCGCGCGGGCGGGCTGGCCGCGATCGCTCTCGACCGCCGCCAGCGCGTCGAGCAGGTACGGCAGCCGCGCGATCGACGGCGTGACCGACTCGCCGAGCGTGAGCGCCTCGGTCAGCGTCGCGGCCGCCGCGTCGAGCTCGCCGCGCTGGCGCTGGGCCTTGCCGATGCACTGCAGGGCGCCGGCCCGCCGGGTCGGCGCGAGCCCGGTGGTCGCGGTCATGATGCGCTCCGCGCGCTGGCACCGCGCCAGCGCGTCGTCCTGGCGGCCGAGCTCGAGCTCGGCGAGCCCGAGGTTCTCCTGCGCGTACGCGACCTCGGGGTGATCGGGGCCGAGGATCGCCGCGCGCCGGGTCACCACCTGCTCGTACAGCGCGATCGCCTCGGCGATGCGGCCGCGGTAGCTCTCGACATTGGCCATCGTGTTGACGATGCGCGCGGCGGGCAGCGGATCGTCGGCGAGCTCGTCGCGCACGATGGCCAGCGCCTGGGTCAGCAGCGGCATCGCCTGGTCGTAGCGTCCGAGCTCGACCAGCGCGGCGGCCTGGTGGAACGTCAGATCGGCGCGCAGCCGCGGCGGGCTGCCGGCGCGCTCGACCGCGGCGGTCACCAGCGGCGCCAGGGTCGGGACCTCGTCGGGGCGCTGGGCGCGGTTGACCACCCACAGGAGCTGCACCCAGGCCGCCGCGACGGTCGCGTCGTCGCCGCTGGTGGCCGCGAGCTGCGCCGCCTGCCGCAGCTCCGCCTCGCTCTCGGCCAGCGCGCCGGTCCGCTCGAGCGCGCGGCCCAGCGCCAGCCGCGCGGTGGCCTCGAGCCCGACCGCCGCGTCGGCGTCGGCGGCGGCCACCGCGGCGCGGGCCGCGGCCAGCGCGTCGGGGTACAGCCCGGCGCGGAACAGCGCCTCGGCCTGCTGCAGGTCGGCGTCGATCGTCGCCGCGGCCACCCGGGCCTCGGGGCCCAGCGTCGTGACGCCGCGGCCGCGGGTGCGCGGATCGAGGCAGCTCGCGGCCGGCGGGAGGCTGGCCACCGCCGCCACCGCGCCGTCGACCACCGCCGCGGTGGTGCGCTTCGCCAGCACGTCGATGAGCGCCGCGCGATCGGCGCGCAGCCGCGTCAGACAGCCGACCCGCTCGAAGAACTCCGACGAGTCGGCGCGGTCCTCGCGGCACACCGCGCGCAGCACGGCCTGGTGATCGCGATCGGCGTCGGTGAGGCGGGCCCCGATCCGGGCGACCGCGTCGTCGCCCGCGGCGGCGCGCGCCTGGTGGAAGCGCGCGGCGACCTCGGCGTGGCGCGCGGCGGTCCAGGTCACGGCGGGGGGCGCGTCGCACGGCCCGGTCGCGGTCGGTCGCGCCACGGCCCGCACCCAGCCGAACGCCGCGATCGCGATGAGCGCCGCCGCCCCGGCCGCCAGGCCGACCCGCCGCCAGCGCCGGAGCGGATCGTGTTCGAGCGCGGCCAGGAGCGCCGCCATCGACGGATAACGGGCCGCGGGATCGCGGGCCAGGCCGCGGCTGAGAATCACTCGTAGGCGGTCGGGGACGCCGCGGGGATCGGCGGGCGGCGCGAGGTCGTCGACGCACACCCGCATCGCCAGCACCTCGATGGAGTCGGCCGCGAACGGGTGGACCCGGTACAACGCCTCCCACAGCGCCGCACAGAACGCCCACTGATCGGTGCGCGCGTCGACCGCCTCGCGCTGGTGCTGCTCGGGCGCCATGTACCGCGGCGTGCCGACCAGCGCGCCGCTCGACAGGTCGAGGCCGTCGGCGACGACCCGGGCGCTGCCGGCGGCCGTCGCCTCACCGGCAGCGCCGACGCTGACCAGGCCGAAGTCGGTGACCATCACCCTGCCGTCGTCGCCGATCAGCACGTTGGCCGGCTTGAAGTCGCGGTGCACCAGCCCGGCGTCGTGCGCCGCGGCCAGCCCGCGCCCCGCCGCGACGAACCGCGTCAGCACGTCCCGCCACGGGCGCGGCCTGTCGAGCCAGCGCGCCAGCGTCGTGCCGGCGACCAGCTCCATCACCAGGAACACCCCGGCTCGGCTCGCCCCGGCCTCGTACACCCTCACCACGTTGGGGTGAGTCAGGCGGGCCATCGCCTTGGCCTCGCGCACCATCCGCGCCTCGGCCGCCACGCCGTCGGTGTCATCGCCGGTCGCCCCCATCACCTTGATCGCCACCCGCCGGTCGAGGACCGGATCGTGGGCGGCGAACACCACGCCCATGCCGCCGGCGCCCAGCATCCCCTCGACGCGGAACCGGCCGAAGCGATCACCCGCCGCCGTCGGCAGCGCCGCCGTCGCGCCCGATCCCGGCGCCGCGTCGACGGTCGCGCCGTCGGGGCCCCCGCCCGGTCGCGTCGGATCGTCGATCACGGCTCGAGTCTACGCCACCCGATGCAAGCGCGCGCGGCCTCCGAAGTCCTCTGTCCGTCGCTGTGGGCCTCGACCGTCGCGGCGTTCCGTCCAGCCGTCGACACCCGGTCGCTACCCGATCGACCTCCAACTTCTCGCGACGTAGAGGCGACAAAGGGACATGGGGCGTCCTGCGCAGACGAGAGGGTTCACCGTCACCGAGCTGATGGTCGCGATGGCGATCCTCGGCGTGCTGCTGTCGCTCGCGGTCGCGAGCACCGGCCAGCGCCGCGCCGGGGTGCGCTCGTTCGCCGACCGCCTGTCGGGCGAGTGCGAGACCGCGCGCCTGCGCGCGATGTCGACCCGGCGCTGGCACCGCGTGCTGGTCAACGACCGCGGCGTCTACGTCGATCAGGCCACGACCACCGGCATGACCGCGCCCACCGCCTACGAGCAGATCGCGGCGATCGGCGCGCCGACGCAGGTGCAGATCGTCGCGGTCGCGACCACCACCGCGATCAACCCCGGCGCCGCGCGCGCCGACGGCGACGGCTTCGATCAGGAGATCCGCTTCGCGCCCGATGGCTCGAGCAGCAGCCGCACCGTGTGGCTGAGCGACCGCCGCCGCGCGTCGGTCTACCGGGTCGCGGTGTACGGCGCGACCGGCCAGGCCCGCGTCTACGAGGGGTGGTGACCGTGCGCTTCGCCAGCGCGCTCGCGGTGGCGATCGCCTTGGTCGGTGTCGTCGCCGCGCGGCCGGCCGCGGCGCAGGTCGCGACCGACTTCGCGTCGTGCGCGCCCGATCTGGCGGTGTGCGACGCCAACCACCAGGACTGCTGCATCCGCGACTTCGACGCGATCGCCACCGACAAGGCGATCGTCATCCCGATGGATCGCTGCCACCAGGTGATCGCGAGCGGCGGGCCGCTGGCGCCACCGACCGCGGCCGGCTCGTGGTGCTCGAACCCCGGCCCGTTCTCGGCCAACGACCTGG
>Ga0075163_10002827_pt1 | contig 23321 bp, 21 predicted proteins | sample JI1023141ADNA_FD_71478 | JGI IMG/M metagenome (GOLD analysis project Ga0075163, IMG submission 71478) | Wastewater effluent complex algal communities from Wisconsin, to seasonally profile nutrient transformation and Carbon sequestration -... | ecosystem: Engineered > WWTP > Effluent > Algae... | reverse complement strand
GGCAGCGGCCGGAACAGCGGTTCGCTGTCCTCGCCGACGATGGCGGCCTGGCCGAGCGGCACGTCCGGCGCCGGCAACCCGGCGGCGGCATCGGTCGGAGTGGGCACGTTCTCGTCGAGGTTCGCGCGCCACAGGCTGATCGCCTGCCAAGCGCCGAAACCCAGCGCCGCGACCAGCGCCAACGCCGCGAGCGTGCGCAGCGGGCGCAAATTCGCGCGGAACGCGGTGAACACGTCGCCGACGTCGCTGCGCAGGCCGGTCGCCGGCGTGGGGACGTCGGCCAGCGCCTCGCGCATCTGCCGCGCATCGGCGAAGCGCTTGTCCGGCGACTTCGCCAGCGCACGATCGAAGAAGCGCTGCCAGTGGCGATAGCGCGCGGGCAAGCGCGGAATCGGGTTCTGCACGTGCTGCAGCGCCATCGAGAGCGCGTCGCCGGCGACATAGGGCAGGCGCCCGGTGAGTTTTTCCCAGCCGAGCACGCCGACGCTGTACAGGTCGGCGCGCGGATCCACCGCTTCGCCGCGCGCCTGTTCCGGCGGCATGTAGGCGGTGCTGCCGACCGCGAAGCCGGCGTGGGTCACGCGCGAGCCGTAGCCGCGGCGCTGGGCGATGCCGAAATCGGTGAGCAGCGGGCGGTCGCCGTCGTCGAACATCACGTTCTCGGGCTTCACGTCGCGGTGCACGACGCCACGGCCGTGCGCGTAGTCGAGCGCGTCGAGCAGCGAGCGCAGGATGTGGCGCACCGCGTCCTCGTTGCCGGCGTAGTCGCGCTGGCCGAGGTGGCCGCGCGCGAGGTAGGGCATGGTGAACCACGGCAGGCCGTCGCCGCTGCGGCCGACGTCGTGGATGCCGACGATGTTGGGGTGGCGCAGCCGGGCGATGGTGCGGGTTTCGTTTTCGAAGCGGCGGCGGCTGACTTCGTCTTCCAGCGCTTCGGGGCGCATCAGCTTGAGCGCGACTTCGCGGCCGAGCGATGCCTGTTCTGCGAGGTAGACGGTGGACATGCCGCCATCGCCGAGCACCCGCAGCAGGCGGTAGCCCTGGATGGTCGGCGTGTCTCCGCTTTGCGCGGTGTTCGGCATCGTCGGTCGGTGTCCCCCCGGGATCGCGGAGCATAACGCGCCACGGCGGCGAATCGTTCACGCGGGCCCAATCCGGGATTCGCGTCACGATCGCCGTTGTAGGAGCGGGGGGTTGCGGGGTAGCGTTGTAGGGTGGGTTGAGCGTAGCGATACCCACCATTGCGTTCATCGAACGTGTAGTCGATGGGTATCGCCTTCGGCTCAACCCATCCTACTTGCTTGCTTGCGGCTTGCCTGAAGCGTAGTAGTCAACGAATTGCGTTGGGACAGAAATCGTCATTAGCCATAACGCCAGAATTAAGCCATATCGCGAAGCGATGCCGGTTTGAATTTTTCAAACCAAAATAGGCAAGGACTCATTGGTCGCGAGAAGGAATAAAATCTTCCGCTTCTTTTGTCAGGCCCCTGCAATCCGAGGATAAGGAGTCAAATCGCGCTCCGAAATCTCTCTTCATGAGTGCGCAGTGCATTCTATATATCGCACCTCTGCGAAGATGCGTCTGATTCTCTTCCGGGTGCTGGTTGATCAATGAAAAATATTTCATCCGGCACAATGCGAAGTCGGAATAATTATTGCTTTTCTTGGCCTCGCCGACTTTTAACATGATGAAATCAAGAGGGAACAATTCTAGGAAGTTTTTTGCCTCAGGATGTTTACGCAGGTCGTCTTCCGAAAGGCTTATCTCGTATATTTCAGTGAAGAAGTTGTACTCAATCGGTTCAATATCGAAATTATCGTTTTCCCACGCCAATGGGTGTATCCCGAAAGAGTTTTGAATAATCGACTCTGCAACCTCTCTGTTTGAATAGCTCATTTGTTCCCCCTATTTGCTCCGCAATGAATCTTGCGGATGGCTTTCCAATGAGTCCAAGTCATTTAGACCTCAAGCGGGCGTAGAAGAGATTCTATGCCCATCGACCAAGACCGCGCCTGCAGCCCATCAGTTGATGATTTCCCCGGTGCCCGATTCGACGAATTTCCGCAATTGACTGATGAATTCCGGGTCGTGGGATTCCCAGATCTCGAGCTCGCCGACGATCCGCAAGGGCTGCTCGCTGCGGTACGAGCGCGTCGGGTTGCCCGGGAATTTCTTGTTCGTGACGTTCGGGTCGTCTTCGAATCGCCCGGTCGGGACCACGACATAAACCCGTGGTCGTCCTTCTCCCTTCGCGATTTCCGCCGCCAGGCCCGCTCCCTTCGGTACGGTCGTGAAATAGACGTGGTTCATCACCACGCTGTCCCGGTAATTGGACCTGAAACCCGCGGTCAGCAGATCGCCGATCGACAGGTTCGCCTTGGTGCCGTGATAGAACGGTCCGGCGAGCGAACCGCAATTCTCGAGGGTAACCGGAGTCCATTCATCGTCGAGATCGAACATCGTCGCGTCGTCCCGCATGGCTGCCATATCGACAGGGGCGGGATTCTAGGTTTCGCCTTCAGCCTTGCCGCAAGCCCCGGCGGCTGATATAAATTCATGGTGGGAGGCGCGGTGCGCCTCTTTTTTGTTTGCGGTCCACGACATTCCCGCTTCGGCGAGCATTGCCTGCCGTTTCAACGCCCCGCCTTCCTCCGCACATACAACTGCTTGCGCACGCGGGCGACGACTTCGCCCTCGGCATCGGTGACGGTGTTCTCGAACCAGCGCAGCGTCTTCTCGCCGCCGGCGGTGGCGGCGCGGAGTTCGTCCAGCGCGGCCTCGTCGAGTTGGAACACGGCTTCGACCGTGCCCTTGCCGGGTTTCACGAATTCGATGTCACCGGCCTGGTCCCAGACGATGTAATCCGGGCCCAGCGCGTGCATCGCCAGCAGCATCCAGAACGGATCGCACATCGCGAACAGGCTGCCGCCGAAATGCGTGCCGACGGCATTGCGGTTCCATGCGTGCATGCGCAAGCGCACCCGCGCGCTGCGCCAGTCCGCGCCGATGTCCATCACCCGGATGCCGGTGAACAGGAACGGCGGCCACAGGTTGAGGATGCGGCGCAGCGAACGCGGCGAATCGACGCGGAGCATGTCAGGCCAGCAGCAGCGCGGACATCTGCCGGCGGTAGCGGCCGACCAGATCCTCGTCGTCGATGATGCGGAACGCGTCGATCAGCGCCTTGCGCGGCAGGCCATCGGCATAGGCGCGGTCGCGACGCAGCATCTCCATGAACTGCTGCAGCCCGGCTTCGGGATTCCCCTCGACGATGGCATGCGCGCCGAGCAGGTGGCGTGCGCGCAGGTCGCCGGGATCCGCATCGATGGCCGCACGCAGCGTTTCCACCGGCGGCGCGTCCTTGAGCAACGCGGCGAAGCCGAGGCGCGCGCGCGCATTCACCGCGCGGTCGTCGGTGGCGAGGTTGGCGGGCAGGGCGTCGATCAGGTGTTCGGCCTCGGTCGCGGCACCGGTACGCAGCAGCGCCAGCGCGAGGTCGAGCTTGAGCTCGGCCTTGTCCGGTGCGGCTTCGATGTCCTTGCGCAGGCGCATCACTTCCTCGTGCGGATCGAGCGGTGCGGCGGGAATTTCCGTCGCCGCTTCATCGGCGGCGGCTTCGGCGTCACGCGGTTCGATGCCGTGGTGCTTGAGGAATTCGCGCAACTGGCCTTCCGGCAGCGCGCCGGGGAAGCCATCGAGCAGCTGCCCGTCCTTGACCAGCATGACCGTCGGCACCGAACGGATCTGGAAGGCGGCGGCGAGTTCCTGTTCCTTGTCGACGTCGACCTTCGCCAGCTCGAACGCGCCGTGGTAATCGGCGGCGAGTTTCTCGAGGATCGGGCCGAGGGTCTTGCATGGCCCGCACCAGGTCGCCCAGAAATCGACCAGCACCGGCACCTGCAGCGAACGCTGGATGACCTCGGTTTCGAAACTGGCGGCGGTGGCGTCGAAGACGTGCGGGGCGTGGGCGGTGGCGTCGGTCATGGCGGCGCGGGCATGTGGGGAACCGGCAAAATGGGTCCGCGCAGGCCCGGATGCAAGCCCGGATGCAAGCCCGCGCTCAGCCGTAACGCAGCTTGAGCGCGAGGATGGTCGCGGCGAGGACGAAGGTGATCGCGTTCGACACCACCATCGGCCACGAGCCGAGCACGATGCCGTAGCCGAACCAGAAGCCGATGCCGATGGTGAACACGACGTACATCGCGAGGGAAATGCCGTGGGTGTCGCGGCTGCGGATGGTCTTGACCGCCTGCGGCAGGAACGAAACCGTGGTCAGCATCGCCGCGGCGTAGCCCATCCATTCGCCGTTCACGGATGCACTTCGCGCCCGCCCTCGCGGTAGACCGTGCCGGCCTTCATCACGAAATCCACCTTCTGCATGATCGCGATATCCTGCAGCGGGTCGCCGTGCACGGCGATGATGTCGGCGTACTTGCCGGCTTCGACGCTGCCGAGGTCCTTCGATTTCTTCAGCAGTTCGGCGGCGTGCGTGGTCGCCGCCTGTAGCGCATAGGCGGGCGGGATCCCGGCGCCGACCATGTACGCGAATTCCTTCGCGTTCTCGCCGTGCGGATACACCGCGGCGTCGGTGCCGAAGGCGATCTTCACCCCGGCGCGATAGGCGCGGCCCGCGGTCTGCTGGATGATCGGGCCGACCTGGCGCGCCTTGGCCGCGACCTGCGGCGGGTAATAGCCGGGAATCGCGGCCTTCTCCTCGACGTACTTGCCGGCGATGATCGTCGGCACGTACCAGGTGCCGTGCTGCTTCATCAGCTTCATGTCGGCGTCGTCCATGAAGGTGCCGTGCTCGATCGAATCGACGCCGCCGACCACCGCGCGGCGGATGCCCTCGGCGCCGTGCGCGTGCGCGGCGACGGTGAAGCCGTAGTCGTGCGCCGCAGTCACTACCGCCTTGATTTCCTCGATGGTGAGCTGCGGGTTGTCGGCGCTGCTGCTTTCGTCGAGCACGCCGCCCGAGGGCATGATCTTGATCAGGTCGGCACCATCCTTGTAGTGCTGGCGCACCGCCTTCCACGCGTCTTCGGGCCCGTTGATGATGCCCTGCTTCGGGCCGGGATCGCCCTGCAGGTCCTGGCGATAGCCGTCGGTGCCGTCGGCATGGCCGCCGGTGGAGCCGATCGCCATGCCGGCGGTGAAGATGCGCGGGCCCGGCACGACGCCTGCATTGATCGCATTGCGCAGGGAAATGGATTCGTTCTGGTTGTCGGCGAGGTTGCGCACGGTGGTGAAGCCGGCCTGCAGGGTGCGGTCGGCGTACACGACCGAGCGGACCGCGTAGTCGGCGATGTTCCAGCGGAACTGGTCGCTGAAGCCGGTGGGGCTGGTCTCGCCGGTCAGGTGCGTATGCGAGTCGATCAGGCCGGGCAGGCAGGTGGCGTCGCCGAGTTCGATCGTATCGGCGCCTGCGGGCGCGGCGATGCGCCCCGGCTGCACCGATTCGATCCGCTCGCCGCGCACCACGATGCTGGTTTCGCCGAGCATGCGTCCGCCGGCGGAATCGAACAGGTGGCCGCAGTGCACGATCTTGCCGGCGGACGCGGGAGCAGGCGTATCCCCGGCGAAGGCGGAGGGCGCGGCGGCGAACAGCGCGCAGGACAGCGCGAGCAGGCGATGGCGATGCATGGCGGTTTCCCCTTGAGGTTCGCCATCCTAACGCCGCATGGCGCGCGGGGTGTCGCTGCGCTAGGCTCGCGCGTCGCCTTCCGGGTCGTGCCATGCGCCTGCCGCTGCTTCCCTACCGCAAACCCACGCCCGGTCGCGATTACTGGACGATCGACGACGCGTTGCCGGATGCCGATGCCTTGCGCGCACGCTGCCTCGCGCGCACCGACTGGATCGAGGGCTGGCCGCACAAGCCGGAAAGCTGGCCCGGGCTGCGCAGCATCCCGGCGCTGGACGAGGCGGAACTGGCGCATGTCGAGGCGCTGGTGCGCCAGGCCACCGGCGCGAGGAAGCTGTGGGTGGAAACGGCGACCGACGGCACGCGCCTCAACCACAACTGCGTGCAGGTGGTCGGCGCGGGCGAATGCGAACCGCGACCGCATACCGATTCGCTGGCGCTGTGCCGCTATGCGGCCGTGCTCTATCTCACGCCCGGTGCGCCCGAGGACTGCGGCACCGCCTTCTACCGCCAGCGGCTCCCCGGCGGCCAGCGTGGCGGCAATTTCGTTTCCCCGCCGCACAGGAACCTGGTCGAGGCCCTGGGCACCCGCTTCGTGTCGGCGGACGCCTTCGCCGAGGACGTGCGCGTCCCCAACCGCTTCAATCGCCTGCTGCTGTACCGCGCCAACCTCATCCACAGCGCCACCGGCTATTGCGGCCGGACGCCGCAGGACAAGCGCATGGCCGCGGTGTTCTTCTGGATGGCCTGAGCCGGTTGCGTCATCGCATGGCGGCCCATGCTGCACTGCGGTAGGCTGTCCGGCCATTCATCCAGCGCCTTCGCCGTGTCCGCAGAGCCCGCCGCCTACGATCCCAAGGCCATCGAACCGGCCGCCCAGTCGTTCTGGGCCGGCACCCGTGCGTTCGAGGTGAAGGAAGACGACCCGCGACCGAAGTACTACTGCCTGTCGATGCTGCCGTATCCCTCGGGCGCGCTGCACGTCGGCCACGTGCGCAACTACACCATCGGCGACGTGATTTCGCGCTACAAGCGCATGACCGGCCACAACGTGCTGCAGCCGATGGGCTGGGACGCGTTCGGCCTGCCGGCCGAGAACGCCGCGATCAAGAACAAGACCGCGCCTGCGAAGTGGACCTACGCCAACATCGAGCACATGCGCGCGCAATTGCAGGCGATGGGCTACGCCATCGACTGGTCGCGCGAGTTCGCCACCTGCCGCCCCGACTACTACGTGCACGAGCAGCGCATGTTCGTGCGGCTGCTGAAGAAGGGCATCGCCTACCGCCGGAACTCGGTGGTGAACTGGGATCCGGTCGACCAGACCGTGCTCGCCAACGAACAGGTGATCGACGGCCGCGGCTGGCGCACCGGCGCATTGGTCGAGAAGCGCGAGATCCCGCAGTGGTTCCTGCGCATCACCGACTACGCGCAGCAATTGCTCGACGGACTGGATGCATTGCCGGGCTGGCCGGAATCGGTCAAGACCATGCAGCGCAACTGGATCGGGCGCAGCGAAGGGCTGGAAATCCGCTTCGACGTCGCCGGCGGACACGCGCCGTTGACGGTGTTCACCACGCGCCCCGACACGCTGATGGGCGTGACCTTCGTCAGCATCGCCGGCGAACATCCGCTGGCGGTCGAGGCCGCCAAGAAGAATCCGCAACTCGCCGCGTTCCTCGCCGAACTCAAGCAGGGCGGCGTCTCTGAAGCCGAACTGGAGGCGCAGGAAAAGCGCGGCATGGATACCGGCCTGCGCGCGATCCATCCGGTCAGCGGCGAGGAAGTGCCGGTCTGGGTCGCGAACTTCGTGCTGATGGGCTACGGCACCGGCGCGGTGATGGCGGTGCCCGGCCACGACGAGCGCGATTTCGAATTCGCGCACAAGTACGGATTGCCGATCAAACAGGTCATCGCCATCCGCACGCCGCTGCCGCCGCATTTGGCGCCGGAACTGACCTACGACCCGGACGTCTGGAAGGACTGGTATTCGGACAAGGCCAACGCCGCCGCGATGTGCGTGAACTCGGGCGTCATCGACGGGCTCGGCTACAGGGCCGCGTTCGACAAAATCGCCGAGGCGCTGGGCGAAGCCGCCACGCGCAAGGTCAACTTCCGCCTGCGCGACTGGGGCGTGTCGCGCCAGCGTTACTGGGGCTGCCCGATCCCGGTCGTGTATTGCGATACCTGCGGCGCGGTTCCCGTGCCCGAAGACCAGTTGCCGGTGCTGCTGCCGGAAAACGTCGAGGATGCGTTCGCCTCGGGCGACGTGCATTCGCCGATCAAGTCCGATCCGGATTGGCGCAGGACGACCTGTCCGCAGTGCGGCAAGCCGGCCGAGCGCGAAACCGACACCTTCGACACCTTCATGGAGTCGAGCTGGTACTACGCGCGCTACACCTCGCCGGGCGCGGCCGACATGGTCGACGCGCGCGCGAAGTACTGGTTGCCGGTGGACCAGTACATCGGCGGCATCGAGCACGCGATCCTGCACCTGCTGTATTTCCGTTTCTACCACAAGCTGCTGCGCGACCAGGGGCTGGTCGGCAGCGACGAACCGGCGACCAACCTGCTCACGCAGGGCATGGTGATCGCCGAAACCTACTATCGCGACAACGCCAACGGCTCGAAGGACTGGATCAATCCCGCGGATGTCGCCGTGCAGCGCGACGAGCGCGGGCATATCGTCGGCGCGACGTTGAAGGCGGACGGCAAGCCGGTGTCGATCGGCGGCACCGAGAAGATGTCGAAGTCCAAGAACAATGGCGTCGATCCGCAGGCGATGGTCGAAAGATACGGCGCCGACACCGTGCGCCTGTTCTCGATGTTCGCCGCGCCGCCGGAACAGTCGCTGGAATGGAACGAAGCCGGGGTCGAGGGCATGGCGCGCTTCCTGCGCCGGTTCTGGCGCGAGGTGACCACGCATGCGGCGCACCCGGATCATCCGGTCGTCGATCCGTCGGCGCTCGACGCCGCGCAGAAGACGCTGCGCCGCCAGCTGCACGAAGCGATCCAGAAGGTCGGCGACGACTACGGCCGCCGCCACAGCTTCAACACCGCGATCGCGGCGTTGATGGAACTGCTGAACCATGTCGCGAAATTCGGCGACATGTCCGACCAGGGCCGGGCCGTCCGGCACGAGGCACTGCAGGCCATGGTGCTGCTGCTGAACCCGGTCACGCCGCACGTCAGCCATGCGCTTTGGCAGGCGCTGGGCCACCCGGAGACGCTGCTCGAGGACCTGCCGTTCCCGCAGGCCGATCCCGCCGCGCTCGTGCGCGATGCGCTGACCCTGGCGGTGCAGGTCAACGGCAAGTTGCGCGGCACGATAGAAATCCCCACGGACGCGCCGCGCGAGGCGGTCGAGGCCGCGGCCCTAGCCGAGCCCAACGTGGCGAAGTTCCTCGAAGGCCAGGCGGTGAGGAAGGTGATCGTGGTTCCCGGCAAGATCGTGAACATCGTGATCGCCGGCTGACCGGCCGGCTTGCCGGCCCCCGCGGCCTCGTCCAGACTGGTGCGATGAAGCCGACCCGGATCCTCCTGCTCCTCGCCGTGGCCTTCGCGCTCGCGGCCTGCGGTTTCCACCTGCGCAAGGGCGTGAACCTGCCGGCCGACCTCGGCCCGTTGCGCGTCGTTTCCTCGGATCGTTACAGCGGCCTCGCCGAAGCACTGGCGCAGGCGCTGGCCCGCTCCGGTGCGATACCGGCGCCGGATCCGGTCGACGTCACCGCGCAACCGGAGGACGCCGAATCCGCGATCGCGCCGCCGGCGGACGGCACGGCCCAGGCCGCGCCGCAACCCGCGCGCTTCGCGACCCTGAACATCCGCAAAGTGCGCTGGGGCAGCCTGCCGCTGTCGATCGATTCCCGCGGCCGCGCGCAGGAACTGAGCCTGCGCTATGCGGTGGAATTCGACCTGCTGCGCGCCGACGGCAGCGTGCTGGTGCCGCGCCAGGTGGTGGAACTCGCGCGCAGTTACGTGACCGTGCCCAACAACAGCATCGGCACCGACAGCGAGCAGGAAATCCTGGCCAAGGAAATGCAGCGCGACATGGTCTCCTCGATCATGCGCCGGATCGATGCCGCGCTGCAGGCGACAGGCCCGGTCGGCGGCGAAGCGCCACCGCCCGCGGACGCCACGCCCGAACCTCCGGCGCAACAGCCGGAGGAGCAATCCGCGCCGCCGCCAGCGCCTTGAACCACGCGCGATGCCGATAGCCCCTGACGCATTGCCTGCACGCCTCGCCGGGGAGCCGCTGCGCCCGGCCTACCTGATCGCCGGGGCGGAAACCCTGCTGGTGCTGGAGGCCGCGGACGCGGTGCGCGCGGCCGCGCGTTCGCAGGGCTGTTCGGAACGCGAAGTGTTCGAGGTCGACGCCCGCGGTTTCGACTGGAACGCCTTCGTCGCACAGGTCAATGCGCCCAGCCTGTTCTCGGCGAAGCGCCTGCTGGAACTGCACCTGCCCACCGGCAAGCCCGGCAAGGAAGGCGGCGAGCTCATCGCCGAGTTCTGCGCGGATCCGCCGCCGGACGTGACGCTGCTGGTGCTGGCCGGTGCGTGGAGCCGGCAGCACGGCGGCAAGTGGAGCGAAGCGATTTCGCGCATCGGGCATTTCGTCGAAGTGCGCGAGGTGCGCGCACACGAACTGCCGAACTGGCTGGAACGCCGCCTGCGTTCGCGCGGCCTGCGCGCCGACCCCGGCGCGGTGCAACTGCTCGCCGAACGCGTGCAGGGCAACCTGCTCGCCGCCGCGCAGGAAGTGCACAAGCTCGCGCTGCTCGACGACGGCCGCCCGCTCGATGCCGCGCGCATGGAACAGCTGATCGCCGAATCCGCGCGCTACGACGTGTTCGGCCTGGTCGATGCCGCGCTCAACGGACAGCCTGCGCAGGTCGCGCGCATGCTCGCCGGGCTGCAGGCAGAGGGCGAGGCCGTGCCCGCGCTGATGGGCATGGTGACGATGGAACTGCAACGCGCGGCGGCGCTGGCGCAGACCAAGTCGCGTGGCGGCAACCTGGCCGCGGAATTCCGCGCGCAACGGGTCTGGGATTCGAAGCAGGCGGCGTACACGCGCGCGCTGTCGCGCCACGACGCGGCGCAGTGGGAACGCTTCGTCGCCGAGGCCGGGCGCGTCGACCGCATCGCCAAGGGCCGCGCGCCGGGCGATGCCTGGCGCCAGCTCGAACGCCTGCTGCTCGCGGTCGCGGACGCCAAGGCGCGGCGCATGCTCGTGGCGTGAAAGACGGATGTTGGTAGTTGGTTGTTGGTTGTCGGGAAAAAGTGAAGCGACGACCCAAAGCCGCCAACGACGAACTGCCAACCACCAACCGACCTCAGGCAGCCATGCTCGAAATCCTCTACGGCGGCAGTTTCGACCCGGTGCACGAAGGCCACCTCGCGGTGGCGCGCAACGCGCGCGATGCGATCGCGGCGCAGGTCTCGCTGATGCCGGCGGCGGATCCGCCGCACAAGGGGCCGCTGCACGCCGATGCACGGCAACGGCTGGCGATGCTCGAACTCGCCGTCGACGGCGAACGCGGACTCGGCATCGAGGCCTGCGAACTCGAGCGCGACGGGCCTTCGTACACCATCGACACCTTGCGTTACCTGCGCGCGTCGCGTGTCGGCGAACGGCCGCTGGCGATCCTCGTCGGTGCGGACAGTTTCCTGTCGCTGCCGACATGGAAGGAATGGCGTTCGCTGTTCGACCTTGCCCACATCGTCATCGCCGAACGCGGCGGCAGCGGGTTCGACCCATCGACCCTGCCCAACGATCTCGCCGGGGCGGTGGCGGGCCGCTGGGCGCAGGCGCCCGACGATCTGCACCGCCTCGCCCGTGGCCTGGTCCTGCGCCTGGACCAGCCGCTGCGGCCCGAATCCGCCAGCGAGGTGCGCCGCCGCATCGCCGCTGGCGGGGACTGGCGGGCGTTGGTGCCGCCATCCGTCGCCGGTTACATCATCGGGAACCGGCTTTACGGGGCCGGCACCGGCGCTTCGTTATAATTGCCCCGTTCCCGCACGCCGAGCCCCGCACCCTTGACCAGCCCCGCCCAGGTCATCAAGACCCGCCTTCCCAACCCGCCGCCGTCGGTCGATGTCCTGCTCAAAACCGTGCATGCGGCCGTCGAGGAACTCAAGGCCCGGGATGTCGTCGAGATCGACGTGCGCGGCAAGAGCAGCGTCTGCGATTTCATGGTCGTCGCGTCGGGTACCTCGACCCGCCACGTGAAGTCGATCGCGGACGAGGTGGTGAAGTTCGCGAAAAAGCTCGACGTGCAGCCGCTGGGCGTGGAAGGCGAGCGCGAGGCCGAATGGGTGCTGGTCGACCTCGGCGACGTGGTGGTGCACGTGATGCTGCCGCGCGTCCGCGAGTTCTATGCGCTGGAACGCCTGTGGACGGTCGGCGACCAGCCGCCCGAAACCGTGGGCGAGGACGCGCTTTAGTCAGCGATCTATGAAGGTCACGCCGAATCGCTGGGTGTCACTGACCTACGCGATGTTGGCCGTGCTTCCAATTGGCTTGCTCGTGGTCATGCGCCAATACGAAAGCTTCGGCGATCTGTGGGCTCTGCGCCACACGGTCGTGAATCCGGTCGTTATGGTGTTGATTGGAATCGGCACGCTCGCCCTATCCGTCATTTGCTACTCCAATCGCGTCCGATCGCAAAGATTCCGGATATGTCTTCTGCTGTTCTCGATCCTGCTTGGTGTTGCATGGATATTTGCAGTGCCGGGATCTAAATTTCCATTGCTTCCCATGCTTTTGTACGGGATTGCGTCGTGGAGTTTGTGGACAGCGAATCGAGGGTCAACGCGTAGCCAGAAGCTGGCCGGAGAGCCATGAAAGCGCGCCTGATCGCCGTCGGCGAACGCGCGCCGTCGTGGGTCGCGCAGGGCTTCGCCGATTACCGCCAGCGCCTGTCGCACTGGCTTCCGCTGGAACTGATCGAAATCGAACCCGGCCTGCGCGGCAAGGGTCGCGACGCGGTGCGCGCGACTGCGGATGAAGGCGCGCGCGTCATCGCCACGTTGCCGAAGAACGCACTGGTGGTCGCGCTCGATGGGCGTGGCCGTGAATGGAGTTCGGAACAGCTTTCGCAACGGCTCGAACACTGGCGCGGGCAGGGCCGCGACCTCGCGTTCCTGATCGGCGGGCCGGAAGGGCACGCGCCCGAGGTGCTGCAACGCGCGGATGAGCAATGGTCGCTCGGGGCGCCCACCCTGCCGCACATGCTGGTGCGGCTGCTGGTCGCGGAACAGCTCTACCGCGCGGCCTCGATGCTGGCGAACCATCCATACCACCGCGCTTGAGTTGCCGTATCCTCGCGGCGGAACCCGGGGAGGGGATGTCGATGCGCCGAATCGCGTGGTGCCCGGGGATATTGCTGCTTGCATCTTGGGCGGTTCAATCCGCGACACCTGCCGAACCCTTGTCGGTGGAATTCGGCGCCGGTGCCTGGGTTGACGTCGATGCGACCGGCAAGGCGCATGTGGTGGAAGTAGAGCCACTTCTCCGATTCGACGACGACGGCACGCCCGGCACTCTCGCCGACACCATCAAGACACGACTGCGAGAACGAATCGAAACATGGGAATTCACCCCTCCGATGAAGGATGGCGTGCCGGTTTCCGGAAAGACGCACTTATTCGTGTCCGCGACCGCGGCAGATGACGGGTCGGGTGGAATGCGGATCCTCGTCAAATCCGCGTCCACCGGCTTCTATGTAAAGAACCATTCTCTTTCGCCGTTATTCACCCATCCGACGAACCTCAGTGAAGGTTGGTTGAACCTGCACATCGAATTCGGTCCGGACGGAAAGGTGACCGATGCAAGCGTCGTGGACGCGAAAGGATTTGGCGGGCGCAGATTCGGCGGGAAAATCGACAGGAACATGCAGAGAGCCGTACTAGCCACTGTCAAGGGATTTACTGCAGAGATGGAGTGGGTGGATGGTCGGCCGATCGGAGGTAGTGGGAACTTGCCGATCAAGATTTGCATGTCCAAGGCATGCATGTCGGCTCAGCTTCCCGACACAGATGGTGACAGCGAAGGATTGGTGGCGGCGGTTTCCGCCATGCAATTGCGCACCGCCGTCGCCGGAACCGTTCTTTGATCGTCGCCTGAAGCGACATCGGCACCGCCGGGGCGGTGCCGATGCGATCCAACGGTCGATCAATCCAGCTTGAAATCGATCGGGACGATGCCGATCGCCTGCACCGCCGCGCCGTTGCGGCTGGCCGGGCGGAAGCGCCAGTGCTTCTGCACCTGCTGCTGAGCGGCGCGGTCGAGTTCGCGGTTGCCGCTGCTGCGGTGGATCGTCACCTTCAGCGGGCTGCCATCGACATCGACCAGCACTTCCAGCAGCACCGTGCCGGTGATGCCTTCACGCAGCGCATCGCGCGGATACGACGGTGCCGGTGCGGACGCGTATTCCAGGCTCATGCCGGTAACCGGCCCGGTTTCCACCGGCGTCGTGTCGACTGGCCCTGTCGTGTCCGGAATGACAGCAACCTCGCTGCCATCCGGCACCACGACCGCAGTATCGGTCGGCGGTGCTTGGACCTGCGCGCGCACGTGTTCGACCGGGATGTTCGGTTGAGTGTGGGCTTGCGGCCGGATCGGTACGACGGGTGGATCCTTCTTCTTCTCGATCGGCACAACCTGGGTCGTGAACTCGGGTGGACGTACCAACGCGATTTCCGGCCCGCCCTGCATCGGCAGGCTCACCAGCAGCAGCAAGGCGAGGTTGAGGGCGATGGCGCCGGCGTAGGCCAAGATCCGGCGGAAATCGGGATGCACCTGCCAGGTGCGTGCGAACGAACGGCTGCTATCGACGAGCACCATGATCCACCTCCTGTCGGTTGCCTGCGGAAGACAAACGCACCAAGGCGGCGGTCGGGGTTGATCGAAGCCGCGCCCCCCGCGCCGCCTGATCGCCGTCGATACCACGCTGCGCCGGATCGGTGTGCAAGGAAAGTGACGGCGCCACGGTCGCGGACGAACGGCATTCGGGATCGACCAATGGCAGACGCCCCGGCAAGCCGGGGCGTCGTGGATGCAACAAAGGGCGAGCGGCTTACTTGCCGAGTTCGAACACCACGTCGACGCTGGCGCTGACGGTGTTCTCGCCGGGGGATACTTCGGTGCCGGCGTCCTTGGCCATCGCCGCCATCCGCACCATCGGCATCGGCATGGGCGGGCTGAAGCCGCCGCCCTCACTGATGCTGACGATGCGCCGCACGCGCAATCCGAGCGTCTTCGCATACATGTCGGCGCGCGCCTGCGCCTTCGCGAGGGCGTTGCGACGCGCTTCGTCCTGCACCGCGTCCGGCTGGTCGATTTCGAAACTCGGGCCATTGACCTGGTTGGCGCCGCTGGCGACCAGCGCGTCCAGCACCTTGCCGAGCTTGGCGAGATCGCGGACCTTGAGGTTGACGGTGTTGCTGGCCTGGTAGCCGGTGATCGTCGGCGGCTGGTTCTCGGCGTACTTGTAGTTCGGATTGAGGTTGATGCCGCTGGTCTGGATGTCCTTGTCGGCGATGCCGGCGGCGCGGATCGCGGCCATCACCTTCTGCATCTGCTCGGCGTTGGCGCGCATCGCCGCGTTCGCGTCCGCGGCCTGGGTCATGACGCCCGCGGAGACGCCGGCGACATCCGGGGCGTGCTTGACGTCGGCGGATGCGGAGACGGAGAGCAGGGTGCCGTCGGCGGGTACGGCATAGCCGGTGGCGGGCTGGGTCTGGGCGCAGGCGGACATGGTCGTTCCGAGGGCGATGAGGGTGGCAAGCAACAGCGGGCGAAGGATGGGGCGGGACATGGCGATCTCCGGCGAGTGGCGGGGAAGGGTGTTCGGGACAGGCTGTTCAAGATGGGGTGAACGCGCGGTGAGCCGCAACGGGGTTGTGTGCGACGGCGCACGCAGGCCGCGTTCAAGCGCGGGTTATCCTTGCATGGATGCTGTATCTCGCCTCGCAATCCCCGCGCCGCCGCCAGTTGCTCGGGCAGCTCGACCTCGAATTCCGCCTGCTCGACGTGGACGTCGAGGAAGTGCGCGGCCCCGGCGAAGCGGCCGAAGACTACGTGCGCCGGGTCGCGCGGGAGAAGGCCGGCGCGGGCTTGCTCGCGGTGGTCGCGGTGCCGCACGCGGTCGTGCTCGGCGCCGACACCGAAGTGGTGCTCGATGGCGAGGTGTTCGGCAAACCACGCGACGAAGCGGATGCCGCGGCGATGCTGCACCGGCTGTCAGGGCGCCGCCACCAGGTGCTGTCGTCGGTCGCGCTGGTCGATGCCGCGCGCGAGGCGCAGGCCATGTCGGTGTCGGAGGTGGAGTTCGCCGAACTCACGGATGCCGAAATCGACCGCTATGTCGCCACCGGCGAACCGATGGGCAAGGCCGGCGCCTACGCCATCCAGGGTCGCGGCGAAGTCTTCATCCGCCACCTCTCCGGCAGCTACTCGGGCGTGATGGGCCTGCCGCTGCACGACACCATGAAATTGCTGCGTGAGTTCGGCGTGCCGTGAGGGAGCAAAGGGCATTGGCCACGGATAAAAGCGAAAAGAGCGGATAGGGCACGAAGAATGAGAAAGCCGTTTCCACAACCTGCTTCATCCGCGTGCATCCGCGCCGATCCGCGGCTGGAAGTTTTTCGCCATGTCTGAGGAGATCCTGGTCAACGTCACCCCGCGCGAGACCCGGGTCGCGGTGGTCGAGAACGGCATGCTGCAGGAATTGCACCTCGAACGCGGCTGGAGCCGCGGCGTGGTCGGCAACATCTACAAGGGCCGGGTGCAGCGGGTGATGCCGGGCATGCAGGCCGCGTTCGTCGACATCGGCCTGGAGCGCGCTGCGTTCCTGCACGCGAACGACATCGGGCGGCCGGCGAGCGAACCCGCCGCGGTGGCAGGCGAAGGCGAGGACACCGTCGCGCCGCCGCCGCGTCCCATCGGCGAACTCGTGCGCGAGGGCCGCGAGGTCGTGGTGCAGGTGGTGAAGGATCCCATCGGCAGCAAGGGCGCGCGCCTCACCACCCAGCTCAGCATTCCCTCGCGCTACCTCGTGCTGCTGCCGGATTCGCAGGTCGTCGGCGTGTCCGCGCGCATCGAGGACGAGGCCGAGCGCGCGCGGCTGAAAGGCATCGTGGCCGCGGTCGCCGGAGGCTCCGGACAGGCGACCCCCGGCCATGGCTACATCGTGCGCACCAATGCCGAAGGCCAGCCGCCCGAGGCGCTGGCCGAGGACATCGCCTACCTGCAGCGCGCGTGGCAACAGGTCGAACGCGAGGTGCGCGAAGCGCCGGTCGGCGCGCGTGTCTACGAGGACCTGTCGCTGCCGTTGCGCGCGGTGCGCGACCTGATGCGCCGCGACGTGGAGAAGGTGAAGGTCGACTCGCGCGAAACCTGCGACAAGCTGCGCGCGTTCGCGGCGCAGTACATGCCGGGGCTCGCGGAGAAGATCGAGCATTACACGGGGTCGCGCGCGATCTTCGATTTGTACGGCGTCGAGGACGAGATCCAGCGCGCGCTGGAAAAGGAAGTGCCGCTGAAGTCGGGTGGCTACCTGGTCATCGACCAGACCGAGGCGATGACCACGGTCGACGTCAACACCGGTTCCTTCGTCGGCCAGCGTAACCTCGAGGAAACCGTCTACCGGACCAACCTCGAGGCCGCGCAATCGGTCGCGCGCCAGCTGCGCCTGCGCAACCTCGGCGGAATCATCATCATCGACTTCATCGACATGGTCGATCCCGAGCACCGGCGCCAGGTGCTGCGCACGCTGGAGAAATCGCTGGTCCGCGACCATGCGAAGACCACGGTGTACGACTTCTCGCCGCTGGGCCTGGTCGAGATGACGCGCAAGCGCACGGTGGATTCGCTGCAGCGCCAGCTCAGCGAGCCCTGCCACGAATGCGGCGGGCGCGGAATGCTCAAGACCGCGGAAACCGTCACCTACGAGATCTTCCGCGAGGTGGTGCGCGCGGTGCGCCAGTTCGAGGCCGCGCGCCTGCTGGTGATCGCATCGCCCAAGGTCGTCGCGCGCATCACCGACGAGGAATCCGCGGCGGTCGCGGAGCTGGAAGAGTTCCTCGGCAAGTCGATCCGGTTCCAGGCGGATGCGCAGTACCTGCAGGAGCAGTTCGATGTGGTCCTGCTCTGAGACGCTACTGCGCGGCCGTGATCGCGCTTCTATGTTCGTCATTCCGACGAAAGCCGGAATCCAGCTCTTGATGTTGTTTGTTGAAAAGCTGGTTCCCGGCTTTCGCCGGGATGACGGCCTATGGTTCGAGGCACGGCTGCGATGACCACGCCGCTGCGATTGCGCCTGCGGCATGCGCGCCGCTGGCTCGGCTACGGCATCGCGGCGTTGCTGGTGGCGATGGCGCTGGGCGCGGGCGCGGTGAGCCAGTTGCTGCCGCTGGCCGAGCGCCATCCGGATCGCATCGCGGAATGGCTCAGTGCGCGCGCCGGGCGCCGGGTCGCGTTCGACAAGGTCGAAACCGAATGGACGCGGCGTGGCCCGCTGTTGCGCCTCGATCGCCTGCGCGTCGGTTCCGGCGCGCAAACGCTGGTGATCGGCGATGCGGAAATGCTGGTGTCGCAATACGCCGGCCTGCTGCCGGGTCGTTCCTTCACCGAACTGCGCGTGCGCGGGCTCGACCTCACCCTCGAACGCGGCGACGACGGCAGCTGGCAGGTACGCGGCCTGCCCGGCGAAAAGCAGGGCGGGGATCCGTTCTCGACCTTCGAACGCCTCGGCGAATTGCAACTGGTCGGTGCGAAGTTGCATGTCATCGCGCCGGCACTGGGCGTGGATGCCGTCCTGCCACGCGTTGACCTGCGCCTGCAGGTGCACGGCGACCGCGTCCGGGCCGGCGTGCGCGCGACGGTGCGCGACGAAGCATCGCCGCTGCTCGGGGTGCTGGATTTCCGCCGCGGCACCGGTAACGGCCGCGCCTACGTGTCGGCGAAGCGCGCGGATTTCGCCGCATGGTCGCCGCTGTTCCGCATCGCCGGCGTGCGCCTCGCGCGCGGGAAGGGCCGCGCCGAAACCTGGCTGGCCCTGCACGCACACCGCGTGGTTGCGGTCACCAGTTCGATCGCGATCGACGGCATGCGCCTCGAAGGCGCGCCGCTGGCGGACGGCAAGGCGACCGCAGCCGACCTCGGGCGGGTGGAAGGCCTCGCGCGCTGGCAAGTCATCGACGGCGGCTGGCGCATCGATGCGCCGAAACTGCGCGTGGGTACGGGCAAGGGCGCGCAATCGCTGGATGGCCTGCTGCTCGCCGGCGGTCGCCGCATCGCGGTGCGCGCGAACGCGGTCGATGCCGGTCCGCTGTTCGCGGCGCTTGCGCTCAGCGACGGCATCGCGCCGGGCCTGCGCACGTGGCTGGCGAACGCGCGACCGCATGCGCGCCTGCGCAACGTGGAGCTCGCCGGCGTGCAGGGCGGCGCCTTGCGCGCGCACGGACGCATCGAGGAATTCGGTTTCTCCTCGAACGCTGGCGGGCCCGCGCTCACCGGGCTCACCGGCGACGTGGATGGCGACGCGAACGGCATGGTGTTCGTGCCCGATCCGGCGAAGACGGTGCGCTTCGACTGGCAGAAGGGATTCGGCGTCGTCCACGATGTGAAGCTGCGCGGAAGCATCGGCGGCTGGCGCCAAGGCGTGGGTTGGCGCTTCGGCACGGGCGGCCTCGCGATCGATGGCGATGGCTACGACGCGAACGTGCGTGGCGGCATGTGGTTCCAGGGCGACGGCACGCGGCCGTGGATCGACCTCGCCGCGTGGATCGGCGATACCTCGGTGTCGCAGGCGCACAAGTTCTGGATCCACCACCTGATGTCGCCGGCGACGGTGCGCTGGCTCGACGCCGCGTTGCAGGGCGGCACGCTGCACGAGGCGCGCGCGCTGGTCACCGGCGACCTCGACGACTGGCCATTCCGCCACCACGAAGGGCGCTTCGAGGCGCGGGCGACGCTCGCCGACGCGACGATCAAGTTCCAGCCGGATTGGCCGGCGTTGCAGAACGCGGACATGCAGGTCGCCTTCATCGACGACGGCATGGACGTACAGGGCAAGGGCACGCTCGGCGGTGTCGGCGTGCGCGAACTGCATGCCGGCATCGAATCCTTCGGCCAGGCGCGGTTGCGGGTCGATGCCAAGGGCGGCGGCGATGCGTCGCAATTGCTCGCGCTGCTGCGCGCGAGCCCGCTGTACAGGCAGCAGAAGGAGACCTTCGACGCGCTTTCGGCCAGCGGCCTCGCCGACGTCGGCTTCGCGCTCGACGTCCCGTTCGCAGAACACGAGCCCGCGCGTATCGACGGCAGCGTGCGCCTGGCTGGCGTGCGCGCGACGGATGCGCGCTGGAAGCTCACCTTCGACGACATGCGTGGCAGCGTGCGCTACGACCAGCACGGCTTCGATGCCGATGGCCTGAAGGCGAAGCACGAAGGCCAGCCCGGCCTGCTCGGCCTGCGCGCCGGCCAGGGCCACGTGCGCACGGCGGGCAATGCGTTCGAGGCCGAGCTTGCGGCGAGCATGGATGCCGATGCGCTGATCGACCGCGCGCCGCAGTTCGCCTGGCTGAAACCGTATTTCGACGGCCGTTCGCAATGGACGATCGGCGTGGCGCTGCCGGAAGCGCAGTCCGCGAATGCACCGAGCAGCCTGCAATTGCGTTCGAACCTCGTCGGCACGCGGATGACGCTACCGGCGCCGCTGGACAAGCCCGCGGGCGACGCGCTGGCCACGCGCATCGACGCGCAACTGCCGCTGGGCGAAGGCGAGGTCGCGCTGGCGTTCGGCAACCGGCTCGCGCTGCGCGCGCGCAGCGGCAAGGCCGGCACCGGCGTGCGCGTCGTGCTCGGCGCGGATCGCGTCGCCGATGCGCCGCCGGCGAACGGACTGGTCGCGAGCGGACGCGCGCCGACGCTGGATGCGCTGGACTGGGCGGTATTGTCGCGCGCTGGCGCTGGCGGTTCCGGCGGATTGCCGCTGCAACGCATCGACGTCACCGCCGCGCACATGCAATTGCTCGGGGCCGATTTCCGTAACACGCAGGTGCAGGCGTCGCCGGCGGCGGGCGGCGCGACCGCGATCCAGTTCGACGGCGACAACCTCGCCGGCACGCTCACGATCCCGCGCGACGACGGCGCGACGATCGCCGGCAAGCTGCAACGCTTCTGGTGGCGCGGAATCGCCACAACGCCCTCTCGGGACAACGATGCCTCGTCGAACGACGACGTCGATCCGGGCAAGGTGCCGCCGCTGAACCTCGCATTCGACGACCTGCGCATCGGCGACGCGAAACTCGGCAGCGCGACGATTCGCACGCAGCAGGCGTCGGGTGCGTTGAAGCTGGTGCAATTCCAGTCGCGCACGGCGAAACAGAAGCTCGACGCCAGCGGCGAGTGGAGCGGTCGCGGCGCCGCGGCGCGTTCGCGGGTGGACATGCAGCTCGCCAGCGAGGACTTCGGCGCCTTCCTCGACGGCTTCGGCTTCGGCGGCCAGCTCGCGCGCGGCGAGGGCCAGGCGCGGCTGCAGGCCACGTGGCCGGGTTCGCCGATGGGCCTGAAGCTCGCCACGTTCGACGGCACCTTGCACATCGATGCGCGCGACGGGCAACTCACCGAAGTCGAGCCCGGCGCCGGCCGCGTGCTCGGCCTGCTCAGCATCGCGCGCCTGCCGCAGCGATTGACGCTCGACTTCCACGACTTCTTCTCGAAAGGCTTCGCGTTCAACACGCTGAAGGGCGACATTTCGCTGGGCAATGGCCAGGCCCGCAGCGACAACCTCCACATCGACGGTCCCGCGGCGGAAATCCGCATCCACGGCGTGGCCGACATGCGCAACGAAACCTACGACCAGACCGTGGACGTATTCCCCAAGGCCGGCAACCTGCTCACCGCGGTCGGCGCGATCGCCGGCGGGCCGGTGGGCGCGGCCATCGGCGCAGCCGCGAACATGGTGCTGAAGAAGCCGCTGGGGCAACTCGCGGCCAAGACCTACCACGTCAGCGGGCCGTGGAAGCAGCCCAAGGTCGACGTGGTCGCGCGCAGCCAGCCGCAGTCGCAGCCAACACCTGAAAAACAGAATTGACGAGGAATCCGGAAATCGTTTCGCGTTCCTTCCCCCCGTGAACGGGGAGAGGGAGTCGTCCGATATCGAATTGAAATCCGCTCCTCGAATCCGCACGTTTCCCATTCGCATCACGAAATCAACGCCATGACCGAATCGCTCGTTCTCGCCCAGTCCCGCCTGCTCGCGCCATCCGGCCTCGACGAACACGGCATCGAGCGCGCGTTCGGCGCGCTGCTCGGCCCCGGCGTCGAGTTCGGCGATTTCTACTTCCAGCATTCGCGCCGCGAGAGCTGGTCGATGGAGGACGGCATCGTCAAGGACGGCGCGCACGCGATCGAACAGGGCGTAGGCGTGCGCGCGATCTCGGGCGAGAAGACCGGCTTCGCCTATTCCGAGGACATCGATGCGAACGCCTTGCTCGCCGCCGCCGGTTCCGCGCGCGCCATCGCCCGCGACGGCCGCAGCCATGCGCCGCTGGCGCTGGCGCCGGTGCGTGCTCCGGTGCTGTATCCCGCGCTCGATCCGGTCGATGCGCTCGGCAACGCGGAAAAAGTCGAGGCCTTGCGCCGCATCGACAGGCTGCTGCGCGCCGTCGATCCACGGGTGAAGCAGGTGATGGTCGGGCTCAGCGCCAACGTCGACACGGTGCTGGTCGCGCGCAGCGACGGGGTGCTCGCCAGCGACGTGCGCCCGCTGGTGCGGATGAACGTGCAGGTGATCGTCGAACACGACGGCCGGCGCGAATCCGGTTACGCCGGTTTCGGCGGGCGTTATTCGTATGCAGAATTGCTCGCGAACGGGCAGCCGGAGAAATTCGCGCGCGAGGCATTGCGCCAGGCGTTGGTGAACCTCGACGCCGTCGCCGCGCCCGCGGGCGTGATGCCGGTGGTGCTCGGTCCCGGTTGGCCGGGCGTGTTGCTGCACGAAGCCGTCGGCCATGGCCTCGAGGGCGATTTCAACCGCAAGGGCACCTCCACCTACGCCGGGCGCATGGGCCAGCGCGTGGCTTCGCCGGGCGTCACAATCGTCGACGACGGCACGCTCGCAGGCCGCCGCGGTTCGCTCAACGTCGACGACGAGGGCACGCCGACCGCGTGCACCACGCTGATCGAGGACGGCGTGCTGGTCGGCTACATGCAGGACACGTTGAACGCGCGCTTGATGGGCGCGAAGCCCACCGGCAACGGCCGCCGCGAATCCTTCGCGCACCTGGTCATGCCGCGCATGACCAATACCTACATGCGCGCCGGCAAGCACGACCCCGGGGAGATGATCCGCTCGGTGAAGCGCGGGTTGTACGCGGTGAACTTCGGTGGCGGGCAGGTCGACATCACCAGCGGCAAGTACGTGTTCTCGGCGACCGAGGCCTACCTGATCGAGAACGGCAAGGTCACCGCGCCGGTGAAGGGCGCGACCCTGATCGGCAACGGGCCGGAAACGATGCAGCGCGTCGCCATGATCGGGAACGATCTCGCGCTGGACGATGGCGTCGGCACCTGCGGCAAGGATGGGCAGAGCGTGCCGGTGGGCGTGGGACAGCCGTCGCTGCTGATCAGCGAACTGACCGTGGGCGGAACGCAGGCGTGAGCATTTCGCTCGT
>Ga0075163_10002826_pt1 | contig 23322 bp, 19 predicted proteins | sample JI1023141ADNA_FD_71478 | JGI IMG/M metagenome (GOLD analysis project Ga0075163, IMG submission 71478) | Wastewater effluent complex algal communities from Wisconsin, to seasonally profile nutrient transformation and Carbon sequestration -... | ecosystem: Engineered > WWTP > Effluent > Algae... | reverse complement strand
CCCGGCCAAACCGCGTTGGCCGAGATCGCCGCAACGTTCGGCGAACGCTTCCTGCATGCCGACGGCACGCTCGACCGCGGCGCTCTACGGGAACTGGTGTTCGCCGATGCCGTAAAGAAATCACAACTTGAGGCGATTCTGCATCCACGCATCCATGCCGAACTGCTGCGGCACAGCACGGGCGTTGCCTCCGGCGTGGTAGCCGTGGCGATTCCGCTGCTGACCCCGGTCAGCAGGCGATCGGCCTATTCCTGGCTGCAGCGGGTATTGATCGTGGAAGCGCCGCGCGCCGTGCAGATCGCGCGCATCGCCGCCCGCGACGGCTCCAGCCCAGCCTTGGCGCAAGCGATGGTGGCGGCCCAGCTCGCTACCGCCGAACGTCTGCCGATGGCGGATGATGTGCTGTTCAACGACGTCAGTCTGGCACGGCTTGAGGCCAATGCGCGGCGCCTGTTCGCAATATACCAATCAATGGCCGCGTAGGGTCGCGATTCAGCGCACCGGTCGTTCGCAGAAAAAAGGGCGCGAGTCACCGCGCCCTTATTCATTCCGCCACGGAGGCAATTAACCCAGATTCGGCCAGAACGCGCGGATGCCGGCTACGCCCTGGGCACCGTGCTGGCGGGCAATGGCGACATCGGCCTGGCCCAGACCGCCGATGGCGAAAATCGGCAGCGAGACTTCCGCGCGCAGCTTCTGCCACGCTTCCCAACCCATCCCCGGCACATCCGGGTGGCTGGCGGTCTTGTTGACCGAACCGAGCACCACGAAGTCCAGATCCAGGGCCTGAGCGTGTTTGAGCTGTTCGATGTTATGGCAGGACGCCGAAACCGGCAGACGTGCCGCCAATGGCCGCGACTGCAACGCCATCAGCTGGGCACTGGTCAGATGCAGGCCGATATCGAAATCATGCGCCAGTCCAAGCTGACCGTTGATCAGCAGCTGCGCCCTGTGTTTCTTGCACAACGCCACGGTCAAGGTCAGCAGGGCCTTCAGCGGCTTTTCCTGCCAGGTCTTGGCGCGCAGCTGCACCAGACGGTGGCCCGAAGCGAGGGCGGCATCGAGTTCACGCAGGAAGCGCGTGGTGTCGGTGGTCGGCTCGGGGGTTATCAGGTAATGCGCGGGTTTCTGCAGTGCCGCCACTACCGGCAGGTCGGCGGTCGGCATCGGGTAGGATCCCAGTTTGTTGTTCGGCACCCAAGCCAGAGCCTGGTTTTCCATACCGCGTGGCTGCCCGCTGTATTGGGTGACCCGGAAAACATCGAGCTTGATGCTCTTGTTGGCGTTGTGCTGCGGCACCGACATCAGCGGCTCGGCGGCCAGCACATCGATGCCCAGCTCTTCCTTCAGTTCGCGCTTCAACGCCTGTTCCGCGGTTTCATTGCGCTCGATCTTGCCGCCCGGGAATTCCCAGGCGCCGGCCAGGTCGCGGCCTGTGGTGCGGCGCGCAAGCAGTACCCGGCCACTGGCATCGGTCAACACGCCGGCGGCGACCGGCACGATTCGGGAGGTTTTCAAGGGGGAAGTTCGCATCAGCTCAGCTGTCCATGACATTGTTTGAATTTCTTGCCGCTGCCGCAGGGACAGGGATCGTTGCGCCCGACCTTCGGTCCGGATGCGGCTTTGACCACGCCCATGGCGGCAAGTTCCTCATCGGGGCCGGTATCACCGACACCCGGATGCCGGAAGTCCATCAGCCGGGCCTGCTCTTCATGGCGGCGGCGGTCGGCCTGCTCGAGCGCGGCCACTTCATCCTCGTCCTGGATGCGGACACGGGACAGCAGCGAGGTGACGTCGAATTTGACCTTGTCGAGCAGTTCACCGAACAGTTCGAAGCTCTCGCGCTTGTATTCCTGTTTCGGCTGCTTCTGGGCGTAACCGCGCAGATGGATGCCCTGGCGCAGATAATCCATGCGCGCCAGATGTTCCTTCCAGCTCTGGTCGAGCACGTTCAGCATCAGATGTTTCTCCAGCTGGCGCGCCATTTCCGGACCGATCTGGGCTTCCTTGGCGGCGAAATGTCCGGCCATGCGTTCCTGAACCGCGCGCACGATGCCGGCATCATCCAATTCACCGCCGGCATCCAACAGCCCCTGCAGATCAGTTTTCAGCGAGAAGTGCTCGTTCAGGCTGGCTTCCAGACCGGGCAGGTCCCATTGCTCGTCGATGGAATCGCGCGGCACGAATTTACGCACCTGTTCCTCGACCACGTCGTCGCGGATGGCGTTGACGGTCTCGGCGACATCGTCCGCCTCCAGCAGTTCGTTGCGCTGCTGGTAAATGACTTTGCGCTGGTCGTTGGCGACGTCGTCGTATTCGAGCAGGTTCTTGCGGATGTCGAAGTTGTGCGACTCGACCTTGCGCTGGGCGTTCTGGATCTGCCGCGATACAAGGGCCGATTCGATCACTTCATCTTCCTTCATGCCCATCCGTCGCATCGCGGTCTGTACCCAGTCGGCGGCGAAGATGCGCATCAGGTTGTCTTCCAGCGACAGGTAGAAGCGCGACGAGCCCGGATCGCCTTGGCGTCCGGAACGGCCGCGCAGCTGGTTATCGATGCGGCGCGATTCATGGCGTTCGGTACCGATGATGTGCAGCCCGCCGCAGGCCAGCACGGCGTCGTGGCTTTGCTGCCAGGCCGCCTTGGCTTCGGCGATGCGCGTTTCATCGGCCTGGTCGCCGAGTGCGTGCAGCTGCGCTTCCAGGCTACCGCCGAGCACGATGTCGGTTCCTCGCCCGGCCATGTTGGTGGCGATGGTGACCGATTTGACGGCACCGGCATTGGCCACGATCTGGGCCTCGCGCTCGTGCTGCTTGGCGTTAAGCACCTCGTGCGGAATGCCGGCCGTGCGCAGCTCCTTCGACAGCAGCTCCGAGGTGTCGATCGAGGTGGTGCCGACCAGCACCGGCTGGCCTTTTTCGTAACAGCCTCGGATGTCCTCGACCACCGCCTTGAATTTGGCGTCGCGGGTCAGGTACACCAGATCCGCTTCGTCCCTGCGGATCATCGGCCGGTGGGTCGGGATGACCACCACTTCCAGGCCGTAGATGTTCTGGAATTCATAGGCTTCGGTATCGGCGGTGCCGGTCATGCCGGCCAGTTTGCCGTACATGCGGAAATAGTTCTGGAACGTGATCGACGCCAGTGTCTGGTTTTCGCGCTGGATCGGCACGCCTTCCTTGGCCTCCACGGCCTGATGCAGGCCGTCGGACCAGCGCCGGCCCTGCAGGGTACGCCCGGTGAACTCGTCGACGATGATGACCTCGCCGTCGCGCACGATGTAATCGACATCGCGCTGATACAGCGCATGCGCGCGCAGGGCGGCGTTCAGATGATGTACCACCGACAGGTTCTGTCCGGAATACAGGCCGTCGTCCTCGGCGATGATGCCGGCTTCGCGCAGGATGGATTCGGCATGCTCCATGCCGGCCTCGGACAGATGCACCTGCTTGGATTTTTCGTCGACCCAGAAATCGCCGTCGCCGTCTTCCTTGTCCTGGCGCGTGAATTTCGGCACGATGCGGTTGACCTTGGCGTACAGCTCCGGCGATTCGTCGGCCGGACCGGAGATGATCAGCGGCGTGCGCGCTTCATCGATCAGGATCGAGTCGACCTCGTCGACGATGGCGAAGTTCTGGCCGCGCTGGAAGCGCTCGTCCTTGGAAGCCGCCATGTTGTCGCGCAGGTAATCGAAGCCGTATTCGTTGTTGGTGCCGTAGGTGATGTCGGCGGCATAGGCGGCTTTCTTATCGCCATGCGGCATGCCCGGCACCACCACACCGACGCTCAGGCCGAGGAAGTTGTAGAGCTTGCCGAGCGTGGCGGCGTCGCGGCGGGCCAGGTAATCGTTGACCGTGACCACATGTACGCCCTTGCCGGACAGCGCGTTCAGATACACCGGCAGGGTCGCCACCAGTGTCTTGCCTTCACCGGTGCGCATTTCGGCGATGCGGCCCGAATGCAGCACCATACCGCCGATCAGCTGTACGTCGTAATGACGCAGGCCGAGCGTACGCACGGAGGCCTCACGGCAGACCGCGAAAGCGTCGGGTAGCAGCTGGTCCAGGGTTTCGCCTGCTTCAACGCGCTGCTTGAACTCGGCGGTCTTGGCCTGCAGATCGGAGTCGCTGAGTGCTTTCAGGCCTTCTTCGAGTTGATTGATGCGCTGGACGTTTTTCTGGTATTGGCGCAGGTTACGTTCGTTGCGGCTGCCGAAAATCTTGGTAAGTAATTGATTGAACATGATTTAACCGAAAGAAGGAGGATCCGGCAGAGACCGGGCACGGACCCGGCAACCCGAAAAAAAGGCGGCCACCCGGGGGATAGCCGCCTAGTTTAACCTGTGGGCGGAATTTCCGATATCAAGGGGCCGACTTGGACTGACTCAGGAATGCCTGCGGATTGACCGGCCGGCCATCTTTGTGCACCTCGAAATGCACATGTGGGCCGGTCGAACGTCCGGTCGAACCGGCTTTGGCGACCACTTGTCCGGCGCGCACGACATCGCCTTCCTTGACCGTGAACGCTGAATTATGGCCGTAGACGGTGACATAACCGTTCTGGTGGTCGATTTCCACGACATTGCCGAAACCGGTTTTCCAGCCGGCGTATTTGACCAGGCCATTGCCGGCTGAACGCACCGGATCGCCGGTGTTGGCATCGAAATCGATGCCGTTGTGGTGGGCCCGGCCACCCATGACCGGATGCATGCGGTAGCCGAAACCGGACGTCACGTAACCGTCGGACGGGCGGGTGGTCGGCTGCGATTTCTGCTCAAGCTCTTTTTCGAACAGCATCGATTCAAGCACCGACAGCTGCTGCGAAGAGACTTCGAATTCAGCCTGGATCTGCTTCAGGCTGTCGTTGAGCTCGGCTTCGGTGACATTGCCGGCTTCTTCGCCGCCGCCGGAGCCTGGCAGGCGCTCGAAGTTGAATTCATCGCCCTGCAGGTTGCCGTCACGCGAAAGCCGGATGCCAAGGGCATTGAGCCGATTGGCCTGGGCCTGCAGTTCGGCCAGGCGCAGGGCCATGGCGTTCATGTCGCGCTGGCTGGCGGCCTGGATTTCAGCAATCTGGCGGTTCTGCCGCGCTACCTGTTCCTGCAGACGGCTGAGTTGCAGGTTGCCAATTCCGGTTTTGGCGACATAACCGAGGCCGAATACCGCCAGCACCGCCAAGGCCGAAAACATGCCGAACAGAACCGCGGTCCGGCGCTCGGCCAGGTTGATTTTTTTCGGAGCCCGCAGGTGTTTTGAAACTACAATGATATTGAACATCAAGAATCTCTGGAATCATATGGCCGAAAACAAACCCGGGAACCCCGAACTGTCGGCAATGGCTGCCTTGGTCCACTCCGGCCTGTCGGATCTTCTCCGGCGCGCCGAAAATACGGCGGCTTGGGATCAGGTCCTGCGTCGGTGTCTGCCGGAACCCCTGGCCAAACATTGCGGTTTGGTGTCTTGGGATGACGGCAAACTGCTTTTTCAGGCATCCAGCCCGGTTTGGAAAAACAAACTGCGCCTGCACGGCCGGGAAATCCTCGACTGCGCCAACGCGGCGGGGCTTCATGCCCGGGAAATACGTATCCGAATCAATCCGTCCATGCCGGAACACGACTAATCCATGACAGCAGTCATTGTCGGCCATCGACGGCAACAAAGGGTTAACAGGGCGTTAACTTTAAGTTAAGCAACTGATTTTCTTCAGATTGAATTCAGGCAACTGTGACCGGATTCACAAAAGAAATAGGCTCGAAATCTGCCGCATCTTCAAAACTGACCACTTCCCAGGCATTGGCATCGGCCAACAAAGCCCGAAGCAGCTGGTTGTTGAGGCCATGGCCGGATTTATAGGCATGATAGGCGCCAATGACGCTGTGGCCCAACAGATACAGGTCGCCGATGGCATCCAGGATTTTATGACGGACGAATTCATCGTCGAAACGCAGGCCGTCGTCGTTGATGACCCGGTATTCGTCGAGGACGATGGCATTGTCCAGACTGCCGCCCAGGGCCAAGTTGCGGTCACGCATGTATTCGAGGTCCTTCATGAAGCCGAAGGTGCGGGCGCGACTGACTTCCTTGACGAAGGACGTGGTCGAGAAATCGATTTCGACGCTGGAGGCCGAGCGTTTGAAGGCCGGGTGCTTGAAATCGATGGTGAAGCCGATCTTGAAGCCGTCGTATGGCTCGAAACGCGCCCATTTGTCACCATCTCGGACCTCGACAGAATGCTTGATCCGGATGAAACGCTTGGCGGCGTTCTGTTCCTCGATGCCGGCGGACTGCAACAGGAACACGAATGGACCGGCCGAGCCGTCCATGATCGGTACTTCTTCGGACGACAGGTCGATGTAGGCGTTGTCGATACCCAGACCGGCCAAGGCCGCCAACAGGTGTTCGGTGGTCTTGATCTTGATGTTGTTTTCATCGACCAGCACCGTGCAAAGCTGTGTCTGGCCGACCAGATGGGCCTCGGCCTTGACTTCAACCGGGCTAGCCAGGTCGATCCGGCGGAAAATGATGCCGCTGTCCGGAGCCGCCGGGCGCAGGGTCATGAACACCTTTTCACCGCTGTGCAGGCCCACGCCGGTGGCGCGGATCACATTTTTCAAGGTTCGTTGCTTGATCATGGGGGAAATGATAACGGCCGTTTCGTGTATAAAAGATAAATTCCGTTGCACTGGCGCGTCGGGTCCGCCAATCCATGCAGGTCATTGTAGGTCAAAAAACCGACTGTTCGGAAAAAGGCCCGCCGGTCGGTCCGGCGGGTGAATGATCCAGGACACCGCGAGGACGGCGGTGCCGGTTTAAGGCAATGGACTCAGTCCGCCTGACGGCGTAGGAATGAGGGGATATCCAGATAGGTCTGGCTACCGGCATCGGTCATTGCCGTAACCGTTTGTTGGCCGATGCTGGGTTCGGTCCGCGACGGGCGGCGAAGGTTGCCGGAAATCGAACCCAGACCGGGCGGCGATACCGGGTCGAAATCGGCCGGACCGGGACCATCGGTGCCGGTCGCCCGCCACTGGCCGGGTTCGGATTTTACGATCTCCGGACGCTGTACCACGCGCGCGCGCGCCTGATTGAGGCCGGTGGCGACCACAGTCACGCGTACTTCATCGCCCATGTTTGGATCGAGCACGGTGCCGACGATGACCGTGGCATCTTCTGAAGCGAAGGCCTCGATGGTGCTGCCGACTTCGTCGAATTCGCGCATGGTGAAGTTCGGACCGGCGGTGATGTTGACCAGCACGCCGTTGGCGCCGTGCAGATTGACCTCGTCGAGCAGCGGATTGTTGACCGCCGACTGCGCCGCGGCCTGGGCGCGGTCGTCGCCGCGGGCGACGCCTGAGCCCATCATCGCCAGCCCCATTTCCGACATGACCGTGCGGACGTCGGCGAAGTCGACGTTGATGATGCCCGGACGGGTGATCAGGTCGGCGATGCCCTGCACCGCGCCCAGCAACACTTCGTTAGCGGCTTTGAAAGCACTGATCATGGTCGCGTCGCGGCCGAGCACGGTGATCAGCTTTTCATTGGGTACGGTGATCAGCGAATCGCAGTGCTTGGACAGTTCCTCGATGCCCTGAAGTGCGGTCTGCATGCGCCGGCGGCCTTCGAACGGAAACGGCTTGGTGATGACCGCAACGGTCAGGATGCCGAGTTCCTTGGCGACCTGCGCCACCACCGGCGCCGCGCCGGTTCCGGTGCCACCGCCCATGCCGGCGGTGATGAACACCATGTCGGCGCCTTCCAGCACCTTGATGATGGCCTCGCGGTCTTCCAACGCGGCCTGCCGGCCGACTTCCGGATTGGCGCCGGCGCCGAGGCCCTTGGTGACGTTGGCGCCGAGCTGCAGATGCGTTTTGGCGCCACATTGCTTGATGGCCTGGGCGTCGGTGTTGGCCATGATGAATTCGACGCCTTCGACGCCGGAATTCACCATGTGCGCCACGGCGTTGCCGCCGCCGCCGCCGACCCCGATGACCTTGATTACCGCGTTCGGTGCCGCCTGTTCCACTAATTCGAAATGTGCCATGGTTTGTCCTCTTTGGTTTTATGATGGATTTACAACTCGCCCTTGATGATCTTGCCGATCCTGCCCAGCCAGCCGCTGACCGGGTTGTTGCCGCGGTAACCCGTTCGACGCGGGTTATCGCTGATTCGCCCCCACTGCAATAAACCGACCGCCGTGGCGAAGGTGGGATTACCGACGACTTCTCCCAGGCCTTGGATATTGCGGGGGATGCCTTCCCGTACCGGCATGTGCAGCATTTCCTCGGCCAGCTCGATGACCCCTTCCATGCGTGCGGCACCGCCGGTCAGCACCATGCCGGCGCGTACGAACTCCTCGAAGCCGGAGCGGCGCAGTTCGGCATGCACCATTTCGAAGATCTCCTCGTAACGGCTCTGTACGGTTTCAGCCAGCGCTTGCCGGGCCATACGGCGCGGCGCGCGGCCACCGACACCGGGCACCTGGATGGATTCGTCGGCCCGGGTCAGGTTGGCCAAGGCACAGGCATAGCGGATTTTCAGCTGCTCGGCATCCGGGGTCGAGGTGCGCAGGATATGCGCGATGTCGTTGGTGACCTGGTCGCCGCCGATCGGCAGCGAGGATGCATGGCGGATGTAGCCTCCGGCGTAGACCGCGATGTCAGTGGTGCCGGCGCCCATGTCGACCAGCACCACGCCCGACTCCTTTTCGTCCTGGCTGAGCACCGCATGCGCGGACGCCAGCGAGGACAGCACAAGGCCGTCGACCTGCAGTCCGCAGCGGCTGATGCATTTTTCGATGTTCGAGGCGGCCGAAGTCGCGGCCGTGATCAGCAGCGCATGCAGCTCCAGCCGCACTGCCGACATGCCGACCGGATTGCGCACGCCTTCCTGGAAGTTGTCGAGGATGTATTCCTGCGGTATGGCGTGGATGATGCGCTGGTCCGAGGAAATGGCGACCACGCGCGCGGCCTGCAAGGCCTGTTCGAGATCCTGGTACTGCACCTCGCCGCCGGCCACCGGCGAAATACCTGAAGAGCGCCGGCATTCGGTATGGGCGCCGGAGATGGAGGCGTACACCGAGCGGATTTCGCAGCCGGCCATCACTTCCGCTTCCTCGATGGCGCCGCGGATCGATTCGATGGTCGATTCGATATCCACCACCACGCCGCGGCGCATACCGCGCGCGTCGTGGGTGCCGAGGCCGATGACTTCGATTTCGTTGTCGTCCGAGGCGTATTCGCCGACCAGCACGGTCACCTTGGCGGTACCGATGTCCAATCCGACGATCAGGGATTTGTCGCTTTTGCGGGTCATGTCAGGGCGGGTTCCATGGGGTTCTGTGGCGGGTTGGGCGGTTCCGGTTTCGCTATGTCGCGCCAGCTCAACGCGAAGCCGTTGGTGTAGCGCAGATCGGCATGCAACAATTGTTTCTGCGCCTGCTCACGGCGGATTTTCGGCAGCAAGGCGACGAAACGGGCAAGCCGGCTATCGGTATCGTTACGGCCGACCTGCACCACCAGACCGTCGGAAAGCACCAGCCGCCAGGCATTCCGTTCGCTGACATCGAGCTCGGCGATACCGAGTCCGACCGATTGGAACAGCGGTTGCGCGGCTCGGTAGAACGCGACCATGTCCGCGGACTGGATGGCTCTGCCGCTGAACTTCGGAAGCACCGGCAGCTTGCCGTCCGGCTTGCGGAAAATCGAACCCTGTTCGGCCACCAGATCGGTGCCGTTCCATACCGCCAGGGGCTTGTACTCGTTGAGGCTGACCACCAGCGTATCGGGCCATTTCTTGCGGACTTCGGCGTTCTCGACCCAGTGCAACCGCTCCAGGTCGGCATTGATCGCCTGCAGATCGACCGCGAAAAAACCCTGCCTGAGATGGGGCATGGCGGCATCGCGGATCTGGACGGGATTGACGAACTTGAACGGCGCCGAGACCTGCAGGTGTTTCATCGGCCAATGCCGGCCGCCGACCCAGCCACCGAGCACCGCCAATACCGGTGTTGCGATGATCAGCATCACCAGCATTCCGAGCAGTAGCCTGCGCAGCGCCTGCATCAGGAATCCTCCCGCAGGCAGCTGGTTTCGAGGATGCGCAGGCACAGCTCGGCGAACCCGATGCCGCATTCGGCCGCGGCTTTCGGCACCAGCGAATGCGAAGTCATGCCCGGTGCGGTGTTGACTTCCAGCAGATAGAATTTTCCGTCGGCGTCGCGCATGACATCGACCCGACCCCAGCCGCTGCAGCCGGCCGCATCGAATGCAGCCGCCGCCAGCGCGCCGATGGCCTGCTCGCCGTCTCCGGTCAGGCCGGGGCACAGGTATTGGGTGTCGTCGGCCACGTATTTGGCGTGGTAATCGTAATACTCGCCGGCGGGAACGATCCGGATTGACGGCAATACGCGTTCGCCGAGAATGGCGACGGTGTATTCCTGGCCGACGATCATCTGTTCCATCAGCAATTCGCCCGGATAGCGTTCGGCCAGAGCCACCGCCGCCGGCAGATCGCTTTCCGCGAATACCCGGCTGACGCCGACGCTGGATCCTTCGCATGAAGGTTTGACGATGACCGGCAGACCGAGCCCGCGGGCTGCGGCGGCGACATCGGCGCCCGGGGCCAAGCGCGCGTAGCGCGGCGTCGGAAGTCCCATCGACAGCCATATCTGCTTGGTGCGGATTTTATCCATGCTCAGCGAAGAACCCAGCACATCGGATCCGGTATAGGGCACGCCAAACGCTTCCAGCATGCCCTGCAGCACGCCGTCCTCGCCGCCGCCTTTGTTGCCATGCAGGATGTTGAATACGCGGTCCACTTTGCCCGCGACCAGCAACTCGAGCAGGGCGGGAATGCCATCGACAGCGAAGGCGTCGATGCCCTGCGCCTGCAGTGCGGCCAGGACATTGGCACCGGAATCCAATGAGACCGCGCGCTCGGAGCTGGTGCCGCCCATCAGCACCGCGACCCGGCCGAAACGTTCAGATGATTGCTGCATGCTCATGGGTTGGGCTCCAGATTCAGGCCGTACGCCGCCAGTTGCCCTGACACGGCGCCGATATCGCCGGCGCCCATCATCAGCAGCAGATCGCCGTCGTGCAGGACGTCGCCGAGCACGTCGCGTAGCTCCCTTGCTGCGCCGACCAGAACCGGATCGAGGCGTCCGCGGGCGCGGATCGAACGCGCCAGCGACTTGCTGTCGGCACCCTGTATCGGCGGTTCGCCGGCGGCATAGACGTCGGTCAGCACCACGGCATCGGCCGTGGACAGCACTGCGCTGAACTCGTCGAACAGATCGCGGGTGCGTGAATAGCGGTGCGGCTGGAAGGCCACCACCAGACGTTTGTCGGGCCAGCCGCCGCGGGCGGCTTCGAACACCGCCGCCAGTTCGGTCGGATGGTGCCCGTAATCATCGACCAGCAGCGCGCTGCCCTGCCGCAGTGCCAGCTCACCTTTGATGTTGAAGCGGCGGCCGATGCCTTCGAATTTCCGCAGCGCGGCGGCGATATCGGCGCGGGTGACGCCGAGCTGCCAAGCCACGGCGGCGGCGGCAAGGGCATTGAGCACGTTATGCCTGCCGGGAAGGTTCAGCACGATATCCTGGCTGTTGCCGTCGGGCAGATGCAGGGTGAAATGCATCCGGCCGCCGGATTGCATGACCGCGCTGGCGCGGACGTCGGCATCGGCACCGAACCCGTAGGTGATGCAATGGCGCGGCATTTCCTCGGCCAAGGCGCGCACTTCCGCATCTTCGATGCAAAGCACGGCCAGCCCGTAGAACGGCAGACGGTGCAGGAATTCGGAAAAAGCCAGCTTGACCCGGTTGAAATCACCGCCGTAGTTTTCCAGATGGTCGGCCTCGATATTGGTCACGACCGCGATCAGCGGATTCAGGCGCAGGAAACTGCCGTCGCTTTCATCGGCTTCGGCCACCAGCCACTGGCCTTGGCCGAGCTGGGCGTTGGCGCCGGCCGAAAGCAGCTGGCCGCCGATCACGAAAGTCGGGTCCATGCCGCCTTCACGCAGCACGCTGGCGGTCAGCGAAGTGGTGGTGGTCTTGCCATGGGTGCCGGCGATGGCGATGCCGCGCTTGAAGCGCATCAGTTCAGCCAGCATTTCCGCACGCGGCACGATCGGAATGCGCAGGGCACGTGCGGCCAGCCGCTCGGGGTTGTCGGACCTGATCGCGCTGGAAACCACGACGACATCGGCACCGTCGACATGGCCGGCGGCATGCCCTTTGAAAACGGCCGCGCCCATGTCGTGCAGGCGCAGTGTGGCGGCGCTTTCGTTCTGGTCGGAACCGCTGACCTGATAGCCCAGCGTCACCATCACTTCGGCGATGCCGCTCATGCCGGAACCGCCGATTCCGATGAAATGCACGCGCGGAAAGGCGCGGGCCAGGTCGTCTTCACGCAACAGATGCCGCTTCATGCCGCCATCTCCTTTATGATGAAATCGGCGACATCGTCGGCCGCGCGCGGAAAGGCGCAGGCACGCGCCGCATTGGCCATCTGCATGCGTTTTCCGGAATCGCCGCCGATTGCGATCAAAGCCTGTTTCAGGTTTTCTTCCAGTCCGGCATCCTGACGGAACCACATTCCGCCGCCATGCTGCTTCAGGAAATCGGCGTTGCTGGCCTGATGGTCGTCGACCGCGGTCGGCAGCGGCACCAGGATGCTGGCGATGCCGGCAGCGCAGATTTCAGCGACCGTCAACGCGCCGGCACGGCCGATGACGACATCGGCCCAGCCATAGGCCTCGGCCATATCGCGGATGAACGCTTCCACCGAGGCCCCGACATTCGCCGTACGGTATGCCGCCTGGGTTTCCGCCAGCAGTTTTTCGCCGCTTTGATGACGGACCTGGAAGGCGATGCGATCGGAAATGCCGGCAAGCACCGCCGGCAGCACGGCATTGAGCGCGCGCGCGCCCTGACTGCCGCCGAGCACCAGAATGCGCAACGTGCCTTCGCGTCCGGCAAAGCGCAATTCCGGAGCCGGCAAAGCGCTGATTTCGGGACGTACCGGATTGCCAACAGTGCTGTGCGCGACCGATTTGAAGCTGTCGGGGAAACCGCTCATCACCTTATCGGCAATCCGCGCCAGCAGACGGTTGGTCATGCCCGGCGCGCGGTTCTGCTCGTGCACCAGCAATGGCCGGCCCAACATCCAAGCCGCCACGCCGCCAGGCCCGGCGGTATAGCCGCCGAAGCTGATAACGGCGGCCGGACGGTGGCGCCTGATGATCCGATGCGCGGCCATCACCGCCGCGGCGATGGTCATCGGCGCTTTCAGCAGGCTGAACGCGCCTTTGCCGCGCAAACCCTTGATGGCCAGGGTTTCGATGCAAAAGCCCTGCTCCGGCACAATCCGCGTTTCCATGCCGCCGTCCGAGCCGAGCCAGATCACCTGCAGGCCGCGCTCACGCAGCGTCCTGGCAACGGCCAAGCCGGGAAAGATATGGCCGCCGGTACCGCCGGCCATGATCATCACCGTGCCGGTTGCGGCGTTCATGCGTCTGCTCCGGCGGTCGGTTCAAGCCTTGGCTTGCCGATACGCGCGGCATTCCGGGCCGAGGCCACGGCAGCCGGCTGCTTCAGGGTGAATCCGGACGCGTCGACGCGCGGCGATTCGCTGCGCTCGCCGCGCTGGCGCTTGGCACGGTCCAACTCGTAGCTGATGCGCAGCAAAAGCCCCATGGCGGCGCAGGTCATCATCAGACTGGAACCGCCGGATGAAATCAGCGGCAAAGTCAGGCCCTTGGTCGGCAGGATGCCGAGGTTGACGCCGATCGAGACCGTGGCCTGGATGCTGATCCACAGGCCGAGCCCGAATGCGCAGTACGCCGAGAATGGCCGGTTCAGTTCCAGGCTGCCAAGACCCGTGCGGAATGCGCGCCAGGTCAGGAGGCCGAAGACTCCGACCAGAAAACAGATGCCGAGAAACCCGAACTCCTCGGCGTAGACCGAGAAAATGAAGTCGGTATGCGCTTCCGGCAGGTAGTCGAGCTTCAGGATGCTGCCGCCGAGGCCGACGCCGGACAATCCGCCGCGGCCGATGGCGATGAAGGCCTGCACCAGCTGGAATCCGGAATCGAACTGGTCGGCCCAGGGATTGAGGAAACTGGTCAGGCGCTTGACCCGGTAAGGCTCGAGATAGGCGATGAACGCCATCGCCACGATCAGGCCGATGGCGGGGCCGACGATGTGTTTCTGGTTGGCGCCGCCCAGCCAGATCATGCACAGCGTGATGGCCAGCAACAGGGCGGAAGATCCGAAATCGGGCTGCAGCAGCAGCAGCATGACCAACAGGCAGGCGATGCCGATCGGCTTCAGCAAGGCTTTCAGGCTGACCGGAATCTGGTCGCGGTAGCGCACCAGATAGCTCGACAGCCAGACGATGAACATCAACTTGACCGCCTCGACCGCCTGGAAATTCAAGGGCCCGAGATGGACCCAGCGACGGGCGCCGTTGACCGACTTGCCGATGCCGGGAATCCAGACGCTGAGCAGCGCCACGAAACACAGGGCCAGGAAGACATAGCCGTATTTTTCGATTTTGCGGATCTCGGTGCGCAGTACGAATCCGGCCATCATAAGGCCGATGGCCAGAAACAGGATATGCCGGATCAGATAGTAGAACGGTCCCTGTCCGGAAATCACCGCATACGACATCGAGCTGGATGCCACCATGATCACGCCGATCGCCATCAGAACGGCGACGGCGCCGAGCATCCACGGATCCATGCGGCCGCCCAGATCGTTGAATTTGGTGGCTTGGGCGGGAGTCGACATCAGCGAACCTTCAACGTGGCCAGGGCGACCAGAACCAGAATCACCGAAATGATCCAGAAGCGGACGATGACCCGCGGTTCCGGCCAGCCTTTCAGTTCGAAGTGATGGTGGATCGGAGCCATCCGGAACACCCGTTTGCCGGTCATCTTGAACGACGCGACCTGGATCATCACCGACAGGGTTTCAATCACGAAAATGCCGCCCATCAGTACCAGGATCAATTCCTGCCGGACGATGACGGCAATGGTACCGAGAGCAGCACCCAGGGCCAGGGCGCCGATATCGCCCATGAAGACCATGGCCGGGAAGGTGTTGAACCAGAGGAATCCCATGCCGGCGCCGGCGATGGCGGCGCACACGATGGCAAGCTCACCGGCACCGGGCACCGCCGGAATCGCCAGGTAGGTGGAAATCACCGCATTGCCCGAAGCATAGGCGAAGATGCCCAAGCCACCCGCCACCAGCACCGTCGGCATGATGGCGAGGCCATCCAGGCCGTCGGTCAGGTTGACCGCATTGGAGAATCCGACAATCCAGAAATAGGCGATGACCATGAACAGGGCGCCGAGCGGAATCGCCACATTCTTGAACAGCGGCAGATACAGGGTGGTGTTCGAGGGCGCGTCGGCGGTCATGAACAGCAGCACCGCGGCGAGCGCACCGAAAACCGACTGCAGTGCGTATTTATGCCGGGATTTCAGGCCGTTCGGGTCGCGCCTGACGATCTTGATCCAATCATCCAGCCAGCCGATCAGCCCGAACAGCACCAGCACCGCCAGTACGATCCAGACATAGCGGTTGCGAAGGTCTGCCCAGAGCAGGGTCGACAGCGTGATGGTCATCAGAATCAGGGCGCCGCCCATGGTCGGCGTACCGGCTTTGGAAAAATGCGATTGCGGGCCGTCGGTGCGGATCGGCTGTCCACCTTTGAGCTTGGCCAGACGCGCGATGACCGGCGGACCAAGCCAGAGCGAAAGCACCAGGGCGGTCAGGGCACCGAGGATGGCGCGCATGGTGATGTAATCGAACAGGGCGAACAGACGGGCGAATTCCTGCAACCAACGCGCCAATTCAAGAAGCATGCGGAGTCTCCTTCAAAGCGAAATGTTCGAGCAACGCGTTCACCACCGCGTCCATGCCGCTGGATCGCGACCCTTTCACCAGCACGCGCTGGTCTGCCGTCAATGCGTCCCGCAACGCAGCGGCCAGCGCCCCGCGGTCATCGAAGTGACGGGCTCCGGCACCGAATGCGGTGTGTGCCGAATGGCTGAGTTTTCCGCATGTCCACAATTGCGCTACCCCGCCCGCCTTGGCTTGCCGCCCGATATCGGCATGCAGCGCTTCGGCGCTGCCGCCGAGCTCGGCCATGTCGCCCAGCACCAGCAACGCGGTCCTGCCGTCCGAGGCACAGGCCTCGGCCAGTACCGTGATGGCGGCGGCGACCGAACCGGGGTTGGCGTTGTAACTGTCGTCGATCAACACCGCGCCGTTGCCCAGCATCTTGGGGAGCTGGCGGCCGGCAACCGGCACGGCGCTGTGCAGACCGGCCACCACCGCTTCGAACGGGGCGCCGGCGGCCAGGGCCATGGCCGTTGCCGCCAACGCATTCAGGACATTGTGGCGGCCGGCAAATGCCAGCCTGATTTCTGCACGCCCGGCCGGCGTCAGCAGTTCAAAGGCCGAGGATTCGGCCGAAAGCCGTAGACCGACGGCGCTGATATCGGCGGCGTTGTCGAGGCCGAAACGCAGCGTGGCACGCGCGCCGATGCGTTCCATGAAGTAGCCGGCGAAGGCATCATCGACATTGATCACGGCGATGCCGTCATCCGGCAGGGCTTCGTAGATGGCGCCTTTGGTCTCGGCGATGCCGTGTACCGAACCCATGCGCTCGATGTGCGCCGGCGCTACGTTGTTGACCATCGCCACGGTCGGCGTCACGATGCTGGTCAGGTAGGCGATGTCGCCGGGTTTTCCGGCACCCATTTCATAGATGGCGAATTCGGCGTCTTCCGGCGCATCGATGACCGCCAACGGCAGTCCGATTTCGTTGTTGCGGTTGCCGGGATTGGCGTAGGCCCTGCCGGCATGGCGCATGATGGCGTAAAGCATGGTCTTGACCGAGGTCTTGCCGTTGCTGCCGGTCAGCGCCAATACCACGCTACGGCGGCCGGCTGCCAGACCAGCGGCGATTTCGCCCAGGGCTTCTTCCGTGTCCGGGCAGAGTATGTGCGGCAAATCCGTAATGGCCGGACGGTGCAGCAGCAGTGCCGCAGCACCATGCTCCCCGGCCTGCGCAGTGAAATCGTGGGCATCGAAACGCTCGCCGCGCAGGGCCACGAACAGCGTGCCGGCCAGATCTGCCCGGCTGTCGGTGCCGATGCGGGTGATGGCGACGTCGTCGCCGATGAGGCGGCCTTCGCACCATTCGGCCAGCTGCGACAGCATCACCGTTCTCATGCCGCCTCCGCAAGGATGCCGGCCGCGACGGCGCGGTCGTCGAAGGCCGATTGCACGCCATCGACCTCCTGATAGGTTTCATGGCCTTTGCCTGCGATCAATACGATGTCGCCCGGCCCGGCCTCCCGCACCGCTTCGGCGATGGCCGATCGACGGTCGCGCTGGATGCGGACCCGCCCGGGATGCCGGAATCCCGCACGGATTTCGGCCACGATGGCATCGCCCGGTTCGGTGCGCGGGTTGTCATCGGTCACCCAGACGATATCGGCCAGGCGTTCGGCGCAGGCAGCCATCAACGGGCGCTTGCCGCGGTCGCGGTCACCGCCGCAGCCGAACACGCACAGCAGGCGTGCCTGGCCGTGGTCACGCAGCGTCTGCAGGGCCTGCTCGAGGGCATCCGGCGTGTGCGCGTAATCGACCACCACCAAGGGCTGCCCGCCGATTCCGCCGAGCCGGCTCATGCGGCCGTCGACCGGTGCCAAAGCAGCGATGATGTCGGCGGTTTCGGCCAGGCCGTGACCCAGCCCCGACAACACGCCGGCCACCGCCAGCAGGTTGTCGACGTTGAAGCGGCCGAGTAATGACGATGCCACCGACCGGCGCTCCGCGCCCAGGACCAGCGTGAACCGCATGCCGTCCAGACCCAGCCGGATATCCTCGGCGCGCAGATCGGCATCGAGGTGGCCATTGGCCGAAACCCGCATCAGCGATAGCCCGCCCGGCAGTCCGGCCAGCAAGGCACGGCCGTAAGCGTCATCGATGTTGATGACCGCCTGGCGCAGGCCGGGCCAGCTGAACAACCTGGCTTTGGCTTCGAAATACGCCTGCATGCTGCCGTGATAATCCAGGTGATCCTGGGTCAGATTGCTGAATACCGCGGTGTCGAACGCGACTTCGGCGACCCGCCCCTGCTCGAGCGCATGCGAAGACACTTCCATCGCCACCACCCGCGCTCCGGCATCATGCATTTCCGCCAGCGCGCCATGCACCGCGATGACATCGGGGGTGGTGCGTTCGCCGGCACGTATCTGCCCGAACATTCCGATGCCCAGCGTGCCGATGGTTCCGGCGCGGCATCCGCTTCGGGTGAATGCCTCGGCCAGCATCTGCACGGTCGAGGTCTTGCCGTTGGTGCCGGTCACGCCGATCACTGTCATCGCCCGGGAAGGCGAACCATAGAATCGGTCGGCGATCGTCGCCTGCAGTCGCTTCAATGCCGGCACCGGCACGGCATTGCCGGTCGGCACGTAGCCGTCCGGCGCCGGTGGCTCGAACAACACCGCCGCCACCTTGCCGGCCAGTTCCGGTTTCAGGTAGTTGAGCCCGTGCGCCGTCAGCCCGGAGACGGCGATGAAGGCATCGCCTTCCCGCAACACCCGGGAATCGGCGGTCATGCCGGTGATCAGCGGATTGAAATCCGGCGGAATGCCGAAAAGGCCGTCGGCCAGCTGCGACAACGCCATGCGCCGGCTCATGGCATCACCCCGTCATCGGGCGGTTGTTCGTCCGCGCTATCCGTGGCCAGTGCCGGCGCTGCGGCGGGCGTACTGGCATACCACTGCTCGATATTGTCCGGCGGCACATCCATCAGGCGCAAAGCGCCGTCCATCACGTTATGGAACACGGGGGCCGACACCAGGCCGCCGTAATAGGAACCGTTGGAGGGTTCGTGGACCACGACCACCATCGCGAAACGCGGATTGTCGACCGGAACCACGCCGGCAAACACCGAGATGTAGCGCTTTTCGTAACCGCCGGCGACGGCGCGGCGCGAGGTTCCGGTCTTGCCGGCGACGCGGTAGCCCTTGATGGCGGCGCGGGTCGCGGTGCCGCCGGTTTCGGTCACCGCTTCCAGCATGTGCAGGACCTGGCTGGAAATGGCCGGATCGATCGCCTTGTGCCGACCCGTCGAGCCGCCTTTGACGAAGGTGGTGTCGACCATGACGCCGCCGTTGGCCAGTGCGGCATAGGCCTGGGCCAGCTGCAAAGGCGTCACCGACAGGCCGTACCCGTAGGAAATGGTCGCCTTTTCGACCGGGCCCCATTTGTTCGGCGCCGACAGCACGGCGGCCGATTCACCGGGGAATCCCGACTGCGTGCGCTCGCCGAAACCGAAGCGGTCCAGGACGTCGTACATATGGCCGCTGGTCATCATCGCCGCCAGTTTCGCGGCGGCGATATTGGACGATTTGACCAGCAGGCGGCGCATGTCGACCGGACCGTAATCGTGGGTGTCCGAAATCGGACGGCCGGCGACATAGTATTTTCCGGGGCCGGTCGGAATCAGCATGTTCGGATCGATGCCGTCTTCCAGCGCGGCGGCGACGGTGAACGGCTTCATGGTCGAGCCCGGTTCCAGCACATCGGTCACGGCGGCGTTGCGGCGCAGCGACGGCGATATCGCGAGCCGTGAATTCGGGTTGTACGACGGGTAGTTCACCATCGCCAGCACTTCCCCGGTCTTGACTTCGATGACCACCGCGGTCCCGGCCCGGGCATCGTTGTCCTTGATGCTTTTCTTCAGCTCGCTGTAGGCCAGATATTGGATGCGGCGGTCGATCGACAGCGTCAGGTCCTTGCCGTTCCTGGCCGGGCGGATCAGATCGACGTTCTCGACGATCCGCCGGTCGCGGTCGAGGATGACCTTCTGATTGCCGGGTTCTCCGGTCAGCCATTGGTCGAACGCCAGCTCCATGCCTTCGACGCCGTGTTCGTCGAGATTGGTGAAGCCGACCACATGCGCCATCACCTCGCGGTGCGGATAGAACCGGCGGAATTCACGTTCGCTGCGGACGCCGGGAATCGCCAGATCGAGTACGGCTTTGGCATCATCCGGATTCATATGCCGTCGTACGTACATGAACTGCTTGTCATGCTTCTGCGCCAATCGCCGGGTAAGCTCATCGACCGGCATTTCCAGGACCCTGGCCAGCTTCGGAATGTTCCTGGTGTCGGTCAGCAGCACCTGCGGATTGACCACGATCGACTCGACCGGGCTGGACAATGCCAGCGCTTCGCCATTGCGGTCGGTAATCATGCCGCGGGTGGTGGCGATGGTGACTTCACGCAGAAAGCGTTCGTTGCCGCGGCTCTGGTAGAACTCCTCGGTGACCAGCTGCATGTAGGCGGCTCGCGCCACCACGGCGCCCGCGCACAGCAGCAGCGCGCCGGTTATCAGCAACAAGCGGGTGCGCGGCATGCTGGCACGCGTCTGCGGCTTCATGGCTGCACCACCATGGTTTCGTTTTCCAGCGGAAAATGCATACCGAGCTTTTCGGTCGCGATGCCTACGATCCGGTTGGTTTCAGATACCGTCGCCTGCTCGGTCTGCAGGCGGCGGAATTCGATGTTGAAGGCATCGCGCGCTTTCTGCAGCCGGCTCAGCTCGATGTACGCCTGACGGTGCGAATGCCGGGCGTAGGCGACGTTGACCGCACTCAGCAGGACCGCCAGCACCAGCGCCGCCAGAATGAACAGGCGCGGCGTCATCGCTGTACCTGCGCCGGTGCCGGCATTTTTTCGGCAACCCGCAAGACGGCACTGCGGGCCCGCGGATTATGTCCGGTTTCGGCATCCCCGGCTTTGATCGCCCCCGAGATATCCATCATGCTGGCGGTGAATGCCGGCGCTTCCGGCATGCGCCGGTTACCGGCCGGTGCTTTCGCGTGCCTGGCGATGAATTGCTTGACGATGCGGTCTTCCAGGGAATGGAAGCTGATCACCGCCAGCCGGCCGCCGGGTTTGAGCAGATCATGCGCGGCCTGCAGACCGCTTTCCAGTTCGGCCAGTTCGCGATTGATGAAAATACGGATGGCCTGGAAGCTGCGCGTGGCCGGATGGGTTTTGCCATCGCCGCGGCCGACGATGCCGGCAATGCACTCGGCCAGCTGGCCGGTACGGGTGAACGGGGTTTCCGCGCGCCGGCCGACCAAGGCCTTGGCGATCCGCCGGCTTTGGCGTTCTTCACCGTATGTCCAGAGCACGTCGGCGATATCGTGTTCGGAGGCATCGGCCAACCAGACTGCGGCGCTGTCACCGGTCGAGGTGTCCATGCGCATGTCCAACGGACCGTCCAACCGGAAACTGAATCCACGCGCGGCGACATCCAGCTGCGGCGAGGACACGCCCAAGTCGAGCAGCACGCCATCAAGGCCATTGCGGGTCTGCGCCCAGGCGGCCATGCCGGCGAACGAGCCGTGCCGGATGGCCACTCTCGGATCATCGGCAAAACCCGCCAATGCGGCCTCGATCGCTTCCGGATCCTTGTCCATCAACAGCAGGTGTCCGTCGGGGCCGAGCCGTTCGAGAACGCCGCGGGCATGCCCGCCGCGGCCGAAGGTGCCGTCCAGATACCAGCCATCGCGCTTCACCCGCAGTCCGTCCATGACCTCTTTCCACATCACGGGAAGGTGGCGGGGAGTCTGCATCGGCACAGAGGTCCCGGTCACCATCGCTTAAATCCTCAAGTCCAGCATGGCATCGCTGATATCATCCTCGGCGATGGTGTGGCGGATCTGGCTGAGATGGGCCTGCTCGCTCCACAATTCGAGCTTGCTGCCCATGCCCAGCAGCACGGCGCGTTTCTCGATGGCGGCGGCATTGCGGTGACTGGCCGGCAATAAAATCCGGCCATTGCTGTCGGGCTCCAGCACGGTGGCGGCTCCGACCAGTTTGAGCTGCAGATTGCGGTGGACCTTCTTGGCATTGGGCAAGGCATTGATCTGGTCGCGGACACCTTGCCAGACCGACTCCGGATACAGCCAGAGACACCCCGCTTCGTAGGGGTTGTAAGTCAGTACCAAACGGTTGCCGCAAGCGTCCACAACCAGGTCGCGGAAAGCCGTGGGGATGGCCAAACGCCCCTTATCGTCGATGCTGATGGCGGTTTCACCCTGAAACATATCCACAAATTCCCACTAAACCCCAGTTTTTCCCTCGATTGCCCACATTAGTATTCCAATATGCCAAAGTCAAGCACTTTTCATGGAATTTTCATATGCCGAATCAAGGAGTTGCACTAACTTAATAAAACACTTTAAGAAGCATTTAATGTCTGTTGTTTATGCTCATTTTTAATTTCAGGGGTTGGTGTAGGGGCATTTTTCCACGAACTTATCCACAAAACAATTCGTCCCTTTTTGGACGGCCGCGCCACACGTCCTGCGCAAATCCAGTGACACCGCGCGGGTGACTTCCGGCAGATGACGCCGCGCCCGAATCTGCGACACTGGGAACCTGAACAGGAGGATGGCAATGGAACGTTTCGGCCGTAGCTGGGGTTTATTGAAATCGTGTATCGCGGTCTTGCGGGAAGACAAGGAATTACTGCTGTTTCCGGTACTTTCAGGTCTTTCATCGTTGCTGGTGTTGGCCACTTTCGCCCTACCGCTGTTCATCACCCGGGCCTTTTCCGACGGCTTCGGCGTATTCGGGGCCGCGGTCGGTTTCGCGTTCTACTTCAGCCAATACCTGGTGATCTTCTATTTCAACGCCGCCTTGGTCGGCGCGGCCCTGAAGCGTCTGGAAGGCGGCAACCCGACATTTTCCGACGGCATCGGCATCGCCAATGGCAATCTGGCGGCCATTCTGGGTTACGCCGCCATAGCCGCCACCGTTGGCATGCTGCTGAAAAGCGGCCGCCGCCGCAACGGCATGCTGCAATCGATCGTGCGTTCCTTGGCCGGCATGGCCTGGACGCTCGGTACCTTCCTGGTGGTGCCGGTTCTGGTATCCCGCAAAATCGGTCCGCTCGACGCCATTGCCGAAAGCGCGCGGCTGCTGAACAAGACCTGGGGCGAAAACCTGATCGGCACGACCGGCATCTGGCTCGGCTTCGGCATGATTTCATTGCTCTATGTGTTGGTTTCGATAGGCTTGGTCATCGCCGTGGCCAAGATATCGGGCGCATTGGCCATCGGCCTCGGCATCGTGTTCGGCATCGGCCTGCTGTTGATCGGCATCGTGAAATCGGCGATCGGCGCGATTTATACGGCAACGCTTTACCGTTATGCCACCGACGGTGCCGCGCCGGAGGGTTTCGACACGCAACAGCTTAGCCTGGCCTTCGCTGG
>Ga0075163_10002825_pt1 | contig 23323 bp, 17 predicted proteins | sample JI1023141ADNA_FD_71478 | JGI IMG/M metagenome (GOLD analysis project Ga0075163, IMG submission 71478) | Wastewater effluent complex algal communities from Wisconsin, to seasonally profile nutrient transformation and Carbon sequestration -... | ecosystem: Engineered > WWTP > Effluent > Algae... | reverse complement strand
ACGAAGGCGCTGACCGGCGGCCCCCCGCCGCGCCCTGACCTGAATTTTCGGCAGGATCGAAGCCAACGGAAAGGCAGCAGACTGTGCAGATTGCGCAGCTGTTTGAGCAAAACGCTAGAATGAAATCGCTATTTGATCAAGGAGCCGCCGTGGACGACACTGACCAGCAACTCCTCAGCCTGCTGCGCGCTGACGCCCGCGCGTCGGTGGCCTCGCTGGCCAAGACGTTGCGGGTGGCGCGTGGCACCGTGCAGAACCGAATCGCCCGAATGGAGGCCAATGGCACCATCGTCGGCTACACGGTGCGCCTGAAGCCACAGACCGACACCCACCGCATTGCCGCCCTGATGACCATCGCGGTCGAGGGCAACGCTGCGGATGCGGTCATCCGCATGCTGCGTGGCGACCCGGCGGTGCAGACCTTGCACACCACCAACGGCCGCTGGGATATCGTGGCGGAACTGCGCGCCGACAGCCTGGAGGCCTTTGACCGGGTGCTCAGCCGCATCCGCCTGATCGAGGGCATCGCCCACACCGAGACCAGCTTGCTGCTCTCAACTCACAAGCTTTGACTTCTGGCCCGGCCAGCCGGACTGCCCTGTCCGTCTGCGGCCTGGCCCGTGCCCCATGTCCGCTCCGCTCCCCGCCGCCCTCAACAACGCCCAGATGGAGGCTGTCCACTACCTGAGTGGGCCCTGCCTGGTGCTGGCCGGCGCGGGCTCGGGCAAGACGCGTGTCATCACCCACAAGATCGCCCGCCTGCTGCAGGCCGGGTTGGCGCCACGGCAGATCGCCGCCATCACCTTCACCAACAAGGCCTCCCTTGAGATGCGTGAGCGGGCCAAGGCGCTGGTGGGGCCGAAGGCGGCCAAGGACCTGGCCATCAGCACCTTCCACTCGCTGGGGGTGCGCATGCTGCGCGAGGATGGCAACCAGTTGGGCCTGAAGCCCAACTTCTCCATCCTCGACGCCGACGACGTGCAGGGCGTGATCCGCGACGCAGGTGCATGCACCGACAACGCGCTGGCACGACGCTGGCAATGGGCCATCAGCCTGTGGAAGAACCGGGGCCTGAACAGCGAGGGTGCCGCTGCGGCGGCAACGAACGACGACGAGCGTGTCGCTGCCAGGGTGATGTCCCTCTACGAGGAGCGCCTGGCGGCCTACCAAGCGGTGGATTTCGACGACCTGATCAGCCTGCCGCTGAAACTGGTCACCACCTGCCCAGAGGCGCAGGAGAAATGGCGCAACCTGTTCGGCCATGTTCTGGTGGACGAGTACCAGGACACCAACGCCGTGCAGTACGAACTGCTGAAGGCGTTGGTCAGCCACCCGGACGAGCGCCGTCACGGCCGCTTCACCGCAGTGGGCGACGACGACCAGAGCATCTACGGCTGGCGCGGCGCGACGATCGAGAACCTGAAGAAACTGCCCGAGGAGTTCCCGGCGCTGAAGGTGATCCCGCTGGAGCAGAACTACCGATCGACCGGCGCCATCCTGCGCGCCGCCAACGAGGTGATCGCCGGCAACCCGAAGATCTACCCGAAGAAGCTCTGGAGCGATCACGGCGAAGGTGAGCCGGTGCGCGTGGCCGAGTGCGACGGCGAGGAGCACGAGGCCGAGCGGGCGGTGGCCCGGATCCAGGCGCTGCGTGGCGACGACGGCCGCAACAAGTTCGCCGATTTCGCTATCCTTTACCGCGCCAACCACCTGGCGCGCGCTTTCGAGCAGAAACTGCGCGCGGCCCAGATCCCCTACAAGGTCTCGGGCGGCCAGAGCTTTTTCGACCGTGCCGAGATCAAGGATCTGTGCGGCTGGTTGCGCCTGCTGGTCAACCAGGACGACGACCCGGCCTTCCTGCGCGCCATCACCACGCCCAAGCGCGGTGTTGGCCACCAGACCTTGGGCAAGCTCGGCGAGTTCGCGGCGAAGTGGAAGGTCAGCCTGTTCGAGGCCTTGTTCGCCGAGAGCCTGCCTGCGGTGCTGCCGGCCAAGGCCATCGGCTCGCTGCACGAGTTCGGCCGCTACGTGAATGATCTCGAATACAAAGCCCGAAACACGATGGGCTCGGAGGACGCCAAGGCCCTGCTGCTGGCCTGGCTGAAGGACATCGACTACGAGAAGCACCTCTACGACAGCGAAGACAGCGAGAAACTTGCCGCGTCGCGCTGGGCCAACGTGCTCGACTTCGTCGACTGGGTCGCGCGGCGCTGCGGCGGCGAACTCACGCAGGAGGGAGGCGCCTTCGAGAGCGACAGGAAGAGCGTGCTCGAGGTGGCTCAGAGCATCAGCGTGATCCTGAGCCTCGCCGAACGTGGCGACGAGCAGGATGTGGTGACCCTGTCCACCCTGCATGCCAGCAAAGGCCTGGAGTGGCCGCACGTGGTGCTGGTGGGTGTCAACGAGGGGTTGCTGCCGTTTCGCAGCGACGATGACGAAATGACCCCCGAGCGCCTGCAGGAAGAGCGTCGGCTCATGTACGTGGGGATCACCCGTGCGCAAAAGACCCTGGTGGTCAGCACGCTGCGCCGGCGCAAGAAGGGCCGCGACACGGTGGCGGGTGTGCCCAGCCGTTTCATCGCCGAAATGAAGCTACATCTGGCGCAGGGCCACGAGAACCCCAAGGACAAGCTCAAGCGCATCCGTGCCGAGCTGGCGGCCAAGGCGCTGGCGGCAGTGCCGGGACCTTGAGGGGCGCCCTGCCTGATGTGGTCCTGATGCCATCCTGATGCCGGAGCGGGTACTGTTCGCGGATGAGCCGCTTCCCTCACTCCCTATGGGCCCCGCCTGGCCACCGGGCGGCAAGCTGGCGCCGCCGCCTCGCGGGAGGCGCTGCCGCTTTCGCCCTGTGGGCCTTGGCCTTTGGCGGTGCCGTTGCGCTGGACCACCATGTGGACCTGGCCAACCAGGCCATGTTGTTTGTCACCGCCTCGGTGCTGGCCAGCATCTGGTTGGGCGCGCCGGCGTCCTTCGCCTTTGCGCTCATGTGCATGTTGAGCCTCAATTGGGGCTTCGTGCCGCCGCGCGGCAGCTTCACCGTCGACCTGGAGCGCCACGCGGTGCTGCTGGGTGCGATGCTGTTGGTGAGCTGGCTGATCGCCGGTCTGGTCTGGCGCCTGCGTGCGCAGGCGGCCGCAGCGCGTGACGCGGCGTGCTGGGCCGCCCGCCTGCAGGTGGTGGGTGAGGCCTTGCGGGACAGTGCCGACCCCTCTGCACAGGCCCAGCCGATCGCCGAGGCGCTGGCCGCGCTGGGGGGGAGGCCGGCCGCGCTGATGCTGCTGCATGACGAGTTGCCGCCGGCCGACCTGGCCGAGATGGCGTTGTGGCACGGCGAGGTGAGCGACGACGAACGGGCCGGCCTCTGGCTGTGCCTGCGGCAGTCACAGCCATTCGGACCGGGCACCGGCCGCCATGGCGAGCAGCCAGCGTGGTATCTGCCGCTGCGCTCACGCGGCGCCAGCCACGGTGCGGCGCTGGTTCGCCTGGCCAACCCCGAATCCGCCAGCGACGCGGACCGCGCACGGGCACAGGCACTGTGTGATCTGCTGGGTTTGTCGCTGCAACGCGCTGCGCTGGCCCGTCAGACCGAGGCCGCACGCGAGCTCGCGCAGACCCAGGGCGTGCGCAATGCCTTGCTGGCCTCGATCTCGCACGACTACCGCACGCCGTTGGCGGTGATCCTCGGAGCGGCGTCCTCGCTGCAAGCCCAGGGCGAACGGCTCTCGGCGGTGCAGCGCGAACGCCTGGCGCAGCAAATCGTCGACGAGGTCGAGCAGCTCAGCCGCATGACCGACAACACTTTGCAGCTGGCCCGACTCGACGCGCCCGGCGTGGCGTTGCGGCTCGACTGGGAGTCGGCCGAGGAGATCGTCGGCACGGCGCTGGCCCATGCGCGGCGGCGCGACCCGCAACGTCGGCTGCATGGCCGGCTGGAGCCGAATCTTCCGCTGCTGCGTTGCGATGCGCTGCTGCTGTCCCAGCTGTTGGACAACCTGGTCGACAACGCGTTGAAGTACAGCGAAGGCCCGGTTGAACTGGTGGCGCGCCTGCAGGCGCCCGGCGAGGCATCGGGATGGCCCCAGGTGGTGATGTCTGTGCGTGACCGCGGCGTGGGCATCGCGCCAGCCGAGCGGCGCCGGGTGTTCGAGGTGTTCCAGCGCGGTGACGCGGCACCCACCACGCGCGGCGCGGGCGTCGGGTTGGCGGTCTGCCGGGCCATCGCCCGTGCCCACGGGGGCGAGCTGAGGTTGCGCGCCCGGGCACACGGCGGCAGCAGCTTCGAACTGTGGTTGCCGGTGGTGCCGGTGCCGGCACATGAAGGTTCTCGCGCATGATCCGGGTGCTCCTGGTCGAGGACGACCGCGACCTGCGCGGCACGCTCCGCGACGCGCTGGCACTCGAAGGCTACGAGGTCAGCACCGCGGCGAGCCTCAGCGAGGGCCTGGCGCTGTGGACGCACGCCCGGCCTGCACCCGATCTGGTGCTGCTCGACCTGGGTTTGCCCGACGGCGACGGCGAAACCCTGCTGGCCACGCTGCGCCGGCGGGATGCCACGCCAGTGCTGGTGATCTCTGCGCGCCAGGCCGACGGGCAGAAGATCCGCCTGCTCGATGCCGGTGCGGACGACTATCTGGTCAAGCCCTTCAGCATCGCCGAGTTGCTGGCTCGCCTGCGTGTCGCATTGCGCCACCGTGGCACCGCCACCTTGCCGGCCCAGACGCGCTATGAAGCCGGTGGCCTGGTGGTGGATCTGTCGGCGCACCGCGTCAGCCTGGGCGGCGATACCGTGCACCTCACGCCCACCGAGTTCAAGCTGTTGGCCCGGCTGGTGCGCAGCGCCGGGCAGGTGGTCACCCACCGGCAATTGCTGTCCGACGTATGGGGTGACGAGTTCACCGAACACACCCACTACCTGCGCCTTTACATGGGCCAGTTGCGTGCCAAGCTGGAGGCCGATCCGGCCGACCCGCAGTTGCTGCTCACCGAGCCGGGTGTCGGGTATCGGCTGCTCGACTGAACATCCATATGCGTTCCTGACGGCGGCCCCGCCACCATGGCGGCAGCCTCACCACAGGAACGGTTCATGTCCACTGAAACCACGCTGCAAAAACAGTCGCTGGGCGCCGCCACGCTGGGCGCCATTGGCGTCGTCTACGGCGACATCGGCACCAGCCCGCTTTACACCGTCAAGGAGGTGTTTGCGCCGGCCACTGGCGTGGCGCTGACGCCTGAGAATCTCATCGGTGCGGTGTCGGTGATCTTCTGGGCCTTGATGCTGGTGGTCACGCTGAAGTACGTGACCCTGATCCTGCGTGCCGACAACCGCGGCGAGGGTGGCGCCTTGGCGCTCACCGCGCTGGCGGCGCAGGCGGTCGCCGACCGGCCACGGCTGCGCCTGGCGCTGCTGTCACTGGGGGTCTTCGGCGCCACGCTGTTCTATGGCGACAGCGTGATCACGCCGGCCATCTCGGTGCTGGGCGCGATGGAGGGCTTGACGGTGGTGACGCCCGACCTCGCGGCCTGGGTGTTGCCGCTGAGCATCGCGGTGCTGATCGGCCTGTTCGTCGTGCAGCGCTTCGGCACCGCAGCGGTCGGCAAGGCCTTCGGGCCGGTGATCCTGCTGTGGTTCGCGGTGTTGGGTATCACTGGCGTCATGCAGATCGCGCAGCAGCCGGCGATCCTCGCTGCGCTGAACCCGCTGCATGCCTTCCAGTTCCTGGCGGAGCGCGGCTGGCATGTGTTTGCGGTGGTGGGCGCGGTGGTGCTGGCCTTGACCGGCGCCGAGGCCTTGTACGCCGACATGGGGCACTTCGGCCGCCGGCCGATCCAACTGGCCTGGACCGGTCTGGTGTTGCCGGCATTGGCGCTCAACTACATGGGGCAGGGTGCCTTGTTGATGGGCGACCCGTCGGCCATCGAGAACCCGTTCTACCGCCTGTTCCCGGACGCCTGGGTGCTGCCGGCGGTGGGCTTGGCCACGATGGCCGCCATCATCGCGTCGCAGGCCGTGATCTCCGGTGCCTACTCGGTCACCCGGCAGGCCATCCAATTGGGCTTTCTGCCGCGCATGACGGTGCGTTTCACCTCGGCGCGCGAGTTCGGCCAGATCTACATGCCGGCGGTGAACTGGGCCCTGCTGGGCGGCGTGGTCGCTGCAGTGCTGGCCTTCGGCAGTTCGTCGGCGCTCGGCGGGGCCTACGGCATCGCCGTCACGCTGACCATGCTGATCACCACGGTGATGACCTTCTTTGTGGTGCGCGAGAGCTGGCGCCTGCCGGCGCCGCTGGCCTGGGGGGCGACACTGTTTTTTCTTGCCGTTGACGCGGTGCTGGTGGCGGGTTGTGCCGTCAAGCTGTTCGACGGCGGCTGGTTCCCGCTCGCATTGGGCCTGGGCCTGTTCACCCTGATGAGCACCTGGGCCCGCGGCCGCGCCCAGATCATGGACAGCATCCAGCGCGACGGGCTGGCGCTGGCGCCATTCATTTCCAGCCTGGATCCGTCCGACCTGCAGCGCAGCACCCGTACCGCCGTCTACCCTGTGGCCAACCCCGAGATGGTGCCGCAGGCCCTGCTGCACAACCTGAAGCACTACCAGGTGCTGCATGAGCGCAACGTGATCCTGACCGTGGCCTACCACGAAGTGCCCTGGGTGCCGCCGTCAGAGCGGGTCACGGTGCAGGCTTTGGGCAACGACTTCTGGCGGGTGACCCTGCACTTCGGCTTCATGGACACGCCGGACGTGCCACAGGCCCTCACCCTGGCCGAAGCGCAGGGCCTGAAGGTGCCAGCCTTCGAAACGAGCTACTTTCTCAGCCGCGAGACGGTGGTGCCGACACCGGGCATCGGCATGGCCGGCTGGCGCGAGCGGATGTTCGCTGCCTTGAGCCGCAACGCGCGCAGCGCCGCGGAGTACTTCCGCTTGCCAGACAACACCGTGGTGGAGCTCGGGACGCGGGTGCAGATTTGACGGCGGCACTTGGCACGCAGCGTGGCCAGCGCGCGGCCGCTCCGAAGCGGCCGCGCACCCTCGCGGAGGGTGGCAGCGGTAAACCGCTGCCGGGTGCGCCATCTACTACTCGTAGACCTCGGCGTTCGGGTCGGTCGCTTCGAGCTCGTAGGCCGCGGCCAGCATGGCCAGCCGGCCGATCACGCCATACATGTAGAAGCGGTTCGGCGCGCTGACGCCGGGCTTCTCGCCGGGCTTGGGCAGGTGATGGCTCTCGGAAAAGGCCAGCGGCACGAAGCTGGAGCCGGGCGCGTTGAGGTTCTCGTCGATGCCGCGGTCGGCATGGATGCGGTAGAAGCCGCCGACCACGTAGCGGTCGATCATGTAGACCACCGGCTCGGCCACTGCGTCGTTGACGCGCTCGTAGGTCGGCACGCCTTCCTGGATGATCACCTCGGTGACCTCCTGTCCGTCCTTCACCACGGACATCTTGTTCTTGGTGCGGCGGTTCAGCTCGTCGAGCTCCTTGGCGTCGCGAACCGTCATGATGCCCATGCCGTAGGTGCCGTTGTCGGCCTTGACGACGACGAATGGCTTCTCGTTGATGCCGTATTCCTTGTGCTTGCGGCGGATCTTGGACAGCAGCGTGTCGACGTTGCTCTGCACACAGTCGAGCCCGGTGCCCTCGTTCCAGTCGACCTGGCCACAGCGTGCGTACATCGGGTTGATCAGCCACGGATCCATGCCCAGCAGCTTGGCGAACTTCTTGGCCACTTCCTCGTAGCTCTGGAAGTGCTGTGTCTTGCGGCGCACGGACCAGCCGGCGTGCAGCGGCGGCAGCAGGTACTGCTCGTGAAGGTTCTCGAGCACCTTCGGTACGCCTGCCGACAGGTCGTTGTTGAGCAGGATGGTGCAGGGGTCGAAATTCTTCAGCCCCAGACGGCGCTTGCTTCGCAGCAGCGGCTCGAGTGTCAGGCTGCTGCCGTCGGGCAGTGCCAGCGCGGTCGGCTCGGTGATCGCCTCGTCCAGCGTGCCCAGGCGCACGTTCAGGCCGGCCAGCGAGAAGATCTGCATCAGCCGCTGCACGTTCATCAGGTAGAACATGTTGCGGGTGTGCTTCTCGGGGATCAGCAGCAGGTTCTTGGCCTCGGGGCAGATCTTCTCGATCGCCGCCATGGCCGCCTGAACCGCCAACGGCAGCATCTCCGGCGTCAGGTTGTTGAAGCCGCCGGGGAACAGGTTGGTGTCCACCGGCGCCAGCTTGAAGCCGGCGTTGCGCAGATCCACCGAACAATAGAACGGAGGGGTGTGCTCCATCCATTCGAGCCGGAACCAGCGCTCGATGGCCGGCATCGACTCCAGCATGCGCTGCTCCAGCTCGTTGATGGGGCCGGTGAGCGCGGTGACGAGGTGCGGGACCATGGCAGGCGGGACGCGTGAGGGGAGAAGGAATTCTGGCAGATGGCGGCGGCCGGACCGAATGCAACGCCGCCCATGAAAAAATGGCTGCCCGGAGGCAGCCCTTTCGGCGTGTCGAGGTGTCCGGCCTATTTGTTGTAGGCCGTCTCGCCGTGCGAGGTGATGTCCAGACCCTCGCGCTCCTCGTCTTCCGGCACCCGCAGGCCGATGACCAGGTCGACGATCTTGAAGGCCACCAGGGAGACGACGCCGGACCACACGATGGTGATCAGCACGGCCTTGGCCTGGATCCAGACCTGGCCGGCGATCGTGTAGGCGTCCGGCGCGATCATGGCGACGGTCGTCCAGTCAGCCACGGCGCTGGGGCCACCGAGGTTCGGCGAGTTGAACACGCCGGTCAGCAGCGCGCCCAGGATACCGCCCACACCGTGCACGCCGAACACGTCCAGTGTGTCGTCCGCGCCCAGCATCTTCTTCAGGCCGGTCACGCCCCACAGGCAGGCAAAGCCGGCAACCACGCCGATGATCAACGCACCGCCCACGCCGACATTGCCGGCGGCCGGGGTGATGGCGACCAGGCCGGCCACGGCACCCGAGGCGGCACCCAGCATCGAGGCCTTGCCCTTGTGCAGCGCTTCACCCATCGACCAGGCCAGCACCGCGGCAGCGGTGGCGACGAAGGTGTTGATGAAGGCCAGCGCGGCGTAGCCGTTGGCTTCCAGCGCCGAGCCGGCGTTGAAGCCGAACCAGCCCACCCACAGCAGGGCGGAGCCCACCATGGTCAGCGTCAGGCTGTGAGGAGCCATCGACTCCTTGCCGTAGCCGATGCGCTTGCCCACCATGTAGGCACCCACCAGGCCAGCGACCGCGGCGTTGATGTGCACCACGGTGCCGCCGGCGAAGTCCAGCGCACCCATCTGCCAGATGTAGCCCGCCTTGGCGGTCATCTCGTCGGCCACGCCGGCGGCGCCGGTGTAGGCGTCCGGGCCCATCCAGAACCAGACCATGTGGGCGATCGGCGCGTAGCTGAAGGTGAACCACAGCGCCATGAACAGCAGCACGGCCGAGAACTTGATGCGCTCGGCGAAGGCGCCGACGATCAGTGCGCAGGTGATGCCCGCAAAGGTGGCCTGGAAGGCAGCGAAGACGATCTCGGGGATGTAGACGCCCTTGCTGAAGGTCGCCGCATTGGCGAAGGTGCCGGCCACGTTGTCCCAGGTGCCCTTGAGGAACAACCGGTCGAAGCCGCCGATGAAGGCATTGCCCTCGGTGAACGCCAGGCTGTAGCCATAGATGGTCCACAGCACGACGATCATCGAGAAGGTGACCATCACCTGCATCAGCACGGACAGCATGTTCTTGCTGCGGACCAGGCCGCCGTAGAACAGAGCCAGGCCCGGCACGGTCATCAGGATGACCAGCATCGTGGAGACCATCATCCAGGCGGTGTCGCCCTTGTTGGGAACGGGCGCGGGTGCGGCGGCAGCGGCCTCCGAAGCGGCTTCGGCTGGGGCTGCGGCGGCCACTGCGGCGGAAGCCGGTGCCTCGGCGGTGGCTGCCGCAACGGCCGGCGCTGACGCGGCAGCGTCCTGCGCGGCCGCTGCGCCGGCGAAGCCCAGGACCGCAAGGCCCAGGGCGAGGGTGGCAAGAAGTTTTCTCATGATGCGTTGTCTCGGGTGGTGTTTGGCGTGTTCAGAGGGCGTCCTTGCCGGTCTCGCCGGTGCGGATGCGGACAACCTGTTCAAGCGAGGAGACGAAGATCTTTCCGTCGCCGATCTTGCCGGTGCGGGCCGATGCCTCGATGGCCTCGATCACACGGTCGACGAGCGCGTCGTCGATGGCGGCCTCGATCTTCACTTTCGGCAGGAAGTCCACCACGTACTCCGCGCCGCGGTACAGCTCGGTGTGGCCCTTCTGACGGCCGAAGCCCTTGACTTCGGTCACTGTGATGCCCTGAACGCCGATGGCGCTGAGGGCTTCACGCACTTCGTCGAGCTTGAATGGCTTGACGATCGCGGTCACCATCTTCATGGTTGATTGCTCCTAGGTTGGATGCTTCAGAAGTTGTACTTGATGCCGAGCACGACACCGGCCTTGCCGAGATCCTTGCCGTTCGGCCCGACGTAGACATCGGTGTCGGTGTCGACCAATGCCAGGCTCGGCACCCAGCCTGAAAAGTCCTTGCTGATCGTCAGCGAGTAGTCGCTGTAGCTGGCGACCCCCAGGTTCTTGACCGTCTGGTGGCCGATGTGAGGCGCCACCATGATCCCGTTGCCCAGGTCGAACGTGGCCGACAGATCGACGTAGCCGCTGCCCTTGCTGTCGCCGAAGCCAAACAGGTTGGTGACCGAGTGCGAGTACTTCAGCGTGAACATGGCATAGCTCAGCGCCCCATAGATCTCGGTGGTGTTGGCGCTGGGATTCAGGCCGTTGCTCGGATACTGGTAGGTCAGGGCGCCGACGTCGAGGGTCAGGCCGGTGGCGACCTCGCCCTTCCAGCCGCCGTACAGGTCGATCTCGACGTTGGCATCGCCGCCCGCGTCGTCGATCCACTTGATGCTGGAGGCCCAAGCGCCCAGGTAGATGCCGTTCGGCATGCCGAAATCGACGCCGGCCTGGACGGCGGGCTGCAGGCGGGTCTGGGAGATGCCGCGGTAGCGGTAGTCGCTGAACGCGCCGACGTTGAACGCCAGCGTGGAATCAGCGGCCGAAGCCAGGGTCGGCAGGGCGCTGCAGGTGGCCAGCACAGCGGCCATCAGGGCAAGGGATTTCTTCGTCATGGATGGAACTCCGGCAAGTGAAGGTGATGCGTGTCGGAGAGGGCATTGCACCTTCCGTGCCACCGCAGCTCGCGCGCCGTAGGGCCGCGCGCGCCGTCGCATCGGGTGCCTGCCGGCTCTGATCCGGCGCACCAACGCGGGCCATCGGAGCCAATCGGCACCAAAGAGGTGCACAAACCGAGTCCCCCAAGCGGGGGAAGGCGGCAGGCGCCCCGGCCCCGCACAATCCTTGCGCTCCCGGTCACAAGTTCCGGGCGCTCATGGGGGGGATTCATATGACATTGGCCGTCGTTACCAGCCGGGCGCTGGACGGTCTGACCGCGCCCGAGGTCCGGGTGGAGGTCCATCTGGCCAACGGGCTGCCCAGTTTCACGTTGGTCGGCCTTGCCGACACCGAGGTGAAGGAGGCCAGGGAAAGGGTCCGTGCGGCGCTGGCAGAGAGCGGTTTCGCGTTCCCCCACAACAAGCGCATCACCGTCAACCTGGCTCCGGCGGACCTGCCCAAGGAGTCGGGCCGCTTTGACTTGCCCATCGCACTGGGCATCCTGGCTGCCCAGGGGGTGATCGAGTTGTCGCGCCTGCAGGGACGGGAGTTCGCCGGAGAGTTGTCGCTGGCGGGCGAGTTGAGGCCTGTGCGCGGCGCACTGGCGCTGGCCCTGGCGGCGCGCGAGGCCGTGCCACGGCCGACCCTGGTGCTGCCAGCGGCCAGCGCGGCCGAGGCCGCTCGTGTCGAGGGCCTGGATATCCGCGCGGCCAGCCACCTGGCCGAGGTGGTGCAGGCACTGCAGGCGCAGCCGGAAGGCGCGACGTTGTCATTGCCCCGGGCTCGTGCCGCCGAGACGGTCGCTGCGGCCGACTTGCCGGACCTGCGTGACGTCAAAGGCCAGGCGGCTGCCAAGCGGGCTTTGGAGATCGCCGCTGCCGGCGGCCACAGCATGCTGCTGGTGGGCCCGCCGGGGACTGGCAAGTCGATGCTGGCGCAGCGCTTGCCGGGGCTGTTGCCCCCGATGAGCGACGAGGAGGCCCTGGCCACGGCGGCCCTGCACAGCATCGCGGCCGGGGGCTTCGACGCCGCGTTGTGGCGCATGCGCCCGGTGCGCGCGCCACACCACAGTGCCAGTGCGCCGGCTTTGGTGGGCGGCGGCTCGCCGCCGCGGCCGGGCGAGATCTCGCTCGCCCACGGCGGCGTGCTGTTCCTCGATGAACTGCCTGAGTTCCCGCGCATGGCGCTGGAGGCCTTGAGGGAGCCCCTGGAGACCGGCCAGATCACCATCTCTCGTGCCGCTCGGCAGGCGCAGTACCCCGCGCGCTTCCAACTGGTGGCCGCGATGAACCCCTGCCCCTGCGGATGGCTGGGTGCTTTCGCGGCCACGGGCAAGACCTGCCGATGCACACCCGAGGCGGTGGCACGCTACCAGGCGCGCCTGTCAGGCCCGTTGATCGACCGCATCGACATGCAGGTGGAAGTGCCTGCCATGCCGCCGGCCGAGATCCTGGCCGCGGCAGACGGCGAGCCCAGCAGCCAAGTAGCGGCGAGGGTCGCCCGAGCAAGGGAGCGGCAGTTGGCACGCCAGGGCCGCGCCAATGCGGCGATCGGCGCAGGTGACATCGACGTGTTGTGCCAGCTTCAGCCCGAGGCCGCCCTGTTCCTGCAGTCTGCCGCCACGCGCCTCGGCTGGTCTGGCCGCAGCCTGCACCGCGTGATGAAGCTCGCCCGCACCATCGCTGACCTGGCCGGCGCCGACAAGGTCGGTGTGGCGCCCGTGGCCGAGGCCGTTCAGTACCGCCGCGCGCTGCCAGAAGCCTAGTTGGCGCTCAGGCGCTGCCTCGCCGCAGCCGCCAGAGCCCGCCGGCCCGTGGGGTCGGCGACCCACCTCAGGATGGCCTCGATCCACGCATCGGGGTCGTTGGGCAGCAGCACTCCGTCGACCCCGTCGCGCACAAAACCCTCGTAAGGGGCGGCACGGCTGTACAGGCCCATCGCGCCCTGGCGGGCGTAGTCGATGAACTTCACCGGCCCGCGGGCCGCATTGAAGCGGCTGGGCAGCAGCGGCGCCAGGCCGATGTCGGCCGGGTGGCTGGCGGTGTGGGCCAGGTAGTTTTCCCAGCGCATCGGGTGCAGCACGGCCACGCGCGGAAGATCCCGAAATCGCCGGTTCACGGGGAGTTCGCCGAACAACTCGACATGGGTTTCCTCGCTGCGTTGCTGCACTGCAGCCAGGACCGGATGCAGCCAGTCGATCTCAGCCTGGTGCGACGCCGTGCCGTGGTAGACCAGTTTCACCAGCGGCCGAGGTGTGGCCAGCCCTTGGGGAGGGGCAAAAGGGAGCTGGAACGGGGAAGCGCCTGCATACTTGGTGGCCAAGGCTTCGGTGGCCACCCACCACTGGCTGCCCATTTGTTCGAACCAGGGCCGCTGCGACAAAGCCATGCGCCGTATCTTCCGGGCGTAGGGCGCGGCCAGTTCGGACAAGGCCTGCGGGTCCAGCAGGTCATCGTCCAGGAACCAGGCCAGGCCCGCCAGCCCAGGCCGGTGGCGCTCGATCGCGGCGCGCCAAGGCGCATGCAGGTAGCGCTGAACGACCACAAAGTCACCAGGCAGGAGTTGCCCGGCGCGCGGCGCGGCACGCGCGTCGAGGCGAACCAGCGCCGGGCCAAGGCTGGCCAGAAACGGGGCGAGCAGGTAATCCCCGCTGGGGGTTCGGCCTTCTTCCAGCAGCACCAGGCGGCTTGCCGCCTTCGCCTGATCAGGGGTGCCCTGCGGAAAGGCGTCTCGCGGCGGGGGGCTGCCCAGCAGGCGGCGCCACATCAGAGGGCCCTTCCATTCACGGAGGCGTCGAGGAAGTCGACCAGCGTGCCATTGATGCCGTCCTCGGTAGTGCCCTGCGCCGGCGCAGGGGCGATGCGGCGGACACAGTCGTCCCCGACAACCAGCACGAGGGCGTCGGGCCGCTGACGCTGGATGTCGGGCAGGGCGGGCATGAAGACATGGTAGCCGCGGCAGGGCTGCGGATGGCGGTTGACGAGCGTCCACCCGGTGACTTGCAGCCTGCAACGCTGGAGCCAAGTGGCATGCCTGGCCAGGGAAGTCTTGATGGATGAAGAGGATTTCCATGGCGCCGGGCGGGATTGCCGGTGCATCAACCGTGGCCATCCCCCCCAATTTTCGGCCGGGAGATCTTGGGTCCCGGGGCACAATCGGGTGCCAACGCGGCCGCCGGCCGCCACAAAATCAAGGGAAAAGTCGGCCGATGAGGGATTTGTGCTGATACTTGCTGACAGACCAGGGGGCAGTACCAGGGTCGGGTCGGATAGAGTCTGCCTTTCGCTGGCGCTCGGCACCCGGGCGCGAAGCGGCGTACCCACCCGACCATGAAACGCAGTTCCTGGCAGATTCAGAAAGCCGTGCTCTTCGCGCTGATCCTGCGCGAGTTGAAGACGCGCTTTGGTGGCCGAATGGTCGGCCTGCTGTGGGTGCTTTTCGAGCCGATGGCCAACATCGCGGTGATGCTGGCATTGCGCATCATCGTTCGCCAGCGCAGTGCCGGCGTGATGATCGATGTGGCGGTCTACCTCGTGGTGGCGATGATCCCGTTCTTCATCTTTCGCAACATCTGGTTCAGGATGATGTCTGCCGTCGATGCCAACGCGGGTCTGTTCGGCTATAGGCAGGTCAAGCCCGCTGACGCGATGGCCTCACGCGCCATCATGGAAACCGTGATGTACGGGATGATCTTTGTGGCGTTCATGCTGGTGTTCGCTTGGATGGGCTACCGCATCACGCCGGCTCGCCCGATCGAATACCTTCTGCTGGTGGGCCTGTTCATCATTTGGGGCGTCGGGCTCGGGCTGGCCTCCGCGGTCGGGACCAAGAAGTTTCCGGCGCTGAATTCGTTCCTGCAGTTGACCTCCTTCCCGCTCTACATCAGCTCCGGCGTTCTGATACCGATCACCACCTTTCCGCCGACGGTTGTCCAGTACCTGCTTTGGAATCCCCTGCTGCATGTGGTTGAGTTGACCCGTTGGGCCTATTTTCCGACCTACCACCCATTGATGGGCGTCAATCTGTACTACCCACTCTCGGTGGGCATGGTGCTGCTGTTCCTGGGCGTCTCGGTGTTTTTTGTGAACCGCCAGCGCATGCTGGCCCGGAATTGAGGGGCGCACGATGATCGAGCTGCGCAACCTCACCAAGTCGTATCCAACCCGGCATGGCCGCAAGTACGTCTTTCGTGACCTGAATTTCACGCTGCCTACCGGCTCAGGCATTGGCCTGATCGGCCGCAATGGAGCGGGAAAATCCACCCTGTTGAACCTGCTGGGGGGGCTGGATTCGCCGGACAGTGGCGAGGTGGTCACCGACCAGAACATCTCGTGGCCGGTCGGCTTGGCAGGGGGCTTCCAGGGCTCGCTGAGCGCACGCGACAACACCCGATTCGTCTGCCGCGTGTTCGGTGCCAGCGGGCCGGAGATGCGCGAGAAGGTGGCCTATGTCGAGGCGTTCGCCGAGATCGGCGACTATTTCGACCTGCCGATGCGCAGCTACTCGCCAGGCATGCGGGCGCGTGTGGCCTTCGGCATCAGCATGGCCTTCGACTTCGACTACTACCTCATCGACGAGGTGCTGGCGGTTGGCGACCCGATCTTCCGCAAGAAGGCGTCTCAGGTCTTCCGGGAGAAGCTGGCCCATGCCGGCGTGATCCTGGTCACGCACAATCACAAGGAGATCAAGGACCTGTGCAGTACCTTGGTCTTCATCCACAACGGCCAGGCATCGTTCTACGACGACGTCGACGAGGGTCTCGAGGCCTTCCAGGAACTTCTCAAGGCATCGCAACCATGAAGGCATCCTCATTCACGCCCCGGCGTCTGAAGCTGGCGCTGATCGCCGCACCCATGGTGCTCGGCCTGATCTACTACACGCTGATCGCGTCCGACCGCTACACCAGCAAGTCGATCGTCGCGGTCAAGTCGGCGGTGGTCAGTGCGGGGCCGGGTGGCACCATCTCGCTTGGCGCGGGCGCTGGCCTGCTGTCCTGGGAAGACACGCTGTACCTGCTGGATTTTGTTCACTCCGGCAGCCTGGCCCGGGAGCTCGAGCAGCGGCTGAAACTGCGAGAGCACTTCGAGGCGCCACGCGCAGACATCTTCTATCGTCTGTGGCCGGGGACCAGCCTGGAGTGGTTCATCAAGTACTACCAAGCTCGGGTGGAACTCGAGTTCAATGACATCAACGGCCTGTTGACCATTCGAACCCAGGGTTTTGACCCGGAGATGGCCGAGAAGCTGAACCGCGCGATCCTTGAATCCTCAGAGCGCTTCGTCAACAACTACACCCACCGGGTGGCGTCCGAGCAGATGCAGTTCTCGCAGGCCGAGTTCGAGGCCACTTCTCTGCGACTGCAGGCCGCCAAGGCCAAGGTCGTCGAGTTCCAGATGGCCAACAAGATCCTCGATCCGGTTGCCCAGTCGGCCGCTGCCAACGCGTTGACCGCTGAATTGCAGGCCACTGTGGCGCGGCTCGAGGCGGATCTGAAGAACAAGTTGTCCTTCATGCAGCCGGATGCTCCTCAGGTGGTTGCCTTGCGTGACCAGATCGTCGCCAACAAGGCCCAGTTGGAGGCTGAGAAGGCCCGGACCACGTCAAGCCAAACCGGTGACCGTCTGGGGGCCGTGAACGCCGAGTATCAGAGCCTCTTGCTCAAGTCGGTGTTTGCCGAGGACGCCTATCGATCTGCCAATGCGGCACTGGAAGCCGCACGCATCGAGGCCGCGCGCAAGCTCAAGAGCCTGGTCATCGTCGAGGCGCCCGCCAAGGCCGAGACCGCCGAGTACCCGCGCCGCATCTACAACCTGCTCACCTTGCTTGCGCTGTGCGCCATCGTCTATGCGGTGGTCCGGCTCATCGTCGCCACGATTCAGGAACATCAGGACTGAACACCATGACCCGCATCACCCTTCACCACCTGATCGCCGCCCTTGCGCTGGGCGCCCTGACGACGATTGCCGCCGGGCAGGCCGCACCGCAGCCGATGGTTTATCCCGCCACCAGCGGTATGTCGGCCACGGCCCCGAGCACCAGCACGGTACCGACAGCCAGCACCGTCGCCCCGCAGCAGCAACCGGTGCCGGTGGGCACGCCAGCCGTTGCGCCGCCACCATTGGTGGCGCCTTTGCCTGTCACGCCGACGGCCACCGGCCGGCCGGTGATGTTCGGTTCGCAGATGTTCAGCGGCCGCTTTGGCGCCGTCACCTTCAGCGGCTTCAATCCGGACTACCAGCTTGCCATCGGCGACCGTGTGCTGACCCGCCTGTGGGGCGCGATCATCTACGAGGCCACCCAGCCTGTGGACGCACAAGGCAACATCTTCATCCCCAACGTCGGCCCGGTGAAGGTGGTCGGCGTACGCAACGGCGACCTGAACCAATTGGTCGACAACGCCGTCAAGAAGGTCTTCCGCGCGAACGTTGGCGTGTATGCCACGCTTGAAGCGGCGCAGCCGGTGAAGGTCTACGTGACCGGCTTCGTGCGCGCGCCGGGCCTGTATGGCGGCCTGTCTTCGGATTCGGTGCTGTACTACCTCGACCGGGCGGGCGGCATCGATCCAGAGCGCGGCAGCTACCTGGCGGTGGACATCATGCGCAACGGCAAGCTGCGCGCCAGCATCGATCTCTACAAGTTCCTGCTGAAGGGCCAGATCGAGGCCCTGCAACTGCAGGATGGCGACACCATCGTCATCCCGCCGCGCCGTCATGCGGTGATCGTCACCGGCGAGGTGCTGAACCCCTACCAGTTTGAGTTGTCCAAGCCGCAGATCACCGCAGCGGACCTGATGGCGTTGGCCTCGCCCACGCCCAACGCCACCCACATCAGCATCATCCGATCCATCGGCGCCGAGCGCCGCAGCGAGTACCACCCGATCGAAAATGCCGCCAACGTGGTGGTGCAAGCCGGGGACGAAGTGGGCGTCACTGCCGACAAATACCCGGCCACCATCCTGGTGCGCATCGACGGCGCCCATCTGGGCGAGCGATCGTTCGTGATGCCCTATGGCTCGCGCCTGAAGGATGTGATCGCCCGCCTGAAGCCGGCGCCGCAAGCCAACCTCGATGCGTTGCAGCTATATCGCCGATCGGTGGCCGCCAAACAGAAGGAAAGCCTGGATCAGACCCTGCGCAGCCTCGAGGTCACTGCGCTGACCGGCCGCTCGTCCACGATGGAAGAGGCCAACCTGCGCAAGACCGAGGCCGAACTGATCCTGCAGTTCGTCGAGCGTGCCCGCACCATCGTGCCCAAGGGCCAGGTCGTGCTGGCCAGCAAGACGCAGGCCCCCGAAACCCTGATGGAAGACGGCGACGTGGTCCGCCTGCCCGAGCGCACCAACCTCGTCGCGGTCAGTGGCGAGGTGGTCTTCGCCAACACCTTGATCTACACGCCCGACTTCGGCGTTGACGAATACGTGGATCTGGTCGGGGGCTACACCCAGCGTTCGGACCGCAACAAGACCCTGGTGCTGCGCCCGGATGGCAGCATCGCGCCCAGCGGGGCCATCCCCGGCCCGGGTGACGAGATCCTGGTGTTCCCGAAGGTCGAGTCGAAGTGGGTGGAGGTTGCGCGCGGCATCACGTCGATCCTTTACCAGCTGGCGATTTCCGCCAAAGTGCTGACCAGCTTCTGATGCTGACGGGCGCGGCCTGAGCGTGGACACCCGGCCCGGGTTGCCGCGCCGGGCCGGCCCAGGTGGGATGGAGGCAGGATCTTGATCGCGGTACCCAAGCGAGCCTTCGACGCCAAGGTGATGCTGCAAGGCATCCGCCTGGTGCGAGCGGTCAGCCGCCTGTGGGGTGGCGATCGTCAGGCGCTGCTGTCGTTCGAGATCGAGTTGACCCGCCACCTGGGCCTGTTCGATCGTGAGCACTACCTCACGCAGATCGAGCCCAGCGAACTGCGCGGCATGTCGCCGCTTCGCCACTACGTCCTGATCGGCGACAGCGCCAATCTGTCGCCCACGCCGCTGTTCGATCTGCGGCACTACGACGCCCACTGCGGGCCGCGGCACGGCATCAACCGCCTGCTGCACTACGGGCTCGTGACGCGTTTTCAGGGGCTGTCGCCGACCCCCTGGTTTGACGCCGAGTACTACCTGCAGAGCAACCCGGACGTGGTGCAGTCCGGGCTCGACGCCTTGGAGCACTTCCAGCGCTGGGGCTGGCGCGAGGGCCGCAGCCCGCTGCCGGGCATCGATATGCGCCGTCTGCTGGGTTCGCAGCCGGGGCTGCGCGTGTCCAAGGGCAACCCGCTGTCGTTGTTTGCCTCGGGCCAGATGGCGCATCACGTGCAAGGCCTGGAGCAGCAGGCGCGCTACCCCGTCAACGGCGCCGAGCCGCAGACTGTCGAAGGCGACATGCTGGATCCGGCACGCTGGGCCGATTTGGTGCCGCACCGCCCCGCCGGGGAGCCGCATGTCGACGTGATCATCCCGGTCTACGGCGGCGCCCAGGAGACATTGCGCTGCCTGTGGACGGTCCTGACCGCGCCCGTGCGCACGCCCTACCACCTGATCGTCATCAACGACGCCGGGCCGGTGCCCGAGTTGAACGCGATGCTGCGCAGCCTCGCGGCACGTGACCTGTTCACGCTGGAGCAGCACCGCATCAACCAGGGTTTCGTGAAGACCGTGAACCAGGGTCTGCGCATGCACCGCGACCGCGATGTGGTGATCCTCAACAGCGACACGGAGGTCTACAACGACTGGCTGGACCGCCTTCTGAACCACGCCGCCGAGCACCCTCGTCTGGCCACCGTGACGCCGCTGTCGAACAACGCCACCATCTGCAGCTACCCCGAGACGCTGAGCGACAACCGCTTGGGGCTGGAGGTTGCGCCTGGGGAGATCGACCGTCTGGCGAGCCAGGTGAACCGCGGCCGCCACGTGGCCACGCCGACCGGGGTCGGCTTTTGCATGTACATCCGGCGCGATGCGCTGAAGGAAGTCGGGTTGCTCGACGAGCGCCGCTTCGGCCGCGGCTACGGCGAGGAGAACGATCTGTGTCAACGCGCCAGCCGGCGCGGCTGGACCAACGCCATCGCCTGCGACATCTACGTGCGGCATGTGGGCTCGGTCAGCTTCAAGGGGGAGGCCGCCGAGCGCACCGCCCGGGCCATCAAGACACTGGCCAAGCTGCACCCCGAGTACGAGGCCGACGTGGCGCGGCACATCACCGATGACCCCGCCTGGGTCTACCGCGCCCGCATCGATCTGGCCCGGCTGAAGCGCCTGACAACGGCGCGCAACGTGCTGCTGGTCTGCCACAACCGCGGCGGCGGCACCGAGCGCCACCTGTTGGAGCAGTCGCAGCAGTTGCTGGCCCAGGGGGCGGCAGCCTTCGAGCTGAGGCCTTCGCACGAGGCGGGGTGCGTCTCGCTGCTGCATCCCGGCCTGTATGGCCTGCAGAACCTGGCGGCGTTGCCGTTGTCCAACGGTGGCATGTTCCAGGAGGCGCTGCGCGAGCTCGGCATTACCGAGATCCACCTGCACCACCTGATCGACTTCCCGCCTGAAACCGCCATGCACCTGCAGGCTGTTTCCCAGCGCCTGGGCCTGACCCTGCGCCTTGCGGTGCACGATTACTACGCCGTTTGCCCCAGGGTCAACCTGGTCACGCCGGAGGGCCGCCACTGTGGCGAGCCCAGCACAGAGGACTGCAACCGCTGCCTCGCCGCAGACAAGCTGATCGAGCAGACCGGCACCATCGAGGCCTGGCGCGCAGAGTCCCTCAAGCTGCTGGCCTCAGCGCAGCAAGTGGTGGTGCCATCGGCCGATGTCGCACGCCGGCTGGCCCAGGTGGCGCCGCAGCTCCGCGTCAGCGTGGAGCCACACGAGGACGACCCGCCGCCGCGCGACATGCCACCGCAGACCGTGCCCCCGGGGACCGACCTGCGGGTGCTGGTCATCGGTGCGATCAGCCGCATCAAGGGCTACGACGTGCTGCTGGGCCTCGCGCAGTCGGCGCGTGTGCGCAGCTTGCCCTTGACGCTGTCGTTGCTCGGCTACTCGATGGACGATCCGCGCCTGGCCGATGCGGGCGTCAGCCTTTTGGGCCGCTACTTCGACAACGAATTGCTCGCCAAGATCGAGGCTGCCGATCCCCACCTGGTGCTGATCCCCTCGATCTGGCCCGAGACCTACTGCTACGTGCTCTCCGGAGCCCTGCGCAGCGGGCGCCGCATCGCGGTGTTCGACCTGGGCGCGCAGGCCGAACGGGCCCGCCTGCACGACCCCCACCATCTGCTGCTGCCACTGGCTCTGGCCGACCGACCGGACGAGTTGGCGGACTTGCTTGTGGCAGTTGTGCATGACCCACAACGGGTGCCGTTGAAAACTGCGGCATGATTGACTTCATGGCAATTTCGCACCTTCGTCCGACCTCGCGTGCGGGAACCCGGGCTGGTGAAACCAGCAGCACCGCCGCACCCAAGCACGGAGCGCCAACATGCCGAGTGCTTGTCGAAAGGCTGGAGGGCTTGTCGGTGGTTGGCTGGGCGTCGACTTCAGCAGGAGAGCCTGCGGCGCTGCGGCTTGTCGTTGCCGGACATGCCACGGAGGCGAACTTCGAGACCGTTCACCGACAGGATGTGCTGGACGCCTTGAAGCTGAGCTCGTCGGCCAGGCTTGGATTTCGGGTCGATCTGCCGCCATTGGTCTGGGTGGAAGGGCAGGGGCTGCCACGGCCGGTGGAAATATGCGCGGGTGAGCAGACGGTTGCTGTGCCGATGCCTCCGGATCTTGAAAGCGTGCTTGTCCATCTGCGCGGTGGTGCGCTGGACGGTGCATCGGATGATGGGCTGGTTGCTGCGTTGGCGCATGTGCAGGCAGTAGGCATTGGCGCCGTGAGCACTGAAACCGCTCGGTGGGTTGAGCAGGCTGCGGCCGCCCTGGGTGGTTGGGCATCAGTGGGCGCCGCGATCAGGAACATTGGCGCCAAGCTGCATGGGCAGGTCGAACGCTTCGATTGCGCGGTCTTGCACGGATGGGCATGGGTCGAGTCAGCGGACGACGAAATCGTGTCGCTGCACTGCGACGGGGCGCCGGTGGAGTGCTCTGTCATTCGGATCGAGCGCAACGATGTCCGTTCGGCCTTGCATACCGAGCGCAGCCGACTCGGTTTTGAGATCGAGGTGCCCGCGACCTTGTGGAGTGCAACGGCGGGCACTCGGAAGCTGGCGTTGACCGTTCGTGTTGCGGGGGCGGTGTTGAACGCCGAGCCCCTGGAGCTGTCGCACGGACAGATTGTTGGCTGGATTGAGCAACTGCGGGTCGCTGAGGGCGGCGTGCCGCCGGATGAACCTGCAGCGGCCCGCCAAGAGCGGCAGTACCGGACGCTTCTGCTTCTGGAGCACCTGGCAGCGGCAGAGTTGTTGCCGATGTTGGACGCCAGACAACGGGCGTTCGTGCTGGCCAATGCAGCACGTTTCGGCGTGGCGTCGCTCTTTGCTGGGCCAGAAATTCGATCTGCGAAGGGCCTGCCGCTCCCGGCCAGCGCCTTGCAGGATCTCGCGACATTGACCAATTGGCGCATGATGCGGGAGTTCAATCAGGCGCTGGCAGAAGGGGCCGATCCTCCGCTTCAGGCGCTCGAGCAGGTGCTCTCGCGAAACCAGGTGAGCGGCCTGGCGGCTCAGTGGTTTTTTTGGTCGATCATTCCTTATTTTTGCGGCCGGATGATGTATGCCGCGATTCGCCCGCAGCTTGATGCTGGCCGCCTGCGCAACCTGGGCGATTCGAGTTCGGCATATGAGCTTTCGTTGATGCTGCCGGAGGCGGCAAGCTCCGGGGATATGCGGCTCGCCGAATCGGCTATGAGGAGGCTGGCAACGGCGACTGACGGCTGGTTGAACACCGAGTGCATCGAGCAGGCCATTCGAATTGTGGTCTGCACACCTGATGTGGGTACCTTGCGCCAGCAGCCGACCGCGCAATTTCTCGACGCCTTCATGGTGATGTTGGAGAGTGTTGGCGACCGGGGCTATTGGTCGCGCTTGCACGACGCACATCTCATGGGCGCGCTGATCGCGTTGCTGGAGGCACTGCCAAGGCTCACCCAAGGCCTCGCGCAATGGGCAGGCGATTTCGCCGTTCGCCGCTATGCATTGGTGCCTGATTTCTGGCGCCGGCTC
>Ga0075163_10002824_pt1 | contig 23325 bp, 14 predicted proteins | sample JI1023141ADNA_FD_71478 | JGI IMG/M metagenome (GOLD analysis project Ga0075163, IMG submission 71478) | Wastewater effluent complex algal communities from Wisconsin, to seasonally profile nutrient transformation and Carbon sequestration -... | ecosystem: Engineered > WWTP > Effluent > Algae... | reverse complement strand
GGCGTCGTTGTAGGCGGTGGTCAGGTCGGCGCGGGCCTGGGCCGCGATCGCGTCGCCGGCGTGGATCGCGCCGACCACGACCCCGGGCGGGAAGCCGGTGACCGCCGTGCCCGGGCTGACCCCGAGGTCGCCGGTGATCGCGGTCAGGCCGGTGCTGGTCACGGTCGAGGCCGCCAGCACCGCGAAGCCGCCGGCGCTGCCCAGCGCCACCGTGGCCTGGCTGCAGGCGCCGACGGTGAAGGTCCACACGTGGTCGGCGGCGAGGGCGCTGCCGCCCGGATCGGCGGCGCCGGTGGTGATGGTCGCCTGGTACACGCCGCCGACCGCGAGCGGGCTGTCCGGCGTGAGCCCCGCCGTGTGCGTGATCGGGTCGTAGCCGACCGCGCCGGGGACGGCGCTGCCAGCCTGACGGAGGATGAAGGTGGCGCTGGTCAGCGTCGCCGGGTTCATCGCCCGGCTGAAGGTCGCCTCGACCCGGCGGTTGACCGAGACGTCGATCGCGCCGGGCCCCGGGCTGGTCGCGATCACGGTCGGGCCGGCGGCGCTGGCGTCGGTGGCGGCGTCGGTGGCGGCGTCGCCGTTCGGACCGTCGCGGCCGGCGTCGCCGGCGAGCGCGCCGTCGCCGTCGCCACCGTCGTCGGGCGTCGACGGGTGGAGGTTGTCGCCGCAGGCCGGCAGGCCGGCCCACACCAGCGGCAAGGACAGGAGCAGGCGGCCGAGCGCGGTCACGCCTGGCCTCGGTGACTTCGATGATGACGTCGCATGGTCGCGGCCTCCAGCGGCACGGACGGCCGCAAGCACGGCGAGGGCCACTGCATCAACGAGGCCGCGCGCCGCCGCCCCCACGGCCTCGCCCAGGCCCGCCAGCGCGCTGCGCGCCCGACGGTGTGCGCCGGCGCCCGCGGCCACCGCCCGATCCGGGCGCGCTACTCGAGATCGATCCGGCGCAGGTCGTCCTCGTCGAGGCCCTCGAGATGACCGATCTCGTGCTCGAGGGTGCGCGCGACCTGCTCGAGCAGCTCGGCCCGGGTCCGGACCGCGCGGGCGAGGTTGAGCCGGTACAGCACGATCGCCCGCGGCGGCACGTCCTCGCCGGGCGCGGCCTCGGCGCCGAGCGGCAGGCCGCGGTACAGGCCGAGGATGGTCGGCGGCAACGGCGGCGACACCGCGCGGAGGTCGACCGGATCGGGCAGGTCGACGATCGCGACCGGGACCCCGGCGAGGTGGGCGCGCCGCTCGGGCGGCAGCGCGGCGATCAGGCGCGCGACCTCGGCCTCGAGCTCGGCCCGGGTCATCTCGACCGGCGGCCGGAACTCGTCGGGTGCGAGGGCCTGGGCGGCGCTCAGGTGGACGGCGGCGTCGGCGGGGCGGCCGAGCTGCTCGAGGGTGAGGCCGAGCAGGTGGTGGGCGTAGGGATCGTCGGCGCGGGTCGCCAGCACCTTCTCGAACTGGACCCGGGCCTCGTCGAAGCGGCCGAGGTTGAACAGGGCCACGCCGCGCTCGTGGACCGCGTCCATCAGGGTCGGCGCCAGCCGCGCCGCCTCGGTGGCGCGCTCGAGCGCCGGCTCGGCCTGGCCGAGATCGGCGAGCGCCTGGGCCTCGAGCAAGGCGAGCTGGGCCCGCAGCTCGGTCGGGCGGCGCCGGCGAGCGGCGGCGCGCTGGCTGCCGCGACGGGCGAGCTCGAGGCCGAGCTGGGTCGCCGCCCGGCTCTTGCCCTGCTGGCCGTTGACGTAGAAGTCGGCGGCGCCGCGCAGGGTCTCGGGATCGTCGGGGTCGAGGGCGAGGGCGATGCCGTAGGCGAGCGCGGCCTCGTCGTCGCGGCCGGCGCCGGCCAGCGCCGCTGCCTGCTGGTGATGGGCCTCGATCGATCGCGGCGCGCGATCGGCCGCCATGTCGGCGCAGGTGAAGGCGTCGGCCCAGCTCTGCGCCTCGAGCTGCCGACCGGCCTCGTCGAGCAGGGCGTCGAGGCGGGCGTCGTCGTCGAGGCCGGGGGCGGTGGCGGCGGCGCAGCGGCCGACCAGGGCCGGCAGGTGCTCGTGGGCGGCGGCCGCGCCCTCGAGCATCGGGCTGCCGCCCGGCATCGCCTGGGCCGGCGCGTCGGCGGGCCCGGCGCTGGCGCTGCTGGCGCTGCCGGTGCCGGGCGCGGGGTGGGCGCCCGACGCCCGACCGTCGCCGCAGCCGAGCAGGGCGAGCGCGCCGCCCAGCGCGAGCGCGAGCGCGGGCCGGTACGGACGAGACGACGGCGACATCGGCGCAAGCCTACGCCAGTCGCTGGCGATGAGCACCTTCGTGATGATGAGGCGGCGTCGGTGGCGGGCGGCGGCGAGGTAGCGGCGGGGGCGGCGGGCCCTTACGCGGCCGCGAAGGCGCTCCTTGTTACTGATGACCCTCGCTTCGTGAGGGTCGTCAGGCGTCGGCCCAGCTGCGGGCGATGCCGACGTCGACCACCAGCGGGACGTCGAGCTGGTAGGCCTGCTCCATCTCCTCCTTGACCGCGGCGCCGACCCGCTCGGCGTCGTCGGGCGTGCACTCGAACACCAGCTCGTCGTGGACGGTGAGCAGCATCGCGGCGTCGAGGCCGTCCTTGGCCAGGCGGGCGGTGGTCCGCAGCATCGCCAGCTTGATGATGTCGGCGCCCGCGCCCTGCATCGGCGTGTTCTGCGCCACCCGCTCGGCCGCCCGCCGGGCCGCCGGGCTCTTCGACTTGAGCTCGGGGATCGGCCGCCAGCGGCCGAGCACGGTGCGCGAGCCGCCGCGGGCCCGCGCCTCGGCGACGACGTCCTCCATGAACTTGCGGATGGTCGGGAAGCGCTCGAAGTAGCGGTCGATGTGCTCCTTGGCCTCGCGGCGCGGGATGTCGAGCACCCGGGCCAGGCCGTCGACGCCCTGGCCGTACGACAGGCCGTAGTTGACCGCCTTGGCCACCCGCCGCTCGCGGGCGCCGATCTGATCGAGCGGCAGGCCGAACACCAGCGCCGCGGTCTGGGTGTGGACGTCGGTGCCGGCCCGGAACGCGCCCGACAGCAGCGGATCGCCCGACAGGTGGGCGAGGATGCGCAGCTCGATCTGCGAGTAGTCGGCGGCGACCAGCACCTTGCCCGGCGCGGCGACGAAGCCGCGGCGGATCGACTTGCCGACCTCGCTGCGGATCGGGATGTTCTGCAGGTTGGGATCCTGCGACGACAACCGGCCGGTGGCGGCGCCGACCTGGTTGAACACGGTGTGGACCCGGCCGGTGCGCGGGTTGACCAGCGGCGGCAGCGCGTCGAGGTAGGTGCCCTTGAGCTTGGTCAGCTCGCGGTGCTCGATGATCGGCTTGATCGCCGGGTGAGCCTCGATCAGACCCTCGAGGACCTCGTGATCGACCGAGAAGCCGGTCTTGGTCTTGCGGCTGCGATCGGCCTCGAGGCCGAGGGTCTCGAACAGCAGCGCGGCGAGCTGCTTGGGCGAGCCGAGGTTGATCTCGACGCCGACCAGCTCGCGGACCTGACCCTCGAGCGCGGCGATCTGGGCGGTGACCTCGGCGGCCAGCTTGGCCAGGTAGGGACCGTCGATGCAGATGCCGTTGCGCTCGACCACCGCCAGCAGCTCGGCGATCGGCAGCTCGACGTCGCGGTAGACCCGCTCGAGGTTGGCGAGCCCGACCCGGCGGGCGAGCTCGGGCGCGGCCAGGAGCGTGATCTCGGCGACCCGGCCGACCCAGGCCGCGGCCTCGGCCGGCGCGGTCGCCTCGAAGTTGCCCGGCTTGCCGGTGGCCTGGGCGCGCGGCGGCAGGTCGGCGCCGACCACCGGCGCCAGCGCCTTGTCGATCGCCTCGGCGTCGCTCTCGGCGTCGAGGAGGAACGCGGCCAGCATGGCGTCCTCGGTGATGCCGGCCAGGGCCCAGCCGCGCAGGGCCAGGGCCCGGGCCGCGGCCTTGCCGTCGTGGGTGAGCTTGGCGATCGCCGGATCGGCCAGCACCGCGGCCAGCGGGGCCAGCGCCGCGGCGTCGGGCGACGGCCCGGCGGCGAGCGAGCGGTGGGCGACCGGGACGTAGGCCGGCGGCTTGCCCGGCACCGCGACGCCGAGGCCGATCACGGTCGCGCGATCGAAGCGGCCGACGGTCTCGACCCGCAGGCCGCACCGTCCGGCGGCCCGGACATCGGCGGCGAGCGCGGCGATCTCGGCGGCGCTGGCGGCGACCACCGGCTGGCCGAGGTCGGCGCTCGGGCCCGACGACGGTGACACCGGCGTGCGGACGCCGGGCAGGAACGGCGCCGGCGCCGCCGCCACCCGATCCACCATCGCCCCGAACTCGAGCTCGCGGAACATCGCGGCCAGCGTCTCCGAGTCCCACGGCCGCGACACCAGCGAGTCGAGCTCGGCGCCGACCTCGACCTGGCGGTTCAGCTCGACGAGCTGGCGGGAGATGCGCAGCTTCGCGGCCACCTCGGGATCGGCGAGCGGGAACTTGCCGAGCACCTTGGGGTTGCCGGCGATCATCGCCTCGATGTCGGGGAAGTCGGCCACCAGCTTGGCCGCGCTCTTGCCACCCACGCCGCGGACGCCGGGGATGTTGTCGCTGGTATCGCCGCACAGGGCGAGGTAGTCGGCCAGCCGCTCGGGCGGCACGCCGAACTTCTCGATCACCGCCTCGCGGGTGAAGGTCTGCTGGCGCATGGCGTCGACCATCGCCACGCCATCGCCGACCAGCTGCATCAGATCCTTGTCGGCCGACAGGATGACGACCTCCCAGCCGCGCGCGCGGGCCTGGTCGGCCAGGGTGGCGACGACGTCGTCGGCCTCGACGCCGGGGATCGCCAGCACCGGCCAGCCCATCGCCTCGACCAGCGGGCGGAAGCGCGGCAGCTGGATCACGAGCTCCTCGGGCGGCGCGCTCCGGTTGGCCTTGTACTCGGGGTAGACCTGCTTGCGGAAGCTGTCGCGCCCCGAGTCGAAGACGACCGCGATGCGCTCGGGGCGGACGTCGTCGTAGAAGCGGAGCAGCATGCGGGCGAACACGTAGAGCGCGCCGGTCGGCATGCCCTCGGCGGTCGACAGCTGCACCCCCTTGCGCTCGCCGCTGGCGGAGCCCATGAGCGCGTAGTGGGCGCGGAACACGTAGCCGTAGCCGTCGAAGATGTAGAGCCGCTCCGCCATGGCGGCCGACCCTACCAGGATGCGGCGGAAAATCCCGCCCGGGCTCGCGCTACCCGAGCAGCGCGGCCAGCCGCGGCAGCGCGTCGACGCTCCAGGCGCCGTACCAGAACAGATCCTTGCCGCTGACGTCGACGATCCGGCTGGCGCCCGGGGTCGGCAGCGCCGCCAGCGCCGCGCGATCGGCGGCCGAGAATTCGTGCGGCTCGTCGGGCAGGAGGATCATGCCCGGCGCCCGGGCGACGATCTCGGCGGTGGTGATCCGCGGGTAGCGGGTGTCGCGGCCGACCGCGTCGACCGCCGCCTGCTTGCCGAGGTCGGCGGCCAGCGGATAGACCCGCAGCCGGTCGCCGAACGCGTTGCCGATCCCGACCTGGGCGAGGACGTCGCTGCCGAAGGTGTCGGCGTTGAACGTCATCAGCGGATCCATCCAGATCGGCACGAACGCGGTGATCCGCGCCGCCGGCGTCGGCGCCGCGCCCAGCGCGTGGCCGCGGCGGACCAGCTCCCGCACCGCCGGCTCGCGCTCGACGCCCATGACCCGCGCCAGCCGGGCCAGGTGAGCGAGGCCGTCGCCGAGCCGGCGCGGCATCGACACCAGGACCTTGGTCCGCTGGGCCAGCGCCTCCAGCCCGGCCCGGGTGTTCTCCTCCTGGTTGGCGATCACCAGCTCGGGCTCGAGCGCCAGCACCGCCTCGACGTCGACGTCCTTGGTGCCGCCGACGGTCGGGATGACCGCGGCCGCCGCCGGCTCGACGCAGTAGCGGGTCCGGCCGACCACCCGCTCGCCGCAGCCGAGCGCGAACAGGCTGTAGGTGTCCGACGGCACCAGCGACACCACCCGCCGCGGCGGCCGGCCGATGATCACGTCGCGCCCGAGGTCGTCGCGGATCCGCAGCGTCGCCATGGGCCGCACCATGCCGGCGGCGGCGGGCCGGCGCAAGCCGCGCGGCCGCGCGGCCGCGACCAGCCGCGACCGCGGGCGAGCGCGCGGGTTGCATCGCCCGGCCGGCGCCCCTACCCTGCCGCCATGGCTGGCAAGCCGCGATCGAAGCCGGGCGCCCCGGGCAAGCCCTCGCCCGCGCCCTCGGGGGCACCGACCGCGGCCGAGGTCGCGGCCGGGACCGCCCCCACCGGCGCCGTCGCCGCCAAGGACCTCGCCCAGCGCCTGCAGGATCCGGCGTTCCAGGCCGACATCGAGAAGGCGGTCCGCGAGCTGCCGCCCGAGCGCGCCGCCGAGCTGGTCGCGATGCTCGAGGCCAGCATGCGCCGGCGCAAGCTGGAGCTGATCGGCTACCTCGCCGCCGCCGCCATCGTCGTGGTCGGCATGGTCGGCGCGCTGATCGTCATGGGCTCGGGCGACGGCGGCACCTTCCTCGGCTGGATCTTCCTGCTGCCGCTGGCGCTGGCCGGCCTGGTCATGTGGCTGGTCGGCAAGAAGGCGCGGGCCGGCCAGCCGAAGCGGGCGAGCCCGGCCTCGGCGCGGCGACCGTCATGACCACCGACGCCGACGCGCCGCGCTCGCGCCGGGTGACGCTGGCGACCGGCCTCGACAGCCACGTGCTGTCGTGGGGCGACGACCTCGCCACCGATCACACCGTGGTCCTGCTCCACGGCTTCCTCGATCTGGCGTGGGAGTGGGCCGAGGTCGCGGCCACCCTCGGCCGCCACCTGCACGTCGTCGCGCCCGACCTGCGCGGCCACGGCGACAGCGCCTGGATCGGCGCCGGCGGCTACTACCACTTCTACGACTACGTCGCCGACGTCGACGATCTGATCGCGCAGCTCGGCCGCGCCACGGTGTCGATCGTCGGCCACTCGATGGGCGGCAGCGTCGCCGGCTACTGGGCCGGCACCCGGCCGACCCGGGTCCACCGCCTCGCGCTGCTCGAGGGCCTCGGCCCACCCGAGTTCGCCGCCGACGTCCCGGCCCGCACCGCGGCGTGGATCGACGCCTGGCGCAAGGCCCGGCGCGAGCCGCCCCGGCCGATGCGCGACCTGGCCGAGGCGATGGCCCGGCTCCGCCGCCACGATCCCGCGATCACCGACGACGCCGCCCGCCGGCTCGCCACCCACGGCACCCGCGCCGTCGACGGCGGCGTCACCTGGAAGCACGACCCGCTCCACCGGACCATGGGCCCCTACCCGTTCAAGGTCGACGTCGCCGGCACGTTCTGGGCGCGGGTGCCGGCGCCGGTCCTCTACCTCGACGGCGATCGCTCGCAGCTCCGGCTGCCCGATCCCGAGGTCGATCGGCGGCTGGCGATGTTCCCCACCGCCCGCCGCGCCACCATCGCCGGCGCCGGCCACGCCCTCATGCGCCACCAGCCGGCCGCGGTCGCCGCCGCGCTGCTCGACTTTCTGGGGTGAGGCTCCGCCGCCTCATTCCGGCCGGTCAGCGCCCGTCGATCAGCACCTTGAGCACGCCGCGCTGACCGGCGCGCGCGAGGGCGCGATCGGCCTCGGCCAGCGGGAAGCGGGCGTCGATCAGCGGCCGCGGATCGATCCGACCGCCGGCGAGGACGTCGATCGCCCGGGCCAGGTCGCCGCAGCGCGAGCCGACCAGGGTCAGCTCGTGGATCACCACCGGCGCCAGGTCGACGGCGTGGGCGGCGGCGATCGTGCTCTTGAGGACGAGGGTGCCGCGCGGCGCGCACAGCCCGATCGCGCGGGCCAGCCCGGCGGCGCTGCCGGTGGCCTCGACCACCACCGGCGCGGTCAGGCCGGCCGGCACCTGGTCGGCGAGCAGGCCGGCGACGCCGGGCAGGCGATCGAGCTTGGCCCGGTGATGGCCGATGACGGTGGTGGCGACGCCGGCCTGGGTCAGGGCCAGCGCGGTCAAGAGGCCGAGCTTGCCGTCGCCGAGCACGATCGCGCGGTCGGCGCCGTCGATGGCGTCGAGGACGTGGAGCGCGGCCGCCAGCGGCTCGGCGAACACCGCCCGATCGTCGTCGAGGTGATCGGGGACCGCGACCAGGCAGCGCTCGGGCACCGCGAACAGCTCGGCCATCGCCCCGCCGCGACCGACGATGCCGAGCACGGTGCGGGTCGCGCAGTGGTGGCCGCGGTCGGCGCGGCACGCCGGGCACGCGCCGCAGCCGGCGTTGATGTCGGCGACCACCCGCCGCCCCAGCCACGATCGATCGTCGGCCTCGACGACCTCGCCGACCGCCTCGTGGCCGGGCACGCCGCGGAAGCCCATGTAGCCCCGGACGAGCTGGAGATCGGTGTCGCACACGCCGGCGACCCGCATCGCGACCAGCGCCTCCCCCGGCGGCCGCGGCGGGCGCGGCGCGTCGGTGACCAGGCGCGGGACATCGTCGAGGACGAGGGCGAGCACGGCGCGATGGTAGCGCGAGGCGGCGTGAGCGCGTGAGGGGGCGACGATGGCGCGGCGAGCCCTTACCAGGCTGCGGCGGCGCTCCTTGTTTCTTCGGACCCTCGCTTCGCTCGAGTCCTCAGAACCGGTTCGACGCCACCGGCGAGCCGGCCCAGCCCCGCTCGCGCGCGCCCGGCTCGGCGCGGCCGACCAGGCGGGCCAGGGCCAGCAGGCCAGGCTCGTCGTCGCAGGCGATGGCGTCGGCGGCCGGCGGCGGCGCGGCCAGGATCTCGGCGGCGAGCGCGGCGGCGTCGCGCGGATCGTCGTCGGTGCGGCGGGACTCGCCGGTCGCGGGATCGAGCGCGAGCTGGCGGCCCCACGGCGGCACCACCCGCTGGGCCAGGAGCGTCGTCACCTCGGCCGCGACCGGCGCGTCGTCGGTCCAGACGGTGACGTGGGCGAACAGGAGCTGATCACGTCGGCGCTGGGCCAGGCGCTCGAGCTCGCGCGGCTCGACCGTGGCCAGATCGTAGGCGACCACCAGGCCGGGCGCCGGCACGCCGACCGCCGGCCACGGCACCTGCGGCACGCCGAGCAGCTCGGCGGCGGCGGCGGCGATCGCCTCGTGCTCGCGACCGGGCGGCGCGTACACGCACGGCGGTTGCCAGTCCCACGCCGCCAGCACCGCCCGCAGCCGCTCGAGGCCGTGGCGGACGAGCGCCCACGAGTCCTGCAGCCAGGCGTAGCGGCCGCGCATGGGCTCGTCGAAGCCGTAGGGCGAGCGGTGCAGCAGCAGCGCGCCGGTGATGACCTGGTGCCAGCCGCGCAGGTCGCTACCGTCGAGCGGGCAGCTCGCCGCCAGCCGATCGGCCCGCGCCAGCATGGCGTGGACCCGCGCCGCCATCCGCTCCTGCGCCGGCTCGGCCGCGATCAGCCGCGGCACCACCGCACGCGCGGTCGTCAGGTCGCCGCTCATGATCGAGTCGAACACCAGCAGGTAGCGGCACAGGAAGCTGCCCTCGACCAGCGTCGGTCGCGCCGCCAGCACCCGGGCCGCGTCGCGGTAGGCGAGCTGGGCCTCGAGCGCGGCGACCAGCTCGGTGACCAGCGCCTCGCTGTCGGGCGCGAGCTCGACCCCGCGCGCCAGCACCGTCACCGCCAGCGGGGCCAGGCCGTCCTCGATGAGCTGGTAGCCCAGCGCGTACAGCCGCTCGGCGTCGGTCGGCGTCACCGACGCCTCGGCGGTCCGCTCGGCCAGCGCCCGGGCCCCGAGCGCGACGAAGATCGGGCCGAGCACGATCAGCGCGTCCTCGAGCTCGGCGACCGGGACCAGGCGCGGGTACGACACCAGCGCGCGCAGCGCGACCCACGCGCCCTCGGCGTCGCCACCGTGCAGCGCGGCCAGCGCCGCCGCGCGGGCCGCGGCGTAGTCGGCGACGGTCATGTGCGCGCGCGCCCGAGCACCCGGGTTCAGGCGCCGGCGACGGGCAGCCCGGCGTACTTGTGGGTGGCCGCCCGCAGCGCGTCGCGGACCGCGGCATCGCCCGCGGCGGCCGCGACCGGCGTCGGGTAGCCCTCGGAGAAGTAGGTGCCGCTCGGCTCGACGATGGTCTCGGCGGTGGCCAGGCGGATCGACGTCGCCGCGCCGTGGTGCGGGCTCGAGCCGCGGACCGGGCCGAACCCCTCGCGCAGGAGCTTGGTCGAGATGACGCCGGGGTGGAGCGCGTAGACCGCGAGCTCGGCCGGGTTGTTGCTGGCGGCGAGGTCGAGGGCGTGCATCACGTTGGCCAGCTTCGACTGCGCGTACGCCGCGTAACCGGTGTAGGCCTTCTCGAGGGTCAGGTCCTCGAGGTGGATGCGGCCGCGGGTGTGGGCGATCGACGAGACGATGATGACCCGGGCCGACCCGGCCTTGCGCAACGCCGGCCGCAGCAGCTCGGTCAAGAGGTAGTGGCCGACGTGGTTGACCGCCAGGGTCATCTCGATGCCGTCGCCGGTGATGACCCGCTCGGGCGAGAAGATGCCGGCGTTGTTGACCAGGACGTGGAGGGTGTCGAGCCGCTCGCCGAGGTCGGCGAAGCCGCGCCGGATCGACGCCAGCGAGCCGAGGTCGAACGACACGCCCTCGAAGGTCGCCTCGGGGGCCTGCGCCGACAGCTCGGCGACCGCGTGCTCGACCTTGGGCTTGCTGCGCCCGTGGACGAACACCCGGAGGCCGGCGCGGGCCAGGCCCAGCGCGGTCTCCTTGCCGATCCCATCGGTCGAACCCGTGACCAGCGCCGTGCGCACCGTGGAGGTCATCGACCCGGTTTTACCATTGCCCCGGGCCCGGCTGGGTCAACGGTCGGCGCGATGTTGCGGGCCCGCAGCCGGACCCACGCCGACGGCGGTCGGGGCGCCGGCGGCGGCGGCGCCAGCCGCGACCGATCGCCGCGGCGCGCGGGAGTGACGCCGGTCCACGCCTCCAGCCGGGCGAGGACGAGGTCGCGGTCGGCGGCGGTCAGATCGTCGATGCCGGCGCCGTGCGGCGCCATCGGCGCCACCACCCGCAGCGAGTCGGTCGCGCCGCCGAGGGTGAACGTGCCGCCGCTCCACGGATCCCACTCGCCGTAGAGGAAGATCAGGCGCTCGCCGTCGGCCTTCACCCAGGCGTCGATGTCGGCCATCGCCTGCGCCTGATAGCTCGGCACCGCGACCCCGGGCGGGTAGACGCCGTCGTAGGCCGCGGTCGGGAACGTGACCAGGCCGGCGAGGTGCTCGTCCATCGTGCCCGGGTAACCAAGCTCGCCCTCGGCTTGCAGGTAGTAGGCCTCGAACTCGATCAGCTCGAAGTCCGACGACGACGAGACCGGCGACACCTGCTCGAGGAAGGCCCAGGCCTGGGCGTCGCTGGTGGTCACCGGCGGGACCGTCGGGCACGACGCCGCGCCCTCGAACTGCCAGAACGACCACTCGAGGGCGACCACCGCGCTCTCGACCGCGGCCGGCAGCGTGATCCGGTTGTAGCTGTAGCTGCGGGTCATCGCCTGGCTGGTGGCGCGATCGATCAGCATCTGGCGGCGGTTGCGCAGCAGGTCGGCCTGGAGGTCGCGGAGCGCCTGCCGGCAGGCCGGCGGGCCGAGCTGCTCGACGTGGGGCTCGTAGCGGTAGTCGGGCGCGGCGAACGAGATCGGCGCGACGTAGGCCAGGGTGCCGTCGACGTCGTCGGGGTAGAAGCGGCGGTGATAGACCGAGGTCATGCCGCCCTTGCTGGCGCCGGTCTCGATCCAGGCGCCGTCGTAGAGCGGGCGCAGGGCGGCGACGATCCGGTGATCGTCGGCGGCGGCCTGGGCGATGGTCAGGTGCGCCCAGTCGGCGAGCCCGCCGGCCGGGCGCGAGGCGCGGAAGAAGCGGTGCTCGATCACGAGCTGGTTGGCGGCGAGCAGCCGGGTGGGCTCGAGCGGGAAGTCGAAGATCCAGTTGCCGTAGCCGGTGTGGGCCAGGACCATCGGCGCCGCGGCGTCGCGGTGGATGAGCGTGGCCATCTGCTGAAAGCGGCCCCGCTCGGGATGCTCGTGATCGACCGGCTGGTCGAACTGCAGCATGAAGTAGCGGTAGCCGGTCTGGTTGGTGCCCAGCTCCTCGACGCTGGCGACCTCGGGCAGGGCCCGCAGCCCGTCGAGGATGTCGACCGGCGGCAGGGTGGTGCCGTCGTCGTCGCCGCCGCAGCCGGCCGCGGTCGCGGCGGCGGTGACGGCCAGGGCGAGGGCGACCCACGCGGTCGGCAGGTGACGGCGGGCCTGGCGCATGCGGTGAGGTTCGCATGGTCGGGGGCGGCCGGCGCGCCGGTCGCGCCGGCCGGTGACGCCGGCCACGGCCCGCGCGGCGGCGGCCGTGCTTGCGCCGCCGGCCGATTCCCGGTACGAGTCGCGCCATGGCGCTGTCCGTCGGAATCGTCGGTCTCCCCAACGTCGGCAAGAGCACGGTGTTCAACGCGCTCACCGCCGGCAAGGCGGAGGCCGCCAACTACCCGTTCTGCACGATCGATCCCAACGTCGGCATCGTGCCGGTGCCCGACGACCGCCTGCTGCGGATCCAGCACCACATCAAGACCCAGAAGGTGATCCCGGCCATCGTCGAGATCGTCGACATCGCCGGATTGGTCGCGGGCGCGTCCAAGGGCGAGGGCCTGGGCAACAAGTTCCTCGCCAACATCCGCGAGACCAGCGCCATCCTGATGATGGTCCGCTGCTTCGTCGATCCCAACGTCATCCACGTCTCGGGCGCGGTCGATCCGATGCGCGACATCGACGTCATCGATCTCGAGCTGGCGCTGGCCGACGCCGAGACCATGGAGCGGCGGCACAAGAAGGCGTCGTCGTCGCTCAAGTCGGGCGGCAAGGACGCCAAGGACGCCAAGATCGAGGTCGCGCTGGTCGAGAAGGTCGCCGCTCACCTCGACGCCGGCAAGGCCGCGCGGAGCTGCCCGCTGACCGACGACGAGCGGGCGGTGGTCGCGACCTGGGGCCTGCTCACCGCCAAGCCGGTGCTGTACTGCTGCAACGTCGGCGAGGAGGACCTGCCCGACGGCAACCAGTGGACCGAGCTGGTCAAGGCCCGGGCCGCCAACGAGCAGGCCGGCGTGGTCGTGCTGTGCGGCAAGATCGAGGCCGAGCTGGCCGGCCTGAGCGAGGACGAGAAGAAGGAGCTGCTCGGCGCCTACGGCCTCAAGGAGCCGGCGCTCAACGCCCTCGCCCGCGAGTGCTACCGCCTGCTCGGCCTGCAGTCGTACTTCACCGCAGGCGAGAAGGAGATCCGGGCGTGGACCATCCGCAAGGGCGCCACCGCGCCCGAGGCGGCCGGCGTCATCCACACCGACTTCGAGAAGGGCTTCATCCGCGCCAACGTCTACGGCGTCGCCGACCTCGAGCAGCACGGCAGCGAGGTCGCCCTCAAGGCCGTCGGCAAGCTCCGCCAGGAGGGCAAGTCCTACATCGTGCAGGACGGCGACATCATGCACTTCCTCTTCAACGTCTGACCGGGGACAGGATCCTGGGTCGCAAGCCCCCGCGCTTGCACGAGAAAAACCGCTCACTGCATCTGGCGAACGCGAGCGATCACTCGCGTTGCAGTGGGCCCAAAAAGCGGAGCCAGTACGGGGGGTTGGAGGGTAGGATCCTGTCCCCTATTCGAAGACCATGAGGCGGTCGACCCAGGTGGCGCGGCGGGGGTCGGCGGCGACGAGGGTGGCGCGGGCGGCGGCGGCGGAGGTGGCGGGCGACTCGCCGCGCTCGAGGCGGGCGCGGACGTCGTCGACGAACAGGCGGATGAGATCGTCGGGCACGGCGACGTCGGCGGCGATGACGGCGCGGGCGCCAGCGGCGAGGAAGGCGTCGGGCAGGCTCCAGCGGCGGAGCTGATCGGGCGCAGCCTCGGCGGCGCGGCAGGCGGCGAGCACGACCACCGGCGCGCCGGCGAGCTTGACGCCGCGCAGGTCCGAGGCCGACAGGCGCCAGTCGCCGTCGCCGTCGGGCGACAGCGCGATGAAGCCGCCGTCGTCGGTGTCGAGGTCGACCAGGCCGTGGGCGTGGATCTCGACGTAGGTCGCGGTCGCCATCGCGGCGGCGACCCGCGCTGGCGTGGCGTCGACCCCGGTCAGGCCGCGCGCCCCCGGCGGGATCGCGACCGGCGCCAGGTTGGGCAGGTCGAGCAGCTCGTGCGGCGGCGCGGTCGCCGCGATCACCAGCGCGTCGCCGCGCGCCGGCGACGGCGCCGCCGGCGGCCGGCCGGTGCTCCACGCCCACGCACCCAGCGACCACGGCGGCGGCCGGCCGTGCAGCGGCGACATCGCGATGACCGCGGTCGTCGCGCACCCGGCCAGCGCGGTCGTCGGCAGCGCCGGCCACGGCGCCGGCAGCTTCCACTGCGCCCCGCCCGGGTTGCCGTTCGCGTCGCGCCACGCCGCGGTCTGGATCGCGTCGTCGGCCGCCAGCGCGATCGCGCACGTCGTCGGCCCGGCCTGCCCGACCGCCGCCAGCGTGTGCTCGAACGCCGCCTGCCAGTCGCCGTGCGCGCCATCGTCGACGATCAGCGTGCGCCACGCCCAGTCGGCGGTGGCCCGCCCGAGCTGATCGCCACCGGGCGCGGCGACGAAGCCGGCCAGCAGCGCTCGCGACCGTTCGCGCTGCGCGGCGATGTGCAGGCGAGCGTCGGCGACGTCGCATAGCGATGCGGACAGACCGGCGCCACGCGCGGCGGCGATCCAGCCGGCCGCGAGCTCCACATCCTCGGCGGCGCCGGTGTCGCGGGCGATATCGACAGCCGCGCCGATGGCCATCGCGTCGATCCCGGCCGGACACGCGTCGGGATCGACGAGCAGTTCGCGCGCGCGCCCAACGCGCCCCTGGCGGCGCAGCAACTCGGCCAGACCGGTCGCGAGGTAGCGCTGCTTGGTGCAATCGTCGCTGGACAGCCGAGCGACCAGCTCGTCGGAGATGGCGCTGGCGAGGGACAGCCGGCCCTGCTGACGGAGAATCTGCACCCGAAACGCGAGCGCGTCGTCCTCCTGGACCGGCGCCGCGGCGATCCGGAACCTCTCGACGGCGCGGGTGGCCGCCTGGTCAGCGGCCGAAAGCAGGCCCAGCGTTGCCTTCGCGACCGCGTCCCAGCGGTCGATCGCGCCGCAGCGGAGCGCCCACGCCGGGTTGGCGCAGACGCTGGCCGCCAGCTCGCGGTCGCCAGGCTCTGGGCTGCCGGCGGCGAAGCGAGCCTGGACGCCGAGGAGCTCGAACAGCGGATACCCGGAACCGCGGGTGATGGCGTCGACCTCCCGAACGCGCTTGCCGAGCTGACCGCTGGTCAGGATGACGCCGAGACGAATATCGTCGACAGCCGTGCCGGCGCGGGCGAGGTCGTCGATGAACGCGTCGAGGGTGGCGGGCGCGAGGCTGCCCTTGGTGACCTCGCGATAGCGCTCGGCGAACGGCCGCCTGACCGCGAGGTCGGTAGCGCGCACGCGCGCCAGCTCGCGCGTGGCGGGCTCGCCGCCGCTCAACCGATCGAGCGCCGCGGCGAGCGAGGCGAGCGCATCGATGGCCGCCGGCGTACTCGCCATCCGCAGCGCCTCGTGAAAATAGACCCGTGCCTCCGTCGGCGCGATGGCGACGTCCGAGGCCGTGAGGGGCGCGCCGCCCGCGAGCCCCGCGCGACGACGAGCAGCGGCGTCGGTCAGTACGGCGCGGCGCCCGATCGCTTCGGCGCGGAGCGCCCGAGCGAGGGCGGTGGCCTCGTCCGCCCAACCCCGCTGGTCCGCGACCGCGACGCGATCGAGCTCCTGCGCCGCGGCCAACGCCAGGTGCAGATCGCGCAGGGCCAGCGCGCGATTCCACCGCGCCACCGCCGTTGACTCCGCGCCAACGAGCGCGCGGTCGGCGGCGGCCAACGCGGGTTCGGGCTGGCCGATCAGCACGAGGAGCCCGGCGCGATCCGCCTCCACGGCGGCGGCATCGGGCATCCGATCGAGGACCGCCGCCGCGCGCGATCGATCACCGGACCACGCGAGGGCGGCCACCAACGCCGCACGATCGCCACGACGCTCGAGCGCCGACAGGGTCGCGAGCGAGATCGGCGCGATGTCCGCGCTGCCACGATCGACCCGGTAGGGCCGGTGATCGGCGAAGTCGCGGGCGGTGAAGCGGACCTCGACCGGCCGCGTAGGGGCCAGCGCGAGCTGGGGCTCGCCGCGCCGACCGCGGCCCGGCCCCCAGACGACCACCGCCGCGGCGGCCGCGGCGGCCACGAGCGCCATCCCACCGAGCACCATGGTCCGCCGGCGACGCCGCGACGCCAGCGGCACGACGGTCGCCCCGTGGCGCGTCGGCGGCGCCGCCACGGTCGCCGGCGCCTCGGGCGACATCGCCGCCCCCGCCGCGTCAGTCTTGCGACCGAGCGCCACGTGCATGCCCATCAGGTCATCGAGCGCGGCCTGGCAACGCTCGCAGTCGGCGAGGTGCTCGAGGACGACCAGCTCGTCGTCTGGCGTCAGCTCGCCATCGAAGTACGGCCCGAGCTGGGCCGCGATCGCGTCGTGGTCGGCTGGCAGGCTCACGCCGCCCCCTCCTGGCCGGCGCGGACCAACAGCTCCTTGAGCCGGGCGCGCGCCCGCAGGATGCGGGTGCCGACCGTGGCCTTGGGGATCTTCAGCCGCTCGGCGATCTCCTGGTAGGACGCGCCCTCGAACGCGAACAGCTCGAACGCCGCCCGCTGCTCGGCGGGGAGCTCATTCAGCCGGGCCCGGATGTCGTCGGCGCCGAGCCGCTGCCACCAGGCTTCGGCCTCGGCCACCGGCTGCGCGACCGGCACGTCCTCGATCGGCGTCTGCGTACCCCGCGTCTTGAGCCGCCGGCACCGATCGACGAACCGGTTGCGCAGCACGCGGGTCATCCAGGCGACGAGGTTGGCGTCGTCGGGGAGCTCGGCGAGATGGTGGAAGGTGGTCTCCAGCACGTCCTGGACCAGATCATCGGGATCGACGTGGCCGCGACAGAGCTTGCGGGCGAGGTCGAGCAGCAGCGGGCGATGGTCGCGCACCGCCCGGTCGAACCGCTGCCGGATCCGCGCCTCGTCGATCGACAAGACGCGCCGGTCGCGATCTTGTTCCGTGGAATCTTGCCACTCGGTCATCGACGGCTCGATCGTGGGGAAGATCGCGGGGGCGACGCGTCGGCCCCGCACAACCCTCCGCGATGTAACCACAGAAAGGCCCACCATGGTCCGCTGCGCCCTGCCGTGTCTCGTTCTCGCCCTCTCCCTCGCCGCTTGCGGCGGCGGCGCCAAGCTCTCGGTCGGCAAGCCCGAGATCAAGGCCTGCCAGACCACGATGCCGGAGGCGGCACCGTGGGACGGCAAGCCGGCGGCACCTGGTTCGGTGATCATCATCGAGCCCGCGCCTGGCGGCCAGGCATCCCCCACCCATGACCAGGTACCGCTACTCGTCGCCTATGTCGTCGATCCCAAGGCGCGGATCGTTCGCCGCCAGATCGTCGATCGCGCCGACGTGATCTACGGACTGGCCCAGGCCGTGATCACCGATCCACGCGAGAACGCCGGCACCCTCGCGGTGTTGCGGCCGCCGCCGCCGCCGCCGGATCCGCCCATCCACCTCGGCGGCCTGGTCGATCTGGCGGTCCGCGCGAACCCACCCGGTCGGATGGAGCCGTGTCAGGTACCGTCCGACGTGGGCGTCCGCTAGCGCCGTCGCCGCCCCGCCGCCCGCCTACGGCAGGCTGACGTGGCCGTCCTCGATGTGGCAGGCGCCGCGCGAGATCAGGGTCAGCAGGCCGTCGCGCATGCGGGCGGCGACCTTGTCGGTGTAGCGGGCGAAGCCGAGCAGCTTGGCGGTCTCGCGGGCGAGGTCGTCCTGGCCCAGGCCGAGGTTGCGGGCGAGCACGACCAGCGAGGCCGACGCGATCTCGACCACCGGGACCTCGGCGGCCTCGCGCCGGGTCTCGGCGGCCTGGCTGGGCACGCGGACCGCCGGCCAGGTGGCCATGTTCTGGTCCTTGCGCCAGATGACGTCGGCGTCGTCGCCGGTGCCGAACTGGGCCCGGCCGGCCGCGACCTCGCGGACCCGGATCTCGACCTTGTCGCCGAACCGGGCGACGCCGAAGTAGGCGCCGACCCGCCGGCACAGGAGCCCCAGCGAGATCGGGGCCTCGACCGCCAGCACCTGGTCGATCACCTTGCCGACCTCCTCGGCGCGCGCCGGATCCTGGAGGTCGTCGGGGGTGCGGCGCCCGGCCGGCACCGACGCGGCGACGTAGGGCTGGACCGGCGGTCCGCCCGGCGGCGGCGCCGACGGCCGGCTGGTGGCGCGGGCGGCCGCGGGCGGGGTGAGCGCGGGTGACGACGGCCGCGGCGCGATCGCCGGCAATGACGAGGCCGCCCCCGGCCGCCCCGCCGCGCCGCCTGCCGCCGGCCGCGCGGGTGTCGCCGCCGTCGCCACCGCCGCTGCCATCGGCGTCGGCACGGTGGCCTGATCGAGGACCGGCGCCGGCGTCGGGCTGGTCGGCGCGTCGTTGACCGCGGTCGGGCTGGTCGGCACCGCCGCCTGGGCCCGCGCCGCCGGCGACGGGATCGGCGCGGTCGTGCTCGCGCCCGACGCCATCGGCGGCATCGGCGCGACGCCCGCGGCCGGCGCGACCACCGGGCCCGACCGGCCCGCGCCCGGCGGCTTGCGACCGGCCCGGGCCTTGGCGATCGCGTTGATGACCGCGTTGTGCGCGCGCAACAGCTCCTTCTCGCCGTCGTGCCACCAGTCGAGCGACCAGATCCGGTGCAGACGCCAGCCCAGGCTGGTGAGGACCTGGGCCCGCAGCCGATCGCGATCGCGCGCGGTCCGGGCCGCGGCGTAGGCCGCGCCGTCGGCCTCGATCGCCAGCACGTAGCGCCCGGGCTCGTCGGGGTCGACGACCGCGAGGTCGAGCCGGTAGCCGGCGCAGCCGATCTGATGATGGACGATCCAGCCCTTCGCGGTCAGGGCCGCGCCGATCGCGGCGGTCAGCCGGGTCGCCGGCGGCCGGGTCGCCGCCTCGCCGCCGGCCTGGCCACCGGCGCGGGCGTAGGCGAGCAGCTCGGCCAGGTGGCGCACGCCCGGCGCGGTGACGTCGGCGCGGATCTGCTCGGCGTCGATCGACGAGAACACCACGAGCTGCTCGCGGGCGCGGGTCACCGCGACGTTGAGCCGGCGCTCGCCGCCGTCCTTGCCGAGCGGGCCGAAGTTCATCGTCAGCCCGCCGTCGCGATCGGGCCCGTAGCCGATCGAGAACAGCACCACGTCGCGCTCGTCGCCCTGGATGGTCTCGAGGTTCTTGACCAGCACCGGCTCGGCCGCGTCGTCGGCGAAGAACGGCTCGAGCTCGGGGTGCTCGCGCCGGGCCTCGTCGAGCAGATCGAGGATCAGCTCCTGCTGCGGCTTCGAGAACGTCACCACCGCCAGCGACCGCTTGCCCCGCTCGGCGTCGAGCAGCCGGTACTTGACCTCGGCCACCACCGCCTCGGCCTCGGTCCGGTTGGTCCGGGTGCCGGCGCGATCGTAGACCCCGGCCACCCGTCGCAGGCTGACGCCGAGGTCGGCGACCCGGGCCGACGCCGCCGGGAAGACGTCGAGGGTGCCGCCGTAGTAGCGGTCGTTGGAGAACGCGATCAGATCCTCGTGCCGGCTGCGGTAGTGCCAGCGCAGCCGCAGCTCGGGCAGGCGCGCGGCCACGCACTCGTCGAGCACGCTCTCGAGCTCCTCGACGTCGTCGTCCTCGTCGCCAGCGGCCGCGCCGTCGCCGGCCTTGCCGTCGCCGACCGCGAAGAACCGGGTCGGCGGCAGCTGGTGCGAGTCGCCGACCACCACCGCCGCCTCGCCGCGGGCCAGCGCGCCGATCGCATCCGCGGTCGGGATCTGCGACGCCTCGTCGAACACGACCAGGTCGAACCGGGTGATCGCCGGATCGAGGTACTGCGCCACCGACAGCGGGCTCATCAACAAGCAGGGCTTGAGCCGGGTGAGCAAGGTCGGGATCTCGCGGAACAGCGCCCGCAGCGGCTTGTGCCGGCGCTGCTTCTTGAGCTCGTGGAGCAAGAGGCCGACCTCGCCGGTGTCGGCGACCTCGCCAGCGACGATCCGCGGCACCCGCTCGGCCAGCCGGGCGATGGCGCGGGCGCGGGCGACCCCGAGCTGCGCGCGATCGAGCTCGACCAGCTCGGCGACCCGGGCGTGGTGCGACGCGCCGTGGAACTTGCTCAGCGCCGGGCTGGCGGCCAGGCCGGCGTCGGCGACGCCGAGCAGCATCGCCCGCTCCCACGCCAGCGCGAGCTGGTCGGGCTCGATCGCGCCGGCCTCGAAGCGATCGATCAGCGGGCCGAGCCCGGCGGCGAGCGCGGCCTTGCGGGCCCGCGCGTACGCGGTCCACGCCCGCAGCGCGCCGGGCGCGGTCGCCCAGGTCGTGGTCGCCGCGATCAGCGCCGGCAGGTGCCGGCCGTCGGCCCCGTCGTCGACGTCGACGCCGCAGGTCGCGGTCAGCGCCGCCCGCGCCGCGCGCCAGCGCGTGACCGCGCGGCCGAGCTCGGCGAACGCCGCGGTGGCGCCGCCGGCGTCGCTGGCGACCCCGACCACCGCCCGCCACGCCTGCTCGCGCGCCGCCGCCGCCACCCCGACCTTGTCGAACGCGGCCCGCAGCTCGCGCGCCCAGGTCTGGGCCGCGATCACCGGCTCGAGCGGCGCGTCGGCCTCGGCCGCCGGCGCCAGCGCGCCCAGCCAGCGCTTGACCGTCGGCCGGGCGGCGTCGAGGACGTCGTCGGTCGTCCGGGCCTCGCGGGCGGCGTCGAGATCGTCGGCGATCGCGGCGTCGGCCGGCAGGGCGCCGCTGGCCAGCGCCTTGCGCGCGGCCTTGCGCGGCCCGCGCAGCGCGAACCAGCGGAACAGCGCGAACCGATCGGCCCAGGTCCGGAAGGTGTCGGCCAGCCCGGTCAGCGCCGGCTCGTACACCGCCGCGGTCCAGCGGCCGTCGAGCTTGTCGGCCAGCGCCCGCCGGTGGCGGACCAGCGCCAGCCAGGCGCTCACGTCGCGCGGCGTGCTGGTCGCGCCGGCCCGGGCCTTGATCAGCGCGACCTTGGCGCCGCCGTCGTCGCCGGGCTTGCCGTCACGGGCGTCGATCACCAGCTCGGCCCCGGGCCGCGGGCTGGTGGCGAGGTGATCGGCGAGCACGCCGATCGCCTCGAGCTCGGTCCGGGTCTTCGGCTCGAGGCCGGGCACCTGGGCCGGCAACGCCGCCACCTGCGCCGCCAGCGCGGTCGCCGCCGCCTGCGCCTCGCCGACCGCGGCCGCCACCGCGTCCTCGCTCGACAGCTTCCACTCGTCGAGCGTCGAGCCGCGCCACGGGTGCGCGGTCGGCGGCGCGACCTCGCGCGCCGCCTCGGCCAGCCGGGCCACTGCCTCGCGCCGGGTCGCGACCTCGGCGGCGCTGGTCACCTGCGCGGTCGCCGCCGCGTCGCCCAGCTTGGGCGCGTCGCGCAGCTCGCCCAGCCGGGCCAGCGCGTCGTGGACGCTGCCGCCGGTCGGCTGCGGCGCGTGCAGCGCGGCCGCGTAGTCGTCGAGCTCGATCCGGACCTCGGCCAGCCGCTCGTCGTCGCCGGCGACCGGGGTGTTGGGCCGCCAGACCCGCTCGAGCACCCGGCCGAGCTCGCCGATCACCTCGCGCTTCTTGGCCTTGTGCGAGTGCAGCTCGAGGCAGAAGTCGCCCAGCCCGACCGCGGCCAGCCGGCGCTCGACCACCTCGAGCGCGGCGATCTTCTCGGCGACGAACAGCACGGTCTTGCCGGTCGCCAGCGCCTGCGCGATCAGGTTGGTGATGGTCTGCGACTTGCCGGTGCCGGGCGGGCCCTGGAGCACGAACGAGCGCCCGGCCGCGCCGGCCATCACCGCGGTGAGCTGGCTGGCGTCGCAGTCGAGCGGCGCGAACAGCTCGCCCAGCGGCACCGTGCGATCGAGCTCGCCGGGATCGAGGAACGCGCCCTGCTCGGGGAAGGCCCGGCCGGCACCCATCGCCAGGTGCTGCACCACCGGCGCGCCCAGCAGCGCCTCGCCGCGCTCGGCGAGGTCGGTCCACATCGCGAACTTGGTGAACGAGAAGATGCCCAGCCGGGCCTCGGCCAGCACCGCCCAGCCCGGCCGGCCGGCGACCGCGGCCGCGACCGTCGCCATCACCGCCGCGACGTCGAGCTCGGCGTCGGCGTCGGGCGGCGCGAGCGCGAGGCCGAAGTCGACCCGCAGCTTCTCGAACAAGGTCTGGTTCCAGCGCGGCTCCTCGTCGGCGACGGCGACCACGCGGTAGCGATCGCCGGCCCGCTTGAGCTCGGCCGGCACCAGCACCAGCGGCGCGTGGCGCGCGACGTCGGCCGCGTCGGCCTCGAACCAGCGCAGCACGCCGAGCCCGAACCACAGCGTGCGCGCGCCGCCCTCGGTCAGGCTCTCGCGCGCGGCCCGGCTCATCGCCACCAGCCGCCGCTCGACCTCGGGCGCCGGCGCCGCCACCAGCAGCCGGCGGGCGATCAGCGCCTCGGCGGCGACGTGGGCAACCGCCTCGGCCGCCCGGTCGGCGCCCCCGACGGCGTCGGCGGTCGGGGCGGCGTACGCCACCAGCTCGAGCTCGCGGCCCTCGTCGAGCGTGGTGGCGAGCGCGACCGGGTCGGCGCCGGCGAGCGCCACCACCTGGCGGCCGTCGCGGGCGTCGAGCAGGCGATTGCGGAGGGTCAGATCGAGGAGCGACAGCTTCCAGCGATCGAGCCGGCGCGCGGCGAGGCTGGGATCGAGTGCCGTGGTCACGGGTGGGACTGTACGCGCGTGGCGGCGATCGACCGCCATCCGACCTTCATCCGCGCGCCCGGACCGATCCCCCGGGATCGGGCCGGGCGGTGGCGAACCGCGGTAGCGTGCCGGGGTCGATGTCGCGCCCGCTCCAGCCCATCCCCGTCGATCTCCGCGGCCGCGCCGCGGTCGTCACCGGCGCCAGCGCCGGCATCGGCTGGCAGGCGGCGCTCGCGCTGGCCGGGCTCGGCGCCGACGTCACGGTCGTCGCCCGCAGCCCGGCCCGGGCGACGGCGACGATCGACGCGCTGGTGGCCGCCGGCGCCGACCGCGCCCGCCTGCGCGGCGAGGCCGCCGACCTCGGCCTGGTCGGCGAGGTCCGGGCCCTGGCCGCCCGCCTCGCCGCCGCCCACCCCCGCCTCGACGTCCTGCTCAACAACGCCGGCTGCTACCCGGCGGCGCGGGTGATCACGGCCGACGGGCTCGAGGAGTCGTGGGCCACCAACGTGCTCGCCTACGAGGCGCTGACCACCGCGCT
>Ga0075163_10002822_pt1 | contig 23331 bp, 23 predicted proteins | sample JI1023141ADNA_FD_71478 | JGI IMG/M metagenome (GOLD analysis project Ga0075163, IMG submission 71478) | Wastewater effluent complex algal communities from Wisconsin, to seasonally profile nutrient transformation and Carbon sequestration -... | ecosystem: Engineered > WWTP > Effluent > Algae... | reverse complement strand
TTCTCCAATTGTAAATCATCGAATAGTGTTCAATGGAATGTCGTCGATTATTGATAGTGGTGATGCCTTATTTAAAATTCAGGATGGTGGCACTACATTGAAAGCTCGATCAACACTAAATGGGTTATATTTACCAGATAATTTTGACTATTCAACGATCAATACAGAACATACAAACGAAACTCAAAAGATATGGAAAATGTTCCAATTTTACGGGGCATCTATTAAAAGTCATGTGAATGAATCGTCAAAAGAAATAGATGAACCCGTAGCTATGGTATGTGGAATGATGAGTGTAATAAACAGGAGTCCAACAAAAACAATACCGTTTGGTTCAATGTTATTTTACCATTTTCCAGATCCCAATCAAGATCAAAGTTATGGTTATCAATCTTTAGCAATTAATAAAGTATTTGAACGATTGCCGCTAAGTTCAGAGACTGAAATTCTAAACAAAACGAAAGTGTTTCAAGTATTTTCAAGTGTTCATATAAAAGATGATGTGCATTTGGCGGTAATGGTGGCATTTAATATTTTGCAAAGGTTAAATTTTGATAGAGATACATTTGACATATTGTCACTGTATGGAATGGATCGAATAGAATTTGGACATGGTGTTGTTCATCATACGCTTAAACGATTTAATATTGGAGAATTACTTCAATTAAACAGAGCAAGGACTGCAGAAGAACGTGGATATTTAAATCATACGTTTTGGTTACTTCAGGATATTTTACATGTTCGATTTGCACATAGACATACATCATTGTTATACATGTTAGATTTTGCATTGTTAGATCATGCAGAACCTGATATAAAAAGAATGATAATAGATGATGATCGAAGAGTAACAAGATATGGTGCGATTATTTTAGAATTAACACTTCAATTAATGGGTAACTCTGTTGATATTTATCAAAACGCCGAAGTTGTCGAATTAACAAGACGTATGTATACAAGATTGCCAATTCCAAAAGCGGATTTTAAACCGCACACAAACAATTTTAGACATGAACATGAAGAATATTACAAGAATAAATCTGTTAGCTACAAAACGTTGAATTGTTTAATTAAAACAGGATTAGAATTACTAGGTTTACGATTTGCAGGGGTAGCAATTGAAAATGCACGACCAGGAGGAAAATATTTATATTTTCAATATCCTGGCATGCGGCAGATTTTTCAGTATTGAATCCTTCGTTAAAAGGATGATTTTGAACTTACCGCTACGACCCATTTTTTTTTCCTGTAAAAGAACAATAAACAAACTTACTTGTCAGCTTTACCTTGACCTGAAAATGACATGAATTTAGATTCGGAACCATCTGGATGAATATAGACAATCTGTTTCTTGTTATCAGTTGGTAAACTAGACGGTGAAACTTTAAAAAACTTTAAAAACTCGCGAACTTTAGACGTGATATTCTCAGCATTTTTGTTATTATTCACAACTAATACAATATTTACACCCTTTACAACCAACAAACAACAAACAATAAATTGAGCCATTGAAATCGACTTACCCTGTCTTCTTGGTAACATACAAGCAAGAAAGTTCTGTACTTCTTTGAATCCGTTTACCTGTTGAATTTCCTTTTTATTTCTTTGGAAAGTCGACGGGCCATAAATTACTTTGCACATACAAGATAGCATTTTTTGGTGAATTTGAACTTGATCACGACTTCTAGAGTAGAAATTTTGTTCATCAAAATGGCTCAAATGAATTCGCATCGAACTCATCATGGCATGACCCTTGAGTAATTCGCTTGTATTTTCTTCAAATTTCGGCCGTTTGATAAGTTGAGTTTCAGCAGATCTTGAATTGAAAAAACTTTTAAGGGGTGTAATTTCCATGGCCGAAAATTTGTGACAAGTCGGGTCTCTTTGATAAAATCACAAATAAAATGATTGTTCAAAATCATACTACAAACAGAGTAAACAATACGAGAATTGAAGGTAATCATAATAAGAATTACGGCGATAATAATACAATTGTTGGACACCATAATACAAATTATGGGAATAATCTTATTGTTGAGGGTAATCATAATAAAAATTACGGCGATAATAATACAATTGTTGGACACCATAATACAAATTATGGGAATAATCTTATTGTTGAGGGTAATCATAATAAAAATTACGGCGATAATATTACTACAAAGGGTAATCATAATGTAACTGAAGGTGAAAATGGTAATAGTATTGGATCGTATAATAGTACAGGAAGAAAAAAAGTACGAACAACCAAAAGCTCAAGTTCAGATGAAAGTTCTGATGATGATAATGTTGATAATTTAACAACATCAGATGGAATTATGATTCAAAGTGTTGGTGGAAAGGTGATTCAAAAAATTGGCGTTGGTAGGAATGTGGCTCAAAATGTTAGAGTTGGTGGGAGTGTGGTTCAAACTGTAAAAGTTGGTGGTCGAACAATTACAAATCACTTTAATAATGCGACAGTTGGTGGAGTAATTTATGGAACGGGAAATTTATTTCACAATTCAACTATTAAGGATGGTAATTTTTCTAACATTACCGTTTGTAATGGCAATGTGACATCGACATATATCGAAAGTAATGATTATTGTGAGGTGAATACAAGAAATGGAATTCCAGGTCGGGATGGATTTTATCATCGAAACGGTATTGTTAGATGTGAATTAAACGGGAAACAATATGTGATTAAGGACGGAGAACTGTCATGTGATGGTGAGATTAAACGAAAAGATTTACCAGTATATATAAATACTGTCAAATATACGTTTAAAAACCACAAACTTTTACTGAACAACCTAGTAGATGTTATTTTAGAATAATAACTAAGAAATATAATATCCTTTTGGTTTTTCATACGAATCGTCACACTTAAATGTATTAAGAACTTTGGATATTTGGTCCGCGACTTCATTTACTTCTAAATCCATCAAATTTGCTATTTCGCTTGTATTTTGAAGTAGATACTCCTTGAATCGCTGTTTTACATCTTCCATTTTATCTTTTGATTCTAATTCATAACTTTTAACAAACAAACTATTGTTAATTGGGAATGAAAACTGCACATGGAATGTTTGAGTGCTTTCCTTCTCAAATAATTTGGTTCGGATCATTTTATTTGTGATTTAACACATGGGGATTATCAAATTAACAAGATCAATCAAACTATTTGCATTGTAATTCTATTTTTTGAAATTCGGTCATTGCACGTATTGATTCCAACACATATTTATCTAAAGTATAATAATTCTTAATCACCAAGACTTTTAATGTGGTCCATTCTTGTAATTTGGAAATAATATCCGGAAAAAGACGTGGATCCAAACTACTGAGGATCGTCAATTTATACATGGGTGGAATTATATTCAAAATGAATGGGAAAGAAATTTCACCAAGTACTACATGTAACCCTTGATCCAAATTTTCGTCATCCGAATTTTCGTCATTCAAATATTCGTCATACCAAATTTCATGAAATGCAATAACTTTAAGATTCGGTGCGGTGAAAACCTTGTCTAATGCATCATCATCTGATAATACTTCAACCTGAGTAATATATTTAAGAATTAAATCAAGTTCGGTGATATCGATCTCAAATCGAATATACCAATCACTTGATTGTTTAATATAAATGCATCTCAAACTTTTATAGATAATTTGAAAACTATTGTCATTAGTAACTGCGTCTAATACTCTTATAATCTCAGTAATGGAATATTGTTGATATTTTTTACCAAAAATACACAACACTTCATCTGCTGTATACACCGAACTTTCCTCCGGGTTCTCACTTTGTTTATAAGAAAACATTTTTTTTTTTTGTGATTTAAGACACGAGACTTAGCAAATTAACAAAACAGATAACAAGATAATGACATATGCCATAATTCCAGGGTGTACATTATTATAATAATGAGGTACACCGGATGTTTGAATACTTGTATAAGGAACCCTTAGTTCAGACAAAGTTTCAGCTGATAACGCACCATCACCTGTACAAGTTGTAACACCGGCAATATTGATATGCATTGAAACTTTTGGTTGTGTTCCGGCAGTGAGGGATACAATTGTAAAATTTAATCGTTGCTGTGAAGTAACAAATAGTTGTCGATTGGCTTTTGATACACTATATGGAACATCATTGATAAACACTAAATATTTGAATACAAGCGGAGAAGCCCAATTCGTACTTTCTGGGTCAGTCCAAGCAATGGCAATCTTTTTGGAAGCGACAGAATTTGTATTAATACAAAACTCGGTATTTAATGTGACACTTTGAACGTGGTAATGTCCAGTCAAAGAAGAATATGGAAAATCTAGTGTCTGTATAATGGTGCTAATATCTGAGAATTCAGGATTGTACCCATATTCTGCTTGAAATCGTTGAATAAGACCAGGAAGATATCCACAAAATGCGGGCGTTGAACATGACGTTCCAGTGCATGAAGTTGTAGTGGTATGACCAAACAATGACTGAGGATAAACAGCTGCGGCTGAAGTCATACCCACACCAAGATAAATAACATCTGGAGCACTTCTACCGTCTAATAATGGTCCATGTGAGGAGAATGATCCAGTGGAACCGACCGAAATGACATTTTTAGCAGTAGCTGGAGCAATAACTAAACCATTCGGACCGGTATTTCCAGCAGCGGCGCAGACTATTAATTCTGGGTAATCTGTAACAATTTCATCAATTAAATAAGAAGTTGTTGTATATGCACCACCCGAATTAGGATCACCCCAACTAATGGAATGAACACGGGTCTTGAATGTGTTATACAATGAGGCTGTAATGGATTTTAAATGGTATGGTATAATCAACTGAGAATCACCAATTGCCATATCAATAAAAGCAATTTTAGATTGCGGCGAAGAACCACCTGCAAATGATCCACAAGCATATCCTGCAATGAGACTAGAAGTAGATGTTCCATGTGCATTATTTACAGCGATATAGTCTCCATATTCACCTTTAACAATACCGAGAACTTTTGAATGAAGGGAATTAGAAAATCCGCCAAGTGGAGGAATAGGACGGTTCACATCATAAAATGAACAATGTGAATAATCTAAACCGGTATCTGTTACCATTACATTTGGAATCTCAGGATCGACTAAAGTGCGATGAGTATTTAAAGTTTCAATACTATTATGAAATGTATCGACTAATTGATCTCTAAGATCAACATTTGTAAATGTTAATTGCTGTGGTAAAGACATGAGCCATTTCGTATTTTCATCAGTCGCGACATGTAACAAAGACTCGTTCGTTTTGCATTTTAAACGGTGATATTCTACATCATCATTATATACTTTACAATTAGGGTATTTTAGTTTTTTGGTATTATCAACTGGATACAGTAAATACCAATAATCAGAATTTATTTCGTTTAATTTCATCCATGGTTCTAAACGTCTGAATGGTCTAGATGTGTTTACATGTTCAGTAATATGAAGTCCATGTGTAGTGGAAATACAATCATTTGAATGACACATATCTGTAATGTATTTAGTATTTTCGGCCGAATGTGTAATGTTGTCCCATAGTATCAAATAATGAAATAAAGAGAAATGCATTTGATTTTGAGAAATAACAAGTTTGTGAAGAAATTTTATTTTTTTTTTAATATTCAAAGTAACGTTCAAGTTTAAGATATAATGTTGACTTGTATGATGATGGATCTGAATTAGATAGTGTATCCATGATTAAATCATTGAATAATTTTTCAATAACAAACTTTGTTTCTCTTAGGATTTCATTATATGGTGTAGTATCCGACGACTCTTTGAATAGTAATTGATTATAAATTAATTCGTTATATTCTTGAAATTTGGAATTTCCTTTATCCCAAATATTTTGAATAATATTTGAAAACATCTCATATGCCTGGGTTGAAACATCATCGAACGGACGACTACCTAATCGTTCATAAGTAAAATACAATAGTTTCAATCGTTCCTTGTCAATTCCTTCCTTTTGTCTTGAAAAGTCTGCAGTGAGAATAGCTCGAACAGAAACGTCAAACTCTTCGACAAATATAGTAAAGTCTTTTTCAAATTGTCTCCATTGCAAATTGAGATTTTGAAATCGTTGCCTGTAAACAATTTCTTTATTATCTAATGTTTGAATGACTTGTTTTGTTAAATTTACATTGTATTTCAAAATCAGAAATAATGCCAGTTCATGATTGTACATGAGTTTTTCGATAAATTCTAATAGTACCGGATTCGTATTCCTAACCTGTTTTTGTACATGAATATAACTATAATATAATGTATTTATTCTAGGAAAGTAATTGAACTCCTTGCGCAATGTTACAAATATAGACAAAGGAATGGTGAAATAAATTCCATTTGTAAAATAATACCTTAGAAAGCGTTTTGGGTCATTTTCAAAATATGCATAAATAGAATAGTATCGATTTGATTCATTTGGTGATTCTATAAATACTTTTAAGGATTGTAATAATTGAATTTGACGATCTATGACTTGTATCATTCGACTCATGTATTGTTCAGTGGTTTCCATTTTAATTGAGAATTCATGAACAGCAGATCTATCCACAGAGTTAACTATATTGTTTAAAACAGTCCATTCTTCGCCTTTAGTTTTTAATCTTGGTATTTTTTCTAATAAATAATTGTACAATTGATCCATATTATTTTGAATAACTTGGTTATGTGGTATGTCCGCAATAATTTCAAGAGTTTGAATATATTCAATACTAAATTTCTCGAAATCAGTGATTTGTTTTAACTTGAGCGATAGAATGCTCGGATCCATATTATTTTTGTTGTATTTTCTATATACAATATTGATTATGGATTCTTTCAACATTTTGATATCCTTGTATTTAGATAACGCATTCTTAAAAGATTCTGGTGTAGTTTGACTTGACAAATACCCTTCCATTTTTTGAATAATAATCAACCAACGTCTAAAAAACAAAATAGACTCTGTAAGTATCATTGGATTTGCTACATTTTCAGTATCTTCTGATGTAGCAGACAGCCAAAACTTTACTTTATCATGTACCAATCCGTATTCTGTAGACACGATTTTCAAGAATTCCCGCTTAAAAGCTTCTTCGCGAATTGCTAGTTGTTTAGCATTATTGTCCAATTTTACAGTCTGACTTGGATTTGTTAACAAATAATAATTCTTTAGTTGATTGGTCTGAAAACGAAGACGGTTCCAATGAAAATGTAAATTTTTTACAATTGCAATGCCACTGTTAATACTTGGAATTCCAAATTTCAAATATTGATCAATACTCCAAGACATAGCATCCAATATAAATTGAATTTGTTGAATTTGTTCGTACTGTTCGCTTACACTACCTGAACTAAAAAGTTTTTCCATAAAATGTTTAATATCTCCAGCATATTGTATATGTTGATTTACATTAATACTTTTCAGGTAAGCGGTTGAATCTTGTTTTTTGAAATCTACATTCACAACTTCCATTGACAATTGTACAACTTTGTTAATATTGCGCATTCCGTTTAAGATAGCATTTGCACGTTGTATAATTTTAGTCATAAGTTCAGATCGATCTTGATACAAATTTTTCACAAGTTCAGGGTCTAATTTGTTGATTGTATTATAACGCTCAATAATGTTTAAGATCTGTGAATCAATATCGTTGTTCAAATCTTTAAAATACACTTGAACAACATTTGTCGCCTTGTTCATAAGTTGAGTATAATGAGACCTAAATTCAACAAGTCCCATAAATTGGTCATTATTGAGTCTATAATTCGGTTTTGGTTTTTCAAGATCGTCCAATATAATATCATTTAGTGCATAAGTAACTTTATTGATTGTAATTTTAGTTAGATCTCTAGGATTAACTAACTTGAATAACCTCAAAAATTTGAATTTAAAATCAATTACGAATCTAAAACGATTTATAAATTCCTTGAACGTCGCAATACCATTTGTTGCCAGTGTTTGAAAATCGACCAATATTTGATTATATCGAGTTCTAATATTTTCAATAGATTCAATGTTTACAATTTCAGTGATTGTTTCACGAGGGGTCTTGTTAAAATCTCCATGATATTTTTTAATATATACATTCACAAGTCCGGCTTGTTTGGAAAATAATTGAGCGTATACTTGAATAATATTTGTTTTTCCAAGTACAATATCTTTCATTGACTCTATAACTTTACCAATTTTTAATGCAATCTGTTTCAATTCTTTACTTGTTACATTGTAATCTTGATTTTTAAGAATCGGTACAGTCGGAATATCAATAGATTGCTGTTGAACTCGATTATTCTGTTCATAACGTTTAAAACAATTAATAAATTGGTTAATTATGTAAACATGTTTAAATCTCAATTTCGAATATGCAAGAATGTTAAATGTAATATCCGTATATGCGTTGCAAATTATAACCTTCGATTCATCATCAAATATCACAATACTTGACAATTCTGCTAAATTCAATGCATCTAACACTTTCTTTTGAATGTACTTATCTAGTTTGTCAGGTGGAATATTATACGGTTCTGATTTACTTTTCAAATTAAACAATTCTATTAGTTTCATATTATACTCTTCAAGCTTACTCGACGTTTCATTCGACTGATTCATAAAATATCGTGTAAACTCTAAATCGATATTAGTTAATAAATCAGTAAATTGTGTATTTTCCTCCGATTTTGTTTGTCGAGTAATGTTATACGTGGCTAAGTATATATCACTCATGTATTTTTTAGCAAAATCGTTCAACGATTGAATTGAGCTTGAAGATATTGTCGTTTTAGTATGATCAATTAGTCTATTCGCCAATTGAATATATTTTGTATAATTTTCTATGGATGACTCAATATCTTCATCAACTACTTGTAATTTATACTCTTCATTAAGTTCCGTTATTTGTTGAATTTTGTTTACCTTTTCATTGATATTCGGCGAATCTGAAAACCAAGAGAATTGTTTTTTACAAAACGAATCGCAAAGTTGAAGACATGAGATAATAAGCGCATCTTCAACCCATTCAAAATTATTTGTTTGTGGGTTTGGATATCGTTTAGCTAATATTTCAGTAATGTAAAGCATAAAAGATTCTACACGTATACTGTCTTTACGACCGCGAGATGTTAATCCATACATGAGAAACTTTCGGGTTTCTTCTTTTAAAATTTGAAATTTAACTGCTATTGGAGTACTTGTAAATACTCGACTGTATACACCATTAAGGATTAATTTTTCAATTTGAAATAATTCAAATCTTGATTTATTTTTAGGATTTGAGTTTGATTGAATGTTAGGATCAATATTAACATTCTCAATGTATATTTGTTTCATTTCAGTCGCATATTCTTGAAAATCGGAAAATGAAACAATATCATTTATAATTCGAAGTCTAATTACACTTGTTAACAAATCTAAATTCAAATTTAGAATAGTTGGTGGAAATTTTAGTTCAGATTCAACATGGTTTACTCTGCCGAATTTGATTTTAAATTTGATTAATAATACAATAACAATTTCAATTGGAACAATAAGACCATCGGAAATACAATTATTCACAATATCATAAATAGTTTGTAATGAAATGGACTGTTCTTTATCAAAATAATACACCTTGTTAGTATCAACTCTACAGTCAAAAACCCAAATAGATCCAGACAGTTCCCATAATAAATGGTGATTCTGACCAAATACAATAGGTTTTGAAATTGCACGCCTTTGAAAATCCGTTAATGTGTATTTCTCAAATTCTGACATTTTTTTGTTTGTGTGGGATTGTACAAAGTTTATTTTTTTTAAAAAAAGAGTGGAAAGCGAAAAACAAGGTCTAGCCTCTTTTTGGCTTTGGCTTGGGAATATTCTCCATAGTTGTAGGTTTAGACTTGTTCGAGTCAGCTTTGACTTGAACAGGAAGGTTTTGTAATTTATCAGTTACAATTCCAACTGTCTTCTCATCTCGAGCTTTAGCTGGTCCTGCTCTGTCTGATTTTGATAATACTGGAAGGCCGTTGTTCCATTCAAATCGTTTTCTAGGTTTCAAATTATATATCACCGCAATTGCTTTTACTGCATTATCAAATTCAACTAACTCTTTCAACATTTTGTTTTTATCCGTTACTTTTTTCAATTCACTTTCCATTTCAGCATGTAAGATGGCTGCCCAAGGCTTTGTATCTGAAATTTCCATTTTTACTAGTTGCGTACTCAATTCGCTTAATGTTGGAAAAGATTTACTATTCATTTCAGTTTTAAATTTTTTAAACAACGCAGTTGCCTTGCTCTTGCTTAGTTTATGATTTTTTTCATATAAAAATGTCTCATAGTAAAGTTTAAACGTAGTAATAGAACTTAAAACCTCAACATCCATGTTATCGACATGTATCATGCTTTGAAAAAGATGTTCTAATTCTGCACATACCCACATAACAATAACACTCCAATGAAAGCAAATATCAAGTTCATTTGTACCTGATGGTTTTGGTGAATTTGGAAGAACTTTCTTAAGTGATTCAATCAACATTCTTTCGAAAATTGGAACATATGTTTCTTTCATATGACTCAATTTTTCATTGTAACGGGTAACAGCGACTACATAACCCATGTCTTTAATTTTGTTTAAAATTTCGTCATTCTTGAACTCTTTGAAAGGTTTCAAAATAGAAAATTTAATCACATTCTGAAGTCCATCATGAACTGATTTGAGCAGTTGTTTCATTGTTTTATTACCTTCTTTAGACAAAGGAAACGCCGTTCCATCAACAGAGTCTAATTTCATTCCTTCAAGATCATGAACCAATTCATGAGTCTCATCTTCTAAAAACAAAGAAGTAGCATCAAATAATGCCGGATTCAATGTAAATGAAGAACTTGTTTCTTCCACAAGATCTTCTTCGTGTCCGCTGGTTAAAACTCTACTGTCAAAAAACATGAGCCCAGAAAAAATTGTGTGTAGAATATTTTTTTTAAACAAACAAAATTATTTTTTTTTAAAAAGATTCAGCCGAGAATAACGGCGCAGCATAAACAGCTTGTGCATGTTTATTGTTTACGTTTTGAAACTTACAACTCAAAAATCCAATTTCAGTCATGTCCGTGGTATACATAATTCCCACATAATGTTCCATCCCATCAGAAAGTAATTGTTTTTGATCAAATTCTAAACTTTGAACAGATTTTACCAAATAAATTTGATCTGGAGTTTTTGGATATCGAGTCAACATAGTGCATTTGTCTGGCTCAACTAAAATAAATGTCGAATCACCAATAATTGAAATATCAGTAGACACAACTTGAAATTTATCTCGAGTTTGACAAATCGGAAACCAACCAACTGGACTGTGACCATGAACAAGACGATTAATTCCAGCATTTTTCAATGCAAGTAACACTTCAGGTTCTAAAAAATCAAGTTTAAAATCCATTGTCCATGGTCGACCATGAACGACACTAATTGGATTGGGTTTAGAAAGACTCCAAAAAGTTTCGCCGTTTTCTTCAACTACATACGGTTCTTGATAAGCGGCTAATGGATAGAAACCATCAGCATCGTTTTTCCAGGCACATTCAAGACAATTCAAATACCATTTATTTAATTCGTCAACCCATTCTAATACATCTAAAAACTTAAATGAATTACCTGGAACGTATCCTAATGAAGATGAAGTAATTCCGCCATGAACATAAATAGTTCCATTTTCCACATGAGCCAATTTACTTTTTTTCAAATAAGTACTTAACACACCATCTGGTTCAATTAACTTCAAATATTCTTTAACAGTTTGAACATCAGACGTAGATCCAATTTCAGACGCAAAATCTGCAAATGCAGTAGGACATCCCATTGTAAATTCAAACATGAATTTCATTTTAAGAATACGATCTTGTTCGAAATTTTCTCCATGGGTGTATTCCACTTTTGTTCCGTCCACATTACATTTGTCAGACACCATAAAATCTGCAAACAATTTAACCCAAGAAGTCAGACGATACGTTAAATGTGAAGTACTTAACGTTTGCATGTCTAACCCAGCAGCAGAAAGTTCAAACAAAAATCGCAATTTGTTAAAATCTCGATTTCCGGCAATTGCTACAATTTGATCAGGTTGACGCTCCATTACTTGATTTAAATCTTTTAAAATCTCAAGATTGTTCTTGCCTTTGTCAATTACATCACCAATCAACAACAATGCAGTGTTGTCCGCAATTCGAAAAGGTTCAACATCCATTTCAAATGCTTTTGAATCTAACATAGAAGATAATTTAATCATTCCAGTTAAACCTCGATCCTTTCGTCCTTCCATATCAGGAACTACAATTAATTGTCGATGTTCGTCTCTTGTTCGCTTGGATGGAGATTCTTTTGATTCGCTCATTTTTATTTGTGATTTATATTCCTGAATTACACGTTTTTGTTCATGAATATTCCTGAACAGTTGTATTTTTAATGTGTTAAACATGAACATTCATGAACGTCTAAAATTCATGAATACTTTTAATCACAAAAAGTTTAAATGGAATCATTTATTAAGGCAATTCAAGTTGATGTGGTGAGAATTATTGTAACAAATGAAGGTGAAACTATTCAAGATTTTTATGTATTGAGTTCTGTTCTTGAGAATGTATTGAACGTAATCGATCAATCAGATTTACCAGACTCAGCGGAGATTTTGGTTGTTAAACCGAAAGGATGTGAAAAATACGAACCAATTATTAAATTGTTTGTGTCTGGTATTCCGGTTAGATTTTCTCGAGTATTTTTACGTTTTGAACATGATGAGTTTATTCCATGGACATACATGTATGTAAAGCAATTTATGAGATTTTATTCTAGTGAAATTACAGATTCTGAAGTGTTTAATCTTCCTTTTTTCAATTTAGGATTTGTTCGTGAAATTGTCTTTGACGGTGGAAATAATAGCGAGGAAGGTACTAAAAAATCACTTGATGCTATTCAACAATCTAATTTGAAACCGAAGAATATTTATGGCGAAACTACGGTCACTGTTGAAATTTGAATGAACTTTTTTTGGTGTTTTTAAACTCTAAACACACAAATTCACAAAAAAAAATGTCAACTAAAACTCTATTTCTTGTTCTTGCTGATGAAACTGTTGTGAATATCAACATAACAGAAAGACAAAATTATGAACGTTTTCTTGATAAATTGTTTTTAATTGTATGCGGTGAACAGAATCAATATGATTGTCGTGATTCATATAGCCTTCTTGATTTAGAAAATAATATGATAGTTCATACAAACCTTACCAAATTAGAAAAATACAATGATAAACCATTTACAAGATATGTTTATAATTCAATACAGAACTTGTTATGGAAAAAAGATGAATTCTTTGTAAAACTTTTGATTGACATAAAGACGAAATCAACTCAACCTGTTGTTATTTATAAAGAAGATGAAAGATATGAATTTAAACGACATATGGGCATATTAGATAAAATTGCAGATCCTACAAACGAACATGGATTTAGAACCATATGGCACTTTTTTGTAGAAACTAATTTTCATACACGTGGAATGCCATTGAAAATATTCAAGTGTTGCAGTGCAAAGAAAATTGTCACTCCTGAAGAATTACACGAAATTGTTCAAAGTCAACTTCCAATTAATTATATTCTTGGACAAATTTTATGGAGTGAACCTGGTGGTTCTGGACATTCTTTTCTTTATCCAACTACTGATCTAAGTCAAATTCAAGATTTTACTTGTTATATTATTGGTTTAAAATAATAAAACTTAATCATTTCTTGCAACATGATAAATTGAATCTCGTTTCATAGTTACTAAGAATTGATTTTTTTGGAAATTTGGCGTCGTCGCTTTCACCATTTGCCATTCAAATCCCTTACACTGAGGTTTATGTTCAAATACAGTCGGATCGTCGTATACTAATGATCTAATATTAAGATCTGCAAATCTTAAAAGCTCTACTTGATCCATTTTGCTGATTTTCACATTACCATTCTCATCTAAATATTCAACTAGAAAATATACATGTAAGTCTGCAGTGACTGTAAAATATCCATCATCATCTTCAAATTCATATATATCATTTACAAAGAAGTAATCTTGAAATACAGAGTCTTCATCAGGAATAACCAACATCATATCATCTAAAATACTATCCAACATATTTTGTCCAAAGGTATTCACATTAGGAAATTTTTCGACCAACTCTGAATAATTCATGTTTTTTTTGTGAACACAACACGCGAAATGTTAATAAACACAAAAAAATGGATAACCATACGCTGCGAATTGAAACTGATGACTCAAGTAGAAGAGTATTGTATTGTGGAATGGCAGATGATATTATTAGTCCATTAATGATGTTTCCAAATTTAAAGGTTTTATTTGCAATGGATAGTTTCGATTATGCCTTTTCCACACAAGGAACTCGTAAAAGCCAACGAAATGATATTTTAAATATGCTTGAAGGTGCGCCTAGTGCATATTACAATATCACTTTATCCCAAGAAGCTATTATCAAACATGTAGTGCGAAAACCGAAATATTTTCATGTGAGATTTAAATACAATGGAATGGATCGAGAGTTACACTATTTTTCAATGAATTACTATAAAGCTAAATGGCCTAAAATGATTACTAATATTGATACGCTTGTAAATATTGGAGCACCATTTGCGATTTCAAGACGTATTATACGTGATCGAGTGTTTTATAATAAAGCTCGCGAATTACTCAAACATATGGTGATGGAACGATTTCAACAAAAAATATTTTGGGTAATTGGTGTCAATTGGAACAAAAGATTACAGATTGATATTGGAATACGAGGTTATACTGAAAACAATTATAATGATTGTATTTATGTCGACCGAGATTTTGTACATTTAATATGCGAACATTAAATAAATCAAAACAAAAACCATGTCTTTCAGTTAAATCACAAAAATCTAACAATGCAAATTTTAGCTATAGATGTTGGTCTTTTACATCTTGCATTGATTCATGTTTTTCTTGCTGATGATTATTTACATAGAACTGATATTATACTAGAAGAAGAAATTCTACTATGCGATCTTGTAGATATAACAAAATTAGTTTCTAATTGTAATGATCCAAATTGTAAACTATACCACGATAAAGTAATATGCGATTATACTGCACATTTATTCCAAAAATTTCAACAAGTGTTTGATAATGTAGATTTAATTCTGATTGAAAGACAACCACCAGTTGGACTTGTGGCAGTTGAACAATTGATTATGAATCAATATCGAAATAAATGTATTTTAATTAGTCCAACCGCAATGTTGAATTACTTTGGAATATTACATCTTGAATATGTCGAAAGAAAAGTTCACACGGAAAAAATTGCAATGGAATATCTTGGATCTATTAAACTATTTGTATTTAGTGAAAGACGTCATGATATGGCGGATGCATGTTGTATTCTATTGTATTATCTTAAAATGAAACGAAAAGACCAAATACAGAAACCTAGTAAATATGATGTAATGACACCATATAAATCTAATTTACATAAATATATATATCAAGCATCAGAGTGACTATCAGAAATAAAGCTAATTAGACAAACACTTGCTGAAATAAAGATTTTTTTTGGTTCAATCCACGTGCTAGTTACTTTTTTTGCTCGGAAAAAAAAATGAAATCTAAATTTTTGTTGGTTGGAATGTTTGTAGGTCTCGGTGTTCATCTTACTCAAAGCGATATGCCAATATACAAACATCATCGACCGAAGTTGTCTGGACCATTGGCTCGTGATTTGAAAAATAAATTACTGTTCGAAACTGAACAAAAAAAGATCATTTGCGACGAAGTTTTTGGACTTGTCCGACGATGTGGTATATTATATTTAGACAATAATGAGCATTATTACAATGATCCAGCATATTTGAATCTCCATGATGCATTGTTTACAATTCAATCAAATACATGGGAAAAATGGAAATCTTCTGATGTGATTGTATATGTGGATTTTTTACAAACGCCGGGTTACTATTTGTACAATGATTTTGGATTAAGAATAAAACAACCAAGTACTGTTGGTCATAGTGCAACAATTAAAGGTTTGATTCATGATTATATTGAACATTCTTTTGAATAAAGTTACTCAAATTTCATTTTTCTAAATGTCAACGACACTCTACGACCACGAAACATTTTTTTATCCATTTTTCTAGCTGTAATTCCATGACGCCAAAAATAGCGTGCATCACGATGAAGAGCTAAAACCGATCGCCTTTCAAGCCAAATTTCCTTTTTATTTGCTGGATTTTTGGTATCTATAAAATCCATTATAATACCAGAAGCTAAGGAAACTGACACAATACCATCCTCAAAAAACTTTACATTATCAACATGTGGATAAATTCCTTGACCTGGTATGTATTCATTAATAATCAACTGATCGGGTATGTACGAAATTATATTTTTTTCAATCAAACGATCAATCACAAATTGGCACCAAGTTGGAATTGGTTTAGTAACTTGAGCTGCTTCTTTTGATTTGTAGTCGTAAATATATCCATAGTGTTGGGTTCTTCGAGATATTGAATTGTCCCATTCTGAATTATCAATCTTTTGTAATAATTCATTCTCTTCTTCCTTAGTAATAAATTCTTCCATAAAACCCAACCCTTTGATTCCTTGATAATTTATTTTTTTATGTTCAATTGCGCGGTCATCTTCCTCAATATCCAACTCCACATCACGTTTCATTCGTTTATTTTCTGACATTTTTTTTGTCGATCTTTTGTGACATGAAGTTTTTCTTTTGGAAAAAAAGCTTCGCGTAAGCACGTGTTAAATCACAAAAAAATTGAACAAATGAGTGAACGATCAATTAATTATGGAGTGCGACCTGTTAACTGTGTTCGTCTCATTATCAATAAATGGGATAAGATGATTTTGATGGGAGATCTTGAAACTGTATTACATAATATGGGTTTAGCAAAAGATAAAGTGTTAACTGTTTACGTAGATTATCCATTATCAAATGATCAAGTAAACGAGTTGTTGATTCGAATATTAACAGCGTTACCTGAAAGATGTGAATACTTTTATGTGAAAATTTTAATTGATGATGATCCAGAGTTCAGAGAATACGTCGAATTTTTATTTGAAGATGGAACATTCTCCATGTCCAATATCAAAACAGATGATGAATTTTTCAATGTGGCTTTTTTTGATCGAGTCAAAGAAATTGTATTTGAAAAAAAGGATAATGAAACTGAGGATACAAAGATATTCAATCATACTAAACAAGCGCCAAGATTGTTAAACCGACCAGTTGAAAACGATCCAAGTTTTTACAGAATTAAATTTTAAGTAAATACTACATGGTATACAATATTTCCTTTTAACAATCTCTGAAATGTCAGTAAATTCAGAATACAAGTCAATAAGTTGTTTATAATTCATGTTTGTTAAAAAAAATGCGATCAAGCAATGTTTTTCTTAACACGAGTCCAACAATCACCTAATAAATTCTGTCCGCGCCATTTCGATTTTATTCGTGCATTTGCATCGGATGCTTTTAACCCAATTCCCCAAATCCGATCATAGGGTGAAGCTTCTACAAAAATGGTACCACATTCTGTATTAAGTATAAATTGTTTGATATCCTCATGTTGTGTAGCTTTCAATTGCAATGCACGAATCATAATTGATATTTTTTCAGTATCCCATTTAGATTCATCAAATCCCTTTACAGTTCGACCTAATTGTTTTGCTTTAAATGGAGTAGATACCGAAAGTATTTTTTTTGCAGTGTCCAAATCACTCATTAATATAGCTTTATGATACATGACATAATGTTCACATGTTCTAAATACAATTCCATCTTCTTCAATTGAATGTTTACTCCAATTAGATAAAAATCCGTATTTCTCAGATGGTTTCCAAAACAAAATCATTTTTTTTGTGTTTATTCATTAGGAACGACAAAAAATAAATATCTATCTTTTAATCTCTTAACTTTGATTTCTTGTCCAAGTAATGTGGTACCAGCATGCATCTCACAATTACAAGTTCCATCAGAATCTGGAATATAAGTTTCTTCCTGACCCTCCTGTAAAATCTTTACATATATTCCACCAGTACAAGCTTGTAAATGATCCAAATATAATTCATCTGTAAAAACAATATTATCTTCGAAGCTAGTCAATAAAAATACAGGAACCTTTTTTACCCTAATGCGCACTCCAGATTCTGTTGATGGTGTTTTATCAGTTTGTTTTAAAAATTGAATCTTGTCGGTTTGAAACAGGATCAAATCAAGCTCAGATTCATGTAAAATTTTAAATACATCTCTTGAAATGACTTTTAATTTCGGGTACCCCGCAATCAGCACAAAATAGTCCATGGTTTCCGAAAATGTGTTCTCTTACACGTGCAATTTTATTTAGATATAAAAGTAATATTATGTACCGAAACCGTTCTCACAAAATGAATGGTGAATTCGAGAAATGTTCAGAGTGCGACTGTATATTTTCTACATATGGTGATTTTATAAGATGTGATATATGTGACAAAGCATTTTGTTCTAAATCTAAATGTCAAAATAATTGTAAATTACTAGAAAAGATATGTAGAGGTAATTGCGGTAATCTATTATCATATGATCAATATAAAGATACAAGGAAATATAATACATCTTGCAAGTGTGGAGATGGTATCATGCAATTAAGAAAGGTATTAACAACCGATGATGCAGTTGTATGTCGTGACTGTTTTACAGTAAAACATCCAGGAAATTCAGTTTTCGATTTTGAAGTGATTCGATATTTATTAAAAGGGCGATCTGAAATGCTGATTAGAGAAAATATTTTTTACAGAACAGGTATCAACGATGCAGAGACCAAGTATATATTATTGTCAAATAATCGGCATTGTGCTTTTGACAAATTATCAGGTGATTTAAAACGTTTACTCATACAGTTTATATTTAATAGTTAAACATGTTTTAATAAAAATAATAGTCCATGGTTTCCGAAAATGTGTTCTCTTACATGTGCAATTTTATTTAGATATAAAAAGGTCTAATAATACAAATGATCTGTTCAGAACAAAGTGGACAGTGTTTAATCTTTGAACAACACACATTACAGTAGGTATGTCCACATGGAATTAATACCATCAAATCAACATTTTCTTCGCAACATATTGAACATGTATGTTTTCCAATATACTGCATAGGTGGAATAACTTTTTTTGGTTGATCAATATCAATTGGTGCAATATTAACAAAAATCCAAAAGACCACTAATGCTACACATATCGAAATATAAGTAGAAATCGAAATCGAATCTAGAAATTCCTCAAGTATAATCATGTGGTGAGTAATTTGTGCAGATAATCATGCACACGTGGAATGGGGGGTTAAAAGATACACGAATATTTTCGAAAAAAATTTTTTTAAAAAAAAAATAAATTTATTTATTATAGTGTGAATTTAGTGTTGTACTTAGTTCTATGTTAAATATATCATAATTAACTAAAAGTGCTTTTTTTGTTGTATTTACTTCTTATTTTATCAATTTAACCGTGTACATGCTTTTACACAACCGGTAAAGATTGGCACATGCTTTTACACAGGCTTCACGCTTTGAACACGAGCTTTAAAATGGAAGCCGGTTATGTACACTGTCCATAGACCAACCCTAACACAACCGTGTACATGCTTTCACACAACCGGTAGAAATTAGCACATGCTTTTACACAGTAACTCGTGAACTGCACGGTATTTCACACATCCACAAACCCAAAAACTCCGTGATAAACAAGGTTAACACAGTCACAAGGCTTCAAATATAATTGAAAAAAAATACACCTGATGCTGAGGATATTTAACCGCACGTCCGCCAAAAAATTGGTCTTCTGGATAATTAGACCTGTTTAATGAAACTCATAAAAAATAAAGGCAAAGAATCTTGATTATCCAGCAAATTGAGCTTGGACCTGACTTGTATGGACTATTTGAGTTTGAATTGAACCTGGATGGCTTGATTAACTATACAAAGAACCACATGGAAAAAAAATGGAAAAAAGTTCTTTTTTTGTGTCTTAACACGTGGTTTATTTTTTTGTTTGTGAAAAAAATAAATTTATTTTGGTTTTAAAATGAAAAGTCTACTGTTAATGTTTATTTGTGTGGGCGTGTTGATGGAGTTACCAACAATTACGGAGTATACATGGTTTAGTATCTATACATCATACTCCCTTCTGCAGATGAAATTAATTCTGTACTTCATCCAACTTCCGTGGTATATGAATATTATCTGGGGTATAATAGTAGACAGATCAGATCTGAGTATTTTGCGAATATATTTATGTGCAATAGGTGTATGTTGTATTTTATTATGGACTATGTTAGAATATGTATATGAGGTGAAGGATTCATTTTCCACAATATGGATCATGAGTATTGTTGAATTGTTTCCATCTATATATTCTGTATTGTTGTTTAAACGTGCACATTTAGAACAAGCAATAGACCCGAACATTATCATTAAGAGTTCTCGATGTATTACGATTGGTAAAATAATAGGATCTATTTTAAGTAAAGTAGTGCTTCGTGATGAAATATACTTTGAAAATATTTATCAATGTCAAACTTGGTTTATATTTGTGATGATATGTTGGATTATTTTAGGTGATTTCGAATTAAATCAGTCAAATATGAAGATAGATACAGATGAATCTGATACTCCAGTAAACATCAACCATTTTGTGGTATATATGTTCTTGTTTTCTCTTATTCCAACATATTCATTTGTGGTGATGTTTTATTTATCGTCGTTAACTGATATGAATACATCATCCACAATCATGACATTCCTGCAATCATTAGACTATGTTGGTGAATTTATTGGTACATTTATTATATTCAAAAATACAAAATTGCATTACATTGCAAGTATAACATGTCCATTGTTTATTATTTGTATGATGATTTATGGCACAATAGATAAATGGGCTCAAAGTCAATTTATGTATGTCATATTAGGATGTACAACAATTGTAATATGGACGATTGATAGTTCACTTAGTACAACATTTACATATAAAGTGAATCGATCGGTCCAATATAAAGAACAAGGATATGTATCTAATCTATATTACTTTATCATATTTATTGGTAAGATTACATCAAATATTATTATGTATACAAGTTGTAAATATTACGAGATAGATTACAATAATTTTTCAAATATTCAATCAGTGATTCGTGTTTCTGTGTGTTTGAGTTTGGTTCTTGTTTTGTACACTTGCTTTTTATGTAAAACCACAAATTGAGTTTGTATGGAAAGGGAAAAATATAACGATTATGAAGACGATAATTGGTTTTTAGGTGTTCCGGGAATAAAAATGATTCCGGGAATTATTTGTAAAGATGACGAGCAAGTAATATTGGATAATATTGATTATCAAAAATGGGGTCGTAAATTTCAAGGTGGACGGATTCAAGAATACGGAAATCATGAATCTATGCAACCAATGCCAAGTTGGATAAATTTTTTCATTGACATTCTAGTTGAGCGTAAAGCACTTAAATGTCTTCCAACTTATATGAAAATTGAAGATTTGCGTGGTATTTCTAAACCTAGAGTAAATAGATTAATTAAAACAGTTCATCAAGAATATACAACAGTATGTTTATTTGTTGGAGATCCAGTCTATGTTCGATATTCTTATCGATATAACAGGAAATTATTTGATAATATGTTACTGCCAGACCGATCAGTAATAGTACAAGATAATAAGTATCCTCAGGATTGGATCATGAATGTTCGACAAAGTAAAGGATCTAAAAAATCATATATGATTACTTTAAAATATGATATAAATTAAACTAAATCATAACTTAATCAGATTCATCACCAGAATCATCTTCAGAATCGGAAGAAGCTCGAGTTTGCTTTGCACGTTTTGGAACTTGTGGCTTTTCAACATGTTCAGTTGAAGTCCAAACCGCCAATAAACCTCGGTCGAATCGGCCCAATAAATCTTCACTTAATTGTCTCACGTCTTTCTTCATTTGACTTGAAAATTCATTAAAGGCTTCAATGTCGAACTTTTTATTGACTTCCGTTTCAGTGGCCTTTTCCATTGCCATGTTCAAATCTGAACGAGCCTTTCTGTAGTTTCTATAAGCTTGATGAGCAGCTGGATTGAGCTTTTTGAATGCTCTAACCTTTGGTTTAATATCGTCTCTGTTGGTCTTGGCATCATTTTCGGCCTTGATGTATTCAGGATCGGCTAAGATTTCAGGTAATTTCAAAATCTCATTGATCTTCTTCTTTTGTAAATCACGAAGTTCAATTACCTTTCTGGAAAGAGTAGGGTAATTTTCCTTAATCACAGACCAAGGAGTAGATAATTTAGCCTTTGGGTAAGGTTGTTGAAGTTTTGGTAAAGTGTTGTAGTTGACTCCATTTTTATTCTTAACTACAAACTTGTGAAGTACACCAGCATGAACATATCCATCGGGACGAAGACCATCAGCTTTGTATAATAAAGCAGAATGTTCATTCTCTCTAACTCCATCATATTTTTCTAAATCTAAATCGACAGTTTGCATTTTGATTTTTGTTTTACTCAAAAAATAATTGTGAGCTCGAATTGTTAAACACCCAAACTAAAAGAGTGATAAGAAAATGGTGTTATTTAGTCAATACACACGAAAAAACTACGGTACTGTTATCATCTATTATTCCTATAATCATATCCTGATTCCAGATATCTAAAAATGGTGTTGTACATGCATCATCATGATGTAATGTAATTGTCTGGGTATTAGTACAATCTACACTAAAAGCACTAAATGTAGTTCCATCATTACATGTAGTTCCAGGAATAACATAACAATCATCTGCCCCATTGAATTGATAGCCATCTAACATAGGAGGGTAAACACAAACACCGTCGGTTAAAATGGAGTACATGCCCATGTACACGGCAGTTACAGCGTAGAAGAGTATAAAGCAGGCTAAAAGGAGCATGCGCAAAAAACGTAAAATATTTGTGAGTGGAATCGGCACGTGTAGATCTAAAAATCACAAGTTTTTTTTTCTAAGATTGATTCCTGGAAAAAAAATCCATGTCAACAGCGGAGTTAGAGATTAACATTCTAAATATGTTTGATAAATTAAAAATATCACCATATTTATATGCAATAGAAGTTACTGATGATCGAGATAAATGGGTTGAATTGTGTGATTTATATAATAATATCAAAGGAATATCTAAGATATTGACATTGACTACGGAAGATACAAAAAATCTTTGGACGTTTATTGATAGGTTTTTGAGTATTGCACCTGGTATATATAAA
>Ga0075163_10002821_pt1 | contig 23332 bp, 22 predicted proteins | sample JI1023141ADNA_FD_71478 | JGI IMG/M metagenome (GOLD analysis project Ga0075163, IMG submission 71478) | Wastewater effluent complex algal communities from Wisconsin, to seasonally profile nutrient transformation and Carbon sequestration -... | ecosystem: Engineered > WWTP > Effluent > Algae... | reverse complement strand
GGGCCGCCGAGTCCCCTATTTAGTCTTGCACCGGATTGGGTTTTTCATGCCGCCGTCGTTGCCTTCGGCGCGGTGGGCTCTTACCCCACCTTTTCACCCTCACTCCGAGTGAAAGTGAAAGTGAGAGTGAAGCGACCGGGTTTCCCCGTCCTTTTCACCCTTTCCTCTCACTCTAACTGCGGAGCAGTTTGTTTTCTGTGACACTGTCCATCACGACGCCTTGACGCGCCGTGTCCCCCCTTTCAAAGGGAATCCTGCCCTATGGTGTCCGGACTTTCCTCTCCTTGTTCAATGAACCCGGAGCGAAGGTCTGGCTCCGATACTAGGATTGCCAATAGACCACCCGGCCACACTGGTCGCAAGTGGCAATTTCCGAGCCGGTCTTGGCCATCACCTCGATGTGCGTCGGCACCTTCAGATGGCAACCGCCACATTTGCCTCCGTTGACCGGCACACAGACCGGGTGCCCGGGCTTGACGGCGAGACGGTCGTAAATCCTGAGCTGCGGCTCCGGGACCTCGGGCCTGGCCACGGCGATCGCCTCGAGGGCCGTCTTCAGCTCGGCCTGCAATTGCCCCTCCCGCTCCCGCAGGGTGCGGATCTTGGCCTCATGCCCGGCAATGTTCTTCTTCAACTCGGCCTCGGCGGCGGCAAATCGCTTCTTCGCCCCGTCAATCTCGTACATGATCTTCAGCTCATCTTCCTCGTAACCCCCGATGATCGCCTCGGTCGTCTCGATTTCGTGCGTCAAGGCCCGATACTCGTCGTTTTTACGCACTTCCAGCTGCTGTGTGCGGTATTTGGCCACTTTGCCCTCGGCGCTTAAAATCTCCGTCTCCAGCAGCTTTTTCTTTGATTCCAAGCCATGCCACTCGGCCTTGGCCGTCTCGATGGCCTGCTTTTCCGCGGCGATCCGGGCTTCCACCGCGGCTATTTCGCGGGGTACGCTCTGCAATTGATGTTCAAGGGTCAGACGGCGACTGTCGCGTTCCTGAAGCACGAGCAGTGTTGCGATACTGAAGGCAGCCATGTTGGGACCACTGTGCGGCGCTCGATTAAGTGGTCAATTTAAACCACCCTGATTCGCGTTTTTAGGCACTCACCGCCACGTATTTCGACCTGTTTGGATAAAGCGCGACCCTCGGCCTGATTCCAGGAAATCCGTAACCTCACTTACCCTTCCCAATCAGCAGCATACAACTCCCGAAAATACCTTGGATTTGCCATAGAAAAAAGTTGTCGAAAACAGGGTTATCCGAGACCTTTTTAGGACCAATTTTTGAACTGAATGTCCGACTCCAACGAAGCCCCGAACAACGCGAATTCCAACCCCGGTGTCGAGACCTACGACGCCAATAAACTGGGCCAGCTCAAGGGTCTCGAGGCCGTCCGCAAGAAGCCGGGCATGTATATCGGTGGCACTGACGAACGCGCCCTTCACCACTGTGTTTCCGAGGTCCTCGACAACTCCGTCGACGAACATCTCGCCGGCCATTGCAACAAGATCGACGTCACCATCCACGTCGACGGCTCCATCAGCATCCGCGATGACGGCCGCGGCATCCCGGTCGACATCAACAAGGACAGCGGTCTGCCCGGCGTCGAGCTCGTGCTGACCACGCTCCACTCCGGCGGCAAATACGGCCAGGGCGGCTACAAGTTTTCCGGCGGCACGCACGGTGTCGGCGCCAAGTGCGTCAACGCCGTGTCCGAGTGGTTTGAGGTCGAGGTCTCCCGCAACGGCCAGATCCACCACATGACCTTTGAGCGCGGCAAGACGACCAAGCGCCTCGAGGTCATCGGCAAGGCCTCCGGCACCGGCACGCTCATCACCTTCAAGCCCGACGCCGAGATCTTCCGCGAGACCACCGTCTTTCAGTCCGACCGCATTGCCCAGCGCCTCCGCGAACTGGCCTTTCTCAATTCCGGTCTCCGCATCAACTTCCTCGACGAGCGTCCGGCCACGGCAAAGCCCGAGACCTTCTTCTACAAGGACGGCGTCGTCGAGTTCGTGAAGCAGATCAACACCGGCAAGACCGCCCTGCATCCGACGCCCATTCGCATCGCCAAGGAGATCCACACCACCCTCGACGACAAACCGGTCGAGGTCCACGCCGAGATCGTCCTGCAGTACAACGACAGCTACAACGACCTCGTTCTCTGTTACACCAACACCATCCATAACCCGGACGGTGGCACGCATCTCTCCGGTTTCCGCAGCGCTCTCACCCGCGCCATCAACCAGTTTTCCAAAGCCAACAATCTGCTCAAGGACAAGGATCCGCAGATCACCGGCGATGATGTCCGCGAGGGCCTCGCCGCCGTCATCTCGATCAAGCACAGCGATCCGAAGTTCGAATCCCAGACCAAGGTCAAGCTCCTCTCCCCCGAGGTTGAGAGCATCGTCGGCTCCCTTTCCTACGAGGGCCTGATGTTCCACTTCGAGGCGCATCCGCCCGTTGCCAAGCGCATCGTCGAGAAGGCCCTCACCGCGGCCCGCGCCCGCGAAGCCGCCCGGAAGGCCCGCGAGACCATCCGTAAGGGTGCCCTTTCCGGAGGCGGTCTCCCTGGCAAACTCGCCGACTGCTCCGAGAAGGATCCCTCGGTATGCGAACTGTACATCGTCGAGGGCGACTCCGCCGGCGGCTCCGCCAAACAGGGCCGCGACCGTCGCTACCAGGCCATCCTCCCGCTTCGCGGCAAACTCATCAACTCGGAGAAGGCCCAGCTCGACAAGGTCCTCAACAACGAGGAAATCCGCACCCTCATCACCGCCATCGGCACCGGCATCGGCACCGGCGAGGACGACTCCTCGTTCCGCATCGAAAAAACCCGGTACCACAAGATCATCATCATGACCGACGCCGATGTGGACGGCTCCCACATCCGCACCCTGCTGCTCACGTTCCTCTACCGGCAGATGAAGGGCATCATCGACAACGGCTACGTCTACATCGCCCAGCCGCCCCTCTACAAAATCAAGCGCAAGAAGCGCGAGCAATACGTCGACAACGACGAACAGCTGAACCGCATCCTCCTCGAGCTCGGCGCCGAGGACATTTTGGTCGCGCCGGCCGGCGCCGGCCAGACCCCCATCGCCCCCGCCGTCCTCGACCAGATCGTCGAGATGCTCGCCGCCATTGAGAAACTGGGCCACGGCATCACGCGGTACGGCGCCTCGCTCGCCGAATATCTCGACCAGCAGGACAAGGCCACCCACGAACTGCCCCGCTACATCGCCCGCATCCGGGAAGGCAACAAGGAGACCCACCAGTTCCTTGCCGACGACAAGGCCCGCGCCGCGTTCATGGCGGCCCATCCGGACACCGCCACCAGCGGCACCACGCCGCCGCTCGTCCAGCGCCGCGTCACGATCCACGAAATCTTCGAGGCCAACGAACTCAGCAAGCTCCTCAAGGCCCTGGCCAAAGCCGGCCTCGACATCAGCTCCTTCGCCCCGTCCGCCCAGCCTCGCTACACCTTCACCGAAAACGTCGGCGCCAAGACCGAGACGAAGGCCGACCTGTTCTCTCCCCTGGAGATCATCGCCCAGATCCGCGCCAACGGCCGCAAGGGTCTTTCCATCCAACGCTACAAGGGTCTCGGCGAAATGAACCCGAAGCAGCTCTACGAAACCACGATGGACCCCGATCACCGTCGCCTCCTCAAGGTGAACATCAGCGACGCCGCCAAGGCCGACGCCCTCTTCACCCTCCTCATGGGAGACGAAGTCCCGCCGCGCCGCCAGTTCATCGAGGACAACGCGCTGAACGTCCAGTATCTGGACGTTTAATGCGAGTTAATGGTTATGGGTTAAGCGTTATCAGTCGGATCCAGCCGCCGATCACCGCCCCAGTAACCAGTAACAAATAACCAATAACTTTTCCCGCCCGCCCTGTGTACACCGCCAACGAAAAACTCTCCTCCGCGAACATCACGGACATCATGCAGACCGCCTACATCGATTACTCGATGTCGGTCATCATTTCGCGTGCGCTGCCCGATGCCCGCGACGGCCTGAAGCCTGTCCAGCGGCGCATTCTCTACGCGATGCTGCGCGAAGGCCTGCTCCACAACCGCTCCTTCGACAAGTGCGCCGGCGTCGTCGGTGAAGTGCTCAAGAACTACCACCCGCACGGCGATTCCTCCGTCTACGACACCCTGGTCCGTCTCGCCCAGAGCTGGGTCATGCGCTACCCGCTCATCGATCCGCAGGGCAACTTCGGCTCCGTCGACGGCGATCCGCCCGCCGCCTACCGTTACACCGAGGCCCGTCTGAAGAATGTCGCCGAGGAACTCCTCAAGGACATCGAGGAGGAGACCGTCGACTTCGTCCCCAATTACAAGGAATCCACCACCGAGCCGACCGTCCTCCCGTCCGCGCTGCCCAACCTGCTGATGAACGGCTCGACAGGCATCGCCGTCGGCATGACGACCAACATCCCGCCGCACAACCTCGGCGAGATCATCTCCGCCGCCTGCGCCATCATCGACCAGCCGTCGATTAGCGTCGAGGAGCTCGTCACCTACATCCCGGGTCCCGATTTCCCCACCGGCGGCTACATCAACGGCCGCGCCGGCATCAAGTCCTACCTCACCACCGGCCGCGGCATCGTCCGCATGCGCGGCAAGGCCCACACCGAGGAGCTCAAGGGCGGCGGCGAGCAGATCGTCATCACCGAGATCCCCTACAACGTCAACCGCGCCACCCTCGTGCTTCGCATCGCCGAGCTCGTGCGCGAGAAGCAGATCGACGGCATCCGCGACCTGCGCGACGAATCCGACGAGAACACCCGCATCGTCATCGAACTGAAGCGCGGCGAGCAGTCCCAGATCGTCATCAACCAGCTTTACCAGAAGACCACGCTCGAGTCCTCGTTCGGTGTCATTCTGCTCGCCCTCGACAAGAAGCGGCCGAAGCAGATGAACATCAAGGAACTCCTCGAGTGTTATATCGATCACCGCCGCGAGGTCATCACGCGCCGCACGCAGTTCCGCCTCAACCAAGCCAAGGCCCGCGCCCACATCCTCGAGGGCTACATCATCGCCCTCGATAACCTGGATGACTTCGTGAAGATCATCCGGGCGTCGAAGGACAAGGAGGAGGCCAAGCAGAAGCTGATGGCCAAGTACCCGCTCTCCGAGATCCAGACCAACGCCATCCTCGAGCTGCGCCTCTACCAGCTCACCGGCCTGGAACGCGGCAAGATCGAGGCCGAATACCTCGAGCTCATGAAACTCATCGAGGAGCTCCAGGGCATCCTCGACTCCGAGGCCAAGCTTCTCGCGCTGATCAAGAAGGAGCTGCTCGAGCTGAAGGACAAATACGCCTCCCCCCGCCGCACCGAGATCATCGACGCCGAGGGCGAGCTGCGCATGGAGGACGTCATCCCCAACGTCGGCTGCGTCATCACCGTCTCCCACCTCGGCTTCATCAAGCGAACCCCCGTCGCCGACTACCGCTCACAGAAACGCGGCGGCAAGGGCGTCATCGGCGCCGAGACCTACGAGGAGGATTTCGTCGAGACCCTCTTCACCGCCTCGACCCACGACTACGTCCTCTTCCTCAGCAGCAGCGGCCAGTGTCTGGCCAAGAAGATCTACGACATCCCCGAGGGCACCCGCACCGCCAAGGGTAAGTCCATCTCCAGCTTCCTCCGCCTCGAGAGCGGCGAGAAGCTGGCCGCCATGCTCTGCTTCAAGGAGTTCTCCCCGGAGCTCTTCGTCGTCATGGCCACCCGGGCCGGCCAGATCAAGAAGACCGCCCTCGCCGAATACGAAGGCGCCACCCGCGAAGGCGGCATCCGCGGCATGAAACTCGCCGACAAGGACGACATCATCGGCTGCGTGCTCACCAACGGCGCCAACGAGATCATGCTCGTCTCCCACCAGGGTCAGGCCGTGCGCTTCTTCGAGGGCGCCGCAGGCTCTTCCGCCGAGGAAGCCGCCGACGAGGCCGAGACCGTTACCGACAGCGAGAGCGACACCGAGACCACCGGCGGCAAGGAAGGCCTCCGCTCCCAGGGCCGTTTCACCGGCGGCGTCACCGGCATGCGCTTCAAGAAGGCGGGCGACTACCTCCAGGCCCTCGAGGTCTGCGATCCGGAAGCCCGCCTGCTCGTCGCCCGCGAGGACGGCATCGGCAAGCGCACCCCCTTCGCCGACTACCGCCTCATCCGCCGCGGCGGCACCGGCGTCATCGCCATCGACCTGCCGGATGACGGCTCCGTCGCCGTCGCCGGCGCGCTGAGCGTCCGCGAGAACGACGAGGTCATGCTCCTCACCGCCAAGGGCCAGAGCATCCGCACCCGCGTGAAGGAGATCCGGGAAACCGGCCGCGGCGCCAAGGGCGTCAAGCTCGTCAACCTCGAGGAAGGCGACAAACTCCTCGCCATCGCCAAGGTCGTCGAGTCCGACGAGGAGGAGGCCGCCAACAGCACCCCGCCGATGGAGCCCCCGGCGACCGCCTGACCTCAGGCCGGAACCCATTCCTCGCGAAAACCATTCAGGCGCACCCTTCCCGGGTGCGCCTTTTTGTTTCACTTAGAGCCTTGCCAACCACCGGCCGGTGAATCTCTTTCTCCCCAGAAGCTCATGTCCACCCGTCTCTCCAATCTGCTCGTCCCGGAGCACATCATCCTTTCGCTGCAGAGCACCAAGCGCACCGCCGCCCTGCAGGAGGTCGCCAAGCTGCTCGAGACGGACGCCAACGTCGCCAACTTCCCCGGCTTCTACAACGAGCTCCTCGCCCGGGAACGGCTCGACACCACCTGCCTCGGCAACGAGGTCGCCCTGCCCCACGCCCGCACCGAGCATGTGAAGAAGATCGTGCTGGCCGTCGGCCGCAGCACCAACGGCGTGCTCTTCGAAAATTCCAACCAGAACGTGAAGCTCATGTTCGTCCTCGGCACCCCGAAGAACAACCCGACCGATTACCTCATCCTCGTCGGCGCGCTCTGCCGCCTTATCAAGGACGAATCCAGCCGCAACGCCCTGCTCGCCGCCCCCACCCCGGAAGCCTTCATCGCCACCGTCGTCGAGCTCGAGACCAAACTGCTCGGCCCGGCTAAGTAAAGGCTGGTCCGGTCTGTGACCGGCCGAAAGCTTTCCGCCGGCTGGCAAACCCTCCGCTCAACGGGCCAAACCGGCCGGTCAAAGACCGGCCCTGCCACCCACCCGGGGCTTGCCACGCTCCGGTGCACGTCCAGCATGCGGAGAATTTCCCCATGATCCATTCCTTCATCTTCAGCGAAGGCAAGCTGGTCGGTCGCGACCTGGAACCCGAAGCCCTCCGCCTCGTGCAGGCCGACAAGGGACTGATCGTGTGGGTGGATCTGGAGAATCCCACGGACGAGGAAACCAAGGCCGTCCTGGAAGTTCTCTTTCAGTTCCATCCGCTCGCCATCGAGGACTGCGTCACGCCCAGCCCGTTGCCCAAGATTGAGGATTACGACGACTACCTCTTCATGGTGACCCATGCCGTGGAGTTCAATCGCGAGGAAAAATTCGTCACCTCCGAGCTCGATTTCTTTCTCGGCAAGGAATTCCTCGTCACGTTTCACCGCTCGGCCCTCCGCTCCGTCACCACCCTGATCGACCGCCTCGCGAAAAACGTGGGCCCCGGACCCCGCGGACCCGACCGGCTCGCGCACTCGCTGCTTGATCTCATGGTGGATTATTACAGCCCGATGCTCGCCGAACTGCACAACGAGCTGGAGGAGATCGAGGAAGCCGTGCTCAGCAAGGAGTCCGACAAGAGTTTCGTCGCCGAGCTGCTTCAGGTTCGCGGCGATTTCACCATGTTGCGCCAGATCGTGCGCCCGCAGCGGGACGTCATCGAGAAGCTCGCCCGCGGCGACAGCAAATTCATCCGCGCCAAGCTGCTGCCCTACTTCCGCGACATTCGTGACAATCTCGCCCGGCTCGACGAGACCCTGATCGGCTACCACGAACGCTTGCTGCTCTCTTTTGACATCTATCTCAACAAGGCCGGCTTCGAAGCGAACGAGGGCATCAAGTTCCTCACCGCCCTGACGGCCGTCACCCTCCCGGCCGTGCTGGTCGGCGGTTGGTACGGCATGAATTTCGAGCACATGCCCGAGCTGCGCTCCCCCCATGGCTATGTCTATGCGTGCAGCTTCACTCTCCTGAGCACGATCGCGATGGCCATCTACCTGAAGAAAAAACGGTGGTTCTGATCCGCCGGCACCGGCCCCACCGGCCGGTGCGCCGACCCGGGCCGGACGGGCCCCGCAATCCTCCCTTGCCTGCCTCGTGCCGCCGACAATTCTCCCGCGCATGCGCTGCGCCTCTGCCTTGAATCTACCCGCCGGACCCGGTGTCCGGCGTTGCCCCCGATGAAGGAGCTGTTGCGCGATTTCCGCATCCGGCGGCTGCTCGTGGCCAACATCACCGGCTCCATCGGTTCGGGCATCACCCTGTTCGCCGTGCCCTGGTTGCTCGTGCAGGAACCGGGCGGCACGACCAGTTACGGCACCGCCACCCTCGTGACGACCGTGGCCCTGTTCCTGTTCATGCCCTACTACGGGGTTTGGGTGGACCACCATTCGCGCAAATCGATGCTGCTGGGCAGCGAACTCTTCGGCCTGCTCGCCACCACCAGCATGGCGGCGGTCTGCTTCTGGCAGGGCGGCTACGGGGTCTGGTCCCTTTCCGTGATCTATTTCTGCGGCATGCTCTACTACACGCTGCACTTCCCGGCGAAGTTTGCCTTCCTGCAACAGATCATCGACCGCTCCCACTATCAGTCGCTCATGGGGCTCATGGAGGTGCAGGGCCAGACCGCCATGATGATCTCGGGCGGGCTCGGCGCCATGCTCGTCGGCCACGTGAGCCTGCCCACGATTCTCCTGTTCGATGCCGCGACCTACCTGATCAGCTTCGCGATCCAGTCAACCATTCCCTACCAGAGCACCCATCTGGAAGGCACAACGGCCGTCCCCCGGGTTTCAGTCTGGCGGGGCATCGCCGAGGGCTGGCAATGGCTGCGCGACCGGCCACAGCTCGCCATCTTCTTCGCCGCCGCGCTCATGCCCTTTATCGCGATCATGGTCGGCAATTATCTTTTTCCCATCTACATCACCCAGACGCTCGAGGCGGGGGCCTGGGTCTTCGGCGCAGGCCAGATCGTCTTTGCGGCCGGTGCCATTTTCGCCGGACTCAGCCTGCCCCGTCTGATTGCCGCCCATTCCGCCCGTCGCACCATCCCGCTGACCATGGCGGTCTTCGCCGCCGGCGCGGCCCTGTTGGTGCTGTTCCCCACCGTGGGCGTCTACCTGGGCGCGGCTCTCCTCCTCGGCTATGGCAACGCCGGCAGCCGCGTCGCCCGCAGCGCGGCCTTGCTCAACCTCATCGACAACCGCGTCATGGGCCGCGTCAGCTCGTTTTTCCACGCCTACGACCGCGTGCTGCGCACGATCCTGACTTCGACCGTCATCGCCATCGTCGCCACCCACGGTGCGCGGGCGGCCTTCGCCCTGTTGCTCCTTCTGGTCCTGCTCTGTCTCTGGGCAGTGATGTCCACCCGCTCGTCCCTGACTCCGGCCGCGACCGGCCGACCGGGAAACTAATGAGACTTAGGTTAACAAGTGACACCGGCCACGGCCTGATTGCAATGCTCCCCCACACACCCCGCCCTGGCGGGCACCCGTTCGGCTGAGCTCACGGCCTCGGCCCTCTTCCTAGAGGGGATTTCCGGACCAGTTGATTGGGTCCCCTCTCGGAAGAGGGGTGGCGCGAAGCGACGGGGTGTGTCGCTTCTTTGCGTAATCTTCAATAAAGCAGCTATTCAGAAGAATGTAGGGCTGCCGCTTGTCGACAGGCCGGTGCCCGAGCGAATCCAGACCCCGCCCTCCCCATTCAACCGACTCGATACGGCTAGGGCCCGTATTTGACGATCTTCCTGAGGCTCGGGACCATGACCTGCAGCGGCTTCCCCTGTTTGAAGGTGATGGTGCGATAGTCTTCCCCATCGACCGGCATGATCCGCTTGATGTAGGCCTTGGGTCCGACCAACGCATCAAAGGTCGCGCTGTCCACGCCATGCTCGAGATAATACTGGTCGGCGGCGGCGCTGAGCTGACGCAGGTTGTTGAGCACGGCCTTTTCCTGCGAGGCGGTACGCACCTTTTGGAAGGCGGGGATCGCCATCGCCGCCATCATGCCGATCGTGACCGGATTGTAGACGGCCAGCGTGGCGACGTCCTGCTTGAGGGACCGGTTCCAGTACGATTGCACCAAAATGCCATCAGTCAGATTGCGACGCACGGTCACCAACGGTCGGTCGGTTTCGGGCATCGATCGCAGGACCATGCCGAGCAGCTGCTTTTGTTGCTCCGGCATCTGCGGGTTCAACGCCTCCAGCTTTCGCAGGCTTTGGAAAAAATGCGGGCTGACATAACCAAGCCCGTTCCCCTCGGGGCCGACCTGCTTCAGCGCCTCCATGAACATCGGCTGCGCGCCCAGTCCGGTCGGTCCGGCACTGCGGCACTCCTTCAGGTACTCCAGGGAAGTCGCGAGATAGAGGGTGTTACCGTCGATGGCGAAAATGGGCCGAACCCCCTGCAGCGGGAGCGGCGGTCCGAATTCGTAGAGCTTCAGCTCCCCTTCCTGCCGCATCTTGAACTGGGGCGACTTGGCGAGGGTCGGCTCCACCGACGCCGCCACTCCATCCACGCAGATCAGCAGCGAGATCGCGGGCAGCACCAGGCCCTGGTTGCCCTTGGCCGGCAGCCGCAACTCCCGCTCGCCATCCAGGCGAACCACCATGGCAACGCGCCCCTTCAGCCCGTTGATGAAGTTGTACAGGGAGAACGCCGTCGCGTCGCTGGTTTGCTTGAGCTTTGCTTCAAAACTGGCGGACACCTCCGCTCCGCCCACCTTGGTGACCACTTCCTTGATGGTCGCATACATCGAGGGCAGATCGATCTCGGACTCGAAGTAGGCGTCCGTATCGGCCGGGGCGAGTCCGAGCCGGACAAACGGTCCGGGCGCCCCGCCCAATCCTGCCAGCAAGCCGTGCCGCGTACCCGGAATGTAGAAGAACGTGCGGTTGCGGAAATAGCCGGTTTCATCCGGCACCGAACTGAAGCCGGCGGCCACCACGTCCGTGAAACCCAGCGTGGCAAACAAGGCGGCGTAGTCCTGCTTGAGGAACGGCGCCGCGGCTGGTTGCGCCGCGGCGACCTGGCCCAGCACGTCATTCAGCGATTTCGCCAGCTTCGCCATGTCGCCGTCCACGTCCACATAACCATAGAGCGTGCCCCCGAGCTCCAACTGCCGGTTGACGGCCATGAAATGCTGGCTGCGCTCCGGCGCCTTGACCAGCGGCACGGTCGTTATCTTCGGCGCCTCCGGTTTTGCCGCCACCGGCTCTGCTTTCTTGGCGCATCCACCCGCCGCCAGGAACATTGCTCCGATCAGCCCGACCGTCAGCAGTCGCTTGTTCATAGGCCGGACAGCCTAGCGGCCGGCCCGGCTGGCGAAAGCCCAAACTCTGTCACGCCACAGATCTCGCATTGCCGCTGCCTCGCGAAGGACCAAGCTCAGCCCACTCATGAGCCCGCCCCGCTTCAACGTTCTCGGCACCGGCGTCTCCGCCCTGTCGTTGCCCGAGGCCCGCGATCTCGTGCTCGCGGCGCAGGGTCGCCGCCAACTCGGCTACGTCTGCTGCGCCACGGCCTACAACGTCAATCTCGCGCGCCGCGACACCGACCTGCGCCACGCCTACAATCGCTCCTTTCTCACCACACCCGACGGCATGCCGCTCGTCTGGCTCGGCCGTCACCACGGCCACCGCTCCATCACGCGCGTCTACGGTCCAGACCTCATGGAAACCGTGTGCGACGCGGGTCGCGCCGCGGGCCTCCGGCATTTCTTCTACGGCGGCGCCCACGGCGTGGCGGAACAGCTCCGGGAGAAACTCTGCCTCCGCTTCCCCGGTCTGCAGGTCGTCGGCACCTTCACCCCGCCGTTCCGCCGGTTGGAGGCGGACGAACTCGCCTGTTTCCAGTCCGCCATCGCCGGCTGCCGGCCCGACATCATCTGGATCGGCCTGAGCAGCCCTCAGCAGGAAAAATTCATGGCCGAACACGGGCCGAGCCTGGAGGCCGGCCTCCTGATCGGCGTCGGCGCCGCCTTCGACTTCCTCTCCGGCCGCGTCCCGCAAGCCCCCCGCTGGATGCAACGCAGCGGTCTCGAGTGGTTCCATCGCCTCTGCACCGACCCCGCCCGCCTGTGGCCACGCTACCTGATTCACAACCCATGCTTCGTCCTGCGCGTGTGTGCCCAACTGCTCGGACTAAAGCGGTACCCGCTGGATGAGGGAGATTCTCGGAGGAGTAGTTTGTAGTTAGTAATTGGTGATTGTTGAAGATTACCCGAAGAAGCGACACACCCCGTCGCTGCGCGCCACCCCTCTTCCTAGAGGGGACCCAATCAACTGGCCCGGAAATCCCCTCTAGGAAGAGGGCCGAGGCCGTGAGCTCAGCCGAACGGGTGCCCGCCAGGGCGGGGTGTGTGGGGGAGCATCGCAAGCAGGCCGAGGCCAATGTGACTTGTTAACGTAAGTCTCAATAGGAACCGGGACCCCGCACTGTAGCTCCTGCTCAGAGGTCTGTCCCAAATACCAACTACTGCCGCTCTGCCGCGCTTCGCGGCTCCCCTCAAAACAGATCTCCCTGCTGCAGCGCGTTGCGCTTTTCTCCGTCCGCCGTGCTCATCTGCAACAGCCACGGGATGGTCGCCGCCTGCAACTCCGGCCGTCGCAGCAACGCCAGCAGCAGCAACGCTCCCGCCAACGCGTCGTAGAGCGCGGCATGGTAACGCCGGCGGGCCGCCGGACAATGCTGGCGCGCCACCTTCGCCAGCAACGGCTGCAGATCGTTCCGGACCACCAGATCCTCCAGCCGCACCGAACCCAGCGGTGGAAAAAGCTGCGGATACAGCCGGCCGGTGTCGATCCACGGCCCCCATTCGGTGGACGTCTTTCCGGGCCGGGCAAAATCCGGCACCTCCCGCGGGTACGGCCACACCTTCCTCAACAGCGAATTCTCCACCGGAGCAAAATGGGCGGCCAGCGGCCCGCTGCCCCGCAGTCCGGCAAACCGCTCCCACTCGGCGGCAAAATAGTCCTCCGTCACCAACCCTTCCGCGGTCAACCCGTGCACCTTGGTCTCGTCCGCCGCGACCCGCCCCGTGGCCCGGCAAAGCCGGGTCTCGGTCCCGACAATCTCTCCGCCGAGCAGGGTCACCACGCCATATTCGAGAATGCCCGACGTGGCATTGCCTTCGAAATCGATGAAATGGATCGGTGTCTCTTTCCAGGGTTGGCCCACGCGCACCACCGAACACATTGGCCCGCCGGGAACCAGAAAATTCGCCGGCCGACCACAGCACCGGACGCGGTCATTCCGGGGTTGTCGGCCTGCCGTTACGACGGTAGAATCCTTCGTAATGATCATCGATGTCCATACCCACCTGAACAACTATGATGAAGCCAACCCGACGCCGCTGGCCAAGCGGTTCGACGAGCTCCAGGAGTCGATCGCCTTCAACAAGGTCGACTGCGCCCTGATTCTCACCTCCTACAAGGTCGACGAGCATCGCCCGTCCACGAAGGAGGTCATCGAGCTCACGCAGGACCATGACAACCTGCACGTCGTCGCCGGGGTCAGTTTTCTCAACTACAAGGAACGCGACCTGCGCGAGCTCAGCGATTACCTGAAGGACGGACTCATCAAAGGCCTCAAACTTTATCCCGGCTACGAGCCCTTTTATCCCCACGACGGGCGCTGCCAGGTCCTCTACGACCTCGCGATGGAGTATGATGTCCCCGTGATGATCCACACGGGCGACACCTACACGCCCAAGGGCAAGCTCCGCTTCGCGCACCCGCTGCACGTCGATGACGTCGCCGTCGACAACCCCGCGCTGCGCCTGCTCATCTGTCACGTCGGCAACCCCTGGATCCGCGATTGCATGGAGGTCGTCTACAAGAACAAGAAGGTGGTCGCCGACATCTCCGGCCTGGTGCTGGGCGACTTCACCTCGCGCTTCGAGAAATTCATGGTCGGGCAGCTCAAGGACATGATCCTCTACGCCGGTGAGCCCCGTTACCTGCTCTACGGGACCGACTGGCCGATCTGCCGCATGCGCACCTACCTCAAATTCGTGCGCGAGCTGAAGCTGCCGCCCGATCAGGAAGAGGACCTGCTGTGGCGCAACGCCAACCGTTTTTTCAAGCTAGGCTATCCCGACGACTCGGTCCAGCCGACCAACGGCAACTGACCGCCTCGCGCGTCCGGTTCGGTCGGAAGCGTGCGGGCGCCCGCACGGTTTACTTCGCCGGGCGGACTGCCTCGACGGAGTAGACGCGGAAGACCGCGGTGACCATGCCGGGCGCCGAACGGTCGGCGGAGATGGTGCACTGGTCGATGCCGAGATAGGGTGCGCGGGCGTTCACGCCCTCGTAGAAACGCAGCAGGCCGGCCATGTCCACGCGGCGGAAGGTGACCTGCAGGCTATGCAGGGAAAAATTCTCCGTGCGATCCGTGCGCGGTGCCGCGATCTCCAGCGGCAAACCCTGGGCCAGACGGCTGACCTCGGCGTAGGCCTGGGCAATGTTCATCGTGCGGCCGATGTCGAGTTGCTTCGCCAGTTGGGCGGTGCGCTCGTTCACCCCCGGTGCCTGCGCCAGCCACAGGCGCTGCACCTCGGCGTCGCGCGCGACCGACTGCCAGGTGAGCACATTCGCCCGCACGCGCCCGGCGAGGGCGCTGCCCCACCAGAGGACGCCAATCGCGAGGAAGGCCAGCATGAGCACCCGCTCGCGCAGGGACTTGGTGTTGTAGAACTTTTTCACTTCGCCCCTCCTTTGCCCGCAAAGCCGGGCTTGAAGGTGACCGAGACCAAAAAGACCGTGCGGCCGCCGCTGGTGCGCAGGTCGCGCAGCTCGACCTTCTCAATGCCCTCGGTGGCCCCGAGCGCCTGCTCGTAAGCCTGGGGGTCGGCGGCGCTGGCGGTCTGCGCCTCGATCTCCATCTGCCGCGGACCGGCGGTCGATGCCCGGACGAACTCCAGGGAAGCCGGGCGCGCGGCATTGAGCAGCGCGAGCATTTCAAACGGACGCAGGCTCTGTCCGGCCAGCTGCTCGAGACGCACCACCAATTGATTGGCCTGCTCGATCTGGCGCACGCCCTCGGCGGCGGCCTCGAGCCGGCCGCGCTGGCGGGCCAGCAGGCCGTTGGAAACCAGCAGGCCGAGCTCGACCGCGACACAGGCGGCAAAGGCCGCGGCGGTCGCGATGAAAACCAGCCAGAGCCGTCCGTCCCGCTGGCGGCGGCTGATCTGCCCGGCCAGTTCCACCTTGTCGCGCACATCCATCGCCCGCAGCACGCCCGGCGCGAGCGTCACGGTGCGCCCGCCGACGGTGAGGACGAGACCTTCCTTGTTGAGCGCCCCGGCGGTGGCCTCCCCGCGAAATTCCTTGGCGACCGCGTCGGCGACACCGAGCCGGTTCCGGGCTTCCTGCAAGATTTCTGCGCGCACGGCCTCCACCGGGCGACCCGCCAGCTCCCGCGCGAGCACGCCGGCCGGCAGCTGGCTGCGGCCATCCCAGAAGAGCGCGGTGACACTCGCGGTCTGCTCGTGCAACCACACCGTGGGCGCGGTCGGCGCCGTCTGGCCCAGCCAGCCGGCAAAGTCGGGTAACACAGCCTCGGCCGTCACCCACCCCGGGTGGTCGGTGGTCGGGAAGTTCTTGCGATAGGCGGCAAACACCAGCGTCTCGTTGCCGTCCGCCGACGGGCAGTGTCCGTAATAGAGCTGCCCGGGGGCAAAGGGACCGATCGCCTCCAGCGCAAGACCCACCTGCTCGTCGGGATTCTGTCCCGCAACCAGCGGAATGCGCCGTACAAAGAACTTCGTCGCGGGCAACAGCACGACCCCGCCGCCCGATGGGGCGACCGTGTTGGCAGGTTGGGCGGGGGCGGACATGGGCGTGATCAGGAACCGTCGTTCTCCCGAAGTTCCAGAATCTGGAACGGGTAGTCCACCTTTTTGCGCGGATTGTTCCGTACTGAAACCGCTTCCGCGGGTTTGACGAGGCCCGCGCTCTCCCCGGTTGGACCGGTGGCCACCCGATTGGGGGCCACGGCCCCCGGCCGGCCAACCCAGGCCTGGAGGCGGTAGTCCCGGCCGCCATACTTGATTTCGACAGTCACATGCAGGCACAGCGCCTCGGTGCCAAGCCCCGGCGGCGCCGCATCCTTGCCCCAGGCGCCGGCGAGCTCGGCGGGCGAGCGGTACAAGCCCGATCCCTTGGTGCGGGTGGCGCGCGCCGCCAGGATCTCGCTGATACGGGACCGTTCCATGCCTTGGGCGAGCAGCGCGTCAGCGGGCGCGGAATTGACGTTGGTGGCGTTGAAGGAAAACAGCGAGGCCCCGGCCTGGAAGCGCCGGCCCATCTCGTTCCACTGACCAAACTCGTCGAAAAACAGCTCCCGCACGACCGGGATCGCCCGCAATTCCTCGAACGAGCGCAAGGGCCGCTGCGGCGCCTCATACGGCACGGCGGCCGAGTCGAACTCCAGCAGGCCGCTCTCCTGCGGGATGTGCTCCGCCTTGGTCCAAGTCAGCAGCGCGTCCACGACCCGGTCCGACATCGTCGCCGGAACACCGATCGCCTCGACGTAGGCGACCAGCGCCTCGTCCGTGGCGCGGGGCAGCGAGAGTTTGCCGGTCTCGTCCGCCACGGTCACCTCCGCGGTGTAACCCTCGGTGGGTTCGTACTTCAACCGCTTCAGCGGCTGGTCCCAGCCTTCGCTCGTGTCGTGCAACCCGTCACCGGCCGCGGCCTCGTCCGCGAGCACCGCCAGACTCGCCTCCAACGCCGAGAGGGCCTCCTGACGCAGATCCGCGCGCTTGGCCGCCTTGCTCTCGGCCGCGAGTTCAACGGCGGCCCGGTCCATCAGCTTCGTGATCAGGAAGGAGGCCAGCAAAATGATGCCCAGCACGAACACCACGACCGAGCCACGCCGGCGGGCGCCACCTGAAAAAGTTCCCCGGCGCTCCCGACGGGGACCTCGCATTCCTGCCTTTGTGGGAGCGACCTCGGTCGCTACAACCGCGACTCCGGCAAGTCCGGGAGTCGGCACGACCAGGTCAGCTTTGGAGGGCTGGTCTCCCGACCAGCCGCCGCCGATCGAATGATCGGAGCGTGGTCGTCCTGGCTCGTGACCGCATCGGTCCGAAGCCCCGGAGCCGGCTCCGGGGATCCTTACTGATAAATGGGTCGCAGTTGCTGGCATCAGAATACAGGCGGCGTTCCCCCGGTCGGCAGGGTGATTTCCCGGACGGCCTCAAAGGCCTTTTGCTTGAAAGTGAGCCGCAACCGGTCGGGCAGGAGCCACTCGTTGTTGGTGTTGCGGCGCAGGTCGGCTTCCATGCGCCACTGGCCCGACTGCGGATCCTGATAGACGTAGGTCAGCTGCGTCACCAGCGGTGAGACCAGGGCGGTCCGCGGCGGTTTGTTGGCCGTGTCCTGCTCCAACACAGACTGCCAGTACAGCACGAGGCCCCGGTCCCGTTCCACGGCGAGATAACACCTGACCTCGGGCAGCGGTTGTTCCGGCCACTCCAGCAACCGGTCGCCATCCAGCAGATCGAAGCCCAGCAAATTCACCACCGGCCCGTTGGCCGGTCGCACCTCGCGCACGGCAAAGGGCTCGGCTCCCACGGCGCCACCACGGGGCCAGGCGGCGCGGCGCAGGAGCGACTCGGCGTGCCGGGACACGGCGTTCACGTGTTGCTCAAACAGGCGCTTCTCGCTCCCGCGCCCCCAGATCTCCCCCATGGAAAAGACAAAGGTCAGCAGGGCCGTGACGAGCATCGTCAGCAACGCCAGCGCGAGCAGCAGCTCGATGAGCGTGAACCCGCGACGGGCTTGCCGGGATCGGAGCGGGCTCATTTCACCCTCTCCTGAAAGAGGCGCTGCCGGGTGACATCGCGCAGTTTCTCACGCTCGGCCGGATCCGACCAGGACGGCCGCAACACGTACAGGTGCTGGGTCCGCTGCCAGGCCTCCGCCTCTCCGGCGGCCGGCACGTCGCCTTCCAGGGTCAGCCGGAACAGGTCGGCGATTTCCGTGGGCTCAACCTTCGCCCGCCAGGCGAGCTCGCGCCCGCCGGGCAGCACCACGCGTCCGCCTTCCTCAACCTTGGCCAGGTCCGGTTCCGTCAGCACCCCCGACCGCAGCACCTTCCAGTCCTCGTCCGAGCGCTGCTGGGAGTCCAGCGCGCGGTAGCTGCCGATGACATTCAGGTAGGCCACGGAGAGCACGACCGAGGCGAGCGCAAAGATCGCCAGGCTCACCAGCACCTCGATGAGGGTGAAGGCCCGGCGCGGACATGGCGGATCGCTCCTCATGGCGAGTCGCGCACCACCGGCGCCGCGGTCCACGGATCAAGTTCCAGACGCGACACCCTGCCGTTGGCGTCGGTCAACTGGGCGCGAAAGCGGTCCGTCGTGCCGTCGGCGTGAAACCGCACCGCCACGAGCCGGCCCGTGCCGACCTGCTGGCCGCCGATCAGAACGGCATCGCGCGATTCCGCCGACAGGAACTCCAGGTTGCGCCCCGGCCAGTCCTCGCCGTGCACCTCGCTGTTCGCCGAGCGCCAGACGATGCGCCGGGCTTTCTCGTCAAAGCGCATGGTCACCGTCGCGTCCTCCTGCACCGCCTGGAGCCGCGCCGCCTGCACGGCCGACCAGAACACGTCGACAAGGGTGCGTTCCCGCGCCCGGAACATTTCGCTGCCCCCGGTGATGAACAGCGACGCCACGATCCCGAGCAGGGCGATGGCCAGGATCACCTCCAGCAGGGTGAATGCACGCGGGCCCGTGGTGCGCCGAGGGAATCCGGTCATGGACGGGCGGCAACCCGGGGGTCACCAGTTGCCGACGTCGTCCTCGGTGCCCTCGGCCTTGTCCGGGCCCTTGGAAAACAGATCGTAGCTGCTCTTGTTGTGCGTGCCCGGAAAACGATACTGGTAGGCCTCGCCCCACGGATCGAGCGGCGCCTTGCCGCCAGGCGTGTCGGCATAGGGCCCGCGCCAGTTGGCGTTGCCATTGACCGGCGCGGTCATGAGCACCGCGAGGCCCTCGGCCGTGGTCGGATAGCTGCCGAGATCCATGCGGTAGCGCTCGAGGGCCGTCTTGAGGGAGTCGCGCACGAAAATCTTGGCAATGGTCTGCTGGCTGTTGCCGAAGATGCCCTCGGTCTTGGTGATGAGGAGCGTGGCCAGCAGCGCGAGGATGCCAACCATGACGATGATCTCGAGAAGCGTGAAGGCGCGGTTGCTGCGATGCGTGGTCATGACGGTCAGGGACGGGTGGACGTGGATTGGACAGGAGTAGGCACCGGGCCGCCGGTGTTGGCCGGGGCGGGCGCCGGCATGGGCGGCTGGCCGCCGGCCCGCAGCGAGCGTCGCCGACGAATCTCCTCGGCGACCTGGGCCATCTGGGCGGCATTATCCGGAGACTGGGCCGGCGCGATGGCCGGGCCGCCGGGTGCGATCGCCGGACCCGTGCCGGGCGGCGGCGGCGCCTGCACGATGATCTGCGCCCGCTTGAGCGTGAGTACAAAGGGCTGGTTGCGATACACGACCTTCACGGTCTGGGTGGCGCTGTCGTAACTCTGGACCGAGTAAGGCGCCCCCGCCTCCTTTATCCCGACCCACTGCGAGGTCCGGGAGGCTGCATCATAGAAACTGAAAAAGTGCTCGCCGTGGTCCACCATCACCCCGCGAAACTCCAGCTGGGCGGCCTCGCCGCCCGGAGCGCCGGCCGCCGCCGTGCCAAAAGGCGAATTCTTGACCAGGCTGTCGAGCGAGGACACCGCCGGCTCGGCCGCCCCGGCCAGGACACCGGCCCCAAGCAGGGCAACAAGACTAAGACAGCGCGGACTCATGCCCGCCAGCGAAGAGCCATCCCCGCGCCAAGGCAATGGCGAAGAAAACGCCGATTCAGAGGGAACAAAACCCGAAAACCCCCACAAACCACCCGCAGCATCCCTGCCCCCACGCTCCGCAGTGGCCCACTCCCCAATCGTGACACATCCCTGGTCGCGCCAGGCAACCGGACCACTCCAAAATCCAAATGAAGTTTTAACACCGATCGCACCGAGAAGCTGGGATTGCCCCATTTGTTGAAGACTGCGCAAAGAAGAGACACACCCCGCCGCTTCGCGCCACCCTCTTGATCCGGATCCATTCAATCTGGGGCCACCACGAAACACACAAAATACACGAAACGAACCACCAATCCGGACGGAGACGGTTTCAATGAAGTCACTACTCAGTGACTCCAACCAATCACGGTTTAATACTTCCTGTGAGTGCTCCTTTCGTGTGCTTCGTGTATTTCGTGGTGAAATCTGACTGCATCGTTCCGGCTTGGTAGAGGGGACCCCATCACAGTGCCTTGAAATCCCCCTAGAAAAAGGGCCGAGGCCGTGAGCTCAGTCGAACGGGTGCCCGCCAGGGCGGGGGGTGTTGGGGGCATCGCAATCAGGCAGAGGCCAGTGTCACTTGTTTACGCAAGTTTCAATAGGTCACCTCCCGCGGGTTGTTCTCTGGCGAAGTTGGGTGAGATCAAGGGCGTTGCGCTGTGGATAATTGGTTCAGCTCTGCTTCGCTACATCCCCCACACCTGATGTGAAGCACTCAGGATGAAAAACGCAGCAACAACGGATAGTATCGGCAGGATAACGGTAAGCAGGCAAAGCACAGCCAATGAAATCGGCTTCGATCGTAGGCTCAGGAGCGCTGGCCCCAAAAGAAGTACAGGGGCGGCAAGAAACATACCCGAGGCAAATCGCGTGTTCTCATCCGTCGGCTTCCACAGCAGTGCACCAATGGCTGCGGACAATATGAACACCGCGAGCCAAACGAAAGACAGGAGCACCCCTCCTTTCTTGCTTTGCTGTGTAATACGGAAGCACCCGGCGACTATGATCGGTCCAACAAATAATAGCAGGCGCATGGCTTTCTTTGCTGAACGTTTTAAGGTGGGCCACGCCGCTTGCGGCGTCGGCTCGGGCGGATGGTTAGCCCTTCTTTCCTTCGGGTTGTAGCTCTGCTTGCATTTGCTTCGCGGCTAGCAAGGCATCGGTCGCACGCAATACCGCCAGAGAGTCCGACGTTCCTGTATTCGCTCGCTCCTTTATCGCGTTCAGCCGCTTTTCCTGGAGCGCGACAATCTGCTCCTGCTGCTTTAACTTCTCACCCGCCGTCGTGGCGACATCCCGACGGAACGAAAGCAATGAGAGCTTGGCAGTCCAAACTGCTTCATCATCAGTGGTCCCAGCCGAATAGCGGCTCTCAACATCGGCGACAATTTTCGAGAGCACTGTGTCGCGCTCCTTCACGATTGCCGCACGTGCCGGCGTCTCCGCGCGGAGACTTGGCGTGAACATCAAAAGCGCGATTCCGAAACTGAACAGGGATTTCTTGAGGTTCATGATAATTGGCTACGCCTCAGATCAGCCACGCCCGTCGAGCGGGCGAGCCGTCTATTTCTTGTCCGCCGTAGGCCCGGCGAAGGCGGATGAATAACTGGGCCATGTTGAGCGGAGATATCATGGGCAATTCAGGTGAGAGCAAGTGCGTTGCTGCTGGGGCGGATGGATCGGCTCTAAACCTTGAAGAACTCACCGTAAACTTCTCGAAATGCTGCTTCGTCCGCTCTGTGAATGTATAAAGTGATCACATGGGATACGCCGAGTCGCCGATGCGTGGAAAGCGGAGGGAAAACCCCGAGGCTCTCCGTGTCGGTCTCAATCTGGAACCGCACGTTCTTCCCTTCTAGCCGCGCCAGCATTTCCTTGGCTTCGAAAATCTGCAAATTTCCGAAGCAGTAGTAGTCATCATCGTCTTCTTCGATGTCGGACATGAGGTGAGGTTTTCCGCCGATCGTCAGCAGTCAGCCACGCGCGAAGCGCGTTGCGCTGTGATTCTCTGGTTGGGCTCTGCTTTCATTCTTTCTCTCTTGTAACTTGGTAGGTCGTGAGGTCTACGATGAAGGACGGGCCACGCTTTGCGTCTTCTCCGTTTAAAATGCCACCCGGCAGATACAGCTTCCCCTCACTGGTGAATGGCTGCCGACACCACTGCAGGGTGCTCGTAGACCGATCACGATAGTCTAAATATTCCGGCACCAATTCCTGAAAGGTCTTCGACATCACAATCTTTCCGGAAGAGGTGTCTACGACGGCCAACGCCATGTCCGGCCGGCAAAAAAGAAAAACAAGCACGTTCGGATTCTTTGCAGCGAATGCAAAGGTCGGCTCCCAAAAGCCAGTCAACTCGCGATCCAATGCCAAAGCGTAACGTGAAGTCTTCTCGTCGAAGGTGAATGACTGCACGCGGGTGGCTACAACGTCCGAGCCTTTGATCTTCGGTGTAAACCTCATAACGGTCACACCCTGATTGCTCATGATGCTATATGGGCTAGGCGGCCAAATGCGCGAATCGGCATACGCCACTCCGCTGAGAACGATTGCCGCGAGGAATAGGAACGAGCGCTTCATGGTTCTTTGCCCAGACGTTAACGATGTGCCATAGTGGTACGCAGCACCGACATTGGCTCTGGCAGATTGTTAGGCTTCTGAGGCATGAGCAAATCCTCCGGCACACCAATCATCGTAGCTGAACCGCTCGGGATGCGCCAGCAACTCTCTCGAACGCTTTACCCACTTCCGAATGACAAACGCGGGAAATCGTCCTTCCGCTTTCGCCAGCAGGTCTTCGACCGACTCTCGCCTTCGATTCCGATACTCTGTGCGCACCGCGTCGCCTACGATGAGGTAGAGCACGGAAAGAATGTAATCCGACTTCGGGCAGGACTTGGTCGAAGCGAGCTCGAGAAAGAGATCCTCGTAAGCGAGCCATGAGAGCACCAAATCCCAATCTTGAATTGGCTCCAGGGTGTTCGCATCGAAAGCCCATGTGCGTAATTCCTCAGCTGTCGGGGTAGTCGCGCTCTTCATGCTTTGCCTAACGCTACCGATGCGACACGCGCGGGCGAGCGTGGAGTGAGCCCTTTTAAACTACGGAAAATACTGAGCGCAGGAGGGGCATACGATCTAGGTCACATCCCGCGCGTAGTTCTCTGGCGGTCTTGTTACCCGAGCCAGACGACGCCGACCGCGCAAGCATCGGCGAACCCTGAAACGGAACGGTAATCAGATCGGAACCGCCGAGTACGGACCCGTACGCTCGGTGGTGTGGGGGCCGGGAGCTAATCACTCCCGGCTACC
>Ga0075163_10002819_pt1 | contig 23340 bp, 15 predicted proteins | sample JI1023141ADNA_FD_71478 | JGI IMG/M metagenome (GOLD analysis project Ga0075163, IMG submission 71478) | Wastewater effluent complex algal communities from Wisconsin, to seasonally profile nutrient transformation and Carbon sequestration -... | ecosystem: Engineered > WWTP > Effluent > Algae... | reverse complement strand
GCACAGCTCGACGCGAATACAGCCTCCCTTCGCTGCTAGAGAGTCCCCATCCTGGGTTTAGGAGGCGGGCACATGCCTGCTTACTGACTACCTCGCCGCACCTTTGCAAAACAGACCTTTCGGAATTCCTCGGCTGCTTGCTGGACGCGCACTTTCGTGCAGCGGGGTCAGTGCCAATCGGTTGCAATTGCAGCGTTTATTGGCGGTTTTGGGGTGGCGGTAACAACCGCGTCCTGCCCATGCAAGACGCCAGCTGGGCTACCGGTCCCGCAGCCGCTTCTGAGACGCTGTCGGCTGGCTACGTCAACAGCGACGTCTTTAACGCGATAGCGAGCTTGGCTCCAATGCAAGCTCAACGGCCTCGGCGAGCGTGTGAACGGCGCGGATGTCGAGCACCTTGTTGAGGCTCGGCACCTTGAGCGCCTCGGCGGCGTTGCTTGCAGGGATGAGAACCGTTTTTCGCCCGTGGCGATGCGCGGCGCTGAGCTTTTCGGGGAGACCGCCGACCTCATTAATGTTTCCGTGAAGCGATAGGTCTCCCGTCACCGCAAGAGCCGGCTTGATGGCGCGGCCGGTCACGGCCGAAAGCATCGCCAGCGCGAAGGCCACGCCGGCGCTCCGGCCGTCCTTGGGCTGGGCCATGTTCACAAGGTGCAGCGAGAGCTTCTGGTTCAGGATTCTCTCGATAGGGATGCCGAGCTTGGGCGCGAGGTGGAGCAGGGCGTTGTACGCGGCACGCACCGACTGGCTGCGCGACCGCCCCCGCAGACCGATGACCTCGACGTCTTTGCCGGGAACTTGCGCGCATTCGACAAAGCCCACGTCCCCGCCGCCTTTGTCCCCGACGGTTAGGATCGTGATCTTGCCGACCAGCGCGCGCTGGTTGGCCGCGACATCCTGCCGCTGGAGATCAAGTGCTGCGGAGAGATCCGGCGCCGGGTGCAGCTTCATCCCAGGGAAGGCAATCACCTTGGGCTGGAACTCTCCCGGTGCCATGCGAACCATCTGGTTATGAATGCGCTGCCTCAGCTCGACGGCGACCTGAAGCACCTGAGCAGCCTCGTTCTTGGGAATCGTGTGATCGGGAAACAGCATCTTAAGGAGACCCGCCGCCATGCGGTGGATGGCCGTGGCATCGCGGGTGGTCGCCACGTCAAGGACGACAAACGTCTTGAGCCAGTCCTGAAAGGTCAGGTCACCTCGGAGGTGGCACAGCACCTCGCCGAAGTAGTCAGAGAGAAATCCGACGCCATCAGCCAGAACGTCATCGCTGATCTTGGGCAGTTCCCAGCCAGGAAGGAAGCCGTGCAGGCGGTCGGCGATCGCGACATCGCACAGCTCGCGCGGTAGCTCCTCGAGGAGGTGCTGGTAGTCGCGCCGGGGCATGCCGTCGGCGTCGGTTTCGAGGTTGCCCGTCCACATGAAGCTGCAATCGGAGGTGAGAGACTTTCCGCTGCGCTCGATGAGGCCATCCTGCATGTAGGTCTTGAGCGCGGCAACCAGCGAGCGGTCGGGGAAGGAAGTGGCGCCGATCTCATCGAAGACCACCACCTTCTTGCGCCCGACGATTCCAACCTGGTTGCGGTTGAGGTCGTACAGGAGCGTGGCGGGCGTCGCTCGAGCTCCGGCGAGAAGATGGACCCGCGGGCTCAGATTGCGCAGGAGGTAGCTCTTTCCTGTTCCGCGTGGGCCGAACTCGACGATGTTTACGTTCCCTTGAACGAGGGGTACCAGTCGGGCGAGGAGGAGCAACTTGTGCCGCAGCGATGAGAACCCTTCTGGGCGATAGCCGGCGCTGGTAATAAGCAGGTCGAGCCATTCCTCAAACGTGAACTGGGCGCGGGCCTCGCGGAAGGCGGCCATATCCGGGCGCGTGAGCTGGTAGGGCTCGAACTGGCTAGCCAAGACCTGCGGTTTGGCGCGTTCATCGTACGTAAGTAAGCAGCTACCCCAGAGGCCGCCATACAGTAGCTCTGGATGCTTCTCGATAAGACTGTCCGGGACGGCGATCTCCATCGGGGCGAGCTGGGCGATCCGACCGAGGTGAACTCTGCGTTCCAGCCGCGCTTCCACTTCAAGCAGGCCGATAAGCACCGCCTGGCCGTGTCGCATCAGGCGCGATTTGAACTCCTCCTTGCGGTCGGCGTCGACAGAAAACTGGCGGATCCGATCGCGCACCTCGTGCAAGCTGAGTGTTGCGTTGTCCTGGCGTGCCTTTGCGAGCAGAAACTCGGTCACAAACCGCGGCATAAGCTCGAGGCCCGCCTGGAGGGCCTGGCGCTTGTCGACGACGAGATTCCCGAAGGTCGATTCAATCTTGGTTCTGAGCGCGCGGTTCATGCTTACCTTTTGGTCTTAAACAGATCGTCAAGGCTGCCGAGGCTGCGAACATTCTTCTCGTCATCCTCGTTCTGGCTGGGCTTGGTGGCCGGCGTAGCCGGAACCGGCGGGTGCGGACGATTCAGATTGGAGTGCTCCGCTCCGAGTCCTGCGACGCGTTCCGCGGGGGGTGTTGGCGGGAGAGCAGAGCGAACGACGGATGGGCCCGTGTGATCCAGCGGTTCGTGCACGAGCTGGATGACCTGTTCCACGTAGTCGAGGGAACCGGCATTCAGGCGCCGGAAGTGGTCAAACAGATCATCGCACTCTTCTCGGGAATTCAACGCCAAGACGTCGGGGATCAATGCATCTGCGTCGTGGTTGCCGGCGACAAAGGGCTGGCAGGCCGCCGCGAGCAGCCGCTGCTTCCGCTCAGGAAGGGATAGCCCGCGAAGGGCCGCTTCGATGAAGGCGTGGGGCCAGTCCGCCTGCAGATGGCGGTCAGCACTGGGCACGGCAGTCAGAAAGCGCAGGCGAATCAGGGCGCGCAGCCACTCGTCGGGTTGAGGCGGAGGTACTGGCCTTGAAGAATCCGGCTCTTGCTGGATGATGGCGACCTGTCGCGCTGGCTCCCGATCCTTTTCGCGCCGCCCCACGTTAGCACCCACATTGCGGCGAAGTCGGATCTTGTCATCGATTAGAGGGCGTGCGCTACCCGGGCGAAAGGGGCGCCCGTCACCATCGGCCAAGGTAGTCTCGATCCCCATGCGTCCGAGGCTGTCGATCAACTCAAGGAAGCGCGCCTCACGCAGAGGTTGCGGTGCAGGCTCTCCCAGCATTGCGAAGACTCGGCTGATCTTTTTCGGGCGGCTCCACTGTGCGGTTAGCGCGTCGAATGCGCCCCCTCTGGACTTCGGCGCCGGCTCTGCAACTGGCGGTTCCTCCTCCTGCTGCGAAAAGCTCCCGAGCGAAATGGGGGCAGCATCCCAGTTGAAGATATGAAGTAGGAACGATTGCAGCTGTTCAACAGAATAGGATGCCGCATTCCAAAGGCGGTAGACCTTGCCAGTCTCGACATCCGTCAATTGGCCACCACGCAAAAGGACGAGCAGATCTGCCTTACGTAAATCGTAAACGAACTGTAAATACTCTCCACCGTACGAGCGCGCCAGTCGCGAGCGGCGCGCCTCATCTCTAGAGGCCGACAGGTTGCGAACCTCGCAAAGACGCATGAGCGTATCGTGCGGCAGATCATCGAGTAGGTACCGGATCTTCATACTCAACCCCTGATGACTTCACCTCTGGACGAAGAAAAAACGTGCGCTCAAAGTGAGGACGCATCCAGCGCGATACGAGAACACCGTTCCAGTCGAGGCTGCCATAGGACGCGCGCTCTGCCTGAGCAAGTCGCCTCTCGGAGCAAGGGAGATTGAAATCTGCCCAGCACCCCGATCTGGGCCTTCTGCTGCCATGAGCGAGGTCCATGTCCCCTCTGCGGAAGTCCTTGGGATGGCTCCAATCGAAGAACTCATAGCCGGGCATCGACCTTGACGAGAGCGAAAAAGTCTATCAGAAACGATACTATCCGATGAGCTGCGATAGCGTTAGGTATTTGTAACACTGCGGTTTGCCGACCCGAGAGGCTGGGGACTACGTTGGTAAGGCGATAGACGGCGCTGTGGCAAAAAGTGTTGCCACAGCATGTTATCGACCCTTATGGCAACTAATCTGGCGACCGACCTTACAGCCCTCCAAGCACCTTCATCGCCGCTGTCTTGGGGTCGCCGTAGAAGATTGGGTCGACGTGCTCCATGATGTCGGCGCTAACGTCGAGGAAGCTTCGCTTGTTTTCGATGGGGATAAGCGCGCGCTTGGCGCCGTTGTCCTTGGCGACCTGCAGCGGTTCGGTGAGCGAGCGGAGGGGCTTAATGTTGCCCTGGATGCTCATGTCGCCAAGGACCAGCAGAGCCGGGCTCACCGGGGCGTTCCTCATCGCGGAGTAGCAAGCGACGAAGAACGCGATGCCTACCTCTGCTTCGACTCGGTTAGCGAGGAGATCAATGACCTCGACATGGAGGTCCGAGGTGTCAAGGTCGCGGGTGATGCCGAGGTCGCTCTTTTTTGTCTGGAGGTAGCCAAAGGCGCGCTGGACCGACTCCTTCATCGCGCCCGCGACGCCGCCAGCCAGCTTGAGCTTGCCGGTGCCGACCGAGATGGAAACCTCGACCCGGTAGAGTCCCACCGTTCCGTCCAAAGTGACGCCAGCCGCGTAGACTGTGCCGGGTGCAAGCGGGTCCGTGGAGATGAGGTCACGACCACCCTGCTCCGGAACACCGACAAACTTTTCCTCACCGGTCTCTTGCTGCGTGTAGCTAAACGACGTGTGGTAGTACTCGAAGGAGCCCATCTTCTTGAGCTGCTCCTTCACGCGCCGACGGCCTTCGAGCGCGAGCTCGAGGATCTCGGCAAGCTCATCCTGGGTCGCATCGCCATGCGGATAGAGAATCTTCATCAGCCCCGAGACGGTCTTGCGCACGGCCTTGCGATCGCGGGCATTGAGGTGCGCGCCCAGCGAGAAGTGCCGGTCGATGACTTCGGTGAAGTTGTGCTTCCGCATCTCGCGGAGCGCTTCGGCGAGGTAATCGACGACGAAACCATAGTGGTTCGTGAAAAGATCATTTCGCATCTTCGGAATCTCCCAGCCGGGGAGATAGAAGTGCAGGCGATCGATGAAGGCCATGTCGTCGCGGATGATGTCCGGCATCGGCGCGAAGAGGTGGCCCGTCTGGACCATCACATCGACGGGCTGGTTCGTATTGCCAAACATCGCGATGCTGGCGTCGCCCGAAACAGCCTCCTGGCCGCGCTGGAAGGTACCGGACTCGCAGAAGGTCTTCATCGTTGTGATGACCTCCTTCGGCATTTTTTGCAGGTCTGCAATCTCGTCGAAACCAACGACATCCCAGATCTGGACCATGCCCTTTTGCCGGCCCGACATGTGGCCGAAGAGGTTAGCCACAGTGGTGCCGCCCGTGAGGAGCGCAGAGTACGGCGAAACCTCTTGCACGACATAGCTCTTGCCGGTCCCACGCGGCCCAAGTTCAATGAGGTTGTAATTGCGTTCCGCGAGCGGGATGAGGCGCACCAAAAAGAGCATCTTCAGCCGACGGGACATCTCGCTAGGCTCGTAGCCCATGCTTCTGAGCATGAGATCGAGCCACTCATCCGTCGTAAGCTCTCGCCGAACGCGGCGATACTCCTCGAGATCGAAGGTGGCAATCTGAATGGGCGTGAGCTTGTCGATCCAAAAGGGATTCTTTCCGCGCGACTCCTCGTCGTACGCGAAGCGCATATCGACCTGTGCCCAGATGCCGCCCATCACCAACCGCTCGTACTCTCTGACGTAGTGTTCAGGAATGTGGACATTCCTGTGTCCGAAGTTTGTGACCTCAGCCCAGTAGTCAGAATCGACGATGCGCACCTTCACTTTGTCGATGAAGGAGTGTCGTCCGCGGTCCTTTACCGTGGACTGGGCCTTCATCGACTCGTCGGCGCGAATGTAGTTGTTCGCGAGTGTGTCATTGACGACCTGCAGTCCCATCTGGATCGCGACTTCGTCAGAAGACGCGCAGTATTTGCCAAGGAGAAACTCCAAGACGAAGACTGGGACGTTCGCACCGACCTTCACCTTGCGAACGAGGTCCTTGCGTACGACCTTGCCGGCGAACAGGCGGTTTACCTTGTCATCTAATGCGTCACGTGTTGAAGCGGCACGGTTGTTCATGGTCTACATTCCAAGTCGAACCGGAAGGTCGGTAGGCGAGCGGTATAGCTCTGCATCGGTGCTCGGATCCAAAATCACGACACATAACGATGTTGCGTTCTCGTCGTTTAATAGGAACGCGACCGTGATGGGCTTGTTCGGTTCGAGCTTCACGCAGCCGGTTGCGCGATCGAAGTCGGCGTCAACGGCCATGCCTACGGCGCCGACTGGCTTGCCAGCCGACATGAGAAGTGGGCGAACGACGATTCCCGGCGCGCCGAGAATCATTTGTTTCTCACCCAACGTCAGTGCGACGCTGAAGATGCGATTGGTGATGAGGTCGGGCGCACCGCTGACGTGGATGGGACCTGCCGACGGTTGTGCCAACTCACGCACCTTCGTGCGCACCGTGAGGACCGGGACGATAAGCTCCTGCAGGGAAGGGCCACCGTGATGAAACGCGAGGTCCCCGCCCGCTTTGAAGACGCCTGAGCCGGTCGGAAATACGAACTCGAGATCCGACGCGTAGCCAAGCGCGGATGCGGCCACGCGTACACATCCGGGCGGTGTGGCACCGCCGCGACCGATCCAACATCGACGATGCAGCTCGACCGTGTGGCCCCCGGGCGCATCGGTCCGCATGGACACGTCGCGGTCGGCTGCGAAAAGCAGATGGCCGTGATCGGCGCTGATGACAACGTGCTCAATGCCGGCCGCAGCGAGCCGCCGGATGGCCCCGGCAATGTTGTCGATCACCGCGTCCATGACCTTCGGAGATAGAGATGTGAAGCCAGCTTCGCCAGCGTGGTCGATCTCCTGCGAGCGAACCATCACGACCTGGGCTCCGTCGATTGCTTTGGCCAGCCTCGACGGCTGACGGTTCAGTAAGTCATCAAGAGTGATGTCAACAAGCTTTGGTATGCGCGCCGCTGCGAGCTTCTTTCGGGCGGGGAGATCAGGCAGGAATGCATCGCCGATCCGAGCGCCGAGCTTGCCGCCCTGCTCGATCACATTGAAACTGGAAGACGCCCCCGGTTGAAGTGCAGCCATGCCGATGGGCGTGATACTAGGGAGTGCGCATACTGCATGTTTTACCGAGACCTCCGAGGTCTTGGGCAGGCGACGGGCAAGTTCGACGCCCATCTCGAAACGCATGGCATCGACCAGAAAATAAGCGACGGGCTTCGGCCGCTCGGTCACGACCTCGCCGAAGATTCGCGTTTGGTGGAGAGACTTCGAAATCGTCCAGCTGGCCTTGCCAAGCGCGCTACTGAATCCCTCGGCCATAAGCTGAACCGTGTCCTCATAGACACGTCGCGCGACGCCGAGCGCTTTTTCGTCGACATCCGCGTCGAGCTCAGGGTTGTTGAGCCAAACTTCAAGATGACGCTGCGCCTGATCGATGCGGTGCCAGCCGTCTTGGTCGGTGTAGGCATCAACCCAGGCGTTAGCGTCACCTTTGGTTTTGTTGACGGCGCTGCGGACTGATATCGCAATGCTGCCTAGCTTAGCCATGCGGCGACAGGCTTCCCACTGCGCCTTTCGTCCCACGTCTCGGTCTAACCAGAAGCTCTGCTCGCGTGCTCTCACCAGGCCAAGCGCTTCGTCGAACTTCTGGTTCGCGATAAGCTCACCGCAGTGCGTGAGCAGCGAGCGTTCCTCAAAGCGGAACGTATCGATGGCACCGAGTGCTCCGGGGGGCAGCTTCGCGTTTCGCAGTCCCAGCTCCTCTTCAACACGGTCGGCGAGGCTGGCATAGGACTCGCCAAAGCCAGTGCGCAGACGGCGGACCAGATCTCGCAGCGCGGTTTCCTCCTCCTTTGTCTTCGGAGTCGCAATTCCTGCCAGACACGCGGGGGGCGGACACTGCAGATCGCTGCGAAACTCTCCCGCGAGCACATAGCGAAGAGTGATGGCACGCAGCTTCGCGAGCGCGGTACCCTCGGGCAGCTCGAGTCCGAGGCGCGATCGAATCAGCTTACCAAGCTCGCGCGTTGCTTCCTTCCCCGCGATATCGGCGTCACGCGCATCGTTGACCAGCCAGGCTGCCAGCAACCCATCGTTTCCGCTGGCGTCATGGAAGATGCTCTTCAGAATCGACGGCGGCTCTGCAGAGGACGAGTCGGACGCAGCGCGAGCGAGGTCTTCGTAGGTGACGAGCTCTGGAGCCAAAAGTTCGTCGATAACCCCGTCGGTGTAGCGCTGGCGCAGGACGTTTCGTGCGAGTCGCTTCAACTGGGGCTCGATGCATTCGCCAGCCTTTTCCAATTCCATGAGAACTGAGGCGAGTCGATCGCGCTCACAACCGGGGAGATAGATGACGACGGACTCTGGCGTATCCCCATTGACGCGCGACTCGACGACCGCCCGCAACTCGTACATGGAGCCTGCATACTCGGCGAGATGGGTAGCGATTCCAGCCATCGAAACCGGCACCGCTTGATTCGTGGTTCGTGGTCCGCCGCGCACTTCCGTGATGAAAGACGCGAACTCTCCTCGCTCGTCGTACCAGACAACGACCTTTTTGTTCTTCAGCTTATCGGCGAGATGCTTGGCAACGTAGTTATGTAGCGGATGCATCAGCGGCTCCCTCCCTCATCTGCCGGGGAGGACGCTGCGCGTCGACCGCGAGTGCGACCGGTCCCCGATGCACTGGGGGCATCAAGTAGGCTTTTGAGTGCGGCCTTCACAGCAGGTGAACTCCGTTCGCGAACAAGCTCGTCTATAGACTTGACTGGCGTCTTGCGCGCCGTCCACTTGCCATCGGATCCCTCGATCCAGAACTCGCTTTCGAGTCCGTGGGCGATGGCGAGGCTGCGGTCGGTCGCGCACTTGGGAACGACCCGTTCCGGCCAGAGGTGCATGGCAAGGTGAGCCCAGTCGTAGTCCCCTGCGCAAAGGGAATCCCACGTGCCCTTCAATTCCTTTTGCCACGGCTTGTGATGCGGAACGAGTCGCCAAAGGGGGGCGAAGTTGATGACGACGCCGTCGTCGAGATTCGGATTCCAAAGCGGTGCGACTCGCTTCACTTCATCGAGGAAAGCCCGCAGCTCTTCGACCAAGCTCTCCTGCGTGGTCAATGCCTCGCGTTCGGTCGCCCTGGGATTCGCGCCCAGCTCGCGCCGCAGCGATTCAAGTCGGCGATCCTCATGAGCGACCTTCAGCGCAAGGTAATCATTCTGGACTTGGTAGAGCGTGTCCTTGGTGAAGGCGTGAAGGTACAGCCACACTGAGTAGCTCGCCGAAGCGGTCGCAAGCTGCCAGTAGATGGGCGCTTTGCGACGGCTCTTCGAGTACATCTTGATGTGCAAGGGAAAAAACTCATGCGCGAGCCACTGGCGGAGATCTTCGGGCGGAGAGCAGCCTGTATTCGCTGCCGCATTCGCAGCGTGGGCCGCCAGGTCGTGATCGTGGCCCGGATCATCAACGAGGATTTCCGGTGGAACCCCGTCGCGCGGCTCGCCTTCGGGCCACATGCCCGGTGAACGGGACGGTAGCGGATCGAACGGCTCGGGCTCTGGGGGAATCGCGCGCTCGCCAGTCGCCAGGCGCTTGTCGAAGCGGCCGAAAGCGACGCCAACGAGCCACGAGAGAAACCTGGCAGTCAGGACGGCGGTGTCGGTGCTCGCGGTGATCTCGTCCGCATCATCAGCGTCATCTTCGACATCGCTTCCGCCATCCTGGGATCGACTCTCAGAACCCGGGATACCAAAGCCGTCGGTGATGGCACGGCGGTCGGCTTCATTGATGCCATAGAGAACAAAGCAGCGTTCATCGATATCGGTCTGAATCTTTGCTAGCTTGGCCTCGACGGTGCGAACATGCTCCGACCATGTCGCGGCGCGTGCCTGGTACTCGATGCCAGCGACCTGCATCAGAGCTGGGAGAGTGAATGCGTGCGAAGCCTCGTTGCAGGTGTCGAACGAGCGAATAAGCGACCACGCATCGCGGGCGAGCCGAGCGAGTTCAACCGGAAACCAGGCGCCACGGAGCGATACTGGCGTTCGCTGCAAGACGCCGACCTCGTACGAGCCGAACGTCATCTGCATCTCGACCAAAGCGTTGAACGCGCGGCTATTCGTAAGGGCGAGCAACGCTAGCAGCTCATCCGTATTGTCGTTGTTGACGAATGCAACTGGACCCTTGTGCCCAAAGATGCATCCCTTGGGCATGGCCCTCAGCGAGAGCCCACCCTGGGTTCGTAGCGACCAAGTGATACCCGGATGAAAGTAACGGCCTTCATTCCAACACTTCGAGTTGTTGGCAGTGATTCGCTCCTGGCGAAGTTGATCGGTCTTCCATTCCTTGATCCATCGACCGTCTTTGCCCCAACGAACAGCAAGAAAAATGGCCGCGTAAAATGGAGAGAAAGCCCCACCCTTTGCAAAAGGAATTAGGAACGCATCGCCTCCGTCGCGAAAATCACCTTCCCAACCCAAACGAATCCATCGAAAGTCGTTGTTTGTACATAGGCCCTGCCTTGCTACACGGCCTTCAGATTCCAAGGGCGGAAGCTCTACAAAGTGTTTGCGCAACCGCTCACTCGCCCAATACGCGAAAGGAGACCGCGGCACGGAAGAGAACCCCTGTGGATCGACCTCGAAGCGCTGCTGGCCGTTCGCCGAGTCTGGCGCGTGAATAGCACCGAACAGCGCTGCCTCCTTGTCCTCTGCTTCTAGAACGCGCAGAAAGATTGTCTTCATGCGACCACCGGCGCCTTCTCAAGGCAGTAGGCGGCAGCTTCGACCATTGCGGCGTCCATCACGCCGTAGCCCAAGTCCGCGAAGACCATGGGCGGGGCTTCCTTCAAAAGGATCTCCTCGCGCCACTTTTGAAAACTTGAGAGAAAGAAGCCCGTTCTTGAGGTAATGGCACCCAGACGTCCCGTTGCACCTAGGAGTTCGATCCCGCGCTCAACAAATGCCGCGTAGACGTCGTTTTTGGTGCGTGGATACGCTTTCTCGAAGTCTTTTTTCGCTGGCGTACTTCCTGCCCCGAAAGGCGGGTTCATCAGAACAACATCGAATTTCTTCTCAGCGACTTCGAGCAACCCAATCCCTTGCGCTGCGTCGTCGGCAAACAGGCGCCTTCTGGTGCTGGCGAGAGTTCCTGAAGCTGCGACGAAGTTCACGAGGGCTGCTCGAATTCTTGCCTTGGGCGGCGCGAACAGGGTTCCGGTTTCCCCGCGCTTGGGTCCAATGGATACCAGCGCCTCCACTCGTAACAGCAGGCCCAGATCGCCCGCCAGTTTTAGCGTCTCGACCAAGTCCGTAAAGACGCGACCGAGTTCGGCATCGCCGAGCTTTGTCAGAAACTCCTTCAGCATCCCATCATCGGTCACGAGCGGTTCAGCCACGACGATGTTCGAGCGGCGGATTAGCGGGCGCTCAGCGCGACCGATGCCGAAATCACGGAATGCACGCTGTGCTCGCATCCACAGCGCGAGCTGCGCAATCTGCGCACAGCGCGGGTCGATGTCGACACCGTGAATGTTGTGGGCGAGAATGAGCCCCGGCAGCGCTTTTCGAAGCGCCTCGATATTTGGGTAGTCCTCGACAAGGGATTTCCCGGTGATCTCGCTCCTAGGACCCGTTGCATCACTGTGGGCTTCTTCGTAAATCGAGAGCAAGAGATCGAAAGCGTAGAGCAAGAAATGTCCGCTTCCGCAGGCCGGATCCAGCACGCGTAGATCGCGAGGATCTTTTTTTGTACGAGGTGAGTAGGTTTCGTCGGGACGCCTGACGAGGTACTCACACAGATCTATGAGAGCCGTCTTTCCCGCGCGCATTTCGTACCAGATTCGCCCGAGCGTGTTGTCGGTCAGAAACTGCACGACGTAGCGCGGAGTAAAAAACTGATTGCGGACTGCCAGCTCGCGACTGTTGCGGGGAGCTTGGGATGCTTCTCGCATGGCGCGGCGTTCGTCGCCGCCGTTGAAGTACTGATACACCCACCCAATCGTCTCGTCCTTCCGCCAGACGCTTGCGAGTTCTGCGACGTTCAGGATTTCAAGCACGGCCTCGAACGTTGCTCGCTTGGGCCAAAGTACGGACGCCGGATCCCTTCGATCGAAGAGGACTTTGATCTCGGTGGACAGTTCGTCAAACAGGCTCTCGATATAGAGGCGGTAGCCTGCGCTTTCGGGAAGCAGGGCCAGGCCCGGAGCCATGCCACAGAACTCGCGGTAGCCGGCGGACAATTCACCCTTGGTGATGCACTCTTGCACAAGCTCGCGCGCTTCGAGCATCTTGAGCGCGACGAAGCGGTTCAGCGTTGTGAAGGCGGCATCTCGCAGGTAGTCAACGACGGCTTCCGCTGCGGTCATTTTGGCGGCCTGCTTGTGCTCGATCGTGGCGATGATCTTGTCTCGCTGAAATATCTGCCGAGAGGACAGGTGCGAGCCAGCCTTCTGCGCGATGCTGCCATCTCGCAGCACATCGAACTTTCCCTCGAGCTGCGCGGCGAAGTCCTCTTGAAGCAGCGTGCGCGCCTTCTGGGTCGCGCGTTCGATGGCGTTGCGGGTGTCCTTATCCACGCTTGCCTCCCTTGGGAGGTAGCGATTTCTTGGCGGGTTTCTTCGGCGCCTTCGGGTTTGGCTTGGCTTTGGCCTTTACTTTTGGCTTCGCTGTTCGCCCAGTCGCCTTCGTCACGGCGACGGCGCGAAAGCGTGGATGAGCCATAAGCACGCAGCTCACTGAAACCTCCGTGGCGTCAAAATGCGGAGGGGGACAGCCAACGGCCTTCATCGTGCTGCGAATCGTCTGAATGCCTTGTCCTTCCGCCTGGGCAAGCTGCAGCCTGCTTAGGAACCAGGCGAGGCTCTGGTTGCGCCAGCGCGGAGTCACGGAGCGGGTTCGCAGATCCTCGAGCGTGATGCCGAACGGCAACGAACCGGGAGAGATAAACTCAACCCGATCTGCGTATGAGGTAAACCGCGAAGGATCGACAAGTTCGTAGTCGCGGTGCGCTAGCGCGTTGACCATGGCCTCTTGCAGCGCCCGCCGTGGATATTTTTCCGCATTGGGAGCCTTCAGGTTCGTCTTATCAAAGAGCGTAACCGCCTCGGAATCGAGCAGCTCTTGCAGACGTCGAGCCTGGTCGAGCAGCGTGCCAGCGATCTCGAAGCGACGCGCAAATGGATCCGTACGATCTTGGCCCGGATAGGCCGAATAAATGGCGAAGGCGCCGGGCACAAAGCGCTGCGGTTCACGCCCGAAAAGCAGGATGGCGTAATTTCGCGGACGCAGAACCCCGGTGAGCGGTTCAGCAAGACAGAGCGACGGAACGAACGGGGTAATCTGAACCCGATCGACAAGATAAGGTTCGACGCCGCGGTCCGGGGTGAAGACGCCCATGCGCTGAAGTGCATCGCGGAGCGCAAGAAGATCGAGGTCATTGATGGTCGCGCCGTTGCATGGCCGCCGATCCCACGGCTCCATCGCCCCCTTGCGGACAAGAAGGTCGCGAAGCGTGCCGTTGCGCGCCTCGATGGTCGACCGACTGACCCTGACCGGGTGTTTGGCGCCTTCGTGCCCACGGCGGAATGTGTGCGCAGAGCCGGTGGCCGGTTGAACGAACACGACGATGCGCTTGGCTTCGTCATTCGTGGGAAGCTCTTCGACAAGCGGTGTGATCGGCGGTGACACACGCTCTCGGCATCTGGTGAGGACTTGGTTTTCCACCTCTTTAAGACGGTTCGCGGTCAGACCCACTTGGACAAGTCTTGGAAAGCCCTGGGCGTCCTGCTCTTCCTTCGCGCCGCAAACGACCGAGCCGCCACCCAGGTTCTGCAGGTCGTTGGCAAAGGCCGCGAGTGTCGCGACAACGTCATCGACGTCCGCGACGGTCTCCTTCCATTCGGTCTGCTCACTCTCCCGCCGAGAAAGCTCGCTGAGATCAATGCGTGCACTCACGACAGCACCACCTTTTTGCCGGCGCCGATCAGACGTGCGCACTCCTCGCGCAGACCCGCGAGCGCGGCGTCGAGCTGCTCTTCCGTCTCGATTCCACGTCCAAAATAAGCCTGGACCTGCACGGACGCGAGTCGCTCGCCTTCGAGGATTTCTTGAACGCGTCGAACGGCGGCACGAAGTCGCGAATCACTGGCATCGCGCTCGGAGCGCAGAAGCGTAATCGGTGCAGTGCGAGGTAGCGGCTGCTTGCCAGCAGCGATAGGCGCTGCGACTGCTCGCTGCGACTCCTCGGGCAACTCCGACCACCCTGGAGTCTTGATGAGTTTGTCGAATGCCTTGGTATAGGCGTCAATGCGTGCTTGCAACGCACCGTCGAAGCGTCGGGCGTACTCGTTTTCGATTGCGCGCGCGTGCTGCTCAATTGCAGGCAGATCGCGGAAGAACGTCTCGCGAGCGAACAGGTCGGCAAGTTCATTGGCGCGCGAGCGGAGATCAGGGCCGATGTCGGGCTCCTCCTCCAAAACCGGCCAGGCCATCGTGATCGCTTGCCGCGCCCGTTCCAAGTCATGGAGGCGGGACTCAGTGAGGCTCTGCTCAAGTTCCGCTGCCCGTTTGATGGCGTCCTTGATGGAGCGGTGCGAGGCGTTAAAGATCGTGAGGGCGTTTTCCTCGGAGCCCCGCAGAATGGCCTTCATCTGCCCCAGCGCACCTTCCAACGCGGCGCTGCCAGGGAGTCGATGCGTATGCAATTGCCCAAGCGACGAGGCCACCGAGTCCTCGTTCCGCGTAACCTCTTTGCGCAGCTCGGTAACGATCGCGCCTGGATTTAGCTCACGCACCTCGGTTCCGAAGGTGTCGCGGAAGGCCTCCGAAGCCTTGACCAGCTCCTCGAATTCGATGCCCTTTTTCGGGCGAAACGACGCCTGACGAAACAGATTATTGTTCGTGAAGGTATCTCGCGCCTCGACGCTGGTGACAGAGTCGATCGTCTGCCCTTTGCTGGTGGCCTCGATCTTTCCAGCCCGCAAAAGCGAGAGAACAAGGAGTCGCACGGCCTCGAAGTCCCAGCCGAAGGGCTCCTTGGCGAACTCGTCTACGAGGAAGCGGCCGCTGGCGGTGTCACCGTAATTGGCGCGTTCGTCGATGCGGTCCAGCACCTCTTTAAGGGGTCCGCTCTCGATGCGAAATACCGTCTTGCTCTTCTCATCCCGAAGAAGGCCCAGGCTGCCGAAAACCGAGGGAAGGCCCCGCAGGTTCTCGGAGGTAAAGAGGGCTTCAACACCCTTTTTTACATCAGACGACTTCGCTGCAGCCTCCTTGAACCGATCAAAGACCTCGGGAAGCACATATCCCAAGATCTCGGCTGCGCTCTTCCCGACATCCACGGCCCGATCCCCGGGGCTGCGATCATTGCCACGGAAATAAATGTTGCCCGATAGGCACGCCGCTTTCAGGAGACGCCGAAGCTCATCGCTGTGCCGCCGCTGCCGGACCCGCTCCTCTGAGATGAGTCCGGGGGTGTCCTCACCTTTGGTCTCTCGCTCTTTACGTGCCAGCATCTCTTTTGAACGGAATAGCTCTACCGTCTCGCGATCGATCGCCGAGTTTAAGGCGATGGCCCAGAAAACCTGCTTTCGCTCTTGCTGGCTACGGGTTCGCAGCTCAGTCGCGAGCGCCTGAAACTCTTTCCCTTCGTCAGCCAGGTACACATGGAACATCATGTCGCCATCGACAACTTCGCGGCCGTGGATGGCGAGCCCCGCCCTGAAGGGCTTGGTTTCGAGCAGCATATGCGTCGGCAGGGGTTGCCAGAACGCTGACAGCACCTCTGAGTAAAGGCGGTGCGAGTCGCCGGGCTTGGGATTCATGCCGTTGCGAATACGCTCCCAGTCGTCCTCGGCAGGCGTCGGGATGCGGTAACCATCGTCGCCGCGTCGAATCTTGTGCGCAGTCTCCAGTTCGCGCAGCGCTTCTTTAACTGCGGCAAGCTGGGAGTCGGCCGCAACTCCGGGATGCAGGGCGGCAGCGATGTTTTCCGCGGTGCGGTGGACACTCTTTATGTACTGAAGGAGACAGATCACTTTCGCGACTGACTGCGCGAGCGGGTGGCGAAGCTCTTTGGCAATGGCCGTGATTTTCGCGCGGACTTCGGAGCCGATGTTGTCTTCGACGAGGTCGTAGACATGATCCAGACGAACAAGCGCTCCGACTGCTTCTTCGGCCAACTTGACCGCCGGGTTGATGAGTAGCTGCTGGGCAAGTTTGATAATGGTGCGGTTCGCGCCACCCACATGCCTGCTGGCCCCCCCTTGCGTGCGTAGGCCCGAAACGATCTGGATAATAAGATCGATCTGATAGGGCAAAAGTGGGTAGAGATCGATAAAGCCATCGCGGGTAAGCTCGGGAAGTTTGATCTCAGCGGTCAGTCGCGTGTGTTCCGTGAGCCGACCCCGGTGCTCATCGAAGAGCTTGCCAAGAGCAGTCTGCGCGGCGGCATTCTTCGACAGGACACGCCGGCTCGTGACCTCTGAGATGTCAGAAGGCTCGAGATGAACCTGCAGCGGAAAACGATCCATGAGGCGGGCGAGCTCGATCTTCTTATCGTCGAGACCGCTGACGAGTTCGCCGAGCTGCTCTTGCGATGTAACGACGACCCAGTGCTTCCCGCGCCCCTTTACGCCCAGACTTTGAACAATGGCCTGCAGATCGAGCATCTTCTGAACGTCGCGCGCCACGAACTGGCCGACCTCGTCGACAACAAACATGAGGTTTTGCCCGGGTCGGCGTCGCTTCATCAATTCGTTGGCACGCTCCGCGAGCTTGCCCGGTGTGATGTCCGCCTTGTTCTTGACGGCCTTTACCCAGGAGTCGGCCACTGGATATGTCGCTGGATCAAGGCTATGGAGCACCCGGCTCGCTTCGCTGAGAGCGAAGGCGACCTTGGTCTTCTCGGTGGACCACTCCTTATTGTTGTTGAGGCGCCGGTACTCATTCTCGAAGCGCTTGAGCTGCCCCTTCTCCTCAAGACCGATCTCGAGCTCGGACAAGTCGAGATCCTTTGCGTAGCCCAGGCTCTGCAGAAAAAGCCCATACATGATCTCGGTCAGTGTTTGGCTGCCACTGCGGATTCCTCGATCAGTCGAGACGTCGAAGATGACCGCGTGCGTTGGGATCGACTCATTTATGGCCTTGAGCAATACCCGCAGCTTTTTATCGCTGGTGCGCAGAGCAAAACGCTCGGCTGCGAACACTCCTGCGATGGGCGGATTCGCGATGGAGAGTCCGAGCATCTTGGCGAAGCTCGACTTTCCTGATCCAAAAAAACCCGAAACCCAGACGGCGATACCTTCATGGGGCTTGTTGGGCGTCTCGCGGTAGGCGTCGTAAACTTTCGTGTAGTGGGAGCGGATCGCGTCCGTCACCACATACTCGTCGATCTCATCGCCGAGGATTGCATCATCGGTCTGATCGACCTTGATGACTTCCTCGATTGTACGATCGATCCTCTTATCGAAGAGCGACTTTATGCGCTGGGGGGTTGTCATCTGAGCGTCCTCATCAGAAGATCTTCGGGCGGTAGTTGGGATCAGCATCAATGACGCCCATGAACTTGAGCCCCACTGTTCCGTCCAGAGTGCCGGGGTAAAAGAGGACCGCAGGCACATGCAGCCGTCCGTGCAATTGTTCGAGCAGCGTATGGCATCGGTAGACCGGGAAGAGAGCGCCGGTCCGGGTGAAAAACACGATGTCACGCAGCGGATCTGCGGGCTCGGGCAAGCGAGCAGCTACCAGATTCAAAAGCAGTGCACCTTCGGAAAGCACTGCATGCACAGTGTCCACAAGTGTTTCAGCGCCCTGTTCACGTTCTGCAGCGAACCACTCCTCGAGAGGTCGCTGGGAGCGCATCGCTTCGTCTAGACACTCGGCGAGCGAGATCCGCTTGATGCGCTTGCCCTTCTGGGAGAGTCGGGTTTCGAGCAGCGTCACCTGCTTGCGCAGCTCAAACTCTTCCTCGGGGTCGTAGCGGAAAATCGCGTACGGCATGTCATGGTATGAGCTTATGCGCTGCCGGGGGTCCGGCATTTCGAGGACCGGCCCGAGGGAGTGCTTGATGCGGTGTTCAAGGTCGCTCATGCAACCATCCTCTCTGCGTATTCGCGGGAGCTCGTGCAAGGGAGTGAAAGCTGCACAATGCTGCCGGCGATCTGATACTCAAGCTTGCGGAATTGATGGAGTCGCAGAAGCTCGTGTTCGACATCGGCAGGATGTAATAGGAACATGCGCCAGTCAGTAGCCGCCACGACCTTGCCGGGACTCACCTTCTCGTCCCGAATCGCATGCAGCAGATACAGAAAGCTGCGCTCTGGGAGGTGGTAAGATGCGAACTCTTTGAGGACGCCGCCCCGTAGGAGGCCGAAGTCAGCGGCGATCTTAAGCAGCCCTGCAGCAACGCGCTTCACCGTTTGCTCGGTCCACGCGTGCTCGGTCTTGGCCCCTCGCTTGCCAATCCCTTCGAGGTAAGCGTGCAGCTCTTCGGGGCGAACTCGAAACGCTCCAGCGACGTAGGCAGGAAACAGCCAGTTTTGTAGGAAGTCCCGAACCAGAAACTCGTCGCGAGTCATGTGCCAAAGCAAGATCGGCTTCCACTCTTCGAGGTCGCAGCCGCTCTTGGCAAGAATGACCAACGCGCGGTCGCGGCCCTCGGGCTCGAAGCGGCGATTCAGCACCTTGGCGACATCGCGGAGCCATGTGGCGCTGCTCGCACCGATGAAGTTTTCGTCGCGCAGTCGATCGAGATTTTCGCGCTTCGAACGAGCGAAATCCCACGCCGCAAAGACGGCGTAGGTTTCGTTGATCATCGCGCCCTTCACGACGGTGAAAGACGAAACGACCTCAGAGCGCGAGGACACCTTCATGCGTCGGATCTCCTCGCATAGGGCACGGCGAGCGCTCCGGGTTCGCCCCGAGCGAAGCCGAGCGCCAGCAGCGAGACATCATCATCGGTGCCAGAAGAGATCCCGGCGAGCGGGACCGCCCGACCTTCGGCAGAGCGCCGGAGCTTGGCATACGCCCCAACATCGCTCTCACCGACGAGATCGAGTCCCCGGAGAACCGATACGAGGTCAGAGCCTTGCAGCGTCTCAAGCTTCTCGAAAAAAGGCGCCCAAGAGCTGGCGCTGTCGAGCCACTGCTCCCAGCGCGCCTCGAACTCCTCCTCGGTCGCTTCCGGCAATCGCCACAGCGTTATGCAGCCCGGTGGATCGAAGACCTCCACACAGCGATGCGCTGCCACTGCGAAGACCGCCCGCGCCTGGGCGAAGCGATAGGTGCGCGGGAACCCGCGTCGGAGCGCGGCGGCACCCAGCCTCCCGAGCTGCCCTTTGGTATTCCACCACTTGGCAAGATCCATCTCGCCGAAGCGAGCGACAACAAGCCGAAGCTTCAGCAGCCGATCGAGATCGATCGAAGGCGACGTCACAGGGCAGCTCCCTTGCTCATATGATCCATGTATCTGTCCGTTTCAGACCAAATAGGCGGTCGTGGCGATGGCAGATGCGGCCTGCCGATTGCTAAATACCCCATCCGGCTACGACGCTGAGCTGGGCGGCTTCTTCTTGAGTCCCACTGTCGGCTCAAGGCCGTTCCCCGGGATGAAGACCACGCCTGCCTCTTCCAGGGTGGCGCGAATCTTCATCAAGGTGCCGGCGAGCGAGTCGGCACCGTTCTCGATCCGCGTGATGGTATTGGCGTTAACGCTGGCCTTCTTAGCCAGGTCGCGAACGCTCCAGCCAAGCGCGGCCCGCGCCATTCGTAGCTGCGCAGCGGTCATCATGCAGACAAATTCTCACCCCATTGTTGACATGTATCGATCTGTGCATACAATGCACCAACCGAGCGCTCTGGCCAGTTAACCAACAACATCACTTTTTCCCTGCGCACCATCGCATAAGCCACTCGTCAGTTCCAAGGGCGAAGTGGGCAGTCGAGGTGCGCGCGGCCGGAGAGCCACGCCATGAGAGCCGAGTTGTACGTTCTTTCACTTGTCGAGTTCTTTGAGCGGCTAGCCTTCGGCGCAGTGCTGCCGCTCTTCGCTCTTTACCTTCAGGAGCACCTTGGCCACTCGGAAGCCTCCGCCATCGCTCTGTCGAGCGGATTTTTGGCCGCAGCCTACCTGGCCAGCCTACCGGGCGGATTCATCGCTGATCATCTCGTGGGCGCGGTCGGCGCCTTGGCTCTCGGGGCCATTCTGATTGCGACTGGGTTTGTCGGGCTGGCTGCGGATCACTCTGGCGCGTTCTGGCCGGCGATTGTTGCCTTGCTGCTCGGACAAGGACTGGTGAAGCCCAGCATGTCTACCCTCGTCGGCAGCCTGTACCATGCCCATGATCCACGTCGCGAGGCTGGGTTTTCTATCTTCTATGTCGCGATCAATCTGGGCGCTCTATCGGGCCCCCTGGTTAGTGAATGGGCGCGGGCCGGTTGGGGCTGGCGGTCCATCTTCGTATGTGCAGCTACAGCAATGTTGCCGGCGTTACTGCTTCTCATCGCAGCGAGAGGAGCCCTCGGCAGGCGGGCAGACCATGCGCCACGCACACTCGGGGCAGCGTCGAACAAGGATGATCGGTCGCGGTTTCATGCGCTCTTTCTGATCAGCGGCGTCGCCGTGATCTTCTGGTTGGCATTTCAGCAGACTGGGGCATCGCTGGCGTTCTTCGCGCAGGCCCATACGGTACGCCGCGTTGGTTTTCTGCGTTGGAGTCTCCCTCTGCGCCCCGGTCACTTCGCCGCGCTGCACGCTGGCCTGGTCATCGTGTTCACCCCCCTGGAGTTGTGGGCCTTTGGACGTCTGCGACAGCGCCGTGCCGAACCCTCGGCTGCGCTGAAAATGATCTGGGGCTTCCTGTTCACTGCCGCTGCGTTCGCCATCGTGGCCGGAGCCAGCCTATGCGGCGGAGACACGGGCCGGGTCAGCCCGTTGTGGCTTTTGAGCTTCTATGCCTTCCTTTCGCTCGGAGAGCTATTACTTTCCCCCATGGGGCTATCGCTCGTGACAGAACTCGCCCCACCGCGATTCTCGGGCTGCTTTACCGGCCTGTGGTTTGTCGCCATCGCCATTGGCCATGGCCTTGCCGCTGCGCTCGGGCCGTTTTGGCGCGACTGGCCGCATCACCGCTATTTTGCGCTTATGGCGCTGCTCCTGTTGGGGGCCGCCGGTGTGATTCTCGTTCGGCTGCAGGTGCTTGAGTTGCTCTTGTCACGAACGAAGCACGCGGACGAGCCTCGCCAGACGGCATCTGGCTGACCTCCTTCCGATTGTTTGGGCTGACCGCATTGTTGGGACTGCCCAGATCATAGATGCGCTACCGGACGGCCCGCTATCGCTGCATTTGCGAGGCACTCTGAAGAAGAAAGTGCCTCTACCCATCCCTCGGATGAGCCGCCTCCCCGACGCTTCAACCAACCATACACACGCGCAATACAGCTCGTCCTCGGGTTTGGGGAAGCCGCGCCATTGCTGACGGTGGAGACCTCCCACATGCTGCGGCTCCGACGGAGAACTGAGCATCTGGCCGAGTACACCACGAGCCGTCTACTATCTCCCGCTGCCGTCGAACCCCGCCGCGTAATAGGCTCTGCGTAGGAGACGCTTCCTGGCTGGAATCAAGAACCAGAGCTGTTCCGGAAGTCATGGAGATTCCGATGCCCACGCAAGTGCTCGCAATCGTCAACAAGCAGATCTTCATCGAGGAAGTCGACGAACCGGGGCTAGGCAGACTAGCCGAGCTTCCACAATGGCCAGCGTGGCTGATGATGTACTTTGCCTCTGCGCTAGCCTGCAGTGACAGGAGCATGTATGCCCCTTGAGGGCAACTGGCAGTCTGATGATTGGCCTCACTCCATCGGATTGCTCGAACAGCTTCTACACCACTAGACCGAAGATGGTCCTCTGGCGCGACTCGTCCGGCACGCTTGTCTGCTCCGTTTTGGCAAATTCGTCGGGATTACCTGGGAGCAACTACCGTATGAGCTGACGAGATAGCAGGCGAAACTGTCAGCCCGCCTTGAGCATAGGAGCAAAAACAGGATCACTTCCCGCTAAATTTATGCTACTCCGTCGCTGTTCCGGCAGCCTTCACGGATTTTGCAGATGCTTGTCAGCCGGTAGCTATCTTCAAAAAAATCACGTTGACGTTGCTCCGCAACGTCGGGCTCCGCCCTCCGTCACAGACCGGAATCTTGACCTCGGGCCACACGAAAACCCACGTCGAAGACGCGATTGCCGGGATCGAGGACAAAGCGGCACGCTGCACGCACAGTCCGCGCGGAGCTGACCCACGCGCCACCACGCAACACCCGCTCAGAGCCCACAGTGGGACCCATAGGGTCAACGACGGCTGCAGCGTTATACTCGTCGTACCAGTCCTCGCACCACTCGTGGACATTCCCAAGCATGTCAAACAAGCCCCAGGTATTGACCGCTTTCAGCCGAACGGGCTTGGTTTCTCGATCACTATTGTTTCTGTACCAAGCCACGGCATCCCGAATGGGCGCATCACCATCTACGCCTTCGTGCAGATCCAAATCACCAACCCAAGTGGCTGCCGTCGTTCCGGCTCGACAGGCGTATTCCCACTCTGCTTCGCTTGGCAGACGAGCACTCAGACCGGGTACAAGTTGATTGAGGCGATTTAGGAACCGATGGCAGTCCCCCCAGCTCACTGTCTCTACGGGACGCTTGGGACCGACGAACCTGCTCGGGTTTTCGCCCATCACGGCTTGCCACAGCTCTTGGGTGCATGGGGTGTCGGCAAGCCAGTAGCCTTGGCTCAGCTCCACTTGGTGCTGTGGCCCTTCATTGATCAAACGCCCAGCTTCCGCACTGGGCGAGCCCATTATGAACTTGCCTGGTGGTATCCAGCGCAGTCTCTGCACGACTTCGCCGACTCCGAAGCCTAGGAAGACGCCGCGCGGGTCTTGTCCCCATTCCACGGCCCAGTCGGCAGGGATTCCGTTGTGCAGGGGGTGCTTGGGATGCATCACTTGTCCCTATTGGATGGGAGAATGTTGATTTCGCTGCTGCTCAGCTGCGTCACGTCCCGGGACGCAGCTGCAGCTATGCCGCGTCCCGCGTCATGGCTCAAAGAGCCGCTCCGCAGCGCGGGCTCCGCCCGCCCTTCCAGACCGGACTCCTGACCTCGGGCCACACGAAAACCCAAGTTGCGGCTGCGACGGCCGGGATCGAGGCCAAAGCGGTACGCAGCACGCACACACCGCGCGAAGTCGCCCCACGCGCCACCACGCAACATCCGCCTAGAGCCCCCATCAGCATCAGGCACCACAGGA
>Ga0075163_10002816_pt1 | contig 23351 bp, 16 predicted proteins | sample JI1023141ADNA_FD_71478 | JGI IMG/M metagenome (GOLD analysis project Ga0075163, IMG submission 71478) | Wastewater effluent complex algal communities from Wisconsin, to seasonally profile nutrient transformation and Carbon sequestration -... | ecosystem: Engineered > WWTP > Effluent > Algae... | reverse complement strand
TCGGCCGTGCGCCCGCTGAACTCGGTCCAGCGCGCGTTGAGGAAGGTGATGCGGCCGTCGGGGCGGGCCGTCCACGCGATCTGCGGGATGGCGTCGACGATCGCGCGGTAGCGGGTCCCGCGGACCGCCGCGCGCTCGATCTGCCGCGTCCGCGTGATGTCGGCGAGGACCACCAGCGCGCCCTCGACCGCCCCGTCCGCGTCGCGCAGCGGCGAGGCGCTCGCGCGCAGGTGGCGGACCGTCCCGTCGCCCGCGACGATGCTGCGCTCGACCGGCTCGATGACGTTGCCGAGCAACGCGCGCAGCGCCACCGGCTCGACCCGGACCTCGCCCTCCGGCCCGCGCAGGGTGAAGCAGTCCGCGTACTCCTCCAGCGGCCGCAGCAGCTCGGCGCGCGCGACCCCGAACAGCGCGACCGCGCCGTCGTTGGCGAGCACCACGCGGCCGTCGGCGTCGGCCACGAGCATGGCCTCGCGGACACAGTCGATCAGACCGGCGTAACGCGTCAGGGAATGCGTGGGCTGCGCAGACAGGCCGGGCAAGTATAGATCCGCCCAGGAGCGCAGCGGCCCTGTGCAAGGCGCCGCCGGGTGACACTCGTCTCGAGCCTGTGCAGCCCGGGGCGACGCCGCGGATCCGCGAAGTGAGCGGCCCGCGCCGTGCGCCGAAGCTGCCGATCCGCCCGCGTCGGTCGTTTCGTGGCCCCGCTCATGGGCCGGGTGATGGGCTGTCCTTGGGGACAGGTGCGGCGAGGGCCGCGAGCTCGTCGGCGGCGCGCCTGGTGTCGGGGTGGTCGACGCCGAGGGTGCGCTCGCGGATCGTCAGCGCCCGGCGCAGGCCCGCGGCGGCCGCCTCGCGCTCGCCGGCCTCGGCCTGGACCGCGGCGAGGTTGCTGAGCGCCGTGGCCACGCCGGGGTTGTCGGGCCCGAGCGTCGCCTCGGCCAGCGTCAGCGCGGCGCGCAGCTCGAGCGTCGCCGCCGGCACGTCGCCGCGGGCGCGCAGCACCAGGCCCCGCGCGCTGCGCAGGCGGACCTCGAGCGCGCCGCCGCGGCCGAGCTGATGCATCGCGTTGTCGGCGAGCTCGCCCCACTGCAGCGCCTCGGCGAAGCGGCGCTGGCCGTAGCCGACGACGAACACCAGCTCGGTGCGGGCGCGGGCGAGCGCGGCCCGGTTGTCACCGCGCTCGGCGAACAGCGCCGCGGCGAACAGGCTGCGCTCGGCGGCCGCGTAGTCGCCGACGCTGGACTCGAGCGAGCCGAGCAGCACGAGCGCCTCGGCGGTGGTGTGGTCGTGGGCGAGCGCGCGGGCCTGCGCGGCGGCCTCGCGGGCGCGCGGGATGCCGCTGGCGACCTCGTTGGCCTTGAGCAGCGCGCCGATCTCGTCGAGCGTGCTCGCCAGCGCCTGGACCTGCACCGCGGTCGCGGGGTCCGAGGGCGGCCGCGGCAGCAGCGCGAGCATCGGCCGGTCGCGGCACTCCTCGAGCGTCCGCAGCTTGTACGCGGCCTTGACCGCGTTGCCGATCACCACGTCGGCGTCGTTGATGAACGCGTCGGTCAGCGCCCGCAGCTCGCCGAGCGTGCGGTCGAGGCAGGCCATCTTCAGATATGGCCCTTCGGACAGGTCCGTGCGCCCGCCGTCGCCGGCCAGCGCCTCGCGGCACGCGACCTCCTGCTCGCGGACCCACGCGGCGGCGTAGGCGTCGAGCGGGGCGGCGACCTGCGACCACAGCTCGCCGGCGTCGCCGCGCTCGGTCGCGAGGAACGCGCGGCGGACCGCGGCGCGCCGCGCCGGCCCCCACACCGCGTCGGCCTGGATCGCCCCGGCCGCGCACATGTCCGGAGGGCCAGGTTCCTCGGGCGCCGACCAGCGCCCGCCGAGCGCCGCGCCGACGCCGAGCGCGAGCACGCCGAGGCCGAGCCACGCGAGCGGTCGACCGCGGCGCACCCGCTCGAGCTCGGCGAGCAGCGCGGGCATGTCGAAGAACCGCTGCTCGGGGTCGACGCGCAGCCCGCGGACCAGCGCGCGACGCAGGCGCCCCGGCACGCCGGTCGGCGGCGCCGTGACGGCCCCCGCGAGCACGCGGGCCCGCAGCTCCGGCACGGTCGCCGCGGCGAACGGGTGGGCCCCGAACAGCGCGGCGTACAGCGCGACGCAGAAGCTGAACTGGTCGGAGCGCGCGTCGGTCGGGCTCGCGCGCCACTGCTCGGGCGACATGTAGAGCGCCGTGCCGAGCATCGCCCCGGTCGCGGTGATCGGCTGCAGCAGCGCGTCGCCCTCGGGGCGCAGCTCGGCGGGCGCGGCCTCGCCGTCGGCGCGCGCGAGCCCGAAGTCGAGGACGCGCACGCGGTCGTCGACGCCGACGAGCACGTTCTCGGGCTTGAAGTCGCGGTGCACGAGCCCGACCGCGTGCGCGGCCGCCAGCCCGCGCCCGGCCTGAAGATAGACGTCGAGCAGCTCCCGCCACCGCCGCGGCCGCTGGCCCTGCCACTGCGCGAGCGTCAGGCCCTCCACGAACTCCATCGCCACGAACACCTGGCGCCCGACCTCGCCGACCTCGTAGATCTGGACGACGTTGGGGTGCGACAGCCGGGCCAGCGCCTGCGCCTCACGCAGGATGCGCCCGCGCGCCTGGCCCTCCGAGCCGGTCCCGTGCAGCAGCTTGATCGCCACGCGCCGCCCGAGCGCCGCGTCCTCGGCCGCGTACACCACGCCCATCCCGCCGACGCCGATGCGCCCGCGGATCGCGTAGCGACCGACCCGCACCGGGTCGCCCGCGCCGAACATCCGCCCGCGCACCTCCGCGAACATCCGCTGGAACTCCAGCGGGCGCGGCGGCTCGGCGGCGGGCGGTGTCGGGGGCATGCGGGGCGGGCTGTCGAACGCCGTGATGGTTCGCTCCGGTCTGGACACTCCTATCAGCGAGGGCCGCCGGACGACATCCCGCCCGCGCCCTCCCCGAGGAGACTTCGCCATGACTTCCCAGCACCATGAACCCTCCGTGCTCATCGCCCTGCGCGAATTGGACAGCCTGGAGCAGCAACGCCGCGACCGCGAGGCCGCCGCGCTGGCCGAGCGCGCCGCCGCCGAGGCCCGCGCGCTCGCCGAGGTCGAGGCCCGCGCCCGCGCCGAGGCCGAGGCCCACGCCCGCGTCGCGGCCGAGGCCGAAGCCCGCGCCCTGGCCGAGCGCGCCCGCGAGGAGCAGGCGCTGCGCCTGCGCGCCGCCGAGGTCGAGGCCGCCGTGCGCGCGGAGCAGGCCGTGCGCCTCGAGCTCGTGCAGGCCGAGATCGACGCCCAGCACGCGCACCGCAGCCGCGGCGAGCGGACCCGCCAGGGCGTGCTCGCGGCCGGCCTGCTCGGCGGCCTCGGCCTGCTCGGCGCGCTGGTCGCGATGCTCGTGACCCGCACGCCGGCCCCGATCGTCGCGCAGGCCGTCGACGCCGACGAGCTGCAGCGCCGCATCGCCATGCAGGAGCACAGCGCCGCGCTCGAGGCCGTGCGCCGCGAGCTCGGCCAGCTGCGCAGCGACAACGCCCGCGAGCAGGCCCTGCTCGACGCCGCCTCGACGCTGCTCCCGCTGATCAAGGACCCGACGCCGACCCCGGCCGCCGCGACCCCGAACAAGCCGCGCCCACCGAAGCCGGGCACGCCCGTCAAGGACCCCAAGAAGCCCGGCGGCCTGATCATCTGCAAGAACCTCGACGACCCGCTCGCCGAGGACTGCGCGCCCGAGCCGAAGAAGAAGTGACCGAAACCCGGTCGCTTCAAAACAGCGAGACGTCGCCGGGCACTCTATCCGACGCTGGCGGCTCTCACGGTGCCGCGCATTCTCGTTCAGGTCGCTCGCAACCTTCAGCGCGGCGGGCCGCCGAGGCGGTCGCGCAGCTCGCGGGCCCAGTCGTCGAGGCGGTCGACGGTCGACGCGCGCAGCGCGGGCGTCTCGGCCAGGCGCTCGCACGCCGCGATCGTCAGCAGCCGGGCCTTGCGCAGGCGGCCGTACATCCCGGGCTCGGAGATGCCGTGCATCTTCGCCAGCTCGCCGGCGGTCAGGCCCTCGAGGTGATACAGCTCGAACACGATCTGCAGGTCGAGCGGGAGGCTGCGCAGCGCCTGCAGCAGGATCTGCTCCTCGCGGCGGCGGGCCAGCTCGGTCGTGAACGACGTCTGCTGGTCGGCGACGCTGTGCTCGAGCGGGTCGTAGCGCTCGGCCTGCTTGCGCTTGCGGCGAAAGAACGCCAGCAGCACGTTGCGGGCCGTGCCGAGCATGTAGCTGCGAAACTCCGAGTCGCCCCTGAAGCGCTCGCGGCCCTCGCACAGCGCCAGAAACGTCTGCTGGATCAGGTCGGGCGCGTCGTCGCCGACCTTGTTGTGAAAGAACCGGCACACCGTATCGAAGTGGCGGGCGAGCAGCGTCTCGCCGGCTGTGCGGTCGCCCGCGCGCCAGGCCGCGAGCAGCTCGAGGTCGTCGGTCGCGGCCACGGCGGCAGCATAGCGCCGCGCTCACTCGAAGCGAAGCGCCTGGATCGGGTCGAGGGTCGAGGCCTTGTGGGCCGGGTAGAGCCCGAAGCCGATGCCCACGACCGCGCTGAAGCCGAGCGAGATGACGATGATCTGCGGCTGGACCAGGGTCGCCCAGCCGAACTGCGAGGCCATGTACTTGGCCGCGCCGACGCCGAGCGCGACGCCGAAGGCGCCGCCGATCACCGACAGCACGACCGCCTCGATCACGAACTGCACGCGGATGTCGCCCGGCTTGGCGCCGATGGCCATGCGCAGCCCGATCTCGCGGGTGCGCTCGGTGACGCTGACGAGCATGATGTTCATGATGCCGATGCCGCCGACGAGCAGGCTGACCAGCGCGATCCCGGCCAGCAGGCGCGTCATCGTCTCGGTGCCCTCCTGGCGGGCGCTGGCGATCTCGGCGAGGTTGTTGACGGTGAAGTCGTCGTCGGCGCCGGCGCGGATCTTGTGGCGCACGCGCAGCAGCTCCTCGATCTGCTGCTGGGCCAGCTTGGTCTCGCCGGCCGAGGTCGCGCCGACGTAGATGCTGCCCTGCAGGTACTTTTTTAGACCGCCCTGGATCTTGCTGGCGAAGGTCGTCACCGGGATGAGGACCACGTCGTCGGTGTCCTGGCCCATCCCCGACTGGCCCTTGCGCGCGAGCACGCCGATCACCTCGAACGGCATGTTGTTGATGCGCACGATGCTGCCGACCGCGTTGGCGCCGGGGCCGAACAGGTTGTCGGAGACGGTGCCGCCGAGCACCGCGACCTTCGCCGCGCTGCTGACGTCGACCTCCGTGAAGGCCGCGCCGTACTGCAGGGTCCAGCCGCGAATTTTGAAGTAGTCGGTGTTGACGCCCTCGACCGAGCTGGTCCAGTTCTGGCCGTCGCCGAGCATCTGCGCGCTCTGGCGCAGGCTCGGCGAGACCAGCGCGACGCCGCGGGCCTCGTTGCGGATCGCGTCGACGTCCTCCCAGGTCATCGTCGGCTGCGAGCCGGCGCCGCCGCGCACGCCGCCGGTCCGCGACGAGCCCGAGCGGACGACGAGCATGTTGGTGCCCATCGCGTCGAAGGCCTTCTGGACCTCGGCCTTGGCGCCCTCGCCGATCGCCACCATCGCGATCACCGCGCCGACGCCGATGATGATGCCGAGCACGGTCAGGAACGACCGCATCTTGTTGCGCAGCAGCGCGAGGACGGCGATGCGCAGGGTCGCGAAGATGTTCACGGCGGGGCCTCCTCGTAGGCGTCGACGGCCGCGCGCGCGTCGGTCGGGGTCTGGCGTTTGTCCGACTGGACCTTGCCGTCGCGCATCAGCACCACGCGGTCGGTGAACATCGCGATGTCGGGCTCGTGGGTGACGAGCACGATCGTGATGCCGCTGCGCCCGAGCTCCTGGAACAGCGCCATGATCTCGAGGCTGGTGCGCGAGTCGAGGTTGCCGGTCGGCTCGTCGGCGAGGATCAGCTTCGGCTCGGTGACGATCGCGCGCGCGATCGCCACGCGCTGCTGCTGCCCGCCCGACAGCTGGTTCGGCGTGTGGTCGAGGCGCTTGCCGAGGCCGACCCGCTCGAGCGCCCGCGCGGCCCGCTTGCGGCGCTCGCCGCCCCGCACGCCGGCGTAGATCATCGGCAGCTCGACGTTCTCGAGCGCGGTCGTGCGCGCCAGCAGGTTGAAGCTCTGGAACACGAAGCCGAGCACCTGCAGGCGGATGTCCGCGAGGTCGTCGCGGTCGAGCTTCGAGACCTCGCGGCCGACGAGGTGGTACTTGCCGCTCGTCGGCCGGTCGAGGCAGCCGAGGATGTTCATCAGCGTCGACTTGCCCGAGCCCGACGTCCCCATCACCGACACGAACTCGCCGCGCGACACCGTCAGCGACACGCCGCGCAGCGCGTGCACCTCGACGTTGCCCATCGTGTAGGTCTTGAAGAGGTCGGTGGCCTCGAGGATCGGCGGTTCGGCGCTCATGTGAACAGGTGGCTAGAAGCCGCCCCTCCGGCCGCCTCCGCCGCCCTTGGTCGCGCCGCCGCCGGTCAACGGCGAGCCCTTGGGCGCCGAAGGCGTCGCCGCTGCCTCGCCGCCCGACTGGCCGACTATTATCAGGGAGCCCTCGGGCAGGTCGCCCTCGAGCACCTCCGTGTTGCTGCCGTCGCTGATCCCGATCTTGACCTGGACCGGCTTCGGCTGACCATCCACCAAAATCCACACCGTGCGCTCGTTCGACTGCGCGCGGCCGCCACCGCCGCCGCGCTTCTTTCCGGCCCAGTCCCCGCCCTTCGCGTCGCCCGCGGCCGCATCGCCCGCCTTCGCGTCGCCCGCGGCCGCATCAGCGGCCTTCGTGTCCGTCGCGCCCGCGCCCCTCGCGTCAGCCTTCGCGTCGCCCTTCGCATCAGCCTTCGCGTCGGACTTCGCGTCGCCCTTCGCATCGGACTTCGCGTCGCCCGCCTCCGCGGCCTTCCCGTCCGCGCTCGCCTTCGCGTCCTCAGCCTTCGCGTCCTCGGCCTTCGCGGGCGCCTCCTCCTCGAGCGCCTTGCGGCGCCCGCCGCCGCGGCCCTCCCCTGCCGGCGGCGTCGGAGCGAGCGCGGCGATCTTCGGGTCCGACGGCGTGAAGCGCAGCGCCGCGTTGGGCACCAGCAGGGCGTCGCGCTTGTCCTCGACGATGAAGGTCGCGCTCGCGGTCATGCCGGGGCGCAGCTTGAGCTGGTCGTTGTCGACGCGGACGACCGCGTCGTAGGTGACCACATTTTGCAGCGTCTGCGGCGCGTTGCGGATCTGCTGGACCACCCCGCGGAAGCGCTCGTTGGGGTACGCGTCGACGGTGAAGCGGACCTGCATCTCCGGCTTGAGCACGCCGACGTCCGACTCCGCGACGTTGGTGTGGACCTCCATCGCGCGCAGGTCCTCGGCGATCGAGAACAGCTTGGGCGCCGACAGCGAGGCGGCCACCGTCTGCCCGACCGAGACGTCGCGCGAGATCACGACGCCGTCGATCGGCGACACGATCGTGGTGTAATCGAGGTTGACGTCGGCCGTCTCGATCGCCGCCTGCGCGACCGACACCGACGCCTGCGCCGACTCGACCGTCGCCTTCGCCGAGGTGTACGCCAGCTGCGTCGCGTCGAGCTCCTGCTGCGACGCCACCCCGTCGTCGACCAGCTTCTTGGTCCGGTCGTACATCAGCTTGGCGTTGTTGCGGTCGGCGACCGCCTTCGTCAGGCTCGCGCGGGCCGACAGCAGGTTCGCCTTCGAGCGCGCCTTGTCGGACTCGAGCAGGCTGGGGTCGATGCGGGCGATGACCTGGCCCTTCTTGACCTCCGAGTTGAAGTCCGCCATCAGCTCGACGATGCGGCCCGAGACCTGGCTGCCGACCTCGACGGTCTTGACCGGCGACAGCGTGCCGCTGGCCGTCACGCTGGCCGTGATCCGCCCGCGCGCGACCGGCTGGGTCTGATACTCGACCGCGGGGATCTCGACCTTGACGTAACGGTCGTAGACGTACCAGCCGCCGGCGCCGAGCAGGCTCAAGGTGAGCAGGGTGGTGAGCAGGCTGCGTAGCTTCATGCCCAGCGAGCCCTCTACCAGCGATGGCCCCTCTTCACAAGCCGGCCTCACCGCGGCCGGCTCGCGCGGCTGGTGCGGGCACGACCACGTGCGCGTGCGATCGGGCGGTGGCCGGCTCTCAGGGCCGCTGCGAGGCTCGCGCGCGGCCGCGCGACCAATTGTTTCGGGCGCTGCGACGGCGCTGACCGACAGCCCACAGCCCGAGGCCAAGCGCCCATGCGAGGCCCTCGCCGCCGCGCGCTCCGCGACAGCCGCAGCCCGCGTCGTCCGCCGCGCCCGCGCTCGACTCGCCGCCGTCGCTGTCCTCGGGGTCGCTCTCTTCGCTGCCCGCGGAGCCGCTCGACGACGCGCCGTCGCTGCCGCCCGGAGATGTCCCGGAGGACATGTCCCCGGGGCCCTGTCCTCCGGGACCGGTCGGCTCGTCGCCGCTCGCCGGGCCCTCGCCGGACCCGCCGCTGTCGTCCTCGGCCTCGCCGGTGGTCAGGTCCTGCGGCGGCGGCGGCGGCGGGATCGGCGGGGCCGGGTCGACGACGAGCACGTGGACCTCGAGCTGGGTGTCGGGCGGGCCGCCGCCCTTGGGCTTCTCCGAGAACCACGTCACGCCCTCCTCGACGAGCCCGAAGGTCTGCGAGTAGTCGCCCGGGGTCACGCCCGCGAGGCGGAACGCGAAGCGCCCGACCTTGCCCGGCGGCGTGTCCGACTGCGGCCCGGTGATGCGCGTCGGCGACAGCCACGTCGGGTCGGCCAGCGGCGACGCGACGTCGCGCGGCGTCGGGGCCAGCTTCGTGTTCGCGGTCCACGTCGCCTTGCCGGTGTTCTTCATGTCGATCCACGCCTCGAGCGTCGCGCCGACCTCGAGCAGCACCGGCGGCTTCGAGGCCGGCGGGAACGACTGCCCGGCGTACTCGCCCTTGAACTCCGGCACCCCGCACGGCCCGTTCGCCGCCGGTCCGCCGCCCCACCACTCCCAGTGCCAGTCCTCGCTCGGGACCGTGCGCTCGAACCCGTAGGCCTTGCCGTGATTGTTCAGCCAGGTCAGCACCCCGCCGCCGCCGGTGTTGAGGTCGAGCGCGTGGCCGCTCTGGTGATTGCTGTAGCCCGGCTTGGCCGCGAGGTTGCAGTTGTTGCAGTTGCAGTTGATGTAGCAGGCGTACAGATACTCCTGCTCCTTCATCGTGCGAAAGCCGCTGACGACCTTGATCGTCACGCCGTCCTTCGCGGCGGCCTGGGCCATCTGATAGAAGGCGTTGGCGGTCTCGACCTCCACGGGCTTGCCGTCGACCGTCACGACCGTGATCGTGAACGGGTCGCCCTTGACGTAGCCGGTATCCTTGTGCTCCGCGCAGTCGATCGCGTACAGCGGATCGCGCGGCTCCGACGACCAGTACATCGGGTCGTCGGGCTCGTCCTCGTGCTCGATCGTCCCGAGCGCGTATTCGTTGGCGACGGCGGGCTCGAACCCGGGCTGGTCGCAGGACAGCAGCCACAGGGCGGTGAACAGGATGGCTGGCGTACGCATGGGCGTCTTCGCTCCGAGCTTCCCTTCTACGCCCGGCCCCGCGGTCTTCGCAAGGGGGCCCGGCGTAAGCCCCCGGGGCCTGGTAGCGTTCCGGGCGCCGACATGCCCAGCCGCAGACCCCACCGCAGCCACCCCGTCGACTCTGGTGATCCCCACATTCGCGGCCACCTTCGTGAACGGGCGCGACGTGCCTGGCTGCCGGGCGCCGCGCTGCTGGTGTTCGCGGCCGCCTGCGTGCCGACCGTGCGCACCCCGCTGAAGCAGGCGCTGCCCTCGGTGCTCGGCGCCGAGGCCGCGACGCCGCTTTGTTACGGCAACGGCTCGGTGATCGACGTCGGCGGCGCGGCCGTCGCTGGCACGCTCGGCGACGTCGACGGCGACGGCCGCGTCGACCTCGCGCTGATGACCAGCGGCAGCAACGGGCACGCGGTGACCTTCGCGATCAACGACGGTCGCGGCGGGCTCAAGCTGACGACCGGCCTCAGGTTCCCGATGACCCCGACCGCGATCGAGGCCGCCGACCTCAACGCCGACGGCATGCTGGACCTCGCGATCACGGCGACGCCGGCCGCGGGCAGCCGCGACGACGCGGCGGTGCACGTGCTGCTCGGCCGCGGCCAGGGCCAGTTCATCGCCGGCGCCGTGGCCACGCGCGTGCGCCCGGCGGGCGTGTGGATCGCCGACTTCACGGGCGACGGCGCGGTCGACCTGCTGGTGCTCGCCGAGGGCGGCCGCGAGGTCGAGCTGCTGGTCGGCGACGGCCGCGGCGAGTTCAAGCCCGGCGAGCGCTCCAAGCTGCACGGCGACGTGCGCCCCGAGGGCCTGACCGTCGGCGACTTCGACCTCGACAAGCGCCTCGACCTGGCGACGCTCTCCGATCGCGGCGGGAAGGCCGAGGCGATCGTGGCGGTCCTCCGCGGCGACGGCGAGGGCGGCTTCAAGCTCGCCCGGCGGCGCGCGGTCGGGCGTCACGGGCGGGCGCTCGTCGCCGCGGATCTGAACGGCGACGGCATCGCCGACCTCACCGCCCTCGCCGACGCCGCGAGCGACGGCGGCACCACCCCGATCGCCGCCGTGCTGCTCGGCGACGGCGCGCTCGGCTTCAGCGCGATCAGCTACTTCGGGCCCGCGATGGTCGCCGACGCGATCGTCGCCGACGTCGACCGCAACGGCGCGCCCGACATCCTCGCGTCCTCGCAGCGCGGCGACGCCGTGCGCGTGCTCCCGGCCGACGGCCGCGGCGGCTTCGGCCAGGTCGTCGACGTCCCGATCGCGCAGCCGGTCGGTCACATCGCCCGCGCGGCCGACCTCGACGGCGACGGCCGCCCCGAGCTGCTCAGCTTCGGTCCGCAGGCCGCAGGCGTCGCGGTCCTCCGCCCCCAGCCCTGCGCCCCCGGGCGCCGCTGAGGCCCTCTCGCAGCGCCCACGAACGCGCGCGACAGGAAACCCGGGCTCCCCGGGTGGCCACCGCCGTGTATCCTCGCCTCACTTGGCGACGACCCAGAAGATCGGCCCCCATCAGCTCCTGTTCGACGGTGACTGGGTCGAGCTGCGCTTCTTCGGCTCCGTCAGCGGCGAGCACAGCACCGCCATACACGCCCGGCTCGCGCAGGTCCTCGCCGAAAACGACGGCCGCGCCCACGTCCTCGCCGACATCTCGCGCCTCGAGACCCTCGAGCTCGCGGCCCGCCGCGACATGGCCGCGTGGAACAGCGAGCACAAGATCACGGCCGCCGCGGTGTTCGGCGGCAGCTTCACCGTGCGCACCCTCGTGACCCTCGCCCTCAAGGCGCTCAAGCTCCGCGACCGCGACCAGCTCGAGGCCGTGTTCGTGAAGGAAGAGGACGAGGCGCGCCGCTGGCTCGCGGCCGTGCGCGCGCGACGGGAGGCGAAGTGACCGCGCCGGACCCCGACGACCCGCCGCCCCCGGAGGCGCTCGCGGCCCGCATCGACCGCCTGATCGAGGTGCTCTCGCTCGCGACCCTCGGCGAGCTCGCGGACGCGCAGGCCCACTGCGCCCGCCCGCACGAGGACGCGCTCGGCATGGTCGAGGAGGGCCTGCGCATCTTCATCGGCGAGCTGAAGATCGGCCATGACGAGCGCGCCCGGGCGCTCGCGGAGGCCGAGCGCGCGCGCGAGGAGGTCGAGCAGAAGCTCGCGCTGATCGAGGCCCAGCGCGCCCGCATCCGCGAGCTGTCGAGCCCGGTCCTCGACGTCTGGGACGGCGTGCTCGCGGTCCCGTTGATCGGCCACATCGACCGCGCCGGCATGCTCGACGTCACCGAAAAGCTGCTGCACCGCGTCGTCGCCACACGGGCGCGCTGGGCCCTCGTCGACCTCACCGGCGTCGAGGGCGTCGACGAGGCCACGGCCGACCACCTCATCCGCCTCGCGCGGGCCGTCGCGCTGATCGGCGGCCGCTGCATCTTCACAGGTATGAGCCCCGCCGCCGCCGAGGCGATCGCGACCCTCGGCGACGCCCCGACCGACCTGCACAGCCTGCCGAGCCTGCGCGAGGGCCTGCGCCACTGCGCGGCCCACCGCACGAAGCGTTGACCTCCGGAGCCGTGACGCGTGATTCGCCGGCGGCGGGGCCGGGGCGCCGAGCTCGCGCTCAGAACTTCACCCCGAGCAAGAAGCGAACATCGACCGCGACCATCGTCAGGTCGCCGAACGTGAAACCGTCGCCATCCTTCTCGAACAGATAATCCACCGGCACCTTGAGCTCGCCGCCGAGCATGAAGCGCTTGCCGATCAGCCCCATCGCCCCGCCGCCGAACGTCGCTCCGACCCCGCCCAGGGTGAAGCTCTCGCTCTCGCCGTCGCCCTTGAACGTCAGGCGATGCGCCAGCCCGTGCACGTCGAGCAGCCCGTACGCGAAGTAATGCTTCCCGCTGCCGCCGAGGCGCAGCTCCGGCCCGACGCGAAACACGTTGGCGCGGAGCCCGTCGATGAGCTTGCCGGTCGCGTGCTGGAACGCCCCGCCGACCGCGATGGCGAGCGCGCCGCGGGTCGCGATATACCCGCCGACGCCGAGCCCCCACTGAAAGAACGTGTGGCTCTCCGAGTCGCCGCCCGAATAGTAATCGTTATAATAATCGTCGTAGCTGCCCGAGTCGCCGGCCAGATAGAACTGCTGGCTGAGCCCGCCGGGTGACAGCAGCACATACGCGCCCGACTTGCGAAACCCCTCCCGCTCGTCGTCCTTCTTCACATCCTTCTCGTCGTCCTTATCATCCTCGTCTTTTTTACGATCCACGGGCTCGGCGGGCCCGGGGTCGTCCTGGCCGACGCGCAGCTCCTCGACATCATCCTTGGCGACCGTTGCGACCACGCCGCCGTCCTGGACCAGGGTCACGGTGTCGGCGTCCTCGCCGAGCAGACGCCCGCGGACCACGAGCCCGCTGCGCGTACGGAGGGTGACGTCGCGCTCGAGCACCGCCTTCCAGGCCCCATCGGACACCGCCCGCGCGGGCGGCTGCTCGGCCGGGGCCTGCTGCTTCTTGCTGGTCTTGCCGGTGCGGGCCGGCGCGGCCGCGGCCGCGGTCGCGCCGTGGAGCAGGACGCAGCCGGCCGCGCCGAGGATCAGGGGCAGCGCGCTGATTGTGCGATCGGAGTGAGACTGCATGGGTTCGCCTCGCAAGAGCCGCGAATGGACCACGGACCCGCGAACCCGACAATCCCAAGCGTCCTTGCCCAACGACAGTTGCAGGACGACCCACAGGTCTCTCCCGCCGCGCCTCGATCGACCGTTCCATTTTTCCAGGAAGTCACGCAATCGCGACCGCGCGACCCTCGTGGAGGTCGAGATCCGAGCCCTGCGACCCGTATCGCCGCGCCCGCGCCCGCGCTATCCTGCCAGCGTGACCCGCCCCGGCCTCCTGTTGTCGCTCGCTACCGCCGCGTGCGGCCCTGCCTCCTCGACCGACCCGACCCCGCCCGAACCCGAGCCCCGGCCCGCGACCGCACCGCCGCAGGAGCCCGTCGCCGACCGCTTCGAGGCCACCGTCGAGATCGACGCGCAGCCCGGCGGCAAGAAGGAGCAGTGCGTGCGCCTGGTCCGCGACGACGGCGCGCGCTGGATCGTCGCCTACCGCCCGGAGCCGTGGCTGCAGCCGTTCGCCCGCAAGCGCGTGCGCGTCACCGGCGAGCGCTACACCCCGCAGGGCCAGGCGATCATGGCCCCGCACTATCGCCTGCGCACCATCGAGCTGCTCGAGTCCCAGCGGATGCGCAGCGACGCCTTGCTCGCCCGCGCCGGCGAGGAGCAGACCCTGACCGGCGTGTTTTCAGAGAAAGTCGGCGAGCCCGGCACCAAGCTCGAGGGTGAGCCCTACACCGTCTTCACGACCGCGGACGGCCGCACCTATCTCCTCGCCAACACCCCCGATAGCCCCCGCCCCGGCCAGAGCCAGACGATCCGCGCCCGCGAGGTCGAGTACTCGCCCTACATCGCCCGCCGCAGCGGCCCGACGTTGTGGGTGCTCGCCATCGATTGACGATTTTCAATCATGGTACGACCAGGGACCGGCAGCCGCCCCGCGCCTACCCGCAGGTCTCCTGCCGCAGGCCCTCGCAGATCCCATCACAATATTGATTGACCACCCCCTCTTCCAGAAAGTCCCGCAATTGCTTCTGCGCCGCCGGCTCGCGGCGCGGACACTCGTGGGGATCAAAATCCGAGCTCGGCGGCTCGTTCGAGACCGGCGCCGGCGGCACGTCGGTATAGTTCCACTCCACATAGGCCGAGCCCGAGAACCCCGGCTGCTTCTCCTCCACGCCCCAGACCGGCTTGGTCTGCGGAGCGACCGTCGCCGCGCCGAACGCCCGGGCCTGGATCTGCGCCCCGACGTTCGTCACCTGCGCGTCGCCGATCGCCACCTGCATCAGCACCTGCTTCGCGCCGACTTTCGGGTCGGGCTCGCGGTTCATCGCCCACGCCCAGCCGGCGCCCTCGCCCGGGTCCCACAGGTTCTGGAACAGCGAGATCAGCAGCATGATGTCGCGGTGGTCGGGGTACGCCCCGTTCAGGATCGTAAAAAAATTCTCGAAGTCCGCCGAGCGCGGCAGCAGCAGCACGTAGGGCATCCCGCCGACGCCGAGCACCCCGCGCTCGATGTCCGGGCTGAGCGCGAGGTACGCCCCGCCGAGGATCCCGCCCTGCGAGTTACCATAATAGCTGCGCTTCTCCGGGTCGATCGCCGAGTACGGTCCTTCCTTGCTCGTGAACGTCAGCATCGGGTCGTTGCGCAGCTTCCCCGTCGTCAGGCGCATCGCCGCGATGAACTCCGTGAAGCCCTGCATCGAGCGCTCGGGGACCGCGGGGAAGTTGGTCGGGTTCTCGCTGAGGATCTGGATGATGGGGATCACGTCCTCGCCCTTCATCCCGGTCCAGTCGGACGCGAGGATGACCCAGCCGTACTCGTTGGCCATGCGGCTGAGGTAGCCGCCCTCGGCCTCGCCGCGGTCGCCGAGCAGGCCGTGGCCGTACTGGACCACGCGGCCCGCGCGCGGCACCTCCTGGTCGATCAGCGAGCACGGGATGCGCAGCAGCACCTCGACCTCGGTCGTCCCGTTGCGCGTCGGCATCCCGTCCGCGTCGCGGGTCAGCAGGCTGCCGGACTTGTCCTCCACCGTGTACAGCGGCGCCGTCATCACCAGCTCGATCGTCCGTCCGATCGCCACCTCGGGGTCGCTGCAGTCCTCGTCCTTCACCGTCTCGATCTCGTAGTCGGGGCCGTCGGGTCCGACCGCGTCGAGCACGTCGTCGCGCATCCACTCCATGCGGCCGATGCTGTTGTCGCGCGACACTGTCACGAAGTCCCACGCGATCTGCAGCTCCTCGCGCGCGAAGCCGGCGTCCGCCAGCGCCGGAAACACATCGAGGTTGTAGTGCACCCGCTGGCCCTCGACGCTGGGGTCGTCGGTGCCGACCTTGTCGCGCAGCGCCGCGAACGCGGGCGACGCCTCGACCAGCCCGCCGCCCTGCTTGCCGAGGCCGCGCGCCGCGAAGATGTAGCGCTTGCCGTGCGCCAGCGGCGTCGCCGGCGTGACCACGATCATGCGCTCGCTCGGCTTGAGCGCGCGCATGTCGAGCTCGACGAAGTGGGCCACGCGCTCGCCGCTGTCCGCGTCGAGCAGCACCGTCTTCACGTCCTCCTTCGTGTAGTCGGCGAGCGTCTCGTGGGTCAGCGTGCCGGCGAGGTCGACGTCCTTGAACGAGAACAGCAGCGCCCCGAGCACGGCGAAGCCGTCCTTCTCGTTGAGGTACTTCGGGTCCATGCCCGTGCCCTTGGTGTTCACCGGCAGCGCCGCCTCCGTGTACGCCAGCTGCCAGCCGGTCGGCGTGTCCGCCTCGCGCATGTGGAACAGCGACGGGTACGGTAGCGCGCACATCGTCGTATCGACGGGGTTGCAGTCGCCGAGCTCCCACGGCCCGCCGGTGGTCGGATCTTCCATCGTATCGACCGCGGTGGTCCCCCCGCTCGTCGGCGTCGATCCCCCCGTCGATGACTCGTCCGCCGAGGATCCGCCCTCCGCGCCGCTGCTGCCCTGCCCGCTGTCGCCGCCGCTGGCGGGTGTACACGCGGCGAGCAGGAGTCCGAGAGAGCAGGTCCGGGCGAGGGTATGGGTGCGCATCTTCGAAGTCCTATACCGCGCCCGCCGCGCGCTGGGAAGCGCCGCCCGGCGCCCCCGTCACCGCCGACAATGTGAGGATGACCCGCCGGGCCCCGCCCGCGGCCCGGATAGAGTGCCAGCATGAATTCCCCTCGCCGTCTGCCTCCGTCTTCGCCTTCGTCTTCATCGTCCGCTCGCGCCCGCGAGCTCTCGCGCTGCTGTCTCCTCGGCGCCGCGCTGCTCGGGCTCCCCGCGCTGAGCGGCTGCGGTGACTCGGGCACCGCGGCCGACGCGACCGCCACCGCCACGCTCACCGGGACCTCGAGCGCGGGCGATCCTTCCTCGAGCACCGGCCCGGCCACCACGACCCCCACGCCGACCACCGGCGACCCGACCTCGGCGTCGACCGTCTCCGACTCCGACACCTCGACCGGCCCCGGGACGGCCACACTCGACACGACGTCCACGGAGACGACCGCGAGCACGACCACCGGCGAGACCGGCGACACCGCGCCGATCACGATCAGCGAGACCGACACCAGCGGCACCAGCGGCACCAGCGGCACCAGCACCGGCGGCGACAGCAGCACCGGCGAGCCGCCGCCCTGCGCCGACGGCACCGTCGTCTGCGAGGACGGCGACGCCAAGGTCTGCGACGGCATGGGCGGGTTCAAGAGCAGCGAGGACTGCCCGAAGGCGTGCGCGCCGGGCCTCGGCTGCGTCGAGTGCGTGCCGAACGCGGGCCAGTGCATGGGCCCCGTCGCGCAGAAGTGCAAGGAGGACGGCTCGGGCTTCGTCGACAGCTTCTGCGACGATGTCCAGGGCATCGAGTGCGACGCGGACGCGGGCGAGTGCGTCGGCGCCTGCGCCCCGGCGACGCTCGGCACCAGCTACATCGGCTGTCAGTACTACCCGATGGTCACGCCGAACGTGGTCGACAACATCTTCACCTTCGCGGTCGTCGTCTCGAACGTCGGCGAGGAGGACGCGGACGTCACGATCACGCGCGGCGCCAACACGGTCGTCGACATCCTCGTGCCCAAGAACACCGTCGAGGTCATCCCGCTGCCGTGGGTCCCCGAGCTCAAGAACACCGGGGCCAGCCGCGTCGTCGTCGACGGCGCCTACCGCCTGCGCTCGACCCAGCCGGTGACCGTCTATCAGTACAACCCGCTCGAGTATCAGAAGGGCGCGTCGAACTCGTTCACCAACGACGCCTCGCTGCTGATGCCGACCAACGTGTGGGCCCAGGAGACGATCGCGGTCGCGCGCAACACCCTCAACGGCCTGCCCGGGCTCTACTCGGTGGTCGCCCGCGAGGACGGCACCAAGGTCGAGCTGACCCCGTCCGCGAGCGGCAAGATCGTCGTCGCCGGCGGCGGCGTCGCGGCCGGCGGCACCGGCACGATCATGCTCAACGAGGGCGACGTCCTGCAGGTCCTCTCGGGCATCGGCGGCGGCGGCCCCGACATCTCCGACGTCACCGGCACCCGCGTCGTCTCCGACAAGCCGGTCGCGGTGATGGGCGCCCACGCCTGCACGTACATCCCGTGGAACGTCACCGCCTGCGACCACCTCGAGGAGTTCAACCTCCCGCTCGACAACCTCGCCAAGGACTACCTGGTCTCGACGCCGCTGGTGAAGGCGCTGAACCAAAACCCGCAGATCAAGGCGCGCATGGTCCGCGTCATCGCGACCACCGACGGCACCACGATCACCTACGACCCGCCGCAGCCCGGCGCCCCCGCGGCGCTGGCCAAGGCCGGCGACTACGCCGAGGTCCAGACCGACAAGGACTTCCAGATCTCCGCCAACTTCAAGATCGCCGTCGCCGAGTACATGCTCGGCCAGCAGGCCGGCGGCGGCACCGGCGACCCGGCGATGACGATCTCCGTGCCGACCCTGCAGTATCGCAGCAGCTACTCGTTCCACGCCCCGACCAACTACGAGAGCAACTTCGCCAACATCACCGCGCCCGCCGGCGCCAAGATCAAGATCGACGGCGTCGACGTCGCCGGCTTCGTCGCGATCGGCGCGACCGGCTTCAGCATCGCCCGCGTCCAGCTGTCCAACGCCGGCGACGGCGACCACACGATCACCGGCGACCAGAACTTCGGCGTCCAAGTCTACGGCTACGGCCAGTACACCAGCTACTGGTACCCGGCCGGCCTCGACCTCAAGCTGATCCCGATGTGACGCCCGCGTCCGTCCCCGCGGCCCCGTCCGCGGGCGCGTCCGTCTGCGCGGGCGCGCTCGCCCGCGCGGCCTCGGTCTGGTGGTGCCGGAGATACGCGAAGTAGCAGATCACCGGCACGAGCAGCCGATACGCCGGCCCGGCGACGTCCCACGCCGTCCACGCCCACCCGATCGCGCCCGCGAACCGCCGCGTCACCAGCCGCAGCGCCGTCCTGCGGATCAGGGCCCGGACCCGCAGCTCGAGCTGGTGCCCGCCGACCTTCACCAGCGCGCGCCGCAGCTTGCCCGCCTTGACCACGGGCTTCTCGCCGGGCCCCTGATGGGCCAAGAACGGGTGCAGCGGACCGTAGCCGTGCAGCCCCGGCATGAAGAACTCGCCGCCGAAGAAGTCGGCCCGCAGCGCGTCCTGGGTGGCCTTCGGCAGGCGCTCGAACTCGGTGTCGAGCACGAAGTCGACGACCCGCTGCTCGAGCTCGGCGATGCCGCTGGCCGGCGCCTCCGACAGCTCGAGCTCCCGCAGCACGTCGCACAGCACCTGCAAGTAGGCGTCGTTCCCACCCCCGAGGCGCCCGGTGACCGAGTGGTCTCCGCAGCGGAGGACCTCGGCGATGACGGCCTGGACCCGCTGTTCGCGCGTCGCGTGGGGGTCGCGCAGTCGCGGGTCGCGCCACAGCAGGCCCGACGGCGGGCGCCCCACGAACTCGATGAGGAGGGCGAGCTCGGCCTCGCTGCAGGCCATCAGCAGTGGCGTGAGGTGTTCGTCGCGCATGAACGGCCGCGCGAGCTTACGCGATCCCCCCCGCCGTCGCAGCCATTGAGTGCGCCGGGGCGCTCGGGCAAGATCGCGGGATCGGTGAGCTCGCACGACGCACCTCCCATGCAGCTGGCCTCGGCGCCGCCCGCCACCGGCGACAGCGGCGTCCCGAGCTGGCCCAGCGGTCCGCGCGGGCGCAGCGGCAGCGGCGCTGAGGAGCACGCGACGGTCGCCGGCTCCGACGCCCCGCGCTTCAGTGCGGGGTCCGCGGCCCCCCCCGAGCTCGCCCCCGGCACCGCCATCGGCCGCTACATGATCCTCGGCCGCCTCGGCTCCGGGGCGATGGGCGTCGTCTACTCCGCCTACGACCCCGAGCTCGACCGCAAGGTCGCCCTCAAGCTCCTCCACCCCCGCGGCGGCAGCACCCTCGACAGCCGCGTCCGCCTCATGCGCGAGGCCAAGGCCCTGGCCCGCCTGTCGCACCCCAACGTCGTCGCCGTCCACGACGTCGGCACCTACGACGAGCGCGTGTTCCTCGCAATGGAGTTCGTCGACGGCAAGACCCTCAGCGCCTGGCTCAAGGAGCGCCCCCAGCCGTGGCCGCAGGTCGTCGCCATCCTCCGCAAGGCCGGCGAGGGCCTCGCCGCCGCCCACGACGCCGGCCTCGTCCACCGCGACTTCAAGCCCGACAACGTGCTCATCGCCCGCGACGGCCGCGTCCGCGTCCTCGACTTCGGCCTCGCCCGCAGCGCCGCCGACACCACCCCCGAGGACCCCGACCCCGCCGCCGCCGCGGTGCTCGCCTCGGTCTCCAGCACCCGCCGCGAGTTCGCCCAGATGGAGGCCGCGCAGCTGACCCGCACCGGCGCGCTCGTCGGCACCCCGGCGTACATGTCCCCGGAGCAGCACCTCGGCCGCGCCGCCGACGCGCGCTCCGACCAGTTCTCGTTCTGCGTCACGCTCTACCAGGCGCTCTACGGCAGCCGCCCGTTCGCCGCCGAGCGCATGTCGGGCCTCGCGTTCCAGGTCCTGCAGGGCAAGATCACGCCCGCGCCCGCCGGCACCGCCGTGCCGACCCGCCTGCGCCGCGTCGTCCTGCGCGGCCTCCTCGTCGACCCCGAGCTGCGCTACCCCGGCATGCCCGCGCTGCTCGCCGCGCTCGACCACGAGACCGGCCTGCAGCGCCGCGGCGGCTGGATCGTCGCCGGCAGCAGCCTCGTCGTCGGCCTCGGCCTGTGGCTCGGCCTCGGCGGCGCGTCCCCGTCCGCCGACCCGCCGTGCCGCAGCGCCGCCGACCGCCTCGCCGGGATCTGGGACGACGAGCGCGGCGCGGCGATCGAGCAGGCGTTCCTCGCCTCCGGCCTGCCCTACGCCGCCGACACCTGGACCAGCGTGCGCGCCGGCCTGCAGACCTACGCCGACGAGTGGATCGCCGGGCACACCGACGCCTGCGAGGCCCACGTGCTGCGCCACGAGCAGTCGGACGAGCTGTTCGACCAGCGCATGCGCTGCCTCGAGCGCCGCCGCGTCGAGCTGCGCGCGCTCACCGACGTGCTCGGCCGCGGCGAGCCGGCGGCGATCGAGCAGGCCGGCGAGGGCGTCGGCCGCCTCGGCGCGCTCGCGGCCTGCAGCGACGTCGCCGCCCTCGCGGCGCTCGTCGACCCGCCCGAGGGCCACCTCAAGGCCGAGGTCGACCGCGTCGCCGCCCAGGTCGCCGAGGCCAGCGCGCGCGAGCTCGCCGGCGCCTGGCGCGAGGCCCACGCCCTCAGCGCCGCCGCCGTCGCCGACCCCGCCACCGCCGCCTACCCGCCGATCGCCGCCGAGGCCCTGCGCGTGCACGCCCGCCTCCAGCGCCTCCTCGACGAGCCCGCCGCCGCCGTCGAGAGCCTCCTCGCGGCCGCCCGCGCCGCCGCCGAGGGCCACGACGACCGGGCCGCCGCCGAGGCCTGGACCGACCTCGTGTTCGTCGCCGGCTACGACCTCACCGAGGCCGCCAGCACCGCCGCCTACGCCGCGGCCGCCGGCGCCGCGGTCCTCCGCGTCGACGCCGACCCGCTGCTGCGCGCCCGCCTCGACGCCAACCTCTCGGCCGCCCAGATGCGCCTCGGCGCCGTCGACGAGGCGCTCGCCGCCGGCCTGCGCGCGCTCGCGGTCCTCGACGCCGACCCGCGCGCCGACCCGAGCCAGCGCCACCGCCTGCTCGGCAACCTCGCGCTCATCTACAAGGCCCGCGGCCAGCGCAAGGAGGCCCGCGCCGCGTTCACCCGCGCGCTCGACCTGGTCCGCCGCGTGTCCGGCCCCGGCCACCCGAGCGCCGCGGTCATGCTGACCAACCTCGGCGACCTCGCCCTCGACGAGGGCCGCCTCGACGAGGCCCGCCAGCACGCCGACGAGGCCGCCGCGATCCGCCGCCTCGCGCTCCCGCCCGGCCACCTCGCCTTCGCCGACGGCGAGCAGCTGTTCGCCCGCATCGCCGAGGCCCGCAAGGACACCGCCGGCGCGCTCGCCCACTACCGCCGCGCCCTCGACATCCACGCCCGCAGCCCGCGTCCGAGCCGCATCAAGGTCGCCGCCCTCCACAACGACCTCGCCAACCTCGCCTTCGACGACGGCCGCCTCGCCGACGCGATCCCCGACTACCTCAGCGCCCTCGCCGGCTTCCGCGAGGTCGGCGGCCCCGACAGCCCCTACGCCCTGCTCGTCGAGGGCAACCTCGGCGAGGCCCTCACCGCCCTCGGCCGCCCCGCCGAGGCCCTCCCGCTCCAGGACCACGTCGTCGCCGTGCTCGAGCGCGAGGCCGGACCCGACCACCCCGAGACCGCCGCCGCCCTGGTCCAGCGCGCCCAGAGCCTGCGCGCCCTCTCCGACCCCCAGGCCGCCCTCCCCCTGCTCGAGCGCGCCCTCACCATCCTCGCCGCCGCCCCCGACGAGGAGACCCGCGGCGACCTCGGCCTGTGCCGCTACGCCCTCGCCCGCGCCCTCGCCGACCTCCACCGCGACCGCCCCCGCCAGCGCCAGCTCGCCCTCCTCGCCGAACCCGACCTCGAGGCCGACGCCGACTCCAACGTGCTCAGCCGCCGCGCCCTCGCCGAGCTCCGCACCTGGCGCACCCTCCAGCCCTGACGAAGCTGCCATAACGTCGTCCACCGGCCGACGACCGGCGCCCCCCGCGAGCCGCGATGACATGTCCCATCGAACATGTCCGGGCGGACATGTCCCAAGATACCGGCGAAGGCCCACGCCACCGCGCCCCGCACCGCGGTGCCGACCGCGTCACAACCCGCGCCGCGTGCGGCCCGCCGCCCCCAGGCCGCGGACCGCGACCCGTGGGATAGTGCGTACATGCAGATCACCATCCTCGGCACCGGACGCATGGCCACCACGCTCGCCCGCAGCTGGACCGAGAAGGGCCACACCGTCGTCCTCGGCTCGCGCAACCCCGAGGCCGCGCGCACGCGCCTTGGCGCGCTCGGCGAGCACATCCGCGTCGCCGACTTCGCCGACGCCTGCGCCGACGCCGAGGTCGTCGCCCTCGCGGTCCCGTGGCACGCGACCCGCGACGTGCTCGCCGCCTGCGGCTCGCTCGCCGGCAAGATCATCATCGACACGACCAACCCCTGGAGCCCCGACACCGACCGCCCCGAGGTCGACGGCAACACCTCCGGCGCCGAGGAGATCGCACGCCTCGCCCGCGGCGCCCACGTCGTCAAGGCGCTCAACGGCATCTTCTGGAAGAACCTGCGCGACCCGACCTTCAGCGGCCTGCGAGCCTCGATGTTCTACTGCGGCGACGACGACAGCTCCAAGAGCACCGTCGCCCAGCTCGCCCTCGAGATGAACTTCGATCCGGTCGACTGCGGGTCGCTGCCGCGCGCGCGCATCCTCGAGTCGATGGGGATGCTGTGGGCCCGCCTCGCGTTCGAACAGGGCATGGGCACCGACATCGCGCTCACGCTCGTGCGCCGCTGATCTTTGATTGCGATCGCGGGTGCCCGATCGCGGGTGCCCGATCGCGGGTCACGGGCATTCGGGTGCGTGGGCCCGCGACGGGGGATGTCCTGCGCGTCCGGCCTGCATGGGGGCACGGGTGGTCGGTGGCCGCGAAGTCCTCGCGCCGACCCTCGCCTCGTTCCTCGGCAGGGTCGACGCTGCGGGTTCGCGGCCACCGACCACCCGCGCCCCCGCCCGGCCGGCGGCTGGAACA